>Ga0049114_1000068_pt1 | contig 26577 bp, 17 predicted proteins | sample WorMettanBELIZE2_FD_55211 | JGI IMG/M metagenome (GOLD analysis project Ga0049114, IMG submission 55211) | Marine gutless worms symbiont microbial communities from Max Planck institute for Marine Microbiology, Germany - Olavius tantulus BELIZE.2 | ecosystem: Host-associated > Annelida >... | reverse complement strand
TATTCATGGTATCTTCTCCTTTCTGGGAGAAGACCCTACACCACCACTTTGACAGATCCGGTCATTTTGGCCTTAAATTGGTACATAGTCCCGAAAATATTTAGAACAGGGTTTGGATTCCATTTTTTTATTTTAGTCGGCGGTAACGCCGTACAGATTTTGACTCGGCGGCTCCCCCCGCTGCTCCAGGGAGATACGGCATTCCGAATAGTGGGGTTTGTCCCTTCGGTTACAGCTCACCAGTGCCTGAACAACATCCCAGCTCAGCATTCCCGCTTTTGCCATCATGGTGATGTGATCCAGGGCCGTCCGGGTTTCGAAGGCAAGTCGTCGGTAGGGGCGTGCGGCGATGAGGGCGTCGAACACATCGGAGACCGCTACGATTTCCACCATGCGGTTGTCCAGGTGTGTTCCGTTGGGATAACCGGAGGCGTCCCTCCGTTCGTGATGGTCCCTGGCGGCCACCGCCGCTGGATTGAGCGGATTCCCAGTATAAAAGGTCAGCAGCACATAGCCGGCCAGCACATGATGCTCGAGTTGCTGGCGCTCATCGAGGGTTAGAGGTTCTGCTTTTTTCAATACCGGCATGGGTACGCACAGTTTGCCGAAATCGTGGGTCGGTGCACCAATGGCCTCTCTCACCGCAGTTTCCGCATCGCTTTCCAGCACGTGGGCCAACAGCATGGAAAGGGCAAACACCGTCAGGGTATGCTGATACGTGTAGAAATCTTCCTCCCGAAAATAATCCAGATAATCGATCAGTGGACGGGACAGCCGCAGACGCGCCATTTGCTGAAACAGCAATTCCAGCTGTTCGCCATCGGCAAAGATGACATCGTAAGGTGATTGGTTGCAGAATTTTCGTAAATCATCCGCCACCTTGGCATGGTCCAGCATGCGGACATGGGTGGCTTCCGGTGCTTTTCCGGCGGATGCGATATCTCCCAGGACATCCGGCGTCAGCCGGGTGCCTGCCGGCAGGAGCTGTTTGTCCTCCAGTGTAAACACCGGATACGATAGAACGACGTCAGTCATTGTGCTTCTCTGCACGCCGGTTTATGGCAGCGCTTTTAAAGGGGTGAACGCTCGGTTTTGAGTTTGGAACCTCAGCCGCCTCTCAGGCAGGTGCCTACATAACTACCTGGTTTTACGTGATTTGTCAAGAGAGCAGCGCCACTGTGTCCACGGTCAAGGTAGTGGCTCCCCAGTCCTGCTCCACCCGTCCGGTCAGCAGATAGGGGCGGCCGATGTCGATGATGTGGCAGAACCGGTGGTAGGGCTCCGGGAAAAAGGTGGTCTCGATTAGACCGGTTTCGTCCTCAAAGGTTAAGAATTCCATGGGGTCGCCGTGCTTTGTTCGCACCCGCTTTCCCGTGATCAGCCATCCGGCGGTCCGAACACGCTGACCGAACCGCCGGGACAGATCGCGGGCGGTGACCGTCCGGAGCGCTTCGACGGTGTCGGCGTACAGGGCCATGGGATGGCGATCGCACAGAAATCCGAGAACGGCAAACTCCCGTCGCAGCCGTGCCCGGGGGTCCTCCGGGGGAAGGGTCGGTGGCCGGACCTCCGACAAGCCGCCAAACAGCATTCCGGAAGGTACGGCGCGATGCCGGGATCGGTGCCACAGGGCCAGTTGCCACAGGAGTTCGGCCCGATTCCCTCCGGGATTGAATCGGTCCAGCGCACCGCAGTGGATCAGGGCTCGGGCTTCGGCCTCGTCCGGCCGGATACGCTCCAGAAAGTCATTTATGCCCGAAAAAGGCCGGGATCGTTCCGCGAGTATCCGGGTTCGGGATTTTTCGGAAAGATCTTTTATGGCGATCAGTCCGACCCGGAGCGCACCGTTGTTGCCGCTCCACCGCTCGCCGCTCAGGGCCACGTCGGGCGGTAGAATGGTCAAACCCATCCGACGGGCTTCGGAGACATAGGCGAAGGTGCTGTAAAACCCACCCCCGTTGCTGATGACTGCGGCCATGAATTCGGCGGGATAGTGCACCTTGAGATAGGCGGCCTGGAATGACACCCGGGCATAGGATGCGCTGTGGGGTTTGCAGAACGAATATCCGGAAAAGCTCATGATCATATCCCACACCGCGTTGGTCTGCTCCTGTGAGACACCCCGGGCGGCGGCGCCCCGGAAAAAGCGATCGCGAAGATCCCGGAGCGCATGTTCCCGGTCCTTTTTGGAGAGGATCTTCCGAAGACCGTCCGCCTCCGCGTCGGAAAACCCCGCCAGAGACACGGCTGCCTTCGACACATCTTCCTGATAGACCATGATGCCGAATGTTTCGTCCAGCGTGTCCGTCAGCAGGGGATGGATCGGCTCCCAGTTGCCGCCGTGGAGACGTCGGAGATATTCCTGGATGCAGTCGTTGGCGGCCGGCCGGATAATGCTGCTGTGGATGACCAGGTGTTCGAAGTCCCCGACGCCCGCTTTTTTTTGAAGCAGCCGCATGGCGGGGCTTTCGATGTAGAAGCAGCCCATGGTACGGCCCTGGGCCACCGCCTCCTGGGTGGAAAAATCGTCCTCCGGCTCCCAGCGGGATTCATCAAATGCCTTGCCGTTCTCCTTGAGGTTGGCCATGGCGTCGCGGATGACACCGAGGCTCCGATTTCCCAGAAGGTCGATTTTCACCAGGCCGGCTTCCTCAGTGGCGTCTTTTTCCCACTGGATAATCGGGACGCCCTTGGGCGCCTGCTGGATCGGCACGTACGTGTCGATGGGTTCGGGTGTGATGACCACTCCGCCGGAGTGTACGGAAAGATAGCGGGGCGTTCCGAGAATCCGCTGGGCGTTATCCAGGATGTCCGGCCATGGGTCGGGAAACTCCAGGGCCCGGGCTTCGGGCCGGGCGGCGATTTCCCGGTGAAGGTCGGCATCGGCGGCTGCGGCCCGCCAGAACATGGGCAATCGGCGGGTGACGCGGCCGATCTCGCCGTCGGTGAGCCCGTACACTTTGGCGACTTCCCGGATGGCCATGCGGGGCTGAAACAGCACGTGGTTGGCCACCATGGCGGCGTGGTTCCGGTATGTGTCGAAAACAGCGGCAAGCACATCGTCCCGTTCGTCCCAGGCAAAATCGACGTCGATGTCCGGAGGGTCTTTCCGTCCCGGGTTCAGGAACCGGCCGAAATACAGATTGTGCTTGAGGGGGCAGACATTGGTGATTCCCAGGCAGTAGGCGATCAGGGATGCGGCGCCGGATCCGCGGCCGCAGATGCGGGGGCTTTGCCGGACGATGTCCCGGACCACCAGGAAATAGGCGGAAAGTCCCATCCGGGCGACGGTGTGAAGCTCTGTTTCGAGCCGTTCCACAACGGCTTCGGACAGCTCGCCGCCGTAGCGCGAGCGGGCGCCCGCATAGGCCTCCGCCCGGAGGGTTCCGGCCGCATCCGTGTCTTCCCAGGGCGGCAGCACGATACCGAAATCCGGACCGGTAAAGGACAGCGTTTCCGCCAGCGCATCGGTGGCCTGCAGCGCCTCGGGACAGGCGGCAAACCGCCGCGAATACCCCCGGGGGCTGTCCAGCCAGGCGTCGGCCGGTGTCGTGTCGGTAGACCTCAGCCGCGACAGGCCGGTGTTCCGGTCGATGGCCCGGAGCATCCGGTGCATCGGAGCATCCTCCGGACCGAGAAAAAAACTTCCCGGAACGGCGGCCAGGGGAACGTCCAGGGAAGCGGCAGCCCGGCGTAGCCGGTGCCCGGGCGGCAGCGGCTGCCGGGGCATGGCCGCGGCTACCGACACCCCGGCGCCGTGCCAGCGGCCCAGCAGTTCGGGATTGCTTGTCAACACCAGCAGCCCCCGGGACAGTGAGGGCAGTCCGGCCTCCAGGGTAAAGCCCGCGTCCATGTGTCGCCGGCTGAGCAGGCGGCAGAGATTCCGGTATCCAGCGTCCGTCTGGACCAGGCACACGGCCCGGTGCCGTTGCTTCGGATCGGTCACCTCGGCACCGACAATGGGCACGAGCCCCTCCCGGTGGCACGCGCTCAAAAAGGGCCACAGGCCATAGAGGTTATCGGTGTCGGTGAGGGCCAGCCGGCGATAGCCCAACTTGCGGGCCCGTCGGCAAAGCGCCGGCACCGGCGCTGTTCCCCACATGAGGGAGTAGTGGGAGCGAACGACTAGAGGTGTCATGGTAAAAAGGATCTCATCGCAAAGACGCAAAGGACGCGGAGGATCATAGTGTCTTTTGCTTTCCGCTGAGAGGGCGGAAAGCAAAAAGCGCCTCACGTCTCTTTAAGGTTGTTGACGATTCGAACAATGCCGTCGCGCATAACCGGAACGTTGAAATTTAGAAGCAATCCAAGTTTTGTCTCCGATAGTTTCAGATACGTCAGGAGCTGGGCTCTGTGGATCGGCTCGATTTGTTCACACGCTTTTAATTCGACGACAACGGCATCTTCGACGACCAGATCCAGTCGGTAGCTGGAATTCAGGTTTAAGCCCTTATAGGTGATCGGAAGCGGCACCTGATTTTGGAAAGACAACTTTCTTAGACGCATCTCATGGCAGAGGCACTCTTCGTAGATCGATTCCAGCAGTCCAGGCCCAAGTGACTTGTGCACTTCGATTGACGCACCGATGATTTTGCTGCTCAGTTCATTGATATTCATGCTGAGAATCTCCGTCAGGCGATTGCTTTTCCAATGCCGCCCTCTCAGCGGCATTGGAAAAATGCGCCCTTTGCGCCTCTGCGTTGAGTAGTTACCGGCCAAGCCTTCGACATGCTCAGGGTCAACCGGCCAACCTATGTCATGCTGCGAGCGTCCTGCCCATGTGAACCGCATTCTGACCGAAACGGTTGCGGATGCTGTCGATGGCGCCGACGAGGCGGTCCTGCTTACGGCGCTGTGTTCGGGCCTCGGGAAAGAGCTCGAGCTGGGCCGGCGGAAACACCAGGCGATCGAAGATCAGGCGGATGTGGCGGATGCGCACCCGGCGGACCCAGGCGCGTTGCAGCAGGGCCTGAGCGGCGTGAAACAACACCAGGTCATTGGCCGATGCCGGCTGGAGAGATGTCTGCCGGATATGGCGGATACCGTCCGAGTAATCGAGGATGATGCCGATGCGACGGGTCGCCCGGCACTGGCGACGCATGTCGGCTCCGGCCCCTTCGACCAGATGATAGAGGGCGCGCTCCAGATCCTCGGCGGTGTTGGTGTCATCGGAAAACTCGTGATCTCCAACGATCCGGGGCGGTTTCCGGCCGGCTTCCAGCACCGGCGAATGATCGATGCCGCGAACGGCATCAAACAAAAATCGGGAGCGGGGGCCGAATATGGTCTCGAGCTGTTCCGGTGTCAGGGCGCCCACCTGGAACACCCGGGAAAGGTTGAATTCGGCGAGCCGCCGGAGGTCTCCGGTCTCGATTCCGGGAATCAGAAAAAGGGGCAGTGGTGCCAGCAGCGATGATTCCTCGCCGGGGCCGACGATATATTCACCGATGGGTTTGACCAGCCGGGAGGCCACTTTGGCGACCAGCTTGTTGGGAGCGACGGACCAGATCGGGGCAAATCCCAGGTCGGCCTTGACCTGTTTGTGGAGGCGCCAGGCCACGTCCACGGGAGGACCGAACAGGCGGCTGGTGCCGGTGACATCCATGAACAGGTGACCGTCCACCTCTCCCGGTTCGATCAGGGGAGAGTACGGCAGGGCCCGGCAAAACATATCCTTCATGGCCTGTTCGTACCGGTCCGGATGGGGCGACACCTGCCGGATATCGCGGCAGCGGCGCAGGGCCTGGCGCAGCGCCATGCCTTTCCGCACGCCGGCCTGGTAGGCTTCCTCGCTCATGTCGTACACCGCGGCACGGGCGGCCCCCTCGGGTGCGACGATCACGGGCCGATCCCGGAGCCGGGGATCCAGTACCCGCTCCACGGCAACGGCAAAATCGGCCACGTTGATATGAATGATCGAGCGCTCCAAGTCGGTTTCTCCGCATACGTCCTTTAGGAAATTATCCGGTTTTCAGTGGTTCAGGTATTTGGCTGTGGTCGCTTCAAATTCGAAATCCGAAACAATGTCAAAAAACCAAATGACCAAAACACAAACCGTCAGCACATCTCGGAAGTCTTTTGTTTCGAATTTGTCCTTCGACTTGGCTCAGGATGGTGAGCTTGTCGAACGATTTCGGATTCTTGCCCGCCATAGTCCCTGACGACGGCGGGTCGACATTCGAGTTGCAGTTTTCTTCCGCCCATGAGCGACATCGTCGCGTTTCATAAAATCGTTACACGATTTTATTTTTAGGCATTTTAGGCATTTTAGGCAATTCAGTGCATTTTAGGCATTTTCTCTAAAAGCCCCATCGACACCAACAGTTCAATCAACTTTATGGCATTCCGGGGGGCCTGGGCGCGGACGTGGTTGTTGAAAAAAACCACCCCCTCCCGGGCCTGCTCGGCCATACTCCGGATCGGACCGGCAGCCCACTGCTGCAGCTCCTTTTCTCTGTAGTCGTAGTCGAACTGTTTTTGCATGTTGCCTGTTCGCCATCCCCCGGCGTTGCGGCCGTGAAAGCGGACGTAGATCAGATCCGGATTGGTTACCACGTCCAGGCATGGGAAGAGTCCCGGCAGGTCCGGTTCGTCCACGGCGACCAGCGTGGTGCGGCGCCGTTCGAGTTCCGCAAACACCCGGTCGTTGGCCCAGGATGCGTGGCGGAATTCAACGGCGACGGGCATGTCCGCCAGTTCGTCGAGGAGGGTGGCAAGATAACGGCGGTTCTCCGGGGACCGCCGGAATCCGGGCGGCAGCTGTACCAGGACCGCCTTGAGCTGTCGCGACTGGAGCAGAGGGGCGATGCCGTCCCGATACTGCGCGGCCTGGCCCCGCCAGCCGTCCGGATCTACCTCGTGGGTCAGGGTGCGGGTCAGTTTGGCGGCAAAACAGAACCCCGGCGGCGTCTTTTGCCGCATGCGTTCAACGGCCGCGGCCTTGGGCATCTGGTACCAGGTGTAGTTCAACTCGGTGATGGGAAATGTGCGGGCATATATCGGGAGCATGTCGCCGGCCTTGGTACCCGGGGGATAAAACCCGGCGTCCGTCCACTCGCCATAGGAGTATCCGCTGGTGCCGACCAGCAATTGGCAGGCCCTGTCGGGCGCATTCTGTGCGTCTTCAGTCAACACGTTAGTATCTCGAAAAAGTACTGCCCGCTCGCTTGCGGGACGCGAGAAAATTCGAAATTCGAAACTCGAAATTCACCCGCCTCAGGCGGGCAAGAATTCAAAACAAAAGATCTCTAAGCCGTTCTGGCAGTTTTGTGGTTTGGTTATTCGAAATTTTGACATTGTTTCGGATTTCGGATTTTTTCACCGGATTCCATCCGGTCCCCGCTGAATGCCCACGACCTTCCCCTGGATCAGCACATCGCTGAACTTGTACCGCATTACCGGATATTCCGGATTTTCCGGCCGGAATTCGATGTGGTCGTCGTGGAGAAAGAACCGTTTGACCGTGGCCTCTTCTTCCTCGATGAGAGCGACCACGATTTCCCCGTTCCGGGCATATTGCCGGGGCTCGCAGACGGCGATGTCACCGTCGAGAATCCCCGCGTTTTTCATGGAATCGCCTTTGACCCGGAGCGCGAACAGGTTTCGCCCCCGGTAGACCGCGGCATCCACGACCAGGGTGCCGGCCCATTCCTGCTGGGCGTACATGGGCAAGCCGGCGGTGACGCGCCCCACGACGGGAATTTCGCGCCAGCGATGCACGGCCGATGCCTCCTGGGCCGGGTTCAGCAGAAAGACGGTCCGGCTGTAACGGCCTTCCCGCTTTACATATCCTTTTTCCTCGAGCACCTTCAGAGTCTGGGCCACGGCCGCGTGGCTTACGCCCAGATCCTGGGCGGCCTCCCGCAAACTGGGCGGCCGGCCGGTGTGGGAAATGGTCTGTTCCAGGTACTCGAGGAATGCCTTTTGTTTAGGGGTCAGTTCCGGTCGCATGGGGTCCTCCGTGTTGTGTACAAGCCGATGGTAAGATGGATAAATGTAAATGTCAATGTAAATTTAATTATGAACAATTGTGTTTTCGATACCATCAACATCGGCGGGACGGCTATTCCACCCTCGCCTCCGCCCCGAGAATCCGAGACGTGCGAGTATGATGTCTTTCCGAATGGCTTCGGTACGATCCTTGTGACCTTCGATGGTGATCCAGGCCCGACCCCGCTGTCTTTCGTGATCGTCGACGGGGGGAATGAAATTCGATTCATTAGAACCGATCTTGGGGTGGCCAGCGGTGTGGCCAAGCGACAGGGGGACGCCGGTGATGAGGACTAGCCGATGAAATCAGCGGCGCCGCCTCACGGCATCCGGGCAGACGCCAATCCCCGAATGAGTATTCAGGGATGGTCTGTCGGATGAATCGATTGGGTTGCGGATGGACAGACGTTGGGAGGGGCGCCGAAGAAAACACCTATTCAATGGATTCGGCTGTTTTTTCCAGCATCTTTTGAATGGCTTTCTGAAACCGGGGGACCGTGATCGGCTTCTGGATGACGGCCAGGCCATGGGTGTTGCAGTAGTTTTCAAGTTCGGGGGTAACGACACCGGCACATACCAGGATACGATGTACCAGTTCCGGACCGGTCTGGAGGATATCGTCAAAGAAATCGGTACCCGGGTTCTCGATGGAATCGAAATTGCAGACAACGATGCTGTCCAGCTGGCGACTAATCTCTACCAGGGCGGCCATTCTGCCGGAAGCCGTCACCACAGTGCCGAACGGTGCCAGCAGGCGGGAAAATAAAGTGGCACCGGGGCCTTCTTCATCGATCACCAGGAGTCGATATTCCCACATACCGGGTGGATGTTGAAAACTCTGGTACGTGCTCAGCTCTTCCGGCAGGTCCTCTAGCAGGGATTCGATCCGGCTGCCGTGGTCCTGGAGGGTCTGGTATATCGGTTCGAAAGTTCTGGAATACCCCCGGCAGATGTCCAGCACATACATAAAAATGTCGTTCCACTCCGAAAATTCCGCGCGACAGATACTTTCCACCAGCTCGCTTTGCGGCAGATCCTCTTTTTTGAGCCGGTGAAACCCTTTCTTTAAAGGCAGTTCCACATTCTGCCAGGTTTCCGCATCGATCTCGATCAACGGGCCGCCCTCGAGCGTGTAGCCTCGAAGGAGTTCCTTGGCGCTGCCCATGAGATGGAATCGCCAGGCCTTGTCCAGGGCCATCTGGATCAGGAATGTCAGTAGCGGGGAGGGTTTGTTATACAAGTCGGCGGATTCCCGGTAATAGTGAAAAGCCAGGTCCTCCATCCGACGAAGCCAATCGATGATATCTGTGACGGTCTTTTTCACAGGGCTCCCGTTGCAGGTTGCAGGATATTCCTACATATATCCCATGTATTTTAAAAGGTCAAGAAAGATCAATGGGTTATAAGGTTACGGGTCTATAACCAAATTTAAGGATGCGGTATTTGACCATTCCATCACCCCCACCGTGCCTCCCCCATCAAGGGGGAGGTCATTATTTTCTCCCTCCCTTGGCGGGAGGGAGTCAGAGGGAGGGGGTATGATTGACTCATTCCTTATTTTCGTACAGACGCCCTAAATCATGAGCTGAGTTTTGAATCTGTCCCGCCGGAAGCCTGCTGAAGCTCCGGCACAGTGTCCATCCCCCGTAGCGGTTCAAAAACAAAGGGCATCCCCTTTTTTACGGGATGCCCTCGTATTTTACCGGTGCCGTTTCCGTTGTGCTACTTTGTGGCGGTACGCTCCTTTTCAACCGTCTCAAACAACTTCAGATAGTCTCCGTATCCCTGAGCTTCCAGCTCCGCTGTCGGGACAAACCGGAGCGATGCGGAGTTGATGCAGTATCGCAGGCCCGTGGGTGGCGGCCCGTCGTTAAACACGTGGCCCAGGTGGGAATCCCCATGACGGCTTCGAACTTCGGTCCGGACCATAAAAAAGCTCCTATCGGTTTTTTCAATGATGTTTTCCGATATCAGCGGTTTTGTGAAGCTCGGCCAACCGGTACCCGATTCGAATTTGTCGGTGGAGCTGAACAGCGGCTCTCCGGAGACCACGTCCACGTAGATTCCCGCCTTTTTATTGTCCCAGAATTCATTGTTAAAGGGCGGTTCGGTCCCGTCCTTTTGGGTAACCTTGTATTGCATGGGCGTCAGATTCGCTTTGATCTCATCCTCGCTGGGTTTTTGATATTGAGACGCTTTTTTCGGGCTGGATTCGGCTTTTTTCACCTCGGCCCACATTTTCTCCAGAAACTGGTCCCGACCGGATCCGGAACGGTACATCTTATACCGGAAGGGGCTCTTCTTGTAATAATCCTGGTGATAGTCCTCGGCCTCATAAAACCGATCCAGGGCCAAAATGGGGGTGACGATCGGTTTGTTGAATACGCCGGACGCTGAGAGCTCCTTTTTGGAGGTCTCTGCGAGCCGTCGCTGATCGTCGTTGTGATAGAAGATCGCGGTACGATATTGATCGCCCCGGTCCACGAACTGCCCTCCGGGATCGGTTGGATTGACGTGTCTCCAAAAGTGGTCCAGTAGCTCTTCATAGGTAATTTTGCTCGGGTCATAGAGGACCTGGATCGCTTCAAAATGCCCGGTGCTTCCCGATGCGACCGCCTTGTAGGTCGGATTTGGCTCCGGGCCGCCGGTATATCCGGAGATGACTTCGATAACACCGTCCAGCTTCTCAAAATCGGACTCGGTGCACCAGAAACAGCCGCCTGCAAAGGTGGCGCGCTCGATATTGTCTGTAGCCGTGGTCATATTTTTTTTCTCCGCTTGGCTCATGGTGTTGGTCAGTTGAATTCCCACAAACAAAAGAAAAATGGTCAGTACAATAAAAAGGACCGTTTTCATCGCGATCCCTCCTTTTTTAAAATTTGTCATACGATCATAACTTAGTGCGAAATGACCGTCTGACAAGTGATCCCATGTCCGCCGCCATCATCACAGAGGGGTTTCAAAAAAATAAATCTCGAACCTGTGGCAAGGGCTCGGAATACCATCCTGTGGACGGCTTTGATTGCACAGAAGTTTGTCGGACGAGGGGCGTCCGCCTTACACTCTCATCAAAAAAACAATCCTTTTCCCTGGTGTGGGGAGGGGATGCGACATCAAGGGCCGATTCCAGGCGGGTTATTTGCTAAGCAGGATACTGATTCCCCGGAGGCTTTCGACATTGCGGCAGATGATGTTGATGGCGGCGGTGATCGGTACGGCAAGGATCATCCCGGGAATGCCCCAGATCAGAGAAAAGTCCAGGCCGAACAGGAAACCGACAAGTCCGAAGGCAAAGCCGGTTCCGATGCTGATCAGTGTTTTGAGAACCAGGTAGGTCTGAATTTGTTCCGTGATGTTGGTAATCAGGTTTACTGTTTCATCCGGTTCATCGGCGTTGGCGTGAAAAAATTCAAAGACCTTGTTGATGAATACCTTCCGGCTGAAAACAATGAACATCAGAAACAGCATCATCAGTGTGAGTCGTGACATTACGGCAATCAGCGTGGTGATGCTCCGATTGATCGTCGACATGACCGATCCCGGGGAGATGATGGCAAACAGCTGCTCGATCCGGATATTCCGGTAATACTGGGAGATATCGTAGTCCATGTGCCGTTGAATGAATGCGGCCCCCTTATCCAGAAGATTCGCGTATTTCTGTATGTACTTGGGCATTTCTGCGGCAACGGAGCTCAATGCACCGTAGATGAGAAACACGAGTCCGACCAGGATGATCAGGACACCGAAAATCACAATGATGTTGGCTACCAGGGCCGGGATCCGGAGTTTTTCAAGGTATGCGGCAAGGGGGATCAGGAGATAGGACAAGAATACCGCAATGACAAACGGGATCATGAAGGATTTGGTCAGGTGGAGCAGGGCGCCAAGACCGATCAGGGCCAGAAACACCAGGGCAAGGGTCTGGACGGTTTGCGGGCTGATTTTATTTATGCCTTTTCCGTCCCGGCCATTCTGTGGGAGGTTTTCTTTTGGGTCGCGATCGCGGTGATCATCCATGCGCTACCCCAGAAACGGTCTTCGGATGACCGTGTCCTTCTGCCACCGGCGGTCATCCCGCTCGGGGTACTGGAGATTGTAGTGAAGCCCGCGGCTTTCCTTCCGATGCATGGCGCACTTGATGATCAGTTCGGCAACCACCGCGATGTTTCTGAGTTCAATGAGATCCCCGGACACTTTGAAGCCCCAGTAGTAGTCCCGGATTTCGTTCTGAATGATCTCGATGCGCCTCTGGGCCCGATCGAGCCGTTTGTCCGATCGGACGATGCCCACATAATTCCACATGAGACGCCGGATTTCGTCCCAGTTGTGGGACACCACGATGGCTTCGTCACTGTCGGTGGTGCCCACATCATCCCAGGCCGGCACGTCTGGTACGCTTTCTTCGGGGATGGCCTCGAGATCGGCCACGGACTGGGCGGCGGCCCGGTCGGCATAGACCAGGGCTTCCAGTAGCGAGTTGCTGGCCAACCGATTGGCGCCGTGAAGGCCGGTGCAGGCACTTTCACCGACCACATACAGCCGCTGGATGTCCGATCGTCCCTGGAGGTCGGTGACCACACCGCCGCACATGTAATGGGCTGCGGGAACAACCGGGATCGGATGTTTCGTCATGTCGATCCCGTGGGAGAGGCATTTTTCATGGATGTTGGGAAACCGTGACCGGACATATTTCGCATCTCGGTGTGTGATGTCGAGAAACACCGATTCGTCGCCGCTCCGTTTCAGTTCGGTGTCGATCGCCCGGGCGACTTTGTCCCGGCAGGCAAGGTCCTTCAAGGGGTCGTATTTTTCCATAAAGGGTTCGCCGGATTCATCGATCAGCACGCCGCCCTCGCCCCGCACGGCTTCGGAGATCAGAAAATTTTTAGCTTCCGGATGATACAGGCAGGTGGGGTGGAATTGAACGAATTCCAGATTGGCGACAGTAGCCCCTGCCCGGTAGGCCATGGCAATGCCGTCGCCGGTGGCGATGTCCGGATTGCTGGTATAGAGATACACTTTGCCGGCACCGCCGCTGGCGAGAAGGGTGATCCGGGAATAAAAGGTTTTGACGCGGTGTTCTTTCCGGTCGTACACGTAAGCGCCGCAGCAAAGATCCTCGTGGGTCGTAATGACGTGGCCGCGCCGCACGCGGGTGGACAGGGAAATCAGGTCGACGGCCATGTGGTCCTCGAACAGATGGATCCGGTCATGTTCGCGAACCAGGTCGACGAGGACCCGTTCGATGGCAGCACCGGTCATGTCATGGGCATGGACGATCCGGTTCTGGGAATGACCCCCCTCCCGCCCAAGATCAAACGATTCCGGGTCGCCCTTCGAGGATGATGCGTCCCGGGTGCTGAACCGCACGCCCAGGTTCACGAGCTCTTGAATGCGGGCCGGACCGTCCCTGACCACCATCTCAACCACATCCATGTCGCAGAGGCCGTCCCCCGAGGCCAGGGTGTCCTGGATATGCAGATCGAATGAATCGATCCGGCTCATGACCGACGCAATACCGCCCTGGGCCAGATTGGTGCTGCTTTCCATGGCGGCCTTTTTGGTCACCAGGGCCACGGTGCCGTACTGGGCCACTTTGAGCGAAAAGCTCAAACCGGCGATGCCGCTGCCAATGACGAGGAAGTCGGATTTGAAGTCCATATAAAATCGCTCCGCGATTTTATGAAGCGCCGCAATGCGGTGTTAAGAAATGATCAGGTAACTGAGTTTAATACATAGGAGAAGTCAGTTCACTACATGGCAGGCATGATTTTTCGTTGTGCTTCGAGAACTGATACGATCCAGTGCGAACTTACCCGGGAGTAATTCAAGAATCCGGCTAAAGCAGTGAGGAGCGCCTCCGTTGCCGTTTGGTGCTGAAACCGATGATAAAGCCGAGCACCAGCACCCCCGCGCCACTGAGAAACCATTTGATGGTGCTGTTCAGTTCCAGGCGTCTGGCATGCTCTTCCAGCGTTTCCACCCGCTTTGTCTTTTCGGAAAGTTCGGCAGAGGCCCGTTGGTGATCTTTTTTCAACTTGAGAAAATCGGCGGATTCCCGCTTGAGGGTTTCGTGGGTCTCATTGAGTTCTTTGAAGGCGGCCTGTCGACTTTCGAGCTCGGCTCGCATGGTCTTGTTTTCTTCAGCCAGTCGGTTGTTCTCATCGACAAGCTGCTCATTCTGGTCTTCGGCTTGCGCTTGCTTGAGTTTCAGATCCGAAAGCTCCAGGCGGCTTGGGGGAGTCCCTGTCAGGAAACGGCTCAGCACCCAGCCCTCGGTACCGCCCGAGGTCGTCACCATGCTCCATTCCTCGTCTTCCAGGATCAGTTCCACCTGCTGGCCGGATTTGAGCATGGTGATAATTTTGTGGTCGGTCCCAGGGCCCGTTCTCATGGTAATTCGGAATTCATCTGTAATGTACATGGATTGCGCCCATGTCTGGGCAGGCAGCATTGTCAGACAGATGATTGCAACGATCCACGTCAGCCGTTTCATATTAAACCTTCTCCCGGTCGAGGTTGTATCAGACGATAAACGGCCCTATTTTCCGGTCAAAGGGCATGTGTGTCAATAATTACCTTAAAATCCGTTTTACCTCTGATATTAGTAATTGGTACAAAGGAGCGAGAAAAAACAGCGGCAGGACTTCACAGATTATGATTGCATACGATCTTCAATGCACCAATGGCCATGTTTTTGAAGGCTGGTTCAAGAGCATCAAGGCTTTCGAGCAGCAGCAGAGCAAAGGTCTGGTCGCCTGTCCGATGTGTGATGACAATCAGGTGGAACGGCTGCCATCCACCTTTGCCATCAAAAGCTCCCCGGCACCTTCGACGGTTTCGGGAGACCCGGGGGATACAGAGGCCCAGACCAAGGCGCTTACGAAAAAAATAGTTGATTTCGTTGAAAATAATTTTGACAACGTCGGTGCCGACTTTGCCAAGGAGGCCCTGAAAATGCACTACGGGGTCACTGAACCCCGCAACATCCGGGGTGTCAGCAGCGAAACCGAAGAAGAGACCCTCAAAAAAGAAGGCATCGAGTATTTCAAGCTTCCCTTCCCATCAAGTCCAGACCAGGACGCCTAATTAGAATCCATCTCAAAAACCCGTCTAAGGGCCCATTGCGGTGTTGCGGTGCAACGAAAAATGCTCACATACTACCGTGTATGCTCCGCTTTTTCGTCGCCCCGCGCCTTGCACTGAGCCCTGATCCGCATTTTTGAGATGGATTCTAAATATGGGTGGATGATCCTCATTGAGCGCAGGTTCGAGTGAACGGCTTATAAAAGGGTTCATCATTGTGGGATTGGCACGCATCGGTGAGATCGACTCTCGACGCCAGGTATCCACTCCCGCAGGGCTGATCGGATTTCACAAATCGATACTCCCGATTTGTGAAATAATTTCAGATCTCTGTGCTCTCTGTGCCTCTGTGGTGAAAACTAAATACTCCTGAAAAGATTTCATGAAACCTACGGACGAGGCCGGTTTTGCGATGCCTGGGACTATCCTTCTCCAAAGCCAGTGCCAGCGCACGCTGGGACCCCACCAGAACGACCAGACGCTGTGCTCGCGTGACGGCGGTATACAGCAGGTTCCGCTGGAGCAGGGCAAAGTGCTGGGTCACCAGGGGGATGACCACGGCAGGATACTCGGAGCCCTGGGACTTGTGGATGGAAATGGCATAGGCCAGGGTGAGCTCGTCGATTTCGGTAAACTCGTACTCGACCGGTCGATCGTCATAGTCCACCACCAGTATGTGATTTTGGCGATCGACGTCCGATACGGTCCCGATGTCGCCGTTGAAGACCTCCTTGGCGTAATTGTTTTTCAGGTGCATGACCTTGTCGTTGAGTTTCAGGGCCAATCCATCTTTTTCAAGGAGGGTGGGATTGGGGTTCAGGGCATCCTGGAGCCGGCGGTTGAGGTGGATGGTGCCGGCCTGTCCCTTGTGCATGGGGGTGAGCACCTGGATCTCCTTTACCGGGTCCAGCCCGAATTGGTCCGGGATGGAATTAGAACATAGATCGATGACCACGTCGGCCGTCCGTTCCGAGTTGGCCGCTTCCATGAAACAAAAGTCCGACCCCGGATCGCCATCACCCGATGATGGAATCTCCGGCGCTCCGCCCTGCCGGATGCGGTGGGCATTCCGGACGATGAGGCTTTCCTCGGCCTGACGGAAGATCCGGCTCAGCCGGAACACAGGGATCCGCTCGGATTGGATCATGTCATCGAGCACGGTACCGGCGCCCACCGATGGGAGTTGAAAGGCGTCTCCCACGAGAATCAGCATGGCCGATGCCGGGACCGCCCGCAAAAGGTGATCCATGAGCAGGGTGTCGATCATGGAGGCTTCATCCACGATGACCCCATCGGCATCCAAAGGGGATTCGTTGTTTCGGTTGAAACGGTTCTCCGATGGAAGATACCCGAGCATGCGATGGATGGTGGCTGCCTCATGGCGGGTAACAGCGGCCAGGCGGCGCGCTGCCCGTCCGGTGGGTGCGGCCAGCAACACCCGTTTTCCTTCGGATTCCAGCACCGCGCAGATGGACCGGATCAGGGTGGTTTTGCCTGTGCCGGGACCCCCGGTGACAATAACCACCCGATGGGAAAAAATACCTTCCAGAACAGCGAGCTGTCGTCGGAAAGAGAGATGGCCAAGTGCTGAAACACTTTTTCCGACGCCCCTGCCGGATCGAATGCCGGACTGGGCGGCGGTACGGCCAGAAGGGCGCCCATCCGCTGGGCGATGCCTTTTTCCGCTTGCTGCAGGGCCTTGAGATACACAGCCGGGCGTTCTTCCGGGGAATCCGGTTCTTCCACCACGACCTCTCCGCCATTGACCAGATGACTCACGGCATATTCCACGGTGCCTTCATCGATATCAAAGAGGCGTCGACACCGTTCGGTCAGGTCGTTGTCAGGGGAAAAGGTGTGGCCGCTGTCTGCATCTTCATGCAGCAGATGGAGCACACAGGCGCGGGCGCGCTCGTCGGAATCAATGGGAAGATTCTGAAACCGGAATATGGCGTCGGCAATGTAAAATCCGAAGCGGGGCAGATCTTCGATGAGCCGGAACGGATCTTCCTGGATGATCTCGACAGCATCCGGTCCGTAGAGTTTCAGCAGTTTGGGGCCGAATGACGGTTTGACCTCGATCTCCCGCAGAAACGACATGAGCCGGCGGGCACTGTGATGGTCCTGCCAGGCGGTCCGGATGATTTCGGCCTTGGATTTGCCGATCCCGTCCACCTCGGTGAGCTGTTCAAAGCGGTTTTCGATGACGTCCAGGGTCTCCGCCCCGAAATGCTCCACCAGCCGGGCAGCCATCTTCGGCCCGATGCCGGGGATCATGCCGGAAGACAGGTACGAGCGGATGCCCTCGGCGGAATCGGGCAGAAGCACTTCCACCGAAGCGATCTGGAGCTGCTGGCCGAAACGGGGGTGATCTTTCCAAATGCCCTCCACCCGGAGGGTTTCGCCCACCGCCGGCTCCGGCAGGGTCCCCACGATGGTAATCAGGTTTCCGGTGCCGCCGACCCGCAGCCGGGCCACCGTGTACTGATTGTCTGGATTGTGAAACGTGATCCGCTCGACATGGCCTTCGATAATTTCCATGGCAGGATGCATATCTGAAAGCGCCCCGGAAAGAAAGGGGTCTCAATCAACTCGGTGTTCCCCTATCGGTATGTTGCTAGTCTGGGATTCGTTAAACTTCCCTCCCCTGGAGGGAGGGACGGACCCCGTTAAATCCATTCTTCGCATGGGCCACCAACGGTGGCGTTTAACAGGGTAAAGGGAGGGGAATATTCACTTCCCTCCCCTGGGGGGAGGGAGCGAGGGAGGGGGTAAAGGTCAATCAGATTCCATTTGTTTAAATCACCAAACACCCGACACCAAAAACTAAACACCAAACACTACCTACCACTCTTTATCAATAATCCACTTCGCCGCATCCAGCAGATCGTCCGCCACATAGTCCGGCGGCGTGCCCTTTCTCACCAGTTCATTCTGAGCCTTTGCCCCGCTTCCGGTCATGACCAGTATGGTCCGCCCGACGCCGGCGTTCTTTCCAACCAGAACATCTTTGCTATTGTCTCCCACCATCACCGTCTTGGGCAGATTCATGCCGTATTCATCCTGGGCCTGGAAGATGAGTCCGGGTTCGGGTTTCCGGCAGTCGCACTTTTCATCCGGCCGATGGGGGCAGAAGAAGACGTCCAGTATATTGCCGCCCGCTTTTCTGATCTCCCAGCGCATCTTGATATGCATGTTCATGAGGTTCTTCATGGTGATCAGCCCGCGACCCACAGCCGACTGGTTGGTGATAACGATGACACGATAGCCGTTTTCACGGAGCAGGCGCAGGGCCTCCAGGCTTCCGGGTATGAAATGAAACTCGTCCCAGGATTTGACATAGGCATCCGAGTCTTCGTTGATCACGCCATCCCGATCGAGAAACACCACTTTTTCAACTGGACTTCGCGCCATCACAACTTCCCGATTTTACCGTCGATTCATGTTCTAATTAAAACAATAACGTACCATTTTTTCCCTGGTTTTCCCATCCCCCGGGCCGATTGGTGCACATTTTGCTGTGCAACTTGCACTTTAAATTGTGCACAGTCACCAAGTTTTTAGAAGGTATCGGAAGTGATAATTTGGAAGTAAGTTATAGATATTGTTTGTAAATATATAGAAGTAAAAAAATGTTGAAAACCCGGAATGGTATTTGCTAAATGCAATTGGCCAATGCCGAATGGAGAGACTGCATCTGAGTAAAATGAACTGATTAAGCGATCGGCAAGAAGCTTCCTTCCTTTATTATGCATCTATTTCTACCCACATCCTAGAGTTCGGTTTAATTGATGATCTTCTGCTGTCAATGCAGCTCAATATACTTATCGATCGGTACTGCTTTCTGGGAGGAGGGAAAATTGAAACGGGCACTTTTCATCGCACTGACCTTTGTTCTGACAGGAATAGGTTCGACCGCAGATAGCGCAGATTCCCCTTGGACATCTCAGGGATATGATATTACGGGCTATTTTACCACTGGTAGTGTTTGGGACCGATCAGGGTGCTGGAGGTATCAGGATCCCATTGGGAAAATGATAATTGTGGGTATATATCCGCATTATTTTGCCGCCGAAGATGCTGCCAAGGCCTACAGGGCGGCCAATCCGTATATAAATCATGGACCGAGGGCTGACATCCCGTTAAGTCATCCGGTATTTCAAGTCCCTCTTCCTAAAGAACATGCTGATCAGTGGGCAGCGCAAAGTGTTATGCACCGAACTGGCAGCGGTGTCTGTAAAGGTTTTACGAACATGTGGGTCTTTCTCTACCCTGCCTACGGAGGTACCCATTATGCCTCCGGGAATCCACCACCCCAGGAAGATAAAGACGGCGACGGAAACGATGATTGGAACGATACCTATGCCGAGGACCTTGACTGGGGCTTTGATCTCGGTTCAGCACAGGTATCCATTGAGCCGAAGATATGTCTACAGTGTCTTGTCTCCAATCCGGTCTCTGTTGTAAATGGAAACAATCTCGAATCCCGGGAAGATATCCGCTTTGCGTCAACCGGCAATTTCCCATTTAGCTTAAAAACCACCTATAACAGCCAATCGAATTCTGATGGTTCCCTTGGACAGGGCTGGACCCATTCGTATTCATTATCTCTGGAATCTTCGACGGTCCTGAACCGGGCTTACTACCTTAGAATTACTGACGAAACCGGCCGCGGGATCTATTTTACAGACGCCGGAAGCGGATTGTATCAGGGCGCATTCACCGAAAAAACGACAGTCAACAAGATCAGTGAAGAATATGTCTGGCACCGGAAAGACGGTCGCGATTACACATTCGATGCAAACGGCCGTTTGAAACAGATAACAGATTCCATCGGCAATATAATCGATCTTGCCTACGATCCGGATGGCCGTCTGGATGCGGTCACCGATACCGCCACCGGAAGGGCCATCAGCTTTCATTACAACACCGACGGCCGTATTTCTCATATCACCGGTCCGGTGACGGCTGCCGTATCCGATGGGATATGGGTTTCCTTTGGATACGATGCAGCCGGGAATATGAAAACTGTCACCTATGAAGACGGCTCCGGGTTCGAATATCTTTACGAAGATCCGAACGATCCCCACAACCTTACCGAAAAGCGTAATCTTGCTAATCACGTTCTCGCGAGCTGGACCTATGATACGTCCGACCGTGTCATCAGCAGCTTTACTCCGGACGGACAGGGGGTCACAATCGATTATGATGCGCCCGGCGGGGTAGCCGTAACCGATGCCTACGGCGTGACCAAAACCTATACCGTTGGGACACCGGGCGGCAGAAAGACCGTGACGAACATCGATGTGCCTGCCGGATGCAGCACTTGCAGCAGAGACGTCAGACGGCTCGACTACGATTCCAATCGTCGGATTGTAGAGGCCGAATATCAGAACGACCTGATCAATCGATATGCCGATTACGACAGCCGCGGGAATCCGAGGACTGTGACAACGGCGGTTGGAACACCCGATGAAAAGATCGTCACCTACACCTTCCATCCAGAGCTTAACGAAAAACTGACTAAAACCGAGCCGAGTGTGCTGGGTGCCGGTAATAAAGTTACCATCTGGGATTACGACGATGACGGCAATGCGGTCCCCAACGAAAATCCAACCAATCTTGTCCGTCGCATCGTGGAGCAGGGGTTCACCACAGATGGGACAGGATCTGCGATCCCATATGAATATGTGACTGTCTTGACCTACAACGGGAAAGGGCAGGTGCTGAGCATCGACGGACCCCTATCCGGTTCAGTCGATCTCACGGCATTTGGGTACGATCCGGTTAGCGGGGATCTGACTTCGACTAACCTGCCGGAGGTCGGCACAACCGCCTATGCGGATTATGATGAAGCCGGCAAACCCGGCCGAGTGACCGACCCCAACGGCAATGCCACCACGTTTACCTACGACGGCAAGGGCCGGGTGCTCACGGTGAAAGACGATGCCACCGGCGACACCACGACCTTCGCATACAACACTGCCGGAGATATCTCGCAAATCGTCCAGCCCAACGGCGTAACAGCCCACTACACCTATGATCCGGTTTATGGCCGTCTCGAACGGATCACCGACAGCCTGGGCAATTATATGGCCTACTCCTACGATGCCCAGGGCAACCGGATCGAAGAGAGCTTTTACAACCCGACTGGCGAGCGGCAGTTTTGGATGCGGTTTAATTTTCAGGGACCGGATCGCCCCGGCGAACTCTGGAAACAGATTCTGCCCGATGAGAGCTTTACCCAATTCGGCTACGATGCGTCCGGTAACGTGTCGTCCATCATCGATCCTGAGACGAATCAGACGACCTACCAGTACGATGCGCTCAATCGTTTGATCGGCGTGATCCAGCCAGGAGAGGTCGGCACCGGTTACACCTACGACCTTCACGACAACCTGGCCACAGTAACCGATGCCGAATCCCATACCACCGAATACACTTACGACGACATGGGAAGAAAGGTAAGGACGGTCTCCCCGGACACCGGAATCACCAAATATACCTATGATGCCGCCGGCAACCTGGCCACAAAGACAGACAACAAAGGGATCACGGTGGCATACAGCTATGATGATTTGAGCCGGTTGACGGCCGTGGCCTTTCCGGATGCATTCCAAAATATCTTCTATACCTACGATCAAGGCACAAACGGCATTGGGCGGTTGACCACCATGACCGATCCTTCGGGCACGACCAGCTATACATATGATGCCAAAGGCAACCTCACGGCAGAGGCACGAACCATCGACGGGATCACTTACACCACCGGCTACAGATACGATGAGGCCGGGCTTCTGGCATCCATTACGTATCCAGACGGTAAGTTTTTGGAATACTTGCGAGATGCGGCCGGGCGGGTTTCCCAGGTGCTGCTGACCGAAGGGGACAACACTCGGATCATTGCAGACGGAATCGCTTACAAGCCGTTCGGCCCCATGAGCCGTCTGACTTTCGGAAACGGTCTGAGTGATGTTCGCCAGTTCGATTTACAATATCGACTTACGGATAAAACCGCAGGGACAGCCCAGAATCTGGATTATAGTTATGCCCCGGCCGGAAACATCACGGCCATTACCGATCATCAGGATCCATCCCAAAGCAAAACCTTTTCATACGATCAGCTGTATAGGCTTACATCGGCCGAAGGCCCATACGGAAAGATTACCTATCGCTATGATGATGTGGGTAATCGCCTGAAGCGAATTGAGAACGACCAAATAGACGACTACTTCTATATTGGAGGAACCAACCGATTAAGAGAAATAGTGGGTGCCAACCCCGTTTCTTTTGACTACGACCCGAACGGCAACACCATTACCATGGGCAACCGCACCCTTGCATACAACCAGAACAACCGGTTGAATTCAGTTACTGAGGATGGCGAGACCCTCGGGGAATACGTCTACAATGGTAATGGGCAGCGGATCAAGAAAACCACGGCCGATGGTGTAGTGATTTTCCACTATGATCAATTCGGCAACATTATCGGCGAATCCGCTATCGACGGCACATTCACCGCAAATTACATCTATCTGGACGGGCAGCGTATCGCCGCGGTTGCCGGTATTGCTGTAACGGAAGTAACCGTGAAGGTGAACACCAGCAAGGACCGTAGTTTGTCCGGCGTAAGAGTCTATGTTTTCAACGAGGCCGGGTCCTACACAGGGCTAAATGCCACTACCGACGTGGAAGGAATTGCCCGATTCGCCATCGAAGATTTTTCAGAGGGTAGCTACCAGTTTCGGGTGGATTACCTGTCCGCGAAATTCTGGTCCGAAGTAGTATCAATCCCGAATACCAGCAAGATCGAAGTTACTATTGAAGAAGAAGACACCACGGTTCAAGTGCTGCAGGGAGACGGCTCGGAGCCGGGAGTGAAAGTCTACCTATTCAGTGAGTCTGGAGCCTATTTGGGGCTTTACGAGGTGACGGATGAAAACGGTACTGTTTCTTTTTTACTGCCTGCGGAACAAGAGTTCAAATTCAGAGCCGATTTTCTCGGCGGGAAATTCTTTTCAGACCCGGTTAAAATTACAGCAGGGGTAGCCCATTCCATCAATCTGGATGCCGGAGGAGGCACTCTTACAATCGCTCTTGACCAGGGAGATGGAATTTCCATGGAAGGGACAAAAGTCTACCTGTTCAGCGAGACCGGTGCATACTTGGGGCGTTCGGGGACTACCGACCACCAGGGGAAGGTATTCTTTGACGTGCCATCCGGGGTCTACAAAATAAGGGCCGATTACTTGGGGTATCAATTCTGGACAGAAGCGATATCGATGACCGGAGATACGGATGCGGAACTGACTATTGACCACGTGGACGTTGTCATTTCGCTGCTTGGGGATAACAACGGCGGGCAGATGGTCAAAGAAGGTGTCAAAGTGTATCTCTTTTCCGAATCTGGGGCTTATCAGAGCCAGGTGAAGGTGACCGATGTACTCGGCAAGGTCGTCTTCAGTCTGCCGGATCGAGCGTACAAGGTCCGGGCCGACTTCATGGGGCAGCAGTTCTGGAGTGAGCCTTTTATCCAGACAGACGCCGAAGTTATTATCGAAGAAGGATTGGCATCGATTACCGTTACACGTCTAAATCAGTCTCTTTACGATGTCCCGGTGTATGTCTTCAGCGATTCAGGCGCTTACCTTGGGCTCAATCAAAGGACCGACGGCGCCGGCCGGGTGTATTTCCAACTGCCAAAAGGCGATTATAACTTCAGGGCGGATTACCTTGGCAGTCAGTATTTCACCGGAAATACCTCCCTCATTGCCCACAAGGACAATGGGATCAAGCTTTCCACCGGTGGCGGGAATTTTACCCTGACGCTAACCAAAGGTCTATATGAACCGATGGAAGGGGTAAAATGTTACCTGTTCTCTGCCGCCGGCTCTTATTTGGGACATCAGACTACCACCAGTGGCGATGGAGAAGCTCCCTTCGAGCTGGCAGACGGCTTTTACAAGATCCGGGTAGATTACATGGGTTATCAGTTCTGGACCAATGAGTTCTCCGTTCCGGTGACCAGTGAGTTGACTTTGGAGATCCCCCATCAGGATGTAGCGATCTCAGTCCAAACCGACTATAACGGCGATCTTGTTCCCCTTGAAAGCGTTAAGATGCACCTGTTCACGGCTGGCGGCGCTTATCAGGGGCAGTATAGGGTAACCGGAGAGTCAGGGGGCGCTGTCTTCAGACTTCCGCCCGAAGACTACAAAGTACGGGTTGACTACCTGGGGCAGCAGTTCTGGTCAGAGGTGTTCAATCAGGCAGACACAATCGTAGTAATCGAGGAGGGGATCGCGGCTGTATCCGTATCCCAGGACGCGACACATTTGGAAAACGTGAGTGTCTACGTTTTCAGCGGGAGTGACAGCTACCTGGGGATTGTCAAAAAAACAGATGCTTCCGGAGGGGTCGAATTCAGGCTCCCGAAGGGGACGTACAAATTCCGAGCTGATTTTCAGGGGAGTCAGTACTGGGCGACTGAGACCTTAGCAGCTCACGAAAACGACAACATTGTTCTTTCGACCGGTGGTGGCACTTTCACCCTGATTGTCGAAAAGGCACTAAATGATCCTCTGATCGACATTCCGGTGTATGTCTTTTCGCAGGCCGGAAGCTATCTTGGTATCAATGGTAGGACCGATGAAAAAGGTCAGGTGAGATTCGATCTTTCCGACGGTGGATACCAGTTCCGTGTCGATTACCTCGGATACCGGTTCTGGAGCAATATCTGCACGGTGCCGGCGATGCTATCCGATGTGCTGACTATCCCCCATCACGATGTTGCCGTAACGGTGAACCAGGCCTATCAGGGCGTTTATACTCCGCTCGAGACCATAAAGGTTTACGTGTTCAACGAGGGTAGGGCCTATCAGGGTGTTTTCGGGACAACCGACGATAGGGGAGAGGTATCATTCAGCCTTCCCGAACAAGGCTACTCTGTCAGGGCTGACTATTTAGGGGAAAAGTACTGGAGTGACCCGATCACACCTCAGATGGATCAGATAGTGAGCGTTGACATCCCCCACGGTCAAGCAAATGTCCATGTGACCGATTCTGGAATCGATGTGGTAAACGCTATTGTATATCTCTTTGCCGAAAACGGATCTTATCTTGGGCGATACGAAACAACCGACGGATTCGGCAATGCCGGGTTTACAATCCCCGAAGGCACATATAAGTTTCGGGTGGATTACTCCGGAAGCCAGTACTGGTCCGACGTTATTAACATAATCTCTGACGAGGAAACCCAGGTCCAAATGCGGCTTGACCTTCTCGCCCTCAATTTGACCAACAACCCCCTTCCTGATAGAATTGACGGCATTCCACCAGAGATTGAACCAATCCTTCTCGCCTCGCTCTTTGATATCCAAGGGATTCTGTCCAACGCGGTTGTTTCCGCTACAAAAACCGAACGGATCTTCTATTACATCAACGATCATCTAGGCACTCCCAAGAAAATAATCGGCGAATCCAGTCAGATAGTCTGGGAAGCGTCGTATAAGCCATTTGGGGAGGTAACCTTACGCATTGAACAAGAAGAAAATGATTTCAGATTTCCCGGTCAATACTATGATCAAGAGACCGTACTACACTATAACTACCATCGTTACTATGATTCGATGCATGGCAGATATTTAAGGGCTGATCCGATTGGGCTAATCGGGCTGAATCCAAACTTCTATGGGTACTCTCAAGATGATCCTATTAACTTGATTGATCCATTTGGATTGCGTGCTTCTCATAAATGGCATTATGAACGGGTCGTAGAATGCATTCACCAATTTGAGCGGGTGATATCAGCATGTGGTGATTGTCCAAGTACTTCATGCAAAAAGAATGCTAATGAGTATTTCGCAAATTGTCTCGCAAATATTGAAAGAGTTCAGGATCTCAATGGCGATGGAAAAGTAGATGCTTGGGATGAAATGCTTTGGTTTACAACCAGACGATTATGGGATTTGTTGACACCGCCTTTCACGCCATATCCCCCGGGATATGGCAATGAGGGCCCCGGCTCCACAAATCCGAGATCTAAAATTCCCATAGAATTACTAGAAGAGATTCCTGAAACATAAGGGCTTCAATATTTCGAACTTGATGATGAAAATAAATTGAGGACTATTGGTGAAATTATGACTAAGAAAAATAACTATTATATTTTATTCGGAGGCGCAAAGATAAATAAGCTCCAGGGGAATAGACTGGGCATTGGATTGATTTTCGCCCTTGTAGGGATTGCTATAACTTTGTTTTTGCCAATAGGAAATAAGTACATTAGCTATCTAATTATCATTTCTTTTTCACTATTTGGCTATTTCTTGATAGGTCCTCTTATCTTCAAAAAAAATAAAATACCGAAACAAGAATAAGGTCGCCTTTTAAAGGGTTTATTAATACCCCAGTTCAATAAGTAAGTGCAACACTTTTAGGTTTTAAGGCTTTCGCGATATGACGCGATATTATGCCAAAAACCTATCGACACCTAAGCGCAGA
>Ga0049114_1000067_pt1 | contig 26598 bp, 9 predicted proteins | sample WorMettanBELIZE2_FD_55211 | JGI IMG/M metagenome (GOLD analysis project Ga0049114, IMG submission 55211) | Marine gutless worms symbiont microbial communities from Max Planck institute for Marine Microbiology, Germany - Olavius tantulus BELIZE.2 | ecosystem: Host-associated > Annelida > Digestive... | reverse complement strand
CGCCCCCGCCGCCCCCGCCGGTTCCTCCCGACGAGGCGGCCGGGATGCTCTTGGCGGTGGTAAACAATGAAAAATGATTAACCATATAGACGAGAAACATGTTTTCCGTATCCACGTGATCGACCGGGATCTCCTCCCAGGTTTGTGTCATCGTATTATAGGTCCATATTTGCAGTAATGCCGGGTCGCTTACCCCTGCACTGAACAGATCCTCCCGGGTGTAAGGAATCCGAACGGTGACCGGTGAATTGAAAATAGTCCCGTCCGGTCCGAAGTCGATGACTTTACTGATAGCCTTGGTATTATTGGGCAATGCCGGCGGATTCTCCACCAGGCCGATCGTCACCGTACAGTCTTCCCGGAGAGCTCCGGCCGGTATTTCCACTGATACACCCTTGAGAGGACTCCATCTCTTTTTCACCTCCACGGTTTGCGCGCTCTCGGCTGATGCAAAAGCCTCCTTCGCGCAGGCCGGCGTCACGTCCATCTCTGCGGCACCGGTGTCCAAGACGAAGAAGGCCGTGTTCATCCAGCTTCCGGCCAGTTTGTCGTCAAGGGCCCTTGCCCGCCAATAGTACGTCGTATTGTCCGTCAGTGCCGTATCCACAGTCCAGGAGGTTATAAGAATTCCCTGGGATACCAGGGCAGAGGTGACCGGTTCGGTCAGGCTTATGTCAGAATAAAGCTCAAATTCATAGGTCAAGATCGGATTGTCCGGATCCTCCGCATTATTCACGGATAGGGTCGGCGTGAGCGTGGTGACGATCCCGCCGTTGAACGGGTTATTATGTGTGGGCGCACCGGGCTGAGCATTCCCGGTGTTCAATGAGAATGAAACAAGGGGGCACCAATCACTGTAATCAACCCCGTCAAACGCTCTTGCCCGCCAGTAATAGATGGTGTTGTCATCCAGTTCTGAAGGCGTCCAGGATGTCGTACCGTCTGTGCCTTCTGCAATTTCAGAAGATTTCTGGCGCGCAGGGCTGTCAAACGTATTCACATGATCTGTTTCAAACAGGTAGGTCAGGGTATCCCCATCATCATCCGTAGCATTATTTATTTCAAGTGTCGGCTCAAGTATTGCCACCTCCTCGCCGTCCCCTGGACTGACGATGGATGGCGCCGTGGGTGCGTCTTTTTTCCTATCAACCGTGAAAGCAGACAGGGTACTCCAGCCGCTGGACGCATCTTTATGATCCCTCGCCTGAACCCTCCACCAATAGGTTTTTTTATTACTGAGCCAATACACCTGCCAGGATGTCGTGCCGTCATCTCCTTCAGGAATCCCGGTCTTATGGGCGACTCGCTTTTTCATTGATTCGTCGTCATCGTCGTCGTAGTTGGCGGCGAATAGTTCAAAGTCATAGGTGAGCAGGTCCTGATCGGGGTCGGTCGCATTGGTGATTTCGAGCGTCGGATGTTTGGTTGCTACATAGGAACCATCCGGAGGTGAACTCACATTGGGAATCGAGGGGGGTTCATTCGATGTATTTACAGCGCACATGGCCGTTTGCATCCACTCGCTGCAGTTCTCCTCATCACACGCCCTGGCCCGCCAGTAATATGTCGTATCGTCCTCCAGTTCCAAAGGAATCCAGGACGTGGTGTTGGCTCCGGTCTGATAGACCGCACCGGTTTGCTTGAAGCTGGAGTTGAAGGTACGAACCGTGTCGATTTCAAACTCACAGGTCAATGTATCGCTGTCCACATCCGTAGCGTTGTTTACCTGGAGGACGGGATCGAGTGTCTCCACTGTCCAACCATCCTGCGGGCTGTTCACGGAGGGCGCCGTGGGTGCATCGTTGACCGTATTCACAAAGAAGGCGACCAGACCGCTCCAGGCACTCGTTGCACCCTCATCGTCCCTGGCCCTGAACCGCCACCAATAAAACGTGTTGTCCTCGAGGTTCGCACCGACCGGCCAGGACGTGCCTGCACCCGTTGCGGATCGGACCAGGTGCGTTCCATAGGGATCCGCGTACACTTCGTAGTCATAGGTAAGCTCATCCATATCCACATCCGTGGCGTCATGGACCGTTAGTACCGGACTCAGAGCCGTCACCTCGCTGCCTTCGACCGGACCTTCAATAGTGGGGGGACCGGGGGGGTCATTGGCCAGGTGCACGAAGAATGATCCCTCCCTCCAATCACTGTATGATGCGCCGTCATAGGCAATAACTCGCCAAAAGTATGTGGTATTATCGGTCAGGACTGACGGACGCCATGACGTGACATCCCCAATACCCTCCGGGATACCGGGCGACTGCTGGCGTGAGGTGCTGTCATAGGTATTCACCTTGTCTATTTCGAAGTAATAGGTGATGGGATCCATGTTATCGTCTGCGGCATTTTTAATCACGAGGGACGGCAGCAGAGTTTGCACCTCCTCTCCATCCTTCGGGGTGAAGATCTCAAGGTCCGAAGGCGCATAATTGGCCATGTCTACAGTAAAGGAAGCCGTCGTCCATGCACTGTAAGATTTCCCGTCATAGGCGATGACGCGCCAGTGGTATTCGGTGCCGTCGGTCAAGGGTAAGGGCGGCCGCCATAGTGTCCTGCCCCCGACGCCCTCCGGGAGCTGGGAAGACCGCTGGAGCGCGGTGCTGTCAAAGGTGCTCACCGTGTCGATTTCAAAGTAATAGGTGATGGGATCCATGTTGTCGTCTGTGGCATTGTTGATCAAAAGAGCCGGCTCGAGGGCCTGCACCGACGCTCCATCCAAAGGTGTGACAACAGAGAGCCCATATGGGGCCGTATTGGCCGTATTCAACGCAAAGCTGACCAGGGCGCACCAACCACTGGCCTTCCCTTTATCATCCCTGGCCTGGGCTCTCCACCAGTAGGTCCCATTATTCTGAAGCAGTTTGTCCACCTGCCAGGCGGTGGTGCCGTCCGATGCTTCCGGGATGCCGGCTACGGCTGCAACGCCCGTGGCCATTGCAGCGTCTGCAAAGAGCTGGAATTCATAGGTGAGCGGGTCCCCATCCGCATCACCGGCGTTGGTGACTTCGAGCACGGGCTGAAAGACAGTTACAAGGGCCCCGTCCGGTGGTGCGCTGATTTGCGGGATGGTCGGTTGATCGTTGACCGTGTTGACCAGGAAGTTTGCTGTGGTCATCCATGGACTGCATTTCTTCTCGACCTCAACCTTGTCACAGGCCCTGGCCCGCCAGTAGTAGGTGGTGTTTTCATCCAGGGATGTCGGGGTCCAGGAGGTGATGCCTTCTCCGCCTTCGTCAATATCACCGGATTGCTCCAAGGCGGGACTGTCAAAGGTATATTTTTTGTCTAACTCAAATTGATAGGTCAGCGCATCCTGATCCACATCCGTGGCGTTGTCGACCACCAGGGTCGGTAACGAGGTCTTCACCTCCTTGCCATCTTGGGGGCTATTGAGAGAAGGCGCAGTGGGTGGCTCATTAGCCGTGTTCACAAAGAAGGTGAAGAAATTGCTCCAGGCACTCCAGGTGTTCATGTCCTGCTCGTCATCTTTGGCCCTTACTCTCCACCGGTAAACCGCATTCTCAACGAGATCCGTATCCACCTCCCAGGACGTGGTGCTACTATCTTCCTCCACATCGCCGCTTGTGGCCACAGGGGAGGTCATATCTTCGGCCGCATACACCACGAATTCATAAAAGGGCGGCGTCAAATCGTCATCGCTGGCATTCTCTACGATTAAAGTAAGGGGTAAGGCGGTCACCTTGGACTGATTCGCCGGCACCGAGGGTTTCGGAACCGTGGGCGCCTGGTTCGGCGGCACAGCGCCAGGGACGTTAGGATCAGAGTTGTTCGGATACGTACCGGCCAGGAATTCCTGGAAGTTGCTGAATCCGTCTCCGTCCAGATCCAAACCCCCATCATCGGTGTTCGGATCGAGACCTGGGCCTCCATTATATTCTGAATATGTTGCTTCCCACCAATTCGGCATGCCGTCACTATCACCGTCCTCTGAGCAATCCGGAAGTTCGTTATTGTTTGTATCCACCGTATCATCTAAACCTGCGCACTTGTCAGCCTCGTCGGCGACCGTATCACAGTCTTCGTCTGTGAAGGGGTCGCAGGGATCCGGTGGGGCGTTGCCGGACAGTTCAAATGCACCCATGTCCACCCGGTAGGTATTGTTCACATCGCCATCCGTAATTCTCACATTGCCCAGAATGTCGGAAGCCGGTAGCCAGTCCGCGTTCTCACCCGCATCGATGCAGGGAGAGTCGGGCCGGAGATTGAAGTCAACGGCTAATACAAAGAGGGGATCCACGGAGATATCATGGTCGCCCTGGAATGCGGGGTCATTGTAGCTCCCGCCATCATTGTCAAAAAGATTGTTGTAGTCACTGTCAGGCGGTGCACCTTCCGCGCGGATGCCTTCACCGCCAGTATTGTAGGTGATGATGTTGTTCATGATGACCGGCGGTGTATCCGTGCTATTGCAGTACATGCCGCCGCCTTCATTGCCGTCGATGGTGTTGTTAGCAATCAGGAGCGTCTGCGCGGCCCCCTGGATGCGCAGAGAGATACCGCCACCTTGATCTGTTGCGATGTTTCCCGTGATGATATTGTTGAGGAGGGTGACACCCCCCGTGTCCGTGACAATAGCTATGCCGCCGCCTTCAGGGGCGGAGCCGTTCGTGACATACAGATTCTCAACACGGATGTTGCCCGCGGTTTGCCCGGTTGCCGTATCCAGGGTCAGGGCCGGGCCGTTCCCGTTGCCGTCGAGCTCCGTCAGGGCGGCGTCTACCGCGTTGCAGCCCGTGTCGTATCCGCCCACAATCTCCAGGTCGAAGTCCTCACCCCACGCGGCCGTATAAGAGAAATTCCCCGCATAGGTTCCGCCTTGCAGCTTGATGCGGTTGTCCCAGTCGTCCAAGGCTGCCTCCACAAGCGCCTTCTCGAACACAAGGGGGTGAAAGACGCAGGTCTCCTGGTAACCGTCGTCCCCCACCTGCCAGACCGCCGCGGTGGGGTCCGTGCCGCTCTGGTATTCCTGCAAATCGGTGATCGGGTTGCCGTTTTCATCCACGTTCCCGTTGATATTCCCACTACCATCCCGGTCGAGGGTGCCGAAATACTGCATCTCCCAGGTGTCGTCCATGCCATCACCATCGCTGTCGTTGGAGGTGAGCGTGTCCAGGTCCTTTTGGACGACAGTTCCTCTGGATGGAATGTGGGTCGTCCCTGCCAGCCTGCCGCCAATATAAAAGGTGGCGGCCTGGCCCTCGATGGAGGCCAGGACGTCCATGGGCACTCTCAGCACGTATTGNTCGCCATACGCTTGAATAGAATCCGGCACATAGGACGCCACAGTCCGAGAAGAGGCGTTCAACACCAGGGAGATCTCTTCCATGGCTCGCTCGTTGTCTCCCCTGTGGGTGGCTTTACCGTAATAGATGACATCCGGTTCGGGTATGCTTGCCCATCTCGTTGCCGTCAAACAAAGGATTCCAATGACAACCAATAGTCCGACTTTTACGGTATGTAACCTTTTCATGGTCTTCTCCATAAAAGAATCAGCAAAAAAGCAATTACGAAAACGCGAAATTCTATTTTTTCACCACCCGCTACGCTCAATACGCAGAGGGTATTTTTTTTGTAACCGTTCTCAGAATCCTTCAAATCCCAACTTCCAAGCATCAAATTTCAATTAAATCTCAAATTCCAATGACCTAAACTATTTTGATTTTTCCAGTATTGATTCGTTGGCCTCTCTGTAGTTTACACCCACTGAACCGGAGGCTTTTACTCCTTGCTTCCCATCCTCGGTATTCGCAATTGTCTTAGGCAATGTTTTAACGAAAAGCCTCACAGATTTAGCGAATTGGAATGTTCTTTCTTCAAGATCATATAATGGTTTGTTATTTGGGCTTTTGGTCATTGGTATTTGTTTGTCATTTGAAATTTGTTATTTGGAATTTCAACTAACTCAACTCCGTGTCCTCCGTGCTCTGTGGTGAATGCCCTAAACTCCTTTTCCATCTCAGTTTCCAGAGTATGCATACGTCTGGAAGAAGAGCTTGATGTCCGTCACATTGTTGATAAAGGTCTCCAGCCCCGCATCCGGGTCGTGGAGCAGGGTGCCGCCCGGGATGATCAGAAGCCACTGGGTGTTCCAGACGGATCTGCCGATGAGTCGTGTGTCCTCGGTGCTCTGGGAATCGATGATCGCACTCTCGTCCATTTCTGGTGAATCCGGGAAGGCCCTGAAGCTGGAGAATCGGCGGATGCCGCCCAGCACATCGCTCAGGGATTCGATGACCGGTATCCAGGTCTCATCCGCAACCTCTGTTTCAGACACGGGAAAGGGCACGGGCAGCTTCTGGTCCACCACATAGAACCGCCTTGTGGTGAAGTCGTCCGCATCCGGCGTGCGCAGCACATCCGCCCCCACAGGCACCAGGTAGACGCGCGGTGTGCTGGAAAGTCCGGCGCCGTCATACCCGTCGAACCAGACACCCACGGCTCGGATTTTGGTGGCAAAGCTTGATGGATCGTAGGCGCTGTCCCCGGCGCCCAACGGCCAACCGAAGAAGTTGTACCCGAAGTTCACTTCCGTGGAAAAGGGAATCGCAATGCCCGGCTGGGGGGCCATGGACTCGTCGGCAAATGGACGGCAGAATCGCTTGAAGGGTGGAAAGGTTAGGAGGTCCGGCACCCGGTGGAATCTCAGCTCGGCGCGCCAGGCCGTATTAGACGTATCAGAGTCTTCCTTGAAGCGGAAAAACTCCCGTCGGAGCGAGAACCGGTTGGTTTCAATCTGGGGGTTGTTGAAGCCGAGCTGGCCCCTGTGCACCTCGAAATTCTGAGAGAGGCGGGCCATTGGGTCTGCCAGGCCGCGTTTGCCCACTACAGGCACCCCGTCAATAACCGGGCCGGGGGAACGCTGCCGTACGATGTCGGTCAAAAAAGTGCGTCCCGAGCCCGCTGCCGAGCCGACCAGGTTGGTCTCATAGTCATAGGCCGTGGCGGCCAGGTAGGCGTAGCGGGCCGTCAGCTCAAAGGTGGCACGGTATTTGGCGACCGCGTCGTTGCGGAAGACGCGGAAGCCCATATCCTGGTAGCGGTAGTCCTGCACATCGCCGGCGGCGCGCTTGCGGAACACCTCCCGCTCGGTCAGCAGACGCTCGCCCTCGACCAGGACTGCCTGCACCTGCCCTGCGGCCTGGTGGATCGCTTCCTTGAGGGTGTAGAGCTCCTGGAGCTTGGCCCGCACGTCGCCCTCCATGGTCTCCAGCTCCTTGACCATCTGCTGCACTTCAAATCGTGCGTCGTCCACAAAAAGAGTTATATTTCGGTCCATGGCCGTTTGCTCTATTGCTAAATCCATCCCTAGTGCTGCGACGCTTACAGTATCTGCCACGGTTTCTAAAGCGCCCCTCAGAAGGTTTGTTCCAAAAATGATACCTGCTTTCACCCCCACCGAGGTGTCGGTCAACGCCCCAGCAAATGGCGGGATCCCGCCTGTTACACCGAATTCTACTGTTGATACAATCTCCTTAGCGACTTCCACCCATCGCTCCACTTCAGTGGCAATACGAGTCAATAATTTTTCAATGGCTTGCAGAGTTACGCTAAGACTGCCGTAAACCGTGATTTTGTCGGCAGCAGATCTCTGAACCTGGATCTGATGAGCAAAGACTCCATGTTTTGCCTCCAGGATGTCCACCGCTGCCTGAATGCCCCCCAGCAGGCCTTCCAGTTCCGTAAGTCCTTGTTTGTAGCTCGCATGCGCTTGGATCAGATCGGAGAGGGCCATCTGGATCTCGCCGGGCGCCCTGCGCTTTCCCCAACCGTCGGGTTTGGGAAACCAGGGGGCTTCCGAGTCGATATGATAGGTAATCTCTACGCTGGGTGTTATCTGCCTTGATCGTTTGTTGTCGTCGTCACATTCAATCCCTTTAACAAGGGGTCGGCATCCTTGTCCCACTCGTCATTGAATTCGAAGGTGTAGGTGTAGGCCAACTGTTGACTCATCAGCGGTTCACCGGTCAGATCGGGCAGGTCCACGTAAAGGTAGTGAATCAGGTCCGGGCCGTTGTAGCCTGATTTATATGTCCCGCCGGGGCCGATATCCCCTTCATAGGGATAGCCGAAAATCTCGATGAGCCGGTTGGTGTATTCCCGTTCCTGATCGTCGATTTCTCTTTTGAAATCGACCAGGGCATCTTCATTACCCCGCAGCATCATGGTGTACTGGGTGGCGTAGTCGAACACGGTTTGGGCGTTTTCCAAGGCTCCAATGGCCCGCTGATAGACCTGACTGAAGTGAGTCTCTGCCTGAATCCCGGATCCCACCTCCAGCAGGTCGGGGTTGATGTCAAAGGGGACTACGCCCTTGACCAGGCCCAGGGGGTTCAGGCCCCGGTCTGCCTGGTCCGCCTGGGTCTGAATGGCCCGGAACTCGCTGGCGATACCGGCCAGTTCAGGCACCGTGGTCCGGTCGATCTTTTGGATCCCTGTGTGTTCCTGAACCGGGTCCTGGGAGGGGAGCATGGCATTGGCCACGGCCCAGTCAAAGTAGGCCCCCTGACCGGCACGGCGCGCCCAGCCGTCAAAACCCCAGGCGCGTTCGGTATCCGTGTCCTTGTAACCCTGCCACTGGCCGGCCGGATCATCCACATAGGACTGCCGGTAGGTGAGGTTCACGATCTCGGCCCCTGCCCTCGCCTTGGCTGTGGCGGTCTCGGCAAATTTGCGCTCGTCCAGGTAATCCACCGGTATCGGGGCACCGCCCACCAGCACCGACTCCACCCGGGGCTCCCAGGTGAAATGCGAGTGGTTGAGCAGCTTGTACCAGACCTTCATGGCCGTGAGGTAGTGGCCCCAGGCATCGCCGTGCCCTTGGAGATAGAAGATCTTGGCATCCAGTTCGTCCACCACACCGCTTTCGTCCTTATCCGAGATGTTGTAGGTCTGCACATAGGCCAGCTCGCCGTCGGCCTGGGTGAAGTTCCACACAAGACGGTTGTAGACCGGTGGGGCCCGGGTGGTGGCCATGCTGTCGTCCCGGCCCCGGAGCAGGGTCAGCTCCTCTTCGAGCAGAGAGCTGAACTGGTTCTGGAAGGCAAAGATGGAAGCGACCATGGCCCCCAGCTCACCGCCCCGGGTATCAAAGCCGATGGTGGGGTCCTGGGCGTCCGCATAGGCCTCGTTGCCCAGGAGGGTGTAGAAATCCGCGATCCGGGTCGCCCCATTGAGGATGGCGTTGTTAACCGGCCCGTAGTCGGTGGGCGGGGCCGCATCGATGCTGAAGTCCCTGGCCCGGTCGATCACGGTTTCATAGGCCTCGATGAGCCCCAGGTTGTTGAGGTTTTCGGGCGCGCCGCTCAGGGCGATGTCCCCCTCGTACCGCTGTCCCAACTGGGACACCATGCTCACGTCGGTGTTCACCGCAAAGTTGCGGAAATCCTTGACCCGCGCATCCAGCGGGTTGAGATCGCTCACCACCCGCTTGATCCAGCCCTCGGCAAGCTGAGCCGTCTCTCCGCCGGGCGCCCCGGCCCATTGGCTCCAGTACTCGGTCAAAAGAGGATCGGGATCAGGAGCTAACGGAGGATAGACGGCTCCTGATGGATTGGTAGGATCGTCATGGTTGCCGTAATAGTAGTGGACCATGAACCAGTTGTCCGAAAGAGTGAGCTTGCCGGCCCCTTCGATGGTGATGTCGTTCATGCCCTGACCTTCATCAAATAGGACCCACCCGTTTGTGTCTGTCGTGTCTTCCGGAAGCGCCGGCGGCAGGCCGGAGTTGTCCGGCTTGTAGTGCCAGGCAAACCATAGCCTTTCCGGTTCCCCGCCGAAGTCGCCCGAATGACGCAGGGTCAGCTTTTCGTCGAACACATCGTCCGGTTTGATCACCTTGATCTCGCCCCGGTAGGGTCCGTCCGTCACTTTTATGACGTAAAGCGCCACGGGTGCCGCCTCCAGGCTCTCGTCGTTGTTTACGGCCAGGACCAGGTACCCTTGGCCGCCCGCTGCACAGGCGGTTAGGGCCATGGGAACGCCGACCAGTTTCTGCTTTTGATCGATTAATCGGTCGTGGGTTTCAGTGAAGAGGGCCTCGATGGCATTGCGCCAGTAGGGCTCGAAGTCTATCAGGCGCTCCTTTTCCCGCACGGTCATGATGTTGGGCAGCAGGAGAGGCTCGCCGATTCCCGGGTCGTGGGAGATGCCCTTGAAGATGAGCTTCTTGGGCTCATCTTCAAGGGTGTTCGGGTCGTAAAACAGCCTGGAGCGCAGGGAAAAGGGCAAGTCCGGAAAGCGGAGCTTCCCTTCCACGCTCTCGGTCCTGAGGCCGTCCGGCAGCGTACTCAGAAGAACCGAGCGCTCGGTGTAGGGATCGAAGAGCCTGGCCAGGGGGCGGCCGTCGTTCTGGACATTCTCGTCGAAGATCACCTGGCCGGCGGCCCAGTTCACGATGTCGGGCAGGCCTTTTTTGGCTTTGGTCAGGGTCTCGCCGATGTTGAGCGTCTTGACATCATCGGGCCAGCTCACCACGTAGGCCACGTCCACGGGCAGGTCCTGATGGCTGTTGCCGCCGTTCAGGAAGGGTACGGGGTCGCCAAAACCCACCGGTTCGCCGTTTTCTTTGAGAAAACCGGGGGGGTAGTAAAAACCGCTCTGGAGAGGGTAGTACCAGTGCATGACGATCCTTGATTTATCGTCCTCAGCAGGTTCAGGATCATCGTCTTCCCCCCAGTTTGCCGCCTTGGCCCAGTGGCCGCCCTTGTGGTCCCGGTGGTACCAGGTGGTGACCCCTGATACCATTGACTCCGGCGGCTTGGGCAAAGCGTCCATGGGCATGAGCGGGATAATCGGCTTCGCAGCCGTGATGGAATAGGTGAAGTCGTGATTGGCGTCCGTGGCCTCCACCTTGAAAATCTTCATTGCCCAGGACTCGGTATCAGGATACCAGTACTTGAGCAGGACGTAGGGCTGTGACGTACTTTTTTCCTCACCGGCCAAAGGGCCCACCCAGGTGCTTCCGACCTGGTACGTGTTCAGATCGTTCCGAAGGGCATAGACCTTGTCGCCCAGGAGCAGGGCGTGCTCCTCGTTGGGGTTGTATCCAGGAGCGTCGCTGTCGGGCTGGTTGTATACTTGCCCCGTGTACTCGTACTCGTTGGCTAACGGTTCGCTCCCGTCGCCGCTGGCGATGATTATCTTTTCCGGATTCTGCGGCCACCGGCAGAGGTAGCGAACCGGTTTTACGGGCCAGCCCACACCGGCCGCCGCGCCCGTCTCGTACCACACCACCACCATCCGGCGGTCGACGGGTGTGTCAGCGGTCGTCTCGTTGACCGGGATGATCTGGCCTTCGCGCGTGCTCCGGTCGTAGGCCCTGTCGTCCCCGAGCCCGTCATAATAGGCCTTCTCGAAGAGGACGTAGCCGTTCTTTCCCTCGGGGTCCTGATGGATGTCTTGACCGTTCCCATCTTTGGGAGATCTGATGTCCTTCCCGATGTCAACAGTTAGATCGTCAACTGTTTCGTCATCCCATCGGACGCTATTCACGACGACGAATGATAATTCACCGTCCGAGTTCCGGGAGAACCGCAGCAGACTCTTTCCGGAATTCGGCGGATTGAACACCGGATTTTCCTGGGTAGAACCCGGCATCCCCTCACCATAGGCCTCAGAGTAATGCATTTCCTCGAATGTAAACGCACTCTCCGGCGGTTGCAGGTTTACCGGTGCGCCCACGATCTGGGACTGCATCCCCGCTGTCGGCCATACGGCGTAAACATACTGATCAATTGTTTGATTCGAACCGTCGTTTTTGTACCACTTGAGAAGAGCTGAACCCAACGTACGGGTGGCATAGAGTTTATCCTCAGCCTCATCCCAGTAAAAGGAATTTTCTACGGTACTGGTGGCAGCATGGGACAAGAGCTGTATTTCGGCAGGTTCTCTACTCGGGTCTACTCCACCCGGCAGGCTGACGGGGCTGCCTGCGACCTGTTGTTGGGCGTCTACGTAATTCCAGACAACCTCGGTCGGCTTGGTAAGTTGAAAAGAAGTCAGCACCGGGTTTATGGTGGCGTCGACTTCAGTCAGAGGTGAATTGCCGGTAAGCACGACAAGCCCCGTGCAGTTTTTTTGTTCACCCCCCAATTGGACCGTGTTGTTAACCTCCATCGTGACAGGTAGCAGCACCTCGCCTGGCTCATGGGTTTCAAGGTCAAATGCCTCGAAGTAGTAATCTATGTAACCTTCAGGTAAGATGGCATCACCATGGGGCGAATCTCCATCCACTTTGAGACCGGTTTCTGTGATGATATCCGTGGCATCATAGCTGCCGCCCATCCCGAAACCGATTCTCAACCTAACCTACTTGCGGTATTTCCAGGTGACGGTGTAGTCCCGGGTAACAACGAAGGGATCGGGCAGATCTTTATCTCCAAATGAGCCTCCAAGGTCGAGCACATATCGGACCCTGCCGCCCTCGTCGTATATTTCGGTTGGCGGGTTGATGGTCTGATTGCTTTCTTTAGCCAACCAGACCGGCTCTTCCGGATCCCAGCCTTTATCGGCGCCCCGCGGGTCAAAGACGTCCGTCTGAAGGTGATCGGGCAGGCCGTCGAACTCGGTGGTTAGGGAACGCGCCTCTGCATACTTCCAGGTAATGGAGGAGTTCACTGTGAGACTCTCAACGGTGACACTCGATCCAGTACCGGACGACGGCACACGATCAGTCCCGGTCCAGCCCGTGCAGACGTACGTGGTTCCCGTATCAGGGTCCTTGACCACCGGAAGGATCTGGAGGGTGACTTCCGATCCTTCGACAAATTGATTTTTGCCCTCCGGGGGGTTGGACCCGGCGTTCGCCCGAACGCCATCCGGCACGTTCTGGTCAAAGGCGACGGTCAATTCAAGCGCCGGTTCGTAAGTCCAGGTAAAATTCAAGTCGGATTCAACCGTGAAAGAGGAACCGCCGGTTGTTGGGTTTGCAGTAAAGTTTGTCAGGTAGTAAGGCCTGGATCCATCCGTGGGAATCACTTTCGCAGACGCCTCGACCTGTGTGCCTTCGGCGAGCAAGCCGTTACCGATATAAGGTTTAAAATCGAATCGGGCAGGACCCCGAATGGCCACGGTGTGCTTTTCTCCCGCTGCGACGGAGACCCAGTCGGTGTCTGTACCGACCTGGGAGGGAGTACGAACCTCTCCACAAACTTCTTTTGGTATTAAAATTGTTTCACAGATTTCATGTCCATCAACCCATGTACAGACCTCTTCTGTTTCATAGATTATTTCAGGGGTACATTGCCCCAGTTGCCCATCTTCATGCTTTCCCCATGCCCACAGGGTTCCGTCCGCCCGCAGGGCTAGGGTGTGGACAGCTCCCACTGCGACAGAGACCCAGGTCGCCAGGGGGCCAGCCACGACCTGGGTAGGAGTCGATTTATCACTGTCATGGCCGAGCCCCAGTTGCCCGTGACCATTGTCACCCCAGGCCCAGAGGGTTCCGTTCGACTTGATCGCCAGGCTGTGATCGTATCCCGCTGCGACGGAGGTCCAGTCGGTGTCTGAGCCCACCTTTACGGGGGTGTATTTATTAGGTTGATCGGCGCCGAGCCCCAGTTGAGAGATAGTATTCCAACCCCATGCCCACAGAGTTCCGTCCGACTTGATCGCCAGGCTGTGATGGTATCCCGCTTCGACGGAGGTCCAGTCGCTCTCTGTCCCCACCTGTGTAGGGGTGTATTTAACAACAATACCCCCGCCGAGCCCCAGTTGCCCGATACCATTGTCACCCCACGCCCAGAGGGTCCCGTCCAGATTGAGGGCCAGGGCGTGTCTATAACCCGCTGCTACAGAGACCCAGTCGGTGTCCGGGCCCACCCATTCGCCGCCGTATATATTAGTGGTATGGCCGAGCCCCAGTTGTCCGTATTCATTCTTTCCCCATGCTATCATCCCGTCCACCCTGCCCCGATCTCTCGTCCCGTCCAAGACCACCAGGGCGTGACTGTTTGTCCAAGTGCCTCCCGCTGCGATGGAGACGCAGTGGTAGCTCTTAATAGAGGGGAAGTCTCTTGATGATCCGACACCATTATAGCCCCATGCATAGGTGGCTCCGTAGGAGGATTTTCTCGCCATGCTGTAATAGCCTGCCGCTGCGACGGAGACCCAGTCGGAGTCAGGAAGCCCGTCGATGTCCAGATCAGCATCCACCTGGGTGGGCGTGTTTCTATCACCATCACCCCCGGCGCCGAGCCCCAGTTGATAGTATTGATTCCTTCCCCATGCCCAGAGGGTTCCGTTCGACTTGATCGCCAGGCTGTAATCGCCTGTCGCTGCGACGGAGACCCAGTCCCTGTCCGGGTCTCCGTCCCCGTTCAAATCTGCAGCCACCCGCGTGGGCCTCGCTCTCTTGGTGTTATCACCGAGCCCCAGTTGCCCGTCTTGATTATTACCCCATGCCCACAGGCTTCCGTCCTGGCTAATGGCCAGGGTGTGATTACTCCCTGCGGCGATGGAATCCCATCTTAGGGGTAGGATGTCTGTGGGAGTGGACGTGTTCGGTCCGGCTGGGTCATCGCCCCATGCCGACAGACGGTTACTCATTTGGGAAACTGAGAACGACACTTTATGCGCTTTCTTATAGATCCAGGTGATGCTGCTGTCGGCGTCGAGGTTAAAGCTGACGAAATTTACTTTTCCGGAGGCAGGTGTGATGCTGCCGGTAGCAAACTCCCACCCGACACAAGCGTAGGTTACGCCATCGACATCGATATTTCTTGCGGATCGCGTGATCTTTGCTTCCCCAATCGGGTTACTGGCGTGGTAGTTGCACCCCTGCCATGCAGTCTTTTCAGGACCCCATGTTGGCTCCATTTGACAATGATCGTCTGGCAGCCCTTCAAAGTGGAAGTATTCGAAAACTCTATAGCTGGCTGCCCATACCGGAACGACCGATACCGATCCTATAAGGATTGCTGAGGCGATGACTGCAAAGGCTCTCAATGAAATTCTGGTCATGGCTGCATTCCCCTTTGCGGCTACTGAATGGTCCATATCAACCGCTTGGATTATTCGTTCAATGTATCCGTCGTGACCACCCGATTCAGGATAAAGGGACCGTGCACGGTGATGGCGTCCTTGTGGATGCCCGTCAGGGTCTCCGTGTAGTACCCTCCCAACATGTCCAAGCCCCATCCCGCGGGTTTGACGTCCCTTCCCGGCAGATCCTCATCCGATGGGTAACGGTCGGAAAATTCCAGGGTAATCACCCGGGTGATTTCATAAGCCTCCACCACCGCGTTCTCGTACCGCTCGTCCAGGTTGTCATGGTCCGGGTGGTACCTGTGAAGAAACGGGTTGGTGGGGTGGCTTGAGTCCAGTTGGATGGCGCATGTCACGATGCCGTCCCCGGAGATCCCACCGTCACATTCCTTGGAGGTGCCGACAAAATCGAATCCCACCGCGCTCAGGCGCCGGCCCACCGGCTCACCGTCCCGGACTGCCACGCCTGTATAATTGGGGACCTCGGTATGGTCCGTGAGAAGAACATACTGATTGGTTTTGCTGTCATACATCTGGATCACTTCCTTTAGCAGGCGCACCGTGCCTCCTGCATCCACATGGAACATGAGCCGAAGATCCAGCGGTGCTGCCGTCCTGGTAAGGGCGGGTCCGTCACCCCCGGTCGTACCGCCCAGCTCCGCGGGGTGCTGGTGGAGCTCGACGGCAATCACGTTGGCGCCTTCAAGGGCAGGGACTTCCACGTCAACGACGATGTACCGGCCTTCATCGGCCGAGCCCAGGGCCTTCACCGGCGCCGTGCCGTGTTCGACGGTTCCGGAGGGCATGTTGGAGCGCAGGACCTCGTTGCCGTTCACGTAAAGTACCGCACCGTCGTCCCGCAGCAGCAGGATCCTGAGATGGGTGAAGTCAGCGCTGTTTCCGGAGAATGTTTTGCGGAAATAGAGGGTGGATGCGCTCTCTCTAACGGACGTCTGTTCATCGTTCTCGCCGAAGCCGAACTGGCCCCGGCCGGTGGACCAGCCTGAATCTTTATAGGCTGTCGAATGCCAGTTCGCATCGATCGGATCAGTTTCTGAAGTTGCTCCCGGGCCCCATTGGGAGTCGTGGTATCTCCAGTTATCCGCTTCCAGGGCAATCAGCTCGGTGGTCGGCGCCTTCTCAAGATTGGCGTTCAGCTTCAGATCAAAGAGAAAGTCCGTGCTGCCGTCTGCCTGGTGGACCTCGGCGGCAAGCAGGTTCTGGCCGTCCCGCAGCAAGGTTGCGGGCAGGGTAAACTCGACAAGAGCAAGAGGAGGATCGTCGGTGATCTCGGACAAGGCGAAAATATCGAAATCGATAGAGCCGGTCGGCAGATTGTTCCGAAAAATTTCCTCGCCGTTCAGGTAGAGCACAACACCATCGTCCCGCCACACCTTTATCCGGAGGCCTGAGTAAATGGACCGATCCGCCACGGTGAAGCTTTTGCGGAAATAAACGGTGGTCTGATTCTGAGAACCAAACGGCGCAGTGCCGGACGACCAACCCGAGTCCTCAAAACCGAGTCCCATCCAGTCGGTGTCCGGCGCTGTACCGGAGTCGTTATACCGCCAGCCGGCCGCTTCGGTGACCAAGGGATCGTGTGCTTTCACACCGACAAGCCCGAGGTCGAAGCTGAGGTCCGCGTATTGCTTGTTGACCTCGCTCACGTATTTGAGCGAAGCAGTACCGACCCAGAGGCCTGAATACTCCCCGGCGCTCGATGTGGAAGCAAGTGAAACCATCCCTACCAGGGTGATGAGGAAAACCATTTGAAAACGTTTCATGGATAAAGTCCTCCATTATTGCTCAGATGGAGTAATGATTATTTTCGATTGACGATTGCCAAATTTCTTTATTCCCTTGCATCTCCAAAATCTAAAATCCCCAATCCAAAATCCAAAATTTCTCTACTGAATTCTCTCTGCACTCACAGGCACCCGGAGTCGAACGCCCCGGTCATCCAAAATCTGTAGGACAGACTCTGAAAGTGAAGGCTCGAGGTCCATCTTCTCCCGTCGGACTTCGAGCCACACGTTAAGGGAGCGTCCCGAATCAATGACCTGCGGAGGCATCTGGCCCAGGGGGTACAAGGTGAAATAGCCGCTCTCCTTGTCGTAACCCTCGTAGTAGAGGACCACTTTGCCCGAAGACGTAAAGGTCGCGGTACGGGTATCCTCCGAAAGATTCGACAGGGTAACGGTCACTACTTTCGAAACGGCCCCGTAACGGAGCCCATTGCTCATGGGGAGATCAAGGCTCAGAGGTCCCGGAAAATCCGAAGCCCCTTCGCAATAGACCCAGTAGGCTTCACCGGCGCGCAGCTTCGTCGTGGCCGGGTTTTGCACGAATTCCCATTTGCCGCTCTGGTTGTTGAGCCGATAGGCGGCCTGACCCGCATGGGCCGGAGAAGGTGCAAAAAAGTCCTGGAAGGTGGGCGGGTTGCCCGGGTCCAGATGGAATCCGACAAAATTAAAGGAGTCGGCCAGCCATCGGTTCTTCCTCAGGGAAGGGGAGCCGGTGACCTCCCAGGTAATTTCCGAGGGAGCCGTTTGCTTTATTTTAATCAGGTATGCCTGGTTGCCGAGAACCGCATAGAGGTTGGTCAGGAACATCTCCGTTTCAGCGGTGAAATAGGCATGCCAGCCGGGCTGGCCCCAGAGACCTTCCTCAGGTTCCTGGATAAACTCCGCCGTGGACTCCCGGCTTAGCCAGGTCCATGCGCTGTCCAAATGCTCCATGCCGGCAAAGACCTTGGCCGGGTCTCTCGGGTCCGGCTGGACCTCGAGGAAGATGGCGTTCCAGCCGGGTTTCAGGGTGAAGGTCTGGGTCACCACCGACTGGCCATTTGCCACACTGCATATAAAGAACAATGATAGGGTCAACGTGGCAACAGAAATAAGGATTCTCAACCGTTTCATGTGGGGTCTCTCCTTCACAATCTACTGCCCGGGTAAGGCGGGGGGACTCTTGGGCTTTTTCCCAGAACCTCCTGTAGGCGGTTCAATGGCCTTTAGCCGGGCACGATTCACCTTGATATGAACCCTGTTTTTCAGTTCCCCATAAAATTTACGTTCTACCTCGACTTTCTTCTCATGGATAAGCTGGTGGCGGATACGGTTCTTGACCGCGCTCAATGGGCGTAACCGGCTCTCTTTCGTCTCTATGAGCTTGACAAGGTAGTAACCTTCGGGAGTGGCTATGACCGGGCTTATTTTCATTGGCTCTTGGAGGGCAAAGATGGCCTCCATTACTTCTTTTGGCCAGCGCAGATCTCGCCTGTTTTTCTGGAGCCAGCCCGTATCACCGCCCCGGTAGCGCGTGGGCTGGTGGTCGGAGTATTTGACCGCAATACTCCCAAAGGAACGAGTATTCGGGTTGAGCTTCAGTGCCTCCTTCCGGGCGCTGACGGCTCTTTCAAACAGCCGTGCCTTTTTTTCGGATGAGGCGTTTTGGGGAATCGAGATTTGAATAACGGCGGCGCGCCGCATTTTCTTTGTCTGAAACTCCGACGGATGGCTTTGGTAATACTGCTCTAATTCCTCATCGGTGATCTTGATTTGATTAAGGAGGGGAACGAGGTGCTCGCTTCGATATTTTTCCGGCACCACATGCCTGATGGCGTCCACGACCGCGGGATCTTTATCATATCCGGCCTTCAGCGCGGCGGCATACAGCAGGTTTGATTGAATCATGTCCTCAAGAAGCGTTTCTTTCAGCTCCTCCGGGTGGAAATTGCCCGGGCGACGGGTCATCTCTCTGATAAAGCGCTCCGCTGTTATTGTCTGATCACCCACGGACGCAAGGAAATCACCGGCATTGCCCTTTTCCCGAGTCAATCCACGATTCAATCCATAAAGAAAAATAAAAATTGCCGCCAAACAAAAAAGTCCGGCCAACATCCATTTCTTTCCGCGTTTCATGAACTACTCCAAAGAATGAGGTTTTCCAGAGGACAGTAAATCTTTAAGGGCGTATCCATCGGCTCATAGGGCCAAGCCGGTTTGGGTATGGAGATGGAACAGAGGCAGCTCTAAACAGAACCCCGGGGCTCTGCCAGGAGCGATTCGAGAACAATTTCAGCGGCTTCTCCATGAGAATATTTCCCCGCATTATGACCCCATGAGGTCCAGAAACAGAAATATCATTCCCGAAGGAGGCGACGTTGAACTTTAATTTTATTGTGAAGTTATGATCTTACGGACCTATAACCAATAAGAAGGCACCATGTTGTAAGCCAATGACAGATCTGGTTTTGTGATGCTTATTTTTCAAAGAATGGAAAGTTATAACTATCTGATATCGGATGGAAATTCAAAAATAGCCTGTTTCTGGGTTATAGGCCTGTATTTTTATAATCAAGATTCTGAGCAAGTATGAGAACAGTTTCTGTCACGGCAAAAAAAAGACAGCCGAACTGAAGCTTTGTGACTTTTACGCTGTCACAAGCGGCAGCTCGGCTGTCTCTTCAATTGAAATTGTAGTGTTCTTGCGTCAGAGGAGTATCAAGTATTAAGACCCGTGACTTTCCGTCCCTACCTTTCGGCAGGTTTGACCTTAGGAGCTTATATAATTGACTATGGCGAGTATATAAACAAACACCTAACAGGGACTAAAATGAATGTCAATATTAAACGGACCTGTAACCAAGAATAAGGCATCGTTGTGACCGGATCTGTCATAAGTAGCTGATATTATCGTTTCCAAAAAAAGGAGGCGATAAGATGAACATTGACCAACTTAGAAAACAATTTCCAGATGAAGATGCCTGTCGTTTGTTTTTTGAATCCATTTTATGAAAACATGGTCGCAGTTGTCCACACTGCTACAATTTCAAATCATATCGGACCGGTGCGAGTGGCGAGTGGGGTCGCACCGAGTTAACCGACTGTTTATACACTATAATCTGTCGATAGGAGAGCGATATTTGGATCTATATCGCCCTTTTCGCACTCGAAATGGGCATTATAAGAAATCACAGATTCTCTCAGTTCGCTGCCGTGTTTAGATACAATAATTTCACGGGCCTATCCCTTGCATTCAGTTTCTTTCTCACTGATGAAGCACATAGTTGGCCTCCTACAGCAGGAATTCCCGCTTATGGCACCGGTGGATGATGTGCCAGATATGGCCCGGTGTGAAGTGCCGATGAGCCCGTGCCAATGATCCCTCCAATAATGACGTTTTCAGGGTAAAAAAATACGTTATTGCCCTCTTTTGGCCAAGCTTTTCTTCACTTATCCAAATATTATCTGTTTGTTAGCTTGGTGCGACCCCGTTACACCCAATGTTCTCCTGCGTATGTCGGAGGATGATGAAAACGCGTGCATATTTTCAGCGGATTACGGCTGCGTTGTCTATCCAGATCGGCCCGATACATGCCGCCGATTCCCCATGGAACAGGGGCTCCAATACGACGCCCGATCCAGAAAGACCGAACTGTTTCACATCTTTCGCCCCCCCGAGTTCTGTCTGGGTCCGAATGAAGAGGAGGTCTGGACCGCCCAGACCTGGACCCGGGATCAGGAAGCGGAAATCTACCAGAAAATGACGATCCAGTGGGCGGATCTCCAGCGCTTATTTCAGTCGGATCCCTGGGGAGCCGAGGGTGCCGAGGGAAAACGGGCCAAAATGGCGTTTATGGCAACCTACAACGTGGACCAATTCCGGGAGTTTGTCTTCGGAAGCAGTTTTCTGGATCGCTACAAGGTAAAACGGGACCTTCTTAAAAAGCTGGAAAAAGATGAGGTACAGCTGCTGCTATTTGGCTTTGAGTGGGTCAAGCTGTTTCTCTTCGGTATGACATCCAAGAAGATTCGCCCAAGAAGATGAGGGCGGACTTGCCCGGCTCGGGGTCGGTATCGCCATCGGAATCGGAATCGAACCAAGGGGACCACCTTTTTCACGCATCCCACATCTTGAGGATCTCATTACAGCTCAAATTCAAGAATCAGCCGGGGGGCCAGACTTGGGTCGCCCGCTGCGGCTGCGCCTTCATTCGAGTAGTAAACCACCTTTGCCCGCCGTCTTTTCTTCTCCGGTGTAATGACCCACCCCACTTCAGTAACACCCTCAGCTAAGGCATCGAGGACATCGTCGGTTACGTCCCATTCCACTTCCCCAGTCATTCCCTTGATGTGCAAGACACCGTAGGCGGCTGGCGGCGCTGCCGAACGCGCCCCTCCTTTCCACTTGCTGTCGCAGTCGGGCTCTCGGTTGCTTATGTCTGCATCCGTCCCGCAGTTCCAGGTGACGCCCGCACCGCTGTCACGCATTCTGGGCCATTTTTTATAACCCCTGCTCAACCCCTTTCCCTCCGTAAAGGGCTCCAATAGTCGCTGCGCATAAACAGCCGTGTCCTTGTTACGACAGCCCCTTACCGGTTTGGCGATGGTCATGACAAGTGTGGTGTTCGTTATCACAGCATCAGGCGGAACACCGGACAGATCAAAGGACACCACGGTGCGTTTCCCATTTTTAACAACAAGTACTTCCTTTGCCCCCTGGTTCCTGTTGGGCCGTCGCCGGCTCAGAAAGCTGTCCTTGCTGGCCGCCACAAGGATATCTCCCGACAACGGGGTTGTGCCGGTATTGGTCACGACCAGTGCCCCGTCGTCTGTGAGGTCAAAGGTCACGCCTCCGCCGGCAGAGACCGTTACGCTTGCCATGTGCCCATTTGCTGAAGCAGTGACGACAGCAGAGCTCTCAGCGATCTCCACAGTTGTCGAACTGCAAGTAAAGGTAATGGTGTCTCCATTGGGGTCGTTTATGTCGATGGTCGTTTTAGGCTTGCATGGACCGCCCACGCTCCCTTTGATCTGAGCCGCCTTGGTCCCCTTACCGATAATAATCTTGACTCCCTTGTGGGTGTCTTCGTGATCGTTGATCAGCCAGTCCCTATCCCCTCGTTTCGTAATGGCCCCCGCTGTCTTTCCGCCAAGATCAACATCACTAAAACCATCAGAGAGCAGAATGGGTCGTAGATCGACCGCGTCGATAATACCATCTTCATCTATATCACTTAACCAATCTTCAAAATCCACGGGGCCGACGGAACCGAATGATTGTCTGTAGAAGTGGTAGGCAAAGCCGTTCGCGAGCCCGTCACTACCGCTGCTGCACGCCGCGGTGTAGTTGAGAGCGTCTAGTGTTTTCTTCATGCCGACTTCTCCTTCTTCATAGAACGTGTTGGGAGCACCCATCGCTTTGTAGGTCTCAATCGTAACATGCACCAGCTTATCGAAAGAGTTGGCATAGCAGATCTCATCCTTGGTATCCTGCACTATCTGTTTGGCGGTGTCTTGGAGTGTCCGGACATCTACCCCATCAACGATATCCATGATGTGCTTGAATACCTCCTTTGTCTGGCCATTGTAGGTAATTTGACTGATCCAGTTGCGGCCGATGCTCGCGTAGATCGGCAGGGTTTCAGCGGCAACCACCGCTGCAAGGTCCTTAAGATCGGGAACCGTCATAATTGGCGCAGAAATGTAGAAGCGGATACCATCGAAGCGGCCTTTGGCCGACACCTGTTTGTTGTACGTTACTGCGTCGGATATTTGGTTGTAGTCTGTACAGAGGGCCTCCACCCGCAGACCGTGGTCGTGGAGCAATGCGATGATTTCCTCGAGAATTTCATGCCCTTGTTGCTCAGAACCGTCAGGGCAGCTGGGGGTGGGGCCACAGCCGTAAAAGTCATAGTAGACCGTACTGATGCCTTTGGCCACGGCAAAGTCTGCCAAACTCACGGCTTCGGTCAAGGTGATCGGCGTGCCGGTGCGCAGCGGGTTCTTTGGATCGCGCCAGACGTAAAGCGCTTCGGAATCCTGCGACGCCATGAAATTGGCGACGGCAAAAAGGCGCAATTCAGAACTCAATCCGCCCGGCTCAAAAGGGTCGGCTTCGACCCGGTACTCATACAGCCCGGCACCGGTCACAGTGTAGGGTTGTGGCCGGGCAAAGTCGAATCCCGTTGGATTTGCCGGGTGACCCACGAACCGGGGATCATTCATCAGGCCGGTCTCTTCCATCGAGAATCCTTGGAAGCCTGATTCTGGGAGGATGCCCGTGCCCTTCAGCACAATCCCAGGAGCGGCGTTGCCATCGTCGGTGAAGTTGACGAGGAACGAGGCAGGAACACCTCCAGTGGATGCGAGGACCGGATCTTTTGGCGTAAGGCCGGGGTCTTCGGAGAGAATGGATTCGAGCGTGAAACTCTTGCCCGAGGCCGTCTTCAGTGCCATGTCGGTAACCAGAAAGTACTCCCCACCGAAAAAAGGGCTTGGGGAGTGGCGCTTGATGGTAAAGGAACCGCCCAGCTTCTCGGGTGGTCCTTTAAGGGTAACCGGGGCATTGCTCGTAGGTTTGACATAGGTGATGCTGGCATTCGGGTCGAGGGCATAGGAGGTCCCTCCCGTTTTCAACACGTACGGTACCGGGTCCTGAAAGGTGTTCAGTTTCCGGTTGCCGACGAAGGGCACGAAACCCTCCGAGCGCGATTTCTCGTAAACCCAGGCGACGTTCTTGGGGACCGTTGCGTAGTCCGCGGTGAAAATGCGGAGGCCCTTGCTCTTGGCCTGCTTCAGGTATGAGAGGTATTCATCACTGCTAATATGAAGTGTGCCATAGGGGAATTTTTCGTATAATGTCCGGCAATCGCTGGAGAGGGACAGGTAGTATGGGCATGTGATCCATGTTTTATCTATGGGCGTGCCACATGCGCTCACCTCAGCGTCCGTGCGTGGCAACGGACAATCGCCAAGTGGTATACCGTCGGCACCGCCGTCGAACCAGACCTGCTCCTGCGCAATGGCATCTATAATGCTTACATAAGTACTATCCTGGGCGAGCTCGGCGGCATTCTGGGCGATGACGAGAAAGTCGGGCTCTTGCGCACGGGTGAAACTCGCTATCTCTCCAATCCATTTGATCATCTCCTGCTCGAGCTCTGATATGCAGTCTGTTGGTGATGTTTTGCATATGCAGTTTTTTGATGATTTTTTGCAGTCAGCAAGGGCCTTGTCCGACACTTGCTTGTCCTCATAGGCTTCCACCCAATCGATGTAGACGCCGTCGAAGCCCGCGTCCAAAATCCCTTTCAAATAGCCTTTTTTGCCGGATTTACCCAGCCAAATTTCTTTATAGTCAGGGTACCAAAAAGCAACATTGAAGACACCCGACCAGCCATCTGGGTCTCCTTTTTTAATGAGCCAATCGGCTTTGAAGTTCTCGTCGGGTACGTCACAGGGGTCGCTGGGCTTTGGTTTCGGCCAATACTCACGATACCACTCCGCCTGGTTGGCGTCGATGTAGGCGATGACCAGTTTCGGGGGGTAAGCGTCGTGCAGTTTCTTCACCAGCGGGGCCATGTCGAACGTCGTGTTGCATCTCTCAGAGGTGATGTAATCCAGCACCACCATGTCGTAGGAGGATTTCACAATCTTGTCCTGCGTGGCCGAAGACTGGGGCACGTCAACGTCAATAAGGTACAGCCAATGTGAGACGTCGGCCAGCCAGGCATAGCGGTTTGGCTTTGCCGCACCTGCCTGTGCCTCAGTAGCGCAAAGAACTCCCATTGCCAGTAGACCCAGGGCGCAAATAGTGCTTATCCCGAGCCATTTTATGTTTGTGATGTTATTCGCCATGGGTGTCCCTCCTTTGGGATTATTATATCTTCCCTGAAACAGTTACCTGTCATATTGGTACAATCGATTGAAGCGCTGAGAAGAGATCCCGCTTATGTGGCGCGTACAACGGAACTAATGGGCATCCGGCGTGTGAACTGGAAGGTGATATTGGTTCGGCATCTGGCAATAGGCAGCAATTCTCGGATAATTATTTAATTTATAAGAATTGCCTTTTCGAGATCGGAAAGAGGAGAAATTCCAAAATGTGTACCGTAGCAGGGTGAACCCCACTATGCAGTAGGACTGTCAATACATACTGTAGAAGCCGACTACCGGACACATACGACCAATGAGGGAATTATGTCAAGTCGGCGAGTTTCGCTAATGCGGTTGTCCATTAGAAATTAGGCCCGCTGTCAAAACATACGGAAACGGCTCCCGATACGTGTCCAGGTTACGGTTGCTGACAAAGGGCACGAAGCCCTCCGAGCGAGATTTCTCGTAAACCCAGGCGACGTTCCTGGGGACCACAGCGTAGTCCACGGTGAAGATGAGAACACCATTTCTCTTAGCCATCCTCAGGTCATTCAGGTAATACTGGCTGCTGACACTGTAGAGCGTTCCTTCACCATCCTGTTCTTGTTGGTCGTAAAGATCCCTGCACTCTTCAGAGAGGGAGTAGTAATACTTGCGTGTCTGGATGTCTCTGTCTCTCTCGGGCAAGGGGCAATCGCCGGGTGGGTTATCGTCAGCACCGCCGTCAAACCAGACATGCTCCTGCGCAATGGCGTCTATCATATTTAAATAGGTACTATCCTGGGCGAGCTCGGCGGCATTCTGGGGGATGACGAGAAAGTCACGCTCTTGCGCGCGGGTGAAACTCGCTATTTCGCCAATCCACTTGATCATCTCCCGCTTGAGGTCTGGTATGCAGTCGTTTGGTGATATTTTGCATATGCAGAGTTTTGGTGATATGTCGCAGTCCGCAAGAGCCTTGTTTGCCACAAGCTCGTCGTCATAGGCCTCCACCCAATCTATATAGACGCCGTCGAAGCCCGCGTCCAAAATACCTTGCAAATAGCCGTCTTCGCCGGATTTACCCAGCCAAATTTCCTTATAGCCAGGGTACCAGAATGCAACATTGAAGACGCCCGCCCAGTCCTGTGGGTCGGCACCAAGGAGCCAATCAGGGGAGAAAGACGCGTCGGGTACGTCACAGGGCATGCCGGGGTCGGGGTCTTTCGGCCAATAGGACCGATAGTCCTCAGCCTGGTTGGCGTCAATGTAGGCGATAACCAGCTTCGGGTGGGAAGCGTCGTGCAGTTTCTTCACCAATTTGGCCATGTTGAAACTCGTGTTGCATCTCTCAGATGGGATGTAATCAAGCACCACCACGTCAAATGAGGAATTCACAATCTTGTCCTGTGTTTCCGGAAATTGGGGCTCGTCAACGTCGATAAGGTACAGCCAATGTGAGACGTAGGCCAACCAGGCATAGCGGTTTGGCTTTGCCGTACCCGCCTCTGTCACAGCGGTACAAAGGACGCCTATTGCCAATAAACCCAGGGCGAAAATGGTGCTTAACCCGAGCCATTTTATTTTTATGATCTTATTTACCGTTGGTGTCCCTCCTTTGGCATCATTTACAGTTGAGTTGACAAAAAGAAGATAACTGCCGGCATCTTTAAGAGTCGCCTTGTATCTTCCCTGAAACAGTTACCCGTCATATTGGTGCAATCGATTGAAGCGCTGAGGAGAGATTCCGTTTTATGTGGAGCATGCAACGGAACTAATTGGTATCTGGAGTGTGAACTGGGAGATCAGAGAGGTTCGGCATCTGGTAATAGGCGGCAATTCTCGGATTATTTATATTCGGGATTATGCACCATTTTAAGGGTATTCTCACGCAATGGTCTGAGTATGTAGGACCCTAAAGCCATTGTTTGCAGTTTTCCGAAGTTGGCGTCCT
>Ga0049114_1000065_pt1 | contig 27052 bp, 37 predicted proteins | sample WorMettanBELIZE2_FD_55211 | JGI IMG/M metagenome (GOLD analysis project Ga0049114, IMG submission 55211) | Marine gutless worms symbiont microbial communities from Max Planck institute for Marine Microbiology, Germany - Olavius tantulus BELIZE.2 | ecosystem: Host-associated > Annelida >... | reverse complement strand
TGCGCCTAAAATACGAAGAATAAGGAAAACAGCGCTGGAAATACCCGGAATCAGTCAAAAGGCAGATGAATTCAGGTTCGTTCGAACAAATAACGAGCAGCTGGTTGATTGAAAAAACGGGGGGCTTAATAAATTAGAAGTTTACGCATCGCGCAAAGGTCTAATTTTATACACAGAATATATATACACCTATATGGAAGCGGGTTTGGCGACGATTCTACTTTTCCCTTGAATCGAGCTTGGCCCTCGGCGGTGACGGGCACTATGATGCTATCACTCTTGGCTGAATGATGGCATAGAGGATGGCTTCGAATGCAGGTCCAATTCAGCGAGCAGCAAGTCGAAATGCTCCGTGAGCGAGCGGCCCGTGAACATGCGTCGGTGTCCAAACTGGTTCGCCACGCCGTAAACGCTTGGATCGAGAACCAGCCGTAAACGAGCCCTTCTGAGCGCCGCCGACGTGCAATCGAAGCCGCGGGCAGGTTTCCCTCCGGCAAACAAGGTGTCGCCGAACGGCACGACGAGTATCTCGCGGACGCCTTCGGTCAGTAATTTTCATTGATACACCGGCGTGATCTTGGACCGCGATGACTGGGCACACGCTACGGTACGAGTAACCTGAGCAGCCGTTCTGTCACCCGAAAGTGCGACAGCGCTGGTCACCAGCAATTACATACTGGTGGAATCGTTTGCACTGATCCAGGCGCGGCTTGGTATCGGTGTGGTCTGTGGGTTCAACGACGCCATTCTACCCATTGTCGTATGTCGGTGGGTCACTGAACAGGATCACGCCGCAGCCGTCAATGCTGTGCTGACTTCATGCCGCCATGGCCTGAGCTTGGTCTCATGCGCCGGCTCGGAATCCAGCGCGCCTTTGTGGTCGGCCGGCACTTCCGGGAGCAAGGCTTCGACCTGTTGCCTGAAATCGCAGCCGAAGGCGGTTAAGCACTGCGTCATTGACGCTTAGAGAAAAGTCTCGTGCTTATCCTAAGCTACTAACAAAAATTGCATTGACAATTCCTGCGCTAAGCGACTATAAGGAGACTAATTTGTTGGACCAACTCGAAGTCGCAACCGCAAGCGAGGGAGCTCCGTGCAAGCCGAAGCCGCTGTCAATATCCACAAGGCCCGGCTCTCGCCCCTGGCTGTCCGTGCCTGAGGCTGAGGAGGAGATCGTAATCGCCCGTGCCAATAAGCCGATCGTGCGGGTGGTGCCGGTTGCGCCGCCGAAGGTCCTAGTGATCGCCCCCGTTTCGACGATCTGCCCGATGACCTGATGGACGGGTGAGGGTGCTGCTTGATACCCACACTCTGCTATGGATAGTTACCGACGATCCACGGCCCTTGGCCAATGCGCGCAAAACTTTTTTGGATGCTGGCAACGAGCTGTTGTTCAGCGCTGTCGTCGGCTTCGAGATCGCGGTCAAGTACAGCCTGGGCAAGCTGAAGCTGGCAGAGTCTCCGCGCGCCTTTATCGACAACCGTATCCGCAACAATGCGCTTACGCCCTTTCCGATCATGCGGTGCGCGTCGCCGGGTTGCCCTTTTATCATCGCGACCCCTTCGATCGCCTGCTCGTCGCCCAGGCGCTAGAGCAAAGACCTGCCGCTACTGAGCGCTGGCGATGTCCTGTCAGCCTACGGTATCTGGCGGCTTTGATAGACCTCCGCTGAACGGCCGGCATCGATTCCCCGATACCGCGGACCAAGACGCACAAGCAAGGCCCCGAGGCCATGAGCGATACCCCGCAAAATGCCGACCGTCTCGATGTCGTCCTCCGGTACCACCAGCGGACCAAGCATCACCTTGACCATTACGCGCGCTCGCCGGGGTTCATGGATTGGGCCAATCAGCCCGACCCCTTCCGTCGCTTCGAGGGTGCTCCGATGGTACGCCTCGTGCGCCCCGTCGATGACTTTGGTCCGACCTATGACGCACTATTCGACGGATCATGGGCGGAGCCAGTCCCAGACCAGGCACCACCGAAAGCGGGCGCCGCCGGTCCGATCCGAGCCGACCAGGTCAGCGCGTTTTTCTATTACGGCCTGGCGCTGAGTGCCTGGAAGGCGACCGAGGGCAATTGCTGGTCCCTACGAGTCAATCCTTCCAGCGGCAACCTGCATCCGACAGAGGGTTACCTGATCAGCGGATCGATCAAGGGTCTGACCGAGCAGCCGGCGGTGATGCATTACGCACCGTTCGAGCACGGTTTGGAGGTTCGTCGCTGGATCAAGCCGGCAAGTTTCCAAACCCTGTGTCACGCCTTTGGCGCCGTCGGTTTGGTGGCGCTCAGCAGTATCTATTGGCGCGAAGCTTGGAAGTACGGCGAGCGGGCCTATCGCTACTGCCAGCATGATGTGGGTCATGCGATCGGGAGCTTGAGTCTCTCGGCGGCCAGACTTGGTTGGCAGGTATCCCTGATCGAGTCCGTCGGCGACGCGGACCTGGTCACTTTGCTGGGACTCGACGCGCAGACAGGCGTCGAAGCGGAGCATCCGGACGCGCTGCTTGCGATTGTGGCGCCGGAGTTGCCGGACAGTGGCCTATCCAGCGCGACTGCGCCACAAACTCCGGGCTGGCGAGAAATGATTGCGCAAATCGGCGCTGCGCCCTTGCTGGGCGAGCCCAACAAGCTCAGCCGATGGCACCACTCGTGGCCGATCATCGATGAAATCAGCCATGCCTGCGTCAAACCCTCACCCGCAGATTGCGACTCGACCGGCGCCCGCAAGTTCTCCGGCGTCGCCTCCGGCCATACCGCACAGGCACCCGAGCGGGACCCGGTATGGCTCGGTCTGCAAAGAGCCCGGCGTCAGGTGTTGGCCGGGCGGCTCATCCGGCAGCGCCGCAGCGCCGTGGCCATGGGTGGGCGGACACGCCTGCGGGCCACCGATTTCTATCTAATGCTGGCGCGCACCCTGCCTGCGGTAGGCCACCCGGTCTGGCGGGGCTGGCCCTGGCCGGCCTACGTCCATTTGATGTTGTTCGTGCATCGTGTCGATGAACTGACGCCGGGACTCTATCTGCTCATTCGCCGGCCGGCCGCCGAGGATTTGCTGCGCGGGCTGCTTTCGAGCGAGCTCGCGTTCAGCAGACCGCCCGATGCCCCCGATGGGTTGCACCTGTATCATTTACAGGTGGGTGACTGTCGCGAGGCGGCCAACACGATCTGTTGCCACCAAGACATCGCCGAAGCGGGAGCCTTCGCCGTCGCCATGCTGGCCGAGTTCGAGCCTCGGCTGACTGCACTGGGTCCATGGTTCTATCGCCACCTGTTCTGGGAGACGGGCCTGATCGGGCAGCTGCTCTATTTGGAAGCCGAAGCGGCGGGCGTGCGAGGCACAGGCATCGGCTGTTTCTTCGATGACGCTCTCCATACCCTGCTCGGCCTGGAAGGTCGAGCGATGCAGTCGCTCTACCATTTCACCGTCGGGAAGGCGGTCGATGATACACGGCTGCGGACGTTGGCGGCGTACCAGCATCTTGACCGGGCTTGACTGCCTGTCCCCAAGACAAAGGGCATCGCAAGATTCAGATTTTTGGAGTGCGCCGGCAAAGCGGCGCGGCTTGGTCGGACCCGAGCAGTGTGCGGTACCATTGGTGTCTGCCGGAGGTCTGGGCGCTACGTTCTACCCGCGCCGCGGCGACGGCGTTTTTTCCTTGCTCAGGGGTAAGCACGATGTCAAATCCAAAGCGGCGGCGGATATGTACCACTCAGCTGACGCCACGGTCACACCAGGCCCCATGGGTTTTGGTAACTACCAGGGTAAAAGGTTACCGCCGCACTCCAAATCCGGAAGTTTCGGTTGCAACAGATGATGTTGCGGTGCATCATAAACACCATCTGGCACCGGGGGTCATGAGATGGCTGAGCTGGGTTTGACGGTGTGATCGACAGTCCATATACTGCGCTGTCGGTAGGGGCTTATCCCCTTGAACAGCAAGAAGAACCGATGCAACAGCAGGGTGCGCAGCGGGCCAAGAACGTCTTGGTCGTACAGCTTGCCCTAGCGCCTGTCCTGACCGCTATCGCCTTACCCTTTGGTCTGACTGTTGCCTTGTCGGTCCTGATCGGGGCGAGTGTGTGCCTGATAGCGCATTCAGTCTTTGCCTTCCAGATCTTCCGGCGCTATCGGGCCCAGGATCCGCAGTCACTCGTAGTGTGGTTCTATGGCGCGGAACTTGTTAAGTTGGCCCTGGCCTTGGGGCTATTCTTCCTTGCCTTCGTGACAATCGAGGGTTTGAGCTGGCCTGCCCTGCTCGGTGCCTATTTCGCTGTACAAGTGCTGTCCGCGGTTTTCGCACCCGACCGGGATACCCGCAAGACACGTGAGAGATAATCGATGGCTGCTTCCGAAATGCTCACATCCCAAGGGTACATCAAGCACCATTTGACCAACCTTACCTTTGGGAACCACCCGGAACATGGCCTGACTTTCGCGTCCTCCGCGGAAGAGGCGGCGGCGATGGGCTTTTGGGCCGTTCACGTCGATACTGTGTTCTTTTCGATCCTGCTCGGCGGCTTGTTTCTCTGGTTCTTCAAACGGGTCGCGGACAAGGCCACGGCCGGGGAACCGGGAGGGGCTCAGAACTTCGTGGAGTGGATCGTCGACTTCGTGGAAGACAATGTCCGCGGTTCCTTCAGCGGCAAAAATCCTCTGGTTGCCCCCCTGGCGTTGACCATCTTCGTCTGGGTTTTCCTGATGAACCTGATGGATCTGTTCCCGGTCGATCTCATCCCTTACTCGTTCCAGGCCTTGGCCTCTCTATTCGACGCGGATCCCCACCACGTATTCTTGAAGATCGTTCCCACCACCGATCCGAATGCCACCTTCGGGATGTCGCTGACGGTGTTCTTCCTGGTCGTCTATTACAGCATCAAGATGAAGGGTGTCGGTGGATTCCTCGGTGAGCTGACACTCCAGCCGTTCGGTAAGTGGGGATTGCCCGCCAACCTGATGTTAGAGGGTATCAACCTCCTCTCCAAGCCTGTCTCCCTCGCCCTGCGTCTGTTCGGAAACCTCTATGCCGGCGAGATGATTTTCATCCTGATCGCGCTCATGTACGGCCACTCGATTGTCATGAGCATCGGCGGCGGCCTGCTGCAGATCGGATGGGCCATCTTCCATATTCTGGTCATTACGCTCCAAGCGTTCATCTTCATGGTACTGACCATCGTTTACCTGGATATGGCGCATCAGCAGCACCACTGAGCGACCGATTTCAACCTTCTCTCACCCACTCTATCAGGGGGAAACCATGGAGCTTGCACAAGCAATCGTTTACATCGCAGCCGGTCTTATGCTAGGTCTGGGTGCCCTCGGTGCCGCCGTCGGCATCGGCGTCCTCGGTGGTCGCTTCCTCGAGGGTGCCGCGCGCCAGCCCGAGTTGATCCCGATGCTCCGCACCCAGTTCTTCATCGTCATGGGTCTCACCGACGCCCTGCCGGTCATCGCGATTGCCATGGGCCTGTACCTGATGTTCGCTGTCTGACGAAGACCCGACCTCTGCCCCCTGGGCACGATGGACCTGAGGCGCTCGTCCCCTTCGAGGCAACGGCATGAATATCAATCTGACGCTAATACTCCAGATGATCGCGTTTGCAGCGTTCGTCTGGTTCTGTATGAAATTTGTGTGGCCACCCATCGTCAAGGCGCTGGCGGAACGCAAGATCAAGATCGCCGAAGGGTTGGCGGCGGCCGAGCGCGGTCATAAGGAACAGGAGCTCGGAGCGCGGCGGGCCACCGAGCGGATCAAGGAGGCCAAATCCAAGGCCGCCGACATCGTAAGCCAGGCCCAAAAGCGTGCCACCGAGATCATCGACGAAGCGAAACAAGACGCCCGGGAGGAAGGCGCGCGGTTGGTCCATGCGGCGCAGGCCGAGATCGATCAGGAGGTCAACCGGGCCCGCGAGGAACTGCGAGAAAAAGTCGCGGTCCTGGCGGTTGCGGCGGCGGAGAAGATTCTAGAAAAAGAAATCGACCCGACTGCCCATGGTGCCATCGTCGATTCCTTCGCAAAACAGATCTAAGGCGCACCCATGGCCGGAGACATCACGACAATCGCACGACCCTATGCCGAAGCTGCCTTCGCACGGGCCCGGGAGAACGGGCAGGTGGACACCTGGGGTGATGCCCTGACCACCCTGTCGGTAATCGCCGCCGATCCCACGATGGCGGAGCAGATCGGCAACCCGAACCTCCCGCGCGAGCGACTGCGCGACGCCATACTGGAGATTGCCGGGGACGGAATGCCGTCGGAGGTCGGCAATCTGCTCTCGCTGCTGGCGGCGAACAACAGGTTATCCACACTTCCCGAGATCGCTCGCTTCTTCGAGGTACTCCGGACTCGGCATCAGGGCGTCCGCCGGGTGCAAATCTCGAGTGCCTTTGAGCTAGGGGACGATGCGCAAAAGAAGCTTGCCGCAGCGCTCGAGAAACGGCTGGAGGCCAAAGTGGAGATAACGGTCGAAACAGACGTGTCCCTGGTTGGCGGCGTCCAAATCCGGGCTGGAGATCTGGTGATTGACGGATCCGTGCGCGGCAAGCTGCACAAGCTGGCCACCGAATTGCAATTTTAACGGGAAACCGCCATGCAACTGAATCCATCCGAAATCAGCGATCTGATCAAGCAAAAGATCGAGCAATTCGAGCTTACGACCGAGGCCCGCACAGAAGGCACCATCGTCAGCCTGACCGACGGCATCGTCCGCATCCATGGCCTGTCCGACGCCCAGTACTATGAAATGCTGGAGTTCCGTGAAAACACCTATGGACTGGCGCTGAACCTGGAGCGTGACTCCGTGGGCGCAGTGGTACTCGGCGAGTACACGCACTTGTCGGAAGGCGACTGGGTACGCTGCACCGGGCGGGTACTGGAGGTTCCCGTCGGGGAGCCCCTGTTGGGTCGCGTCGTCGATTCCCTGGGCAACCCCCTCGACGGCAAGGGTCTGATCAACACCACCGCAACCTCTCCGATCGAGAAGGTCGCCCCTGGCGTCATTAGCCGCAAGTCGGTGGACCAGCCGGTGCAGACGGGCTTGAAATCCATCGACGCTATGGTTCCCATCGGTCGGGGCCAGCGTGAATTGATCATCGGTGACCGCCAGACGGGCAAGACCGCCGTGGCGATTGACACCATCATCAATCAGAAAGACACCGCCATAAAATGTATCTATGTTGCCATCGGCCAAAAAAACTCGTCGATCGCCGGAATCCAACGTAAGCTCGAAGAGCACGGCGCCATGGATCACACCATTATCGTGGCCGCGGGCGCCTCGGACTCCGCGGCCATGCAGTATATCGCGCCCTACTCCGGTTGCACCATGGGCGAATACTTCCGCGACCAGGGTGAAGATGCCCTGATCATCTTTGACGACCTGACCAAGCAGGCCTGGGCCTATCGACAGGTCTCCCTGCTGCTGCGCCGTCCGCCGGGCCGCGAGGCCTACCCGGGCGACGTCTTCTACCTGCACTCACGCCTGCTCGAACGGGCCGCGCGGATCAATGCGGAGCATGTGGAACAGCTGACCGACGGTAAGGTCAAGGGTAAAACCGGCTCGCTGACCGCCCTGCCCATCATCGAGACCCAGGCTGGCGACGTGTCCGCCTTTGTGCCCACCAACGTCATCTCCATTACCGATGGGCAGATCTTTCTGGAGACCGATCTGTTCAACGCCGGTATCCGCCCGGCCATCAACGCCGGGTTGTCCGTATCCCGCGTCGGTGGTGCCGCCCAGACCAAGGTCATCAAAAAGCTCGGTGGCGGCGCGCGGCTAGCGTTGGCCCAGTACCGGGAGCTCGCCGCCTTCTCCCAGTTCGCGTCCGACCTGGACGAGGCCACGCGCAAGCAGCTGCAGCGCGGTGAGCGGGTGACCGAGCTCATGAAGCAGGTCCAGTATGCGCCCCTGAGTATCGGCCAGATGGCGGTCTCCCTCTTCGCCGCCAACGAGGGCTATCTGGACGACCTGGAGGTCAACAAGGTCGTGGATTTCGAGCACGCCTTACAGACCTACATGAAGACCAGTCAGTCGGATCTCCTCGCCAAGATCGACAAAACCGGCGATTACGACGAGGAAATCGCGAATGCCCTGCACATGGCACTTAAGGATTTCAAATCGAATCACACCTGGTAATGGAAATCGTCGTCGACCCCCGGTTCCCGGTAGGAATGCCGGGAGAGAGGGGGGGAGTATGCTTTATATGGCAATCTTAGTTGATTCACTTTTAAGGTATCGAGAAGAAGATAATAAAGATCCGGAATTTGAACAGGTCGAAGATGAAATCAACCACTATAGGACTGAAAGCCGCATTTCGGCTTAAGCCGACGAAAAAAAATGACTGGAAGTCATTCAACACGAAACTCATCATCGTTATGGTTCGGATGGTTGTCGTGATGGGCTAAATATTTCTGGATCGTTTCGTCGGTTACATGCCCTGAACTAAATGCCGCATAACCGATCGCCTAAAAGTGTTTGCCCCAGTGACCTTCCCTAACTGTGAAAACTCATCCTGTATCTTTCTTAACAAACGTCCTTGGAAAATTCGAACCATATCACTAACGGACAGCTTGGGAGGGTAATTTATATAGAGGTGAACATGATCTTTGCTGACATGCCCCTTGATAATGTGAATTCCATTTTGGTCGCATGCTTGCCTTATGATTTCGCGAGTACGAACACCGGCTTCCTTTGTTAGCACCTTATTTCGTAATCCAAATAAGGTGCACTCTTAAATCATGCACCGTATGCGATGAGTTTCTGTAAGACCTCATAAATGAGAGTAGACTAAACGTCTTTCTGCGGATAAATCTTTACGGCTAACAGCCAGGAGCCGAACGACATGGCCGGCGCGAAAGAGATACGCACGAAGATCGCCAGCATCAAGAGCACGCAGAAGATCACCAAGGCCATGGAAATGGTAGCGGCGTCCAAGATGCGTAAGGCGCAGGATCGGATGTCCGCTTCCCGCCCCTTCGCCGAGAAAATGCTGCAGGTGATTGGGCACCTGCGTCATGCGACGCCGGAATACAGGCATAGCTTTCTGGCGACCGAGCGCGAGCGTAAGCGGGTCGGTTATATCGTGGTCGCTTCCGACCGTGGTCTGTGCGGAGGCCTGAACGGTAACCTGTTCCGGGGCATCGTGCGGGAGCTCAAAGAGCAGAAACAGGCCGGTGTCGAGACCATATTCGCCACCATCGGTAACAAGGCCCTCGGCTTCTTTAAGCGCTTCGGCGGCGAAGTCCTGGCCCAGGTGACACACTTGGGAGATCGGCCCCACATCGAGGACCTGATCGGCATCGTCAAGGTCATGCTGGACGCTTATGAGTCCAGCCAGATCGACGCTATCTATATAGCGGGCAATGTGTTCGTGAACACTATGACCCAGCGACCGGAAATCAGGCAGCTGGTGCCGATCCAAGCGAAAGATACCGAGGTCGATAAGACAGTCCACCATCATTGGGACTACATTTACGAGCCGGACGCCAAAACGGTGCTCGATGCCCTACTTATGCGCTATATTGAGTCTCTGGTTTACCAGACGGTGGTGGAGAACGGTGCCTGCGAGCAGGCCGCGCGCATGGTGGCCATGAAATCCGCTTCCGACAACGCCGGAAATCTCATCGACGAGTTACAGCTCGTCTATAACAAGGCCCGCCAGGCGGCTATCACCCAGGAGATTTCCGAGATCGTCAGCGGTGCGGCTGCGGTTTGATCGGATTTTCCGCAAATGAACGTGAATCGACGCAAATCGGTCGTAATTTAGTTCGCCGTCATCGGCGATTCGCGGCCCCATTATGTTCATTTGCGTTTATTTGCGGATTAATCTTCCGTGAGGATTCTACTCGTTTATCGAGATGCCGCCATACGGCAAGAGGAGACACTATGAGTTCTGGTAACCTGGTGCAAGTCATCGGTGCCGTGGTGGACGTACAGTTTCCCCGCGGTGAGATGCCGAAGGTCTACGAGGCGTTGACGATCGACGAAGTCGGCCTGACGCTCGAGGTACAGCAACAGCTCGGCGATGGCATCGTGCGCACCATCGCCATGGGTTCCACCGATGGTCTGCGTCGCGGCTTGGTTGCTACCAGCACCGGCGCGCCCATCAGCGTGCCGGTGGGTACGCCCACCCTGGGTCGTATCATGGATGTCCTGGGCGAGCCCGTGGATGAAAAGGGGGCAGTGGAATCCGAGGAACGCTGGCCCATTCACCGGGTCCCGCCCAAGTTCGAGGACCAGGCGGCCGCTACCGAGCTCCTGGAGACGGGCATCAAGGTCATCGACCTCATCATGCCCATCGCCAAAGGCGGCAAGATCGGATTATTCGGCGGCGCCGGCGTGGGCAAGACGGTCACCCTGATGGAGCTGATCCGCAACATCGCCGTGGAGCACTCCGGTTATTCGGTATTCGCGGGCGTCGGTGAACGTACCCGCGAGGGTAACGACTTCTACCACGAAATGATGGAGTCGAACGTCCTCGACAAGGTCGCCCTGGTCTACGGCCAGATGAACGAGCCTCCAGGAAACCGGGCCCGCGTCGCCCTGACTGGCCTTACCATGGCCGAGTACTTCCGCGACGAAGGCCGCGACGTGCTGATGTTCATCGACAATATCTACCGCTACACCCTGGCCGGCACCGAGGTCTCGGCGTTGCTCGGGCGCATGCCCTCGGCCGTGGGCTATCAGCCGACCCTGGCCTTGGAGATGGGCCTGTTGCAAGAACGCATCACTTCCACCCGGACCGGCTCCATTACCTCCTTCCAAGCGGTATACGTGCCTGCGGACGACCTCACCGACCCCTCGCCGGCCACAACCTTCGCCCACCTCGACGCCACCTTGGTCCTGTCACGGCAGATCGCGGAGCTGGGTATCTACCCGGCGGTGGATCCCCTGGACTCCACCAGCCGTATCCTCGATCCCAACGTAGTCGGTCAGGAGCACTACGAGACGGCACGCTTGGTCCAGGGCACCCTACAGCGCTACAAGGAGCTCAAAGACATCATCGCCATCTTGGGAATGGACGAGCTGTCCGATGAAGATAAGCTGATCGTCGCCCGAGCGCGCAAGATTCAACGCTTCCTCTCCCAGCCCTTCTTCGTAGCGGAGGTCTTTACTGGCTCTTCCGGCAAGTACGTATCCTTGAAGGATACCATCGCGGCCTTCAAGGCCATCGTTGGCGGCGAGTACGATCACCTTCCCGAGCAGGCCTTCTACATGGTGGGCGGAATCGATGAGGCTGTCGCCAAGGCCGAGAACATGTAACGCCGGGAGGATTCCCATGGCAATGATCATTCACGTCGACATCGTAAGTGCTGAGGGGGCCATCCACTCAGGTCAGGCGGCGATGGTTTACGCGCCGGCGGAGATGGGAGAAGTCGGCATCTCGCCCCGGCATACACCCTTGATCACACGCTTGAAGGCCGGTGATATCCGGGTCGCATCCGAGCATGGGGAGACGGAGTACTTCTATGTCTCCGGCGGCATGCTCGAGGTCCAACCCCATGTGGTTACTGTACTGGCGGACACCGCCATTCGCGCCCACGATCTGGACGAGGCCGCGGCGGTGGACGCCAAACGACGCGCGGAAGACGCCCTGGCCGGAAAGACCGCCGAATTCGAGTATGCCCAGGCCCAAGCGGAGCTCGCGGCGGCCGTCGCCCAGCTGCGCGCGATCGAGAAGCTGCGTAAGCTCAAGGGAGCCTGAATGTAGGGGCGGAAAAAATTTCGCCCCTACATTGGTAACCCGACAAGGATGCATCTCGAATCCATGGATTATGCGGATGTGTAAAATGATTTTACTTGTAATCTGCGGATAAAAAGGTGACCATTAACATGGGATGTCGGTGTCAGTTACAGAATACTCGGATTTAATTGGCCGGGGTACCTGCCCACCGTTCCTGATGAAGCCTTGTTGACCTACGTCCTGAAGCAGTAAGAGATGTGTTCCCTGCCTGCTAGAGGAAAGCCCTGAGATGGTGGTAGGAACGGATCTTTGCGCTTACCCTCAGTAGGGTAACCAGAGGGATTGCCCTTTCTGCCATCAGAGTCGCTGCGCCAGGATTATTGTTTCAAAGATTATATTTGGTAGCCATGGTGGGAATGAGCCGAAATCGAATACGGATTGACTTGATGTGTGTGGTTTACAACATCAAACGAGGGTTATCGGTTAAGCAGGCAGGTTGCGCCTAAAATACGGAGAATAAGGAGAACAGCGCGGGAAATACCCGGAATCAGTCAAAAGGCAGATGAATTCAGGTTCGTTCGAACAAATAATGAGCAGCCGGTTGATTGAAAAACGGGGGACTTAATAAATTGGAAGTTTACGCATCGCGCAAAGGTCTCTGTTCATAATTGAGAGATAGGATAACGTATCCTTTGAAACAACAGGTACTGTCATGACTATGAAGGTGGGTATTCTTGTACTCGCCGCAGGAAAGGGCAAACGGATGCGTTCGCGGATGCCGAAGGTCCTACACTCGCTTGCCGGCAAGCCGCTCCTGGCCCATGTCCTGGATACCGCGCAGGCCCTGGGGGCGGCGCGGGTGGGCGTCGTCTACGGCCATGGGGGTGAGCTAGTTCCCCGGCATATGGCCGCCTACGACTGTATCTGGGTGGAGCAGGCCGAGCAGCGGGGGACCGGTCATGCCGTCATGCAGGCGATGCCTCGGATGCGGGACATGGACCGGATCCTGGTCCTCTACGGTGACGTACCCCTGATGTGGCCGGCTACGCTCCAACGCCTGATGGAGACCGCGGCGGCCACCGATCTCGGCGTGTTGACCGCGGTGCTCGAGGATCCCACCGGCTATGGGCGCATCGTCCGAGACGAGGCCGGGCGGGTCGTGCGCAGCGTGGAGCAACGAGATGCCACAGCGGCCGAACTCCGGATCAGCGAAGTCAACACGGGTTTTCTCGTTGCGGATCGGGCCAGGTTGGATGACTGGCTTGCGCGCGTCGGGAACCATAATGCCCAAGGCGAATACTATTTGACCGATATCATGGCGCTGGCCGTGCGGGCAGGGGTGGAGATCGCGACCAGTCAGCCGGAGACCCTGGATGAGGTGTACGGGGTCAATGACAGGGTTCAGCTTGCGGCCCTGGAGCGTTCCCTCCAACGCCGCCATGCGGAAGCGCTGATGCGTGACGGCGTGACCCTCGCCGATCCCGCCCGGCTCGACATCCGCGGCCGGCTGCAGGCCGGGGAAGACGTCAGCATTGATGTGAATGTGGTCATCGAAGGTGAGGTCCGGCTCGCCGCAGGCGTATCCATCGGACCCAATTGCCTGCTTCGGGACTGCACCATCGGTCCCGGCACCCAGGTCTTTGCCAACTGCGTCATTGAGGGCGCCGTCGTCGGTGCCGATGCCCGCATCGGTCCCTCCTCCCGGCTCCGTCCGGAGGCAGAGTTGGCGGACGATGTGCACGTGGGCAACTTCGTCGAGCTCAAGAAGGCCAAAGTCGGCGAAGGCAGCAAGGTGAATCACCTGGCCTATGTGGGTAACGCCCGCATCGGCCGTGACGTCAACGTCGGCGCCGGGACCATCACCTGTAACTATGACGGTGCCCACAAGCACCTGACGGTGATCGGCGACGACGCCTTCATCGGCTCCAACGCATCCCTGGTCGCGCCGGTGGAAATCGGTGCCGGCGCCACCGTCGGCGCCGGCTCGGTCATTTCCCATAAGGCGCCTGCCGGAAAGCTCAGCCTCACCCGCGTCAGGCAGATTACCCTGGATCATTGGCAGCGACCCCGTAAACAGGGGCCTCGATCGGGTTAAACATGTACCGCATCGGGGGAGGTTCCCTGACAACTGATAACTGACAATGGCCCCTGAGATGCAATTCGCGGCTTACCGACCCCATCCCTGAGGGGGTAGATAGGTGCTCACTGCAACCCGCGAATAGATCCGCGTCTCCGTCGCGATCATATCCAAAGGCACATCCCAGGGGTTCGGCGTCAGCGCCTCTACCCGCTGGCACTCGTGGGCGATGCCGATCAGCCGAGGGCGGTGCCAGTGGCGGCGTCGGCGTAGGTAGGCCAGAGTTCGGTCGTAATAGCCGCCCCCCATGCCCAACCGGTTGCACCGGGCGTCGAAGCCGACGAGGGGAACCAACAGCAGGTCCAGGGCCCAGGGAAGTCGGATGCGTCGATTGCGCAGATGGGGTTCCGGGATGCCGAAGCGGTTGTCTGCCAATGGGTCGCCCAGACGGTACTCCAAGAACCAGAGTCTCCTGTGCTGGTGGGGTTGGTGCACGGGCAGGAAGCAGCGCTTATGGCGGGTATAGGCCAGCCGTAACAGGGGGAAGGGATCGATCTCGCCGTTTATACTCCAGTAAGCGCCCACGCAGCTGGCGCGCAGGAAGGCGGTCTGTTTGCCTAGGGAACGGGCGAGGGCGAAGGCGTGGCGCCGTTGCGCAGCGGGACCGAGCGCCGCACGCACTGCACGCAAGCGGCGTCTAAGGGTGCCGGCAGGGGTCATAGGATACGGGCAAGGGTCGTAGGGCGGGGAAAGCGACATCCCCCGCCGGTGCCGACATGGGCCTTTGTTCTTGAACCGAATGGTTCAAGTGGGTGCGGGGAAGTCGGCTTCAGGCTTTCCGCTCTAAACGGACATGCACAACGGCCTTATTCCTGTGCCCCCAGGGTACGGTTTAGGCTCAAGAAAATACCCGGGCCCTCGCGAACACCGCAGGGGATGTCTAAAACGCAGATTATACCGTTTCGTCCTGCGCGTCCATCTGATGTTGCGTCTTCAGAGCATCGTCGAGACGTTTCTGGAGGTCGCCTAGACGCCGGTCGAGGTCCTGCTCGCTTTGGGTTTGGTTGCTCTGGTTCTTGGTCAGCTCGTAGGCGATATTCAGGGCTGCCATGACGGCGATCCGGTCGGCACCAAGGATGCGCCCAGTTTGCCGGATCTTGCGCATCCGCTCGTCCACTAAGCGTGCGGACTCACGCAGACCCGCTTGTTCATGCGGCGCGCAGGAAATCCGGTATTCCTTGTCCAGGATGCGGACTGAGACGGCGATAGGCTCTTCGCTCATAGCTTTTCCTCCATGGATTTCATGCGGGCGACCATGGATTCTATGCGGTTGCGGGCCAGCTCCGTCTTTCCGATGAACTCGGCGCGCTCCGTGACCAAATAGTCCTGGCGCACACGCAGCGAGTCGCTCTCTTCTCTAAGATGACGGCAGGTGAGAATCAGCTCCTCTACCTGCTGTTCCAGGGTATCGAGGTCGAAGTTCGGCACAGGCTATGCTTCCCAAGGAACAACTATAAAGCACTATAGAAGGCGTCGGCTCCGGGGTCAATTCATTGCGCGTCATGCTATGATAAAAAGTGGTCTTTTCCAGTTTCCGGCACTGGCCCCAGCGATGCAAGAATCAGATTTTTATACCCATTATCATAAGCTTAGAGATCATCTGGCGTTCTCCGAGCTGGGCCCTAGTGCCGCTGAGGCCCACGGTATTCTGTGCGCCATGCTGTGTACCGACGAACCGGGGGCGGCGGAGTCCTGGATCGCCGAGTTGCTGGCGGGCACCGATGAGGCCGATCTTCCGACTGCTGATCTCTCGACCGAGGCGTGCCGGCGTTCCTTGCAGGAGCTAGCGGCGCGTACCCGGGCGGGGATCGCCGGCCCCCACATGGGTTTCATGCCCCTGCTGCCCGAGGACTCGGCGTCCCTGGCGGAGCGGGCAGTGGGTCTCTACGATTGGAGCCGCGGCTTTCTGTACGGCCTCGGGTTGGCCGGGACGGACGTAAACCGGCTCTCGGGACCAGCCTGGGAGGCCTGCGACGATTTTGCCGCTATCACCCATCTGGATCTCGAGGACCTGGACGACTCCGAGGAAAACGAGCAGGCTCTGACGGAGCTGACGGAATTCGTCCGGATAGCGACCCTACTGGTTTACGAAGAGTGGCACCGAGCACCGGAGGGAGATGGATGAACGCAGCGGAATACAAGCGCTGCCGCCGGCGGTTGGCCGCCGCCATGAAGCCCAACGGCATCGCCCTCCTGGTGGCGGCCCCCGAATCCGTTCGCAACCGGGACGTGCATCACCCGTACCGCCAGGACAGCGATTTTTTCTATGTGACGGGTTTCCCTGAGCCGGAGGCGCTGGCGGTTTTGGTGCCGGGGCGTAAGGAGGGCGAGTTGGTAATCTTTTGCCGACCGCGGGATCCCAAGCGGGAGCTGTGGGAGGGTGCGCGCGCCGGTATCGAAGGGGTCCGACGGGACTTCGGCGCCGACCAGGCTCACCCTATCGGTAAGCTAGACAAGATCCTGCCCAAGCTGCTGGAAGGCCGGGATCGGGTCTACTATCCGGTGGGGGTATACCCGGAACTGGATCAGCGCCTGATGGAATGGGTCAAAGTGGTGCGGGGCAAGGCGCGCGCCGGGGTGCGTGCTCCGACCGAGTTCGTGGCCTTGGAGCGGATCTTGTCCGAGCAGCGTCTCCTCAAGAGCAAGGCCGAGCTCAGGGTCATCCGGCGGGCGGTGCGTATCTCGGCCGACGCCCACCGCCGGGTGATGCGTCTGTGTCGGTCCGGGATGAAGGAATATGAGCTCGAGGCCGAGTTCGTACAGGCCTGCGCCGCCCGTGGGGGGCGTTTCCAGGCCTATCCCCCGATTGTGGGCAGCGGTGCCAATGCCTGTATGTTGCACTATGTGGATAACTGCCACCGGCTCGAAGACGGGGATTTGGTGCTCGTGGATGCCGGCTGCGAGCTGGCGAGCTATGCCTCGGATATTACCCGCACCTTCCCGGTCAGCGGCCGCTTCAGCCCACCCCAGCGGGCGCTCTACGAGCTGGTGTTGGCGGCTCAGGAGGCGGCCATCGCCCAGGCGGTTCCCGGCAATCGCTGGAACGCGATGCACAAGGCCGCCGTGCGCACCTTGACCGAGGGGCTGGTGGAGCTGGGGATCCTTGAGGGCGGTAGGAAATCGATACCCAGGCTCATCAAGAAGAAAAAATACAAGCCCTATTTCATGCACCGCACGGGCCACTGGTTGGGTATGGACGTCCACGACATCGGAGACTATCGGGTCGGCGGCAAGTGGCGGCGGCTGGAACCCGGCATGGTGCTCACGGTGGAGCCCGGACTCTATATCCCGGCGGACCGCATCGAGGTCCCCGCACGCTATCACGACATCGGCATCCGGATCGAAGACGATGTGCTGATTACCGCCGAAGGCAATGAAATCCTGTCCGCGCGCGCGCCTAAGACGATTTCGGACATCGAATCCTGGATGTCCGGGATCTGACATCTAGTCAATTAGTATATCATAATTCACCAACCGCTTCAGCTCCTACCACTCACTCAGGTGAACCAGTGGAAAAAGGAAATATCTATACCAAAGATCCCAACGGATCTCAGTAATGAAGTATTTGAAGTTCTTGTACAGAGTAAAGAAGTTAGAATTGAACATATACTCCCTATAGGAAAAAATGCGCATTTATAAAGTAACTTTCTGGAAAGACATGTAGCTTGCCGAGAGATGATAGATTAAATTGGGTTAGAGAGCTTCTTGTGCACGTTGAGGGAGCAATGATAAGAATCGCTTTTCCCCCGCAGGATATCAAGAAGATTAAGCAATTACGCGACGATGATCCGTATCCAAGAGTGAGAAGGAGATCAATGCCGAAAGTGTTTGTGAATTGCTACGAAAATCGCACCGACAACAGCTGGAATACCGATCACTCTGGTCCTGGATAATGCGCGTTACCGGAAATGCAAAAATTCCGGAAACGATATGGTTAGCTGTACATTATTGAAAAATACACGTAAACAAAGCGTTGCAGCCGACGTTTGACTGCATCGCCGAATACATTCGCTAATCCGCCGGGACCGGGTGCAGGCCGAGCTGCTACCATAATCGGCCTTCTTGCGCTGGAGGAGAGGCCGATTACATGAGGCATTCCGTACTACCCGTACTGCCCATGACGGGCTCCGAACGACGAGCAGCCGCGGGTCTGGCGGGGATCTTCGCGCTGCGCATGCTGGGTCTGTTCCTGATTCTGCCGGTCTTTACCCTATATGCCCAAGGGATGGCCGGGGCGACTCCGCTACTGATCGGGATCGCCGTCGGCGCTTACGGTCTCACCCAGGCCGTGCTCCAGATCCCGTTCGGTATGCTTTCGGACCGCATCGGCCGCAAGCCGGTGATCTTCGGCGGGCTGGTTCTGTTTGCGCTCGGCAGTTTGGTAGCGGCACTGTCGGAGGACATCGGGGGCGTGATCGTCGGGCGGGTGCTACAGGGCAGCGGAGCCATCGCTGCCGCAGTCATGGCCTTGGCAGCGGATCTTACCCGGGAGGAGGTCCGCACCCATGCCATGGCGGGTATCGGAGTGAGTATCGGGGTCGCCTTTGCGCTGGCCCTGGTGTTGGGGCCGGTGTTGGGGCACTGGATCGGCTTGGTGGGTATCTTCTGGCTCACCGCCGCGCTGGCTGTGGGCGGTATGCTGATCCTGGTCCTGGTGGTTCCGACCCCCGACCGTTCCAACGTGCACCGGGATGCCGAGCCGGTGGCGAGCCACCTGGGGCGGGTGCTGAAGGCCCGGGAGCTGGTGCGGCTGGATCTGGGGGTGCTGATCCTGCACATGATAATAACGTCCCTATTTCTAGTGATCCCTTTGACACTGGAGAGGCAGGGTCTGAACGTCGCCCATCATTGGTGGATCTACCTGCCGGTACTCCTCTTGTCCATGGGCGCGATGGTGCCCTTCATCATCCAGGCGGAGAGGAGGGGGCGCATGAAGCCGGTCTTTCTAGGGGCGGTACTGGTCCTGGTCCTGGTGCTTGCCGGGTTCTATCTGCTCGATGTCGGGTTATGGTGGTTGGCGTTTTTTCTGTGCCTATTCTTCACCGCCTTCAATCTATTGGAGGCCGCCCTACCGTCCCTGATTTCCAAGCTCGCGCCCGCCGATGCCAAGGGTACCGCCATGGGTGTATTTACGACTTCACAGTTTGCCGGGGCCTTCTGCGGTGGACTCCTGGGTGGTTGGGTGCATCAGGTCTATGGGATGGATGCGGTCTTTCTGTCCTGTGCGGCGATGGCGGTTGTTTGGTTCCTGATCGCCCGGTCGATGGTCAGTCCGCGTCCCGTCAGCAACCAGGTCGTGCGTATCCGTGCCGGAACGCAAGCGGAGGGTGCCGAGCTGCAGCGTCGCCTCCTGGAGATTCCGGGGGTGGAGGACGCGGTGGTGGCGATGGACGAAGGACTCGCTTACCTCAAAGTAAACAAGTGCCACCTCGATTGGGCAAGATTACAAGGGTATACTGCAGGCGTGTGACGGTTTGCCGGCTACTAGTTGCCAGTCATCTGATAGGCTAGTAAGTGTTAAATCAGAAACACCCTTCCACATGCTGGTCAGCTAAAATTTGAATAGAAACAGAGCAGCGACAGGATAGGTTTCATGGCAAAAATACTTAAATATCAAAGACCCAGAGTAACTCCTGTTAGGGTGGAAGGTGCCGTTGGGGTTCTCAGCATCGAATTAGGAGATGCACTAGAGAAGTACGAGCATTGGCCTAACCCTACCGCTATCATTTTAGACATCCAGTATTGAAACGTCACGGATGGCAATATAAAGCCGCTCATATTTGGGATAAAGGAATTGGCCACGTTGCTGGGAACTGCAATGGAGACACGATTCGAGGGTTTCCGGTCGTATCGGAAGTTTGCGTCCAATATGTAAGGGATATCCAATTTCGAGATTTAAATGGTCAACCCTGTTCAATGAAGGTTTGGCTACGTAGTGAATGGCTCAGAAGTGGCTTTCCGCTCTACAAAGCGAACGAAGCGTGTGGTGTTAAGAATGCTTCTACACGGAAGTATTTCACTCAATGTCATCTATGGTACTTCCCTCCACCGGATAAGATGGGAGAGTTGGCGCGCTATGCGAATTTACATGGCAGTAGGACAGATAAACCGTATTTTTCTTTAGATGGAAAAATGCGGCCAAAATGGAATCACATTCACGGAATTACCAACGTCTGGCAAGAGCCTGCTGTTCGAGGCCGAGAAAGAATAAGAAAAAAGGGTCTGAAATCACTGCACGCCAATCAGAAACCACTAAAACTAATGGAACGTATCATTAATTCCTCAACAGAAATTTGTGACGTGGTTTGGGAACCATTTAGTGGCCTTTGTTCTGCTACAGTTGCCTCTCTCAGGACTGGACGATCTTCTTCTGCGGCGGAGATGCTACCCGAATATTTCGACATTGCCGCAGAAAGAATAACTAAAGAGCGCCGGGAGCGCGTGTATTATGAGCGAAAACACGCTTTCAAGTCCTCCTGAGACAATAGGCCCTGATATAAAGTGGAAACAGTACGAACTGTATATTACCGCCAAAAAGGCTATTTATTCGCTACCTTCAAGATCAGAATCACCTCTGAATATAGACGGGGTGCTCGCAACGGATCTGTTTGCTTTCAATTCATCACTTGGTGCGACGATAGAACAACGGGTCGTTGACTCCCTGAATAAGTTCCGTTCCGTATGGGATTTCGGTCAAAAATACGCACTATATGAATTTGAAAGGCAACCGCAAACGTTCCCTGATGTCGTGCTGAAAGCAATCGCTCCGGAAGTCCTCCCATCTGTAATTCTTGGTATCGAATTGAAAGGCTGGTACGTTTTGGCAAAAGAAAAAGAGCCGAATTTTCGGTATAAAGTTACACTTTCCGTATGTGCTCCAGCGGACTTGTTAGTGGTTGTGCCTTGGGCATTGGCTAATGTTATTTCGGGTTCCCCTGTTTTATTTGAGCCATTCGTAATGGGTGCTCGCCATGCCGCCGAATATAGGAATTTGGTATTGGACGCATAAACGCCGAGGCTCCTTGGATAAGAAAATCCACTTATCGTCTGTCGATCAATATTATCCGACAAAGTCAGACATGATTTCTGATCGACATGAAAGTGACAGTGGCGGGAATTTTGGCCGTCTGGCACGTGCTGGCGTAATGGAAGACTATATTGCGGAATTATTCGATAGAGAAATTAGCAGGAATACAACTGCTGGCATGGCAACGGTTTCTTTCTGTCTTCACAGAAAACGTTTCGAGTGACGAAATCGATAAGGCTCTTGAAAGAATTGCTAGAAATTCCGCTTCTTCCATGCCTGATGCAAAAACCGCAGGCGAGCTTGCGAAGAAATTTAGGGAAATCGCCGCGCTTATCGAAGAGTCATATTTGTCGCGCAATAGATGAAAACGCATATCCATCTGACGATGAGGAACAGAAATGGGAGATGAGATTCATGTAATCTCTATGCGTAAGGCAAGTCATAATGAGTAAGACCTCTTCTTCACTTATCTTTGATGAACATGACGAATATCCGCAGGTTACTGAGGAGGATATGGAATGTGCTGTTTTCCGCATCGGGCTTGAACCGACGCCAAGGAGACAATCGGTATCTTATCGATACAGGATTAGTCAAGTATTTTAAAGCTAAATCGGGCCAACAGGATTACCAAGAATTTATTAATAATGCCTTGCGCTGGGCAATTAAACCTGATGCCAGGTAACTTTGAGCCCAATGCCATTAAGTTAAGTGTTACTGGCTGGCAAAAAAGAGAAAAACTACGAATCGCGCGGATCTTTGTGGATCGATCTACAAAGATTCGCGCGATTCGTAGTTTTTTCTTACATCTCGGTTGTCGGGTCACAGCGCATTCAGACTTGTTTGTACAGATCAACGCTGGGGTACGCATTCAACCTGATCTAACCAAGACAACAAGTATAAAATCCGCCATCGCGTGGGAGGATATATGGCGTCAAGAGGGGTCAACAAAGTCATCCTGATCGGCAACCTGGGTGCCGACCCGGAGGTACGCTACATGCCCAGCGGCGATGCCGTGGCCAATGTGAGCCTGGCGACCAGTGAGTCCTGGAAGGACCGGAATAGCGGCGAGACGCAGGAGCGTACCGAGTGGCACAGGGTCGTCTTCTTCGGCAAGTTGGCCGAGATTGTCAAGCAGTATGTGCACAAGGGCTCCAAGATTTACGTGGAAGGCAAGCTGCGGACCCGCAAATGGCAGGGGCAGGACGGACAGGATCGCTACACCATAGAGGTGTTGGTGGATTTCAACGGCACCATGCAGATACTCGACAGCCGTGGCGGGGGCTCGTCAGCGTCCTTTGCCGATGATCCGGGGGGACTGGCACCGGCGCCGGGTGGTTCCCCACCGGGGGGCGGCAGTGGTGGTTTTCAAGTGGCCGACGGCGGTGGCGCTCAACCGGCCGGCAAGCCGGATTTCGACGACGACATCCCCTTCTAACTGAAAGTCCCCGTGCGGAGCATCTTGGTGACTAGTGGTGCCGGTTTTATCGGCGCCAATTTCGTCCATTCCCTCATTGCCGAGACGGAGGTCTAGGTCATCAATCTGGACAAGCTGACCTACGCTGGCAATCTGGATACCTTGACCTCCTTGCGGGGCAATACCAGACACATCTTCGTCGAAGGCGATATCGGCGACCGCGACTTGGTGCGGCGTCTACTCGGAGACTACCGGGTGGACGCAGTGGTCAACTTCGCCGCCGAGAGCCATGTGGACCGTTCGATCCAAGGTCCGGCCGCCTTCATCGAGACTAATGTGGTGGGCACTTTCAACCTGCTCGACTGTGCCCGGACCTACTGGGCAGGGTCTCGGGAGCGCCGGCAAAGATAGCTTCCGTTTCCTACAGGTCTCTACCGATGAGGTCTACGGCTCACTCGGTCCTACCGGGCGGTTCACCCAGACGACCCCCTATGCGGCCTCCAAGGCGGCGGCGAATCACCTGGTGCGGGCCGGGCCTGGCATCACACCTATGGCCTGCCAGTGCTCACCACCAATTGCTCCAACAACTATGGTCCCTATCAGTTTCCCGAGAAGCTAATTCCTCTGGTGATTTTGAAGGCCCTGCGGGGGGAGCGGTTGCTGATCTACGGGGATGGGTCCAATGTGAGGGATTGGCTCTATGTCGCGGACCACTGCCGGGCCATCTGGCAGGTCTTAGCGGCGGGGCGTCCAGGCGAGGTCTACGGCGTGGGGGGAGAGAGCGAACGTACCAATCTGCAGGTCGTCACTATCCTCTGTGAGCTACTCAATGAGCTCCTGCCCGATTCACCCTACTGGCCCCACAGTCGGCTCTGGGCATTCGTCGCCGACCGGCCAGGACATGACGCGCGCTATGCCATCGACACGCGCAAGCTGCGCTCAGAGCTGGAGTGGAAGCCGCAGGAGGATTTCGAGAGCGGGCTGCGGCGGACGCTGGTGTGGTATCTGGAGCATCGGACCTGGTGCGAGCGTGTCATGGACGGCAGCTACCGGGGCGAGCGTCTCGGGTCTCTCCCATGAACAGAAAGGGCATCGTGCTCGCGGGCGGCACCTTTATCCCTTGACCCGCACCATCAGCAGACAACTGCTGCCGGTCTACGACAAGTCCATGATCTACTATCCCCTCTCCATACTCATGCTGGCGGGGATCCGCGAGATTTTGGTCATTACCACGCCCCGCGATGCGCGATGTTTTCGGGACCTGTTGGGGGACGGCAGCTGCTGGGGGATCCGCCTGAACTATGCGGAACAACCTGAACCCGGCGGATTGGCACAGGCCTTCATCATCGGCAGGACATTCATCGCCGCGCACCCGAGTTGCCTGATCTTGGGCGACAATATCTTTTACGGCCAGGGCCTGGTTGGGTAGCTGCGGACCGCGACCGAGCGGGAACAGGGGGCTACCGTGTTCGGGTATTGGGTTGGCGACCCGCAACGTTACGGCGTGGTGGAGCTCGATCCCGATGGGCGTGTGGTCGATCTGGGAGAAAAGCCGAGGTACCCGAAATCCAATTACGCGGTGATTGGTCTCTACTTCTACGACCATCAAGTGTGCGATCTGGCGGCCCGGTTGCGGCCCTCCGCTCGCGGTGAGCTGGAAATCACGGATCTCAACAACTGGTATCTGGCGCAGGGAGCGCTGTTTCTGGAGAGGCTGGGACGGGGTGTCGCCTGGCTGGATACTGGGACCCACGAGTCGTTGCTACAGGCGGGGAACTTCATTGAAACCATCGAGCTGCGCCAAGGGTTGAAGATTTGCTGCCCGGAAGAGATTGCTTACCGACAGGGCTGGATCGATGCCCATCAGTTGGCAGCCATCGCTGATTCGCTCACCGAGAGCGGCTACGGCGACTATCTCCTTCAACTCTTGGCGCGGGATAGCTAGCATGAGGGTGATCGCCACCGAGCTACCAGGGGTCCTGATCCTCGAACCCAAGGTGTTCGGAGACGAGCGGGGATTCTTCATGGAGATCTACCGGCGAGACGACTATACCCGGCACGGCATCCCACGAGACCTGGTGCAGGATAATCTGTCCTATTCACGCCGGGGGGTGCTGCGCGGACTGCACCTGCAGTGGCCGCATCCCCAGGGGAAGCTGGTGCAGGTATTCAGCGGTGAGGTTTTCGACGTGGCGGTTGATGTCCGCCGGGGTTCACCGACTTTCGAGCGCTGGATAGGTGTACGTCTATCCGGGAAGAATAAGTGCCAGCTCTGGATTCCTGCCGGGTTCGCCCACAGTTTTTACGTTACTGGTCCCGATGCCCTGTTCACCTATAAGTGCTCCGCTTTCTACCACCCGGAAACCGAGTTGAGTGCTGGGACGATCCCGACATCGGCATCGATTGGCCGCTGGACAGCCGACCCGACCTGTCTCCCAGGGGACCTGGAAGCCGGGTTACTACGTGATGTCCCCGCCGCTAAGCTGCCGATCTACGGGAATGATAAGAAGTAAACCCTAACCTCTGAGCTTGCCTCTATAATGGTACAAGATTTTTAAAATTAACAGAATGTTATAATTGATTATTTCAGAAAATAATCCTGTTAATCCTATCTATTGGCAGTTGGCACTACGATTATTCAACAGTCCCTAGCCCACGTATTCTCCTGATCGGTGCGGACGGGCAGGTGGGGTGTGGGAGCTGCGCCGGACCCTGGCGCCTTTGGGCCAGCTCATCGCCGCTTTCCTGGATGGTGCCTGGGGGCCGCGCGTGGGTGGACCTCGCCGACCCGCGCGCCACGCGCGACCTGGTCCGGGAGTCGGCACCCGATATAGTCGTCAACGCCGCTGCCTACACGACGGTGGATAAGGCTGAGGCAGAGGGCGAGCTGGCCCGGCGCATCAACGCCGAGGCACCCGGTCTGCTCGGCGATCTGCTGCACAGGCGCGGCGTACCGATGGTTCACTACTCGACGGATTTCGTGTTTTCGGGCAGCGCCGAGCGTCCCTATCGAGAGGACGACGCGCCGAGGCCCCTGAACCTTTACGGTGAGACCAAGCTCAGGGGCGAGCAATCGCTCATGGCCGCCGGGGCCAATGCCGTCATCCTGCGTACCAGCTGGGTTTATGGGGTACGCAGCAGCAACTTCTTACGTACCGTGTTGCGGCTGTTCGACGAGCGGACGGAACTGCGCATTGTGGACGATCAAATCGGCACACCCACCTAGAGCCGGATGTTGGCCCAAGTGACGGCGCAGATCCTCTATCGGATCCTGGGGGGCGACCTCGATCCGGAGCGGATCAAAGGCATCTACCATGTGACCAACGGTGGCCAGACAAGTTGGTTCGACTTCGCCCGCGCGATTCTTGCCATCAGCGGTCGCCGCTGTAGACTTCTGCCTATCCCGACCCGCGAGTATCTAGCCCCGGCGCGGCGACCCGCCTATTCGGTACTGAACAACACCAAGATCCGGGAGACCTTCGGCCTGGCCTTGCCGGATTGGGAGCTCTCCTTACGGCAGTGTCTGGAGGACCTGGGATTTTGTGGGGACCAAGTCGAATCCGATCGACTTCCGATAAAGTCTTTAAGAATGGCCGATTATCCTCGATAGCGTGAATCTCAATCCAACTTGGCCATAGGAGATGGGTATGAAAACAACACTCTTGATATTTTTTACCGCAGTCATACTTGCAGGTTGCTCCTCTACCGGCACGTATTGCAACTATGGGAATAGGGACTGCACCAGTGTAATCGCCAAGGACCCTGCCGACGAAGATAAATCGAGCCGAATGTGACGAGTTCCGAAAGAGATCCAACAACCGTCGATGATTTGAAGAAAGGTTAAACACGACCGGGAGGTAGACCATGCGCGATCTCAATCTGAAGATGCTGGTGGCATGGCGGTCCTGACCTGGGCCGGAAGCGGAGTGAGCCAAGGCCAGGGGCTTATGGACATCGAAGAATTCGTGCGGCAATTTTACATTCACGGCGTGCCTTACGCGGAGGCGAGCAAGTACGATGCCTCCGTGGTGCCGGCCTTGCTGGAAATGCTGCAGGAAACCAAGGAGCAGGAGCATTGGTCCAACATCGTTGTCACCCTCGGGATGATCGGTGATGACAGCGCCATGGAGCCGATGATCGCGTTCGTTGAGAGACTCAAGGAGGAGGGCATGCCGAATCGGAGCCAACGCAGGTGCCATCATGTCGTTCGGGTACCTGATCAATAAATCCGGGAGCCAACGAGCCCTGGATTACCTGACGACAACCCTGAACCCCAGGCGCCAGGCGCGGACCGAAGGTCCCCCCGCCGCGGCCGGTCCTTTCGCTGCGACCACAGCGGAGCAAGACGAGGACTTGGGCAAAATATGCAGCCATAAGGTCTGGCCTTGTCGGGGAGCCGCAAGGTCACCGAGGCGCTGAAATCGACCCAGGAGGCGCTGGAGTCGGATGACCACTTGACTTCAATAAAACCGCGGTTTTCGGTTGCGAGGCAGTTTGAACCTCAAAGCTGCCTAACGGCAGACAAGCGCAAAGAACGCAAAGCAATTGTAGGTCGGGTGAGGCGCACGCCCCAATGCCAAGATGTACAAACGAGCCTGAATCGCCCTCGCCCGACAACTGAGCTGTAAGAGAAAATTACGAAATGCTTGGAATAGAGAACCTCTTTTTTGACACACCTCCAGAATCTCTCAAGGCGAGTTCGATGCTGATCCAGCTCACTCGTCGGGGCGTAGAAGTTCAGCTCCTTCAGTTTTCCACCCCACCCGATTGATACATCCGCAGGTACTTGCGTA
>Ga0049114_1000064_pt1 | contig 27052 bp, 27 predicted proteins | sample WorMettanBELIZE2_FD_55211 | JGI IMG/M metagenome (GOLD analysis project Ga0049114, IMG submission 55211) | Marine gutless worms symbiont microbial communities from Max Planck institute for Marine Microbiology, Germany - Olavius tantulus BELIZE.2 | ecosystem: Host-associated > Annelida >... | reverse complement strand
CGCCCCGATCAGGTGATTGATGATATGCATGGACTGCACGTAAAGCACCGAGATCAGAAAATAGGGGGTATCGTGATACATTCCCTGGAGTTTGGTACAGGCATAGGTCAGGCACCCCGCACCCAGGGAGACATAGATATTGGTCAGAAGCAGCAACCGCTGAAGGGAAAACCAACGGCGACGCCATCCGTTGCGTTTGTATGGTAGCTGCTCCAGGGTGCGGTATACATTTTTAATGATCCAGTTGGGGGTGGATGCACCGGCGCTGATGCCGACGTAAGGTGCCCGGGCAATGGTGTTCAGGTCCATCTCTTCGAGATCTTTTTCCGTCTCGATATGAAAGGCGGGTTTGCCGCTTTTCTGAGCGATTTCAAACAGCCGACGCGTGTTACCGCTATTGTGCCCACCCACAATTAAGATGGCGTCCACCAAGTCTGCAATTTTTTTTAGCTCGGCCTGCCGTTTTTCGGTGGAATCGCAGATGGTCTCAAATATTCTGTACTGGGGATGCCGTTTTAGGGCCCACGCTTTAACCTTGTCGAAGAATTCCATGTTCTGGGTGCTCTGGGATACGATGATGGCGTTGTCGAACGCCGGCAGTGCATCCAATTCCTCCGTGCTGCTGACCACATGCCCCTGTTCTCCGGCATATCCCTGAAGGCCGATCACCTCGGCGTGGTTCTTGTCACCGATAATGATAATCGCGTGATTCTGGCTGGCGTATTTTTTAATGATGGTCTGGATTTTAATGACCCGGGGGCAGGTCGCGTCCAGCAATTGAAACCCGGCGTCCTTTAAATTCGTCTTCGTCTCCGGAGGGACACCATGGGCGCGGAGTAAAACCGTACCTGATCCGGCTTCGGGAACCGCTTCGAGGATTTCGATACCCTTGTTCTCCAGGCCTTTCAGAACCTGGGGGTTGTGAATCAGCGGCCCATATGTGTAGATGCTTTCCGAGGTGTCATCGGAGGCATCCACCACCATTTCAACGGCACGGCGGACGCCCATGCAAAATCCTGAACTTTTGGCCAGCAATATCTTCATGGTTATGGTTGCATAGTTCTATTTTTTCTGGAGCGGATGCACGACCTCAAAATCCTCTCCAATATCATACGTGAATATCCCAGGGGCCACTTCCGGGTTCAGCTGATGCCGATTGAACTGGTTCCGCATAATGGACCCGTCCGGAAACTCCAGTTCCGTTGCCAGCAGCACATACGAATCTGAAGACACCTCGAGCCGCACCTTTTTCAGCAGACGTCGCGCTTCTTTGTCCACCGGCTGCAGTTCAAACCGCCAGATCTCCTGATTCATGGTTCCGGAAAGCAGCTCATAGCGTTCTCGAAATGCCGCCGCGTCACTGGGAAATCCGACTTCCAGCAGGGCAAGCGCCTGTTTCCAGGCCGGATTGGAGCCGTCGCCAATGGGGTATTGTTCCACCCGCTTGAAACGCGGATAAACCACAAGCAGGGTGTCCTGGGTCCTTACCGCAATGGTTCGGGGAGGATCCCCCATCACCCATCGGAACCGATTGGGGTAGGCAAACCAGAGCATTCCCCGGGCCTCAAGTGGCCGGGCCAGGGATTTCAACTTTCGGATCTGGACGACATCGGCAGTCCAGGTTTTCACATTCGCCTGACGCTCCAGCCAATTCTCCAGAGCCGTGTCGGCATTGCTTTCGGCAGCGGCCGTCCGTAATGGACACAAAACAACGAGCAACAGCATTCCTAAACAAGCCTTGATGAGGGTCGACGCCGTTGCGGATGGTGTATTCCGATGATTCATGATGCCTCGAGGATGATTGCGTTCTGACTTTTTCGTTGCAGCGTGCGCCACCAGGCTGGGAGAAGAAATACGGCGATCAGACTGGTGATAATGATGCCGGCCGCACATACGCGCCCAAGGCTGGCCAGCCCCGCGTTGGTGGCAAGGCCCAGCGAACCGAATCCAGCCGCTGTGGAAGCGCCGCATAGTAGAATGGCGCGTCCGACGGTCCGGCGCACGCGTGCCATGTCGCCCCGATAGCGGCGCATGGCAAATTGGATGTGAATGCTGTAGTCCACTCCGGCTCCAAAAAGCAATGGCAGGGCCATAACGTTCATGAGATTCCATGACCAGCCGGCCAGTGCCATGATGCTCATCAAACACAGGAGGCTGAAACCCAGGGTGACAATGCTGAGGGTCACTTCGCCGGCATTACGAAACGCGGTGCCGAGGAGAAGCAGCAACACGAGACCCATGGGAATCAAAACCCTCCGGACATCCCGTTCCATGATTCCAAGCAGCGATTCGCTTAGCAGCGACCAACCAAACAACAGGCCGCCGGTTTCCTCATTGATCCGGCCGGCCAACTCCTGGAGTCCGGCCTGACTGGCCGCCGGTGCGGCTTCGAGTCGTCCCAGGACCAGCAGACGGCCGGAATCGTTACCGGCGAATTTTTGAAACACCCATTTTGAACCCGGATGACTCGGCCACACCACCCCCTCGGTTTCCGAGAATCGCTGCCAGGCGGCAAACGTGTGTTCGGTGAGGGTCAGGGCCTCATTCAAATAGCCCGCGCGCAAGGCGGTTTCCTTCACAGCCGGAAATCGAGCCGCTGCCTGGCGTGCCAGATCACGGTTCGCCTGCTGGGCATCGGGACGCGGCCAGAGCGCTTCAGGAAGGGAGTAACCGGATAAAAGGTTCTCGTCCACGGAGTGCTCCAGCATTTTGCTGGTAGACACCAGCCGCCGGGCGACTTCACGTTCATTGGCGCCATCGACGATCAGCCAGAGATCATCATCATGCCCGCCGATATCGCGCCGAATTTCCTGGAGTGCATTCATCGCCGAGCTTTCCTTGGGCCCCAGGTTGCGGGTTCCGTAATCCACTGATGGAAAACGGCTTGACAAGACCCCTAGACAAGCAACGGCTGCCAGAATGCTCAGCACCCAGGCCGGCCGGGAACCGAGAGAGAGCATCGTGGCGCTCCAGCGGTGCTCGTCCCCATCTTCCAGACCGGGACGGACCCGTCTGGCGATGGGCGGCAAAAAGGCGATCAGCATAATCCCGGCGGCGATGAGAATGCCGACACCGACGAGAATACCGAGCTGGGTCAATCCCGGGAGACTGCTGAGGCCGATCATAAAAAACGCACCGGCGGTGGTCAGGGACGCCCAGATGATGCTGGGGGCCACCGTATTGCGGACCCGGGTCGGCGATTCCTTCGGGTGACTCCGGAACTCCTGGTACAAGATGAGACCGTAGTCCGCAGCTAAACCGAGAAGGATCGCTGCAAATCCCAGACTCACGGCATTCAGCGTGCCCAGAATGAACGATCCCAAGGAAATCGTGGTGGCCAGCACAAGAATCAGCAGGGTGACCAGCCAGAGCGATGGAATCCAGCGTCGATGTACCATCCAAAAGAGCCCGGCAACCATAAAGAGAGTTCCCACAGCAGCCAGCAGAATGTCTTTCATCAGACTCGATCCGGTTTCGGTCACAAACGCCGGATTGCCGGTGATGCGGATGGTCAGCGGATCGTCGAACGGCAAAGAATCTTTCCAGGATGCCATGCGCTCGGAAATCCGGGCCATCCAGGTGCGATACGCCCAGAATCCGGCGTTTTCATGGTGCGCCGACACAAACATGATTCGAAACGTCCCGTCCACGGAAGCAAACGGATCCGATCCGGCATCGGCAGCCAGGGTAGAGATGTTTACCGCAAGATCGCTGAGAGCCAGCGGATCGTAGCTGAGGCGGGCGACCTCCTGGGGCTGGAAGGACGTCGCCATCCGTTCGATGGTGTCGTCGATGGTACCGGCCAGCTGCCCGGCCTGGAGTTTTCCCACCAGATCATCGAATTTTTCAGAGGGCTGATTGTACCAGGAATAGGCCAGCAATTCTCCCAGCTGAGCAGGATCTCCTCTAAGAGGGCTGCTCCAGACAACCCGGGATGTGAGCCCCGAAATTTCCAGGTTCCGGGCCAGACTGCGGACCGCTTTTTCCGCTTTCTGGGCGTCGGTTGTTCTCAGCGAGATGATGAGTTCCTGGGATGAGCCAAAATTCTTTTGAAACAGCTTGAGCCCGTCCACCATGCGGGATTCGGACGGCAGAAGATTGAACACATCCACATCGATCTGCAACCGCCACAGCCCGAGTCCCAGACCGATGATCGCCATAAGGCATATCCACACACGCAACCGTTTCATCAGTCGATTGCCACCCTGATTTTCTCACCGGTATTTGCATTCATCAGCTGCCATTCCCTGCCATCGGATGTACGAACGTCCCAGGGCTCCGGCGGGGAGACGCCATCGAGCAGATCCCACAGACGGAACCAGATAAATTGTTCCGGTGGCCACCAGCTCCCGTCGTACGATCGGCCTTCCTCAACAAAGGCGATTCGCCATCTTCGGCCCGATGTTTGGGCCGTGAATATGGGGACAAGGGTCTTGGTCAAGCTGATATAGACGTCCCCGTTTTTATGCTTTGCCAGAAGAAGTTCTCCAGCCAGCTCCGGCCGGTCGAACCTGGATTTCCAGAGCACTTGGCATGTTCGTACCGACCAGTCCGGATCCTCGAGATCGACCTCGGGCAAGCGGGGTGTCCCGGCGCAGCCGATTAGGGCTGCTGATGAAAAGATGATCCAAAGGGCTGCCCCCACAGCCGTTAGGTACTGAAATCGCAAAGGTTTCCTCTGAGTGGTTTCAAACCGATAACGATATCCATCACTCGAATCAAAATCAATATCAAATTTTAACCGGAAATGACGGTACTTACATGGAATGTACCGTGCGTGTCAACCACGACCGATTTTATACCCTTAATTTAATGATATTAGTATGTTGGAAGAGTCTTCGGAGAGAGAAGGGGGACTTTCAAATCCTTTCGTGATGGTGAACCGAATTCCGACACACCTTGTCATCCTCCTGACGGTGCCATTCATCCGTTACCGAGGCTCCTGACCAACAAAGGCATCGAATCCGAACCTATCGAAAATGTCCTTGAATTCTTCCAGGATTTGCTGGTGGTTGAGTCCAAGCGTCCGGAGGTCGTAATGATGGCGGCTTTTATAGGATTTAGACGTTGCGGCTTCGGCTTTTAATATGTCACCGAAATCCGGATCCATGTTCAGGTTCAACTCCTGGTATATCTGCCGTACAGTCCGCTCCGGATCCTGTGTCAACTCATCATACGTGACGATGGCGCCGGTGCCTTTGGGTGCGTCGTCCAACTGTCGAATCGGATACGTATACCAGTGTCGGGCCATCGTCAGGATGTACTCTGTCAGGGCGCGCTCCTTGCCCGGGATTCCGAGGACACTCCATGAGAAACGCATCATGCTGACAAAAGAAGGCACCATTTCCATCGGATTACGTACCAGACAGATAAATTTTGCGTCCGGGAAGAAGTTACGAGCGGTCGCCACTTTTGGAGAGAATGCCGGATTTTTGGCGAGATATTTTCGGATGGGACCGTTTGCCGTTTTATCGAAGAACATGTGCCGACGGATGCATTGCCGATAGAAACCCATAATGCGTTTTCGATCTTTTTCCGGCAGCGCCGTATCAAAAAAGGTATAGGGCATGGCTTCCGACAATAGTCCCGACGAAAGACCGATGGTCAACGCAGACCATATGTGCAGGAGGAGATAGTCGTCCTCTTCTGGCTCTTGGAAGGACACCTCATGCATGACACTTTTTTCATGCCAGTCCCTTTCGAGGCGTCTCAGCCCCTGGGCCAGCTTTTCTCTGAGCCACCGGGCGGCCCCGGCGATCCCCTCCGCGGCCCTGCGCTGGGTAACAGATGGGGCGAGGAGAATCTCCCACATTTTCATGGTGGTAAATTGACGACGATCTTTGGAGAGGAGCCGGTGCAGGAGTGTCGTCCCGCTGCGGTGGTTTCCAATAATGAATACGGGTGATTGGATAGATTCCCGGCGATATCCCCGAAAGAACAGGTCGTCCAGGAGCAGACCCGCCCAGATAACAGACTCCAGGAGAGGGTAGCCGAGAAAAAAGGCCGCCAGAATTACCCGCCGCCGCGGTGTCCAGCCGGTGTCCGAGATCCAGAGGCGGGTAAACCGCAGTAAGCCTTTAAAATTAAATACCATATACTCCCAGTATCTTGCTTCTGCGTGTTATTCGGGCGCGGCTGATCCCCGGCGCTTGGGGTTCTTCTGGCCGTATTTGCGCATAAACGCTTCGGCCGGAAACCAGAGCTCGTTCCAGAGGTTTTTAAAATATGCCCGACGGCCCAGCACTTCCGGTTTGATGGCCCAGGTGAGCAACCAGATATGCAAATCCTGCCAAAACGCTCCGAATGCGCCCATCGGATTGCGGTAAGGTACAACAGTAAATCCAAGCCTTGCCAACATGTGTCGGCCGGCGTCGCTATCTTCCTGGAAAAAAAGAGGGGTTATGGCATGTACTGCCTGAACCCCTTCCAATCGTGGATCGGTCTGAAGACGAGCGCCGATCGCCTTGAAACTGGCCATGATTAATTTAAACTGCTTCAGTGATATCGCCGCGTCGGCGCCATCTGCCGGTTGGTCGAGGGCATGCTCGCTCCAGAAGTGCAAATCGAGAATTTTCGCACCGGCCGGGAGGGATAAACCCGGAATGGTAACGGGTTGGGAGGTTGCCCCGAGGCTGACGCGGAACTGACTGCGGGGGTCATCCCAGAGCTCGAAAATTCCCAGCCGTTTTCTCAGATGGGCATCGATACGGCGAATGAGCATCTTACCGGCGGCCGTCGCCTTAGGAGCGGTGGCATGTGTCATTGTGACGGCTTTCTCACCCACAGGGGCGTGATAATTAGATTAAACACGACAAATGCCGACCCGTACAGCACGAGGGTCGTGAGCCGTTCCGTGCCCTGAGTCTCCAGCAATTTTGCGATAAAATAGGTATGGATCAACGTTGATGGGATGAGCCCGACGGCGGTGGCTGTCAGGAAACGCATGGGGCGTATCCCCGCCAGGGCCGATCCGAAGTTGACCACCATAAACGGGATCGGCAAAAATCGGGTCTGCACCAGCGGCCAGAATCCCCGACGCTCGGAAAGGTCTTCAAAACGCTGAAGTTTTTTCCCGGCCACATGCATCACAAACTCTCGCCCAAGCAGCTTGGCGACCAGGTAGCCCAAGGCCGCTCCGGAGAAGAGGCCGACGGTGTTATAGATCGTGCCATAAAGGGCACCGAATGCCGCCCCCCCCACCATCAAAGGGCCTGTGGGTAGACCGAGTACCCCCAGCGCCGCATAAAGCCCGATCAACACCGGGGGGGCCCACCAGATATCTCGCAGTTCGGTGATGACCGATTTTATATAATCTTCGGAAAGGATGTCACCCAATGGCGTCCAGCGAACCAGAGCGAGGCCGAACAAAATCAGCAGCACGAAAAGGGCCAGACGCAATGATGCCGCAATAGGTATCCTTTTATGATTGGCCCGATTCGGCATCCCTGCGTACGCTTTGTTCTCGGTATTCATCATGTCCATGGCATTGCAGCGGAGAACTCCTCCGGAGAATCGGAGGTATATTGGCACCGGAATTGTTTGAAAGTCAATAACTCCCTCGCGATGCCGGATCCCTTGAATCTATCCCCCCGGATCCAAAGCACCCGGTTTGATAGCAGGAAAACTCGATGTTTTTCAAGCCGTTTGATCCTTACCCGTGGGGAATTCATGAAATCCTCGGGTTGTTGGACGATATCCGGGTATTGTGATATTATTTAGGCGTGTTTATCCAATGCCATCTCGGCATTTTTTAGGGGCAGGGGAGCTTTCTTTCTGCAAGGCGCTTAACTCGGCTGTGTTGTCGTAGCGGCAGTGCCCATATCGTTCCGGTCGCAGAAATCATGCTTCTTTGCCTTTTCTGCTGGCAAGACAGGGTTGTAATCGATGAGTGAGCCAAATTCAGCGGCATCCCAAGAATACGCCATACCTGCTGACTCGGATCGAAAGCAGATCCGAAAAATTGAAAAAAGGGTATGGCATCTTGTCTTGCTCGCCATCCTGGTCATTTTATATTTGACCCTGTCGTTGATCTTTATTCAGTTTTTCGATTTTTTAGAAGGATCCCGTGTCGATATTTTCACAGAAAGCTCCTTCCGTTTTTCCATCTTCCTATCGGGGCTGGTATTGTTGTTCTGCGCTTACATGATCATTTACCATCGCAGGCTTATCCAGCTCACCCGTGATCTAGTCGAACAGAGAGAGTCCCGAATGCGACTGAGCAAAGATTTGAAGACCTTGGGGGCTCTTTTTGATGTCAGTTACAGCATAAACTCCCAGCACCGGCTGGGCGATATCCTGAACACCATCACACAGGAAATGCTGGCGTGTTTCGATGCAGACCATTCATCGATTATGCTCCTCGACAAGCGGACCCGGACCCTGAAGACCATGATATCTACCGGGAAGCATGCCGAAAGTGCCGAGGACGCCCTGGTGCCGTTGGGAACAAGTATCGCCGGTCAGGTGGTTAAAAGCGGAGAACCGATGCTTCTGCAGGGCCAGGTAAATCCCGCGGAATTTCCAGGCTTTCAGATAAAAGATAAGAAGATCAGCTCGGCCCTGTGTGTTCCATTGAAGATCGGAGGGAGCAGTATGGGAGTGCTGAACGTGAATCTTCTGGACGGTCGACGGAGCTTCTCAGATTCCGATCTTCAACTCATTTCCATTTTTGCCAACAACGCAGCCGTTGCCATTAACAACTCAATTCTCCTGAAAGAAAAGGTAAAGCGACTTCAAATTCAAACCGTCGCTGAAAGGCTCCATTCCCCTGCCATTATCCGGGAAATGGTGAAACAATCAAATGGTGACGCCGCCTCCCGCCAGGTCCGTGAAAAGCTTAAAGTCAGTATCCTCTTTGCCGACATCCGAGGTTTCAGCAGCATGGTCAATACAACGGCTCTGGAAGAGGTCACCGATTTTCTGGATAATTTTTACAGCGAGATGGATGCCGCTGTGTCCCAAAATGGCGGCAATACGGATAAATTCATCGGCGATGAGGTGATGGCGTTTTTCGGTGCCCCCAACATCCTCGAGAATTCAGCCGAGAGCTGTGCCAAAACTGCGAAAGAGATGATTACCTCCTTTACCCGCCCAAAGGCCCGGTTTTCAGAAAAATCCAGCTTTTTCAACAGTCTGGGTATCGGCATCGGTATCAATATCGGGAACGTGTTTGTGGGGCAGGTGGGATCTTCAAAGCGATTTGACTACACGGTGATAGGCCAGTCTGTAAATCTCGCACGGCGGCTGTGTGAAAACGCGGATCCCGGTCAAATCCTGACCACCGTGGACACCGTTCACATGCTCAACGGTACGGTGGCCACCTCGTATATGGCCACCATGTCATTTAAAGGAATCGCGGACGCCACTGAGGTGTATTGTATCGAGTGACAAGAGCGACCCAATAGAAAGCTGGGATGTCCGCGTTTCGATGCCCCACACGGGTTTCCAGCCGGTCAGCGAAAATCAAAAATGGACCGGAACACAGAGAAAGCGATGGTGATATATGGAGTTGTCCGATAATGAGAGGGCAATCGTTGAAACATGTGCGCTCTATGCCATTTACCAGGAACTCGAGGACAAGGGAGTTGTCGAAGGAAACCTGTTGGAGCGTTATCTGGGCGGATTATCCGATTTTGAGAGAAAGATCGTTGTTCTTTTTGAAAGCACTCGAGGGGAAATCCTCAATTCCATGTCTCAACACATGAAAGACACGTAGCCCGTTGCCCGGCTCGAGGCGACCCATTCAGGCGTAACCTGCCGGCACGCAAAATCCTGCGCCAACCTGCGCCGGGCTTCCCTGACGAATGAAAACCTGCAGAATGTACGGGCGGATCTCTGTCTGCGCGGCGCACCGATGCGCTTGTAACCTTCCGGCCGTGTCTTACTCTTACACTTATATTCCAACACTTCATTTTAAAAATGCGACTTAAGAGGATAGTCCCCATGGGTCATGCGATTCGACTCAGCAGCGAATTGAGGGATCGGCTCGAAAGTGGTTCCAGGGCGGACATCCGGCTCTGCTGGACATGCGGCTCATGCGACTCTGAATGCCCTGTCAACATTGCCTCCGGGGCGTTACGTCCCCAGAAAATTGTACGGATGGCAGCGCTGGGGCTTCTGGAGGATCTTGTTTGCCTGCCGGAAGTCTGGTATTGCGCCCGATGCCGTCGGTGTGCCCAAATTTGTCCCAACGCGGTCAAACCGTCTGATCTGATCGAACACGTACGGGCCGTGGCGGCCGATCGTCGCGAAATTTCCCCATCTACACTGAATCGTTTTTCCGATCTGTGGAGGCAGTTTCAGCGCGCCCGCTGGCACGCGGTGATGGCTATCCTTCGGGGAGAAGAATTCACTGAGCTTTCCGGGGGGCAGTGGCGGGAATGGTTGTCCACACCCGTTTCCGAGCACCTCGAAAGCATCCGAAGGCCGGCGACCTACCACCTCCCGGACGATCTTCAGCTTATTTCCGATACCCATCGGTTGTCTGGCTGTTTTACCTGCGGAGAGTGCAGCAGTGCATGCCCGGTCGCCTGCGAACGAAGTGTTTTTGATCCGCGATCGTTGTTCCGCATGGTCTACCTTGGACTCGAAAACGAACTGCTGACGATGCCCTCAATCTGGCTGTGCGTCGGCTGTCGGCGATGTTCGGACTGTTGCAGCCAGCAAGTCGAAGGACGCCGTATCATCCGCGCATTACAGGAATTGGCCATTTCGAGCGGCGCCGTCGATCCGTGGTTTCCCGATCGCTTGGAGAAAGCCCATCGGATCCTGTACAACCGATTCATCGCAGAAATTGACGCTCTTCTCAATGATGGGAAATGCCTGTCCTCCGAAGGGACCAACGAGACCCGGGAACATCAGACACAGACGGTTTTCAGCCCATGAGGAAACCACACTTGGAGATGCGATGAGGCTAAAATGGGAAGAACACATACCGGAAACACCTTCCCGCAGCCATGGCCCCAAACTGGTGGCACTCCTTGTTGAAGAATCTCAGGATACCCAATCCACTGTTAATAGAACAGCGATTCCCCTGGCGTCGATTGAAAAACGATTTTTTACAGGTTAATATCCAGAAAACCCGGGATTTTCATTGCGGCCTGTTCTGGCAGGCTGTCGGCAGGTCTCTGGAACGATGTGATTTAAGCGCCCAGGAAAAGAAGAACATCGAGGCGGCCATTGAAGAAAAAGTGCCGAGGCCCTCCGATGACTGCTGGGCCCTGTGGGGCGTAACATGCATACCGCGCTTCGAATCGTGAGACGGCACAGCAGAAGAAAGACTATCAAATTATCAGAAAAATGGAGGTATTATGAGCAGGTCCCTGGGAATTTATGTGAGTTCCGATCAACATTTGGACAAACTCATGGAGTTATGTCGCGCGGCAAAACGCAAAGATATCGAAGTGCGGCTTTTTTTTCCCACATCGGTACTCGGCTGTGCACGGATCCGCTAATGACCGATCTTCAGGAGCTGGCCGATGTGGCGGTCTGCAATGTAGGGTTCGAGTCCAATGAACTTCAGCGATCAGACTCGGTACTCAATGAAAAAGCATACGGATCCCAAACCTTCCATGCCGAGATGATCTATGATTGCGATCGATATATCTCCTGGTAAGGCTGATGTGAACTCAGAAATAAACCGTTAAAAAGGAATTTGGTCTTATGGAAAATGTGAAGCATTGCGCTGTCATTGTGCGAAGGCCGGCAGACGTTTGGGAGGGGACGCGGACGGCACTCGGCCTGGCTGCTCACAATTACTGGGCTTATCTGTTTGTGTTCGATGTCGCCGTGGAGATGACAGAGGCGCTGGAGGAAAACCTGGAATGGTTGGAAGAAATGGAATGCCCCGTTTATTCCAACGTCGCGGATAACACTCAATGGGGCTTCCAGCACCTTGAAACGGATCTTCTGGCCCGCGAACTGAAAAAAATGGATATTGTCATCCCATTTGGAAATCGCCCCTGACACGGGCGCAAGCGAGGTGTCGAGATGCCGAAACGACGAAAAAAGATGCTGCACATACTGAAATCGCCCTCGGACGATCTGCAGCGGAGCCTGATGTATGCCCTTTCCTTGGGGTATGGTTGCCTTCAATTTCCATTATTCGATGTGGACGAGGAACCGGTGGATTATGAAGAACTTCTGGATCTGATATTCGAGTTCGACGAAACCATCAGCTGGTGGTAGAACAGGAGAGCGCGCCCATGAGTGATACCGGAAAAAAACTGTTAATTATCGGCACCCATGCCGAAGAGAGTCCCGACAAGGCAACGATTCCGTTTGTTATCGGTAATGCGGCATTTGCCATGGAGACAAAGGCCGTCATCATCCTCCAGAGCACGGCGGTGTATCTGGCGATGAAAGGGTACGCCGATCATGTTCATGCGGCAGGGTTCCCCCCTCTGACCGAGTTGATGGCATCCTTTTTCGAATTGGGCGGTAAGTTGATGGTGTGCGCGCCGTGCATCGAATCCCGCAAGATTTCAAAAGAGGATCTCATCCCGGAAGTTCAGATTATTTCAGGAGGTACGCTTGTGGCCGAGAGCGTTTCCGCCGACAGCGTGCTCACCTATTAAACCGTGACATCGATTCGGCGCCGATTCGAAAGAGGCCGATTGACAATTTGAGGACCGGCGGTGTAGGAGAAATAATTCCGATGCCGCCGGTTCTGTTTTTTGAACCTGCCATTAAATCTGTTGGGTATCGGCGCTATCGGATATCGGCCCATTCCGTCATTTAATACATCACGGGATAACGGTATCTATGAACCTGTTTCTGTCATTGATAAATTCGTTAATGTCAAAGGGGGGGAAATGAGCACAAAGGAAGAACTGGAAGAAAAAGCGGAAAGTTGTGAAACATCTGAGGACTATGTCAATGTGGCCACCGAAATTGCCAAGGATCTTTCGGATAAGGATTGGGCCGGTGAACTCATGGACGAAGGCGCCGAGTGGGCGCAGACCGTCGATGAGTTGATTTTGTTTGCCAAGGCCGCCGATGATGCCCTCGGGGATAAGGAAAGGGCCAAACAGTACCTGATTCAGGCAAAAGACTTCGGTACCACCACCCAGGACTTTGTCAGCCTTGCCGGCGCCGCTGCCGCCATCGGTGATACGGACACGGCCGCGGAAATCATGACCGCTGCCCAAGCCAAGTGTACCAAGATCGCCGACTTCTTTGCTTTGAGCAAAAGCATCCAGGACGTGCTGGGCGATGCGGATATGGCCAAACAGACGATCGATGCGGCCATTGGAAAATGCAAAACGGTCTCCGATTACGTCGACTGCGCCAAAGGGATTCTGGATGTACTCGGGGATAAGGACCAGGCTAAAGGGCTCTTCGATACGGCCGCGGAAAGCTGCAAAACCGGTGATGACTGCGCCACACTGGCCAAGGGGGCGCTCGAAATCCTGGAAGACGCGGCTCTGGCCCGGTCGCTTTATGAGAAGGGTGAGGCCCAACTGGAAACCGGCAAGGATCTCGTCGCGCTGGCGGCATCGGCCGCATCGGATCTGAAGGATCCCGAATATGCCAAAGTCATCTACGCCAAAGCGTCCGACCGCATGGAAAAAGGCGAGGAGTTGATGACCCTGGCCAAATCGATCGTCGATTCCCTCGAAGATAAGTCCCTGGCCCTGGATATCTACAACAAGGCCGAGGCACTGTTTTCAACCTTCGATCAGCTCGCCAAACTGGCCAAGGCCATCCTGGCCGATATCGGTGATGCCGCTGCAGCCGGAGCGATTTACCAGAAAACCCTGGAGGCCAATCCGACGTCCAAGCAGCTCGTCCAGGTGGCCCAGGCCTTGGCCGATGAGCTCCAGGACAAGCCCGGTGCCCTGAAGGTTCTGGCGGGTGCGGAGCTGGCGGTCAAGACCAACGACGAGTTTAAACTAACTACCGAAGCCATCCTGAAGTACGCCGACGATGCGGACTGGATCGATGCCATCAAGGATCAAAAGGAGCGCCGGGAAGCCAATGCGGCTCTCTATACTGATTTTCTTGCCCGTGAGAACGAATGCGAGACCTCCGGAGCCCTGATCATGCTGGCCCGCAGCGTGTTCGCTGAGACAGGCGATAAACATTATGCGCGAAAGCTATACAAAAGGGCCCAGAAACTGGCGCATTACTTCCCGGAATACCTGACTCTGGCCGATGCCATCTCCGCGGATCTCGAGGATGCCGACTGGGTCCGTGAAATTTATACGGCACAACTTGAAAAATGTGATGACATCATCAAGACCAATGATCTGGTGGACGGGATACTGGCCAACCTGAAGGATTCGGAATGGGCGAGAACCATCTATAACGGAGTGGCGCAGTCCGCCAATAAAACCACGGATTTTGTCAGGCTCGCCCGGATCGTGAACGAGAAACTGGACGATACCCAGTGGGCCGGTGAACTGTTCGATAAGGCTGCTGACGCCTGCTTGGATGTTGTCGGATGCACAACTGCTGCCGGAGCGGTTTTGGCGGGGCTGGGTGATGCGGAGCGGGCGCGCTCGCTCTACACCAAGGCAGAGACATTCTGTGAGAATCCCGACGACTACGAAATCCTGGTCCGCTCAGCGGCTGAACAGAGCGGGGACACAGGCGTCGTGCGCGGATTGGTTCAGTCTGCCGAGTCGAAATTGTCCGGTGCCCGGGAGCTCACGTCTGTGGCCGAATGGACGCTGACCTACCTGGGTGATAAATCCGGCGCGCGGCGCATCTATGAGAAAGCCCTTCAGGCGCCGGACGCAGCCAGCCGTAAATCCGACGTCATTCTGAGCATCAAAATAAAGCTGGGAGATGAAGCTTGGGCACAGAAGCTTTTCTAACGCAGAATTTCTTCGATGCCGTTCACGAACTTGAGAAATTCTCTATGATTTCCTTAAAAGAAAAGCGTTGAACCGCATTTCCTATCTCTGGATCTAACGGAGGCTTCATGTAGGAGGAGAAAAAGCCAGTCGATTGTTTCGGCTGGCTTTTCTTTTCCAGTGAGAAATTTTCTCTGAATGATATCGTCCCATGTGGAATTTTCATGTACTAAATCTTCATCCGGAAAGGACGCATCATGCCGAAATTCAGCGCGAACCTGACGATGATGTTCAACGAGGTCGATTTTCTGGACCGCTTCCAGAGTGCATCCAAGGCTGGATTCAAAGCGGTGGAATATATGTTCCCCTATGATTGGCCGAAAGAACAGTTGGCCGATGCGTTGGTTGCCAATGGCCTCGAGCAGGTACTGCACAACCTGCCTGCCGGAGACTGGGCTTCCGGGGAGCGTGGAATTGCCTGTCTGCCCGGGCGCGAAGGGGAGTTCCAGGACGGTGTGGGAAGGGCGATCGAGTATGCCAACGCACTGAAATGTTCGGCACTTAATTGCCTGGTGGGTCTCACCCCCGGTGACACCGATGCGGAAAAAGTTCATGAGACACTTGTAGGTAACCTCAAATTTGCGGCGGACGCGTTGGATGCGGCAGGGATTCGGCTGTTGGTGGAACCGCTCAACAATCAGGATATACCGGGATTTCACCTGGTGGGAACGCGGGATGCCCTTCGCCTGCTGGAGGCCGTGGATCATACCAACATCCGGATACAGTACGACATCTACCATATGCAGAAAATGGAAGGAAATTTGATTGCGACCATTGAAACCCATCTGGCGCAGATCGGGCACATGCAGCTTGCCGACAACCCGGGTCGCCACGAGCCGGGAACCGGGGAGATCAATTTTCCCAACCTGTTCCGTGCCATCGACGCCGCGGGGTATGACGGCTGGATCGGTTGTGAATATATCCCGGCAGGGACCACCGAAGATGGTCTTGGCTGGTTTGCACCGTATAAGTGAAAGAAGGGGGGAGACATCATGAAAATAGGATTCATCGGAATTGGAATCATGGGAGCGCCAATGGCCGGGCATCTGCTGGATGGCGGTCATGAATTGGCCGTAAACGATATCAACCCGATTCCCCAGGAACTGGTGGACAAAGAGGCAAAGGTGGTGCCCTCCGCCAAAGAAGCCGCTGAATTTGGGGAAGTGATCATTGTCATGGTCCCGGACACCCCGGATGTAGAGCTGGTTTTATTTGGAGAAAACGGCGTCGCCGATGGTTTGAGCAGCGGCAAGATCGTCGTCGACATGAGTTCCATCTCTCCGGTTGAGACCAAAGCGTTCGCCGAGAAGATCAACGCTCTGGGGTGCACCTACCTGGATGCCCCCGTGTCCGGCGGGGAGGTGGGAGCCAAAGCGGGTACGCTCACGATTATGGTCGGCGGTGAACAGGAAACCTTCGACAAAGTGCTGCCGTTGTTCGAATTGATGGGCCAGAATATCACCCTGGTGGGCGGCAACGGTGACGGCCAGACCTGCAAGGTGGCCAATCAGATTATCGTGGCCCTGACTATCGAGGCGGTGGGGGAGGCGCTGTTATTTGCGTCCAAGGCAGGCGCCGATCCGGCGAAAGTCAGAGAAGCGCTGATGGGCGGATTCGCATCCTCCAAAATCCTCGAAATTCATGGCGAGCGGATGATCCAACGGACATTCGATCCGGGCTTCCGGATTACTCTCCATCAGAAAGATCTTAACCTGGCGTTGTCAAATGCTCGGAAACTCCAGATGTCGCTGCCCAACACCGCCACTGCCCAGGAGCTGTTCAACAGTGTGGCCGCCCAGGGGGACAGCGGGCTTGATCATTCGGCCATGGTACTTGCCCTCGAGAAACTGGCCGCGTTCAAGGTCAGTGGATGAAACTTCCAACAGTCCCGCTGGACAAGATTTTCGCTTCGCCCCATCCCGTCGCCGACACGCCGAAAACGCTGTGGCGACGGTGCGCTGAATAATATTCCGGCGCAGGTGGGCAAGCGTAACGCGAATTCTCAATGAGGAGCAGAGAAAATGACAGACATAAAGCCCATTAAAACCGCAGACGCACCGGCAGCATTCGGCCCGTTTTCCCAGGGAATCAAAACAGACACCCTGGTCTTTGCAACGGGGCAGCTTCCTCTCGATCCGGTCACCGGAGAGGTGGTGAGCGACGATGTCCAGGAACAAACCCGCCAGGTCATGAACAATCTGAAGGCCATTCTTGCAGAGGCGGGCTGTTCCATGGAACGGGTGCTCAAGGCTACCGTATTTATCACCAGTATGGATGATTTCACGAAGATGAACGAGGTATATGCCGAGTTCTTCTCCGGCAACTTTCCGGCCCGCTCCTGTATTGAAGTGTCCGGGCTGGCCAAAGGCGCGAAGGTAGAAGTCGAAGCTATTGCGCTGCTCCCTTGATCCCAACATGGTCGGCGTCGGGGTCGCTATCGGTATCGGAATCGATTCCGGGCGGCCATCTTCGAAGTCGATACCGACTCCGAACCCGATACCGATACCGATGACTCCGCGACATTGAAACTGGCAAACGTATCTCCATCGAATCGGAATTATGAGGTGTGGCCTAAATCATTTCCAGACAGCACCTCGGTTTTTAGAATCTTGAAATCCATGCGTTATAGTGGTTGTCATAAATATGTTCCGTTTGCAGCAATACGTAAAAGATGACCGCCGAGTCGCCAGGCTTCGCTCTTCGGGCTTCGACCCGACAAGCAGAGGGCGCAAAGGAACTGTATTTTTCCCAGAATCCCTGAGAGGGGGATTCTGGGAAAGAACCCCTCACAAACATATTGAAACATTTAATGTTTTACCAGGCGATCGTTTTGCATTTCGCCCTCTCAGCGAAATGCAAAATGAAAATCACCTCTGCGGCCTCAGCGTCTTTGCGGTAATACGTAGCACATAAGATGAATCGGAACGCAATTATGGAAATCGCTATGGCCGTTGAATAGAAGGGCTGATTTTGAAGTTGAATAAATACCATCGAAAAGAGAAGGAGTCGAAACGTCATGGAGAAGGCGTGTAAAGGATCGGCAATAATCAACGCGAATGATTTTCGAGACATAAACCCTGGAGACCGGCTGTTGATGGGACCCGGTCCCAGTGATGTTCCCGCAAGAACCCTGCAGGCCATTGCAGCGCCCTGCATCGGGCACCTGGATCCCTACTTTTTGGAGATTATGAACGAGGTCCAGCATCTGCTCCGTTTTCTGTTTCAAACAGAAAACGAGCTGACCATTCCGGTTTCGGGGACCGGCAGCGCTGGTATGGAAACCTGTTTTGTCAATCTGGTCGAACCCGGGGATGAGGTCGCGGTTTGCGTCAACGGCGTATTCGGGACGCGGATGTCGGATATCGTCAATCGCATCGGCGGCGAATTGATCCGCATCGATGCGGAGTGGGGAACAGCCATTGACCCCCAGGCGCTACAGGAAGCCATCAAAGGGCGACATCCCAAAGTGGTGGCCGTGGTCCATGCCGAAACATCCACCGGCGTGTGCCAGCCTCTGGAAGACCTGGTCCGGATCGCCCATGATGCCGGGGCATTGTTCCTGGTGGACACGGTTACCTCCCTGGGGGGCATGCCGGTTGCCATTGACGACATGGGCATCGATGCCACCTACAGCGGTACCCAGAAGTGTATCTCCGGCCCCCCGGGGCTGTCACCGGTGACATTCAGCCCGGCAGCCGTGTCCGTTATGGAACAGCGAAAGAGCCCTGTCGTGAGCTGGTATCTCGACTTGAGCATGGTCCGTGATTACTGGGGCACCGACCGAAAATACCATCATACCGCTCCCATCAATATGATTTATAGCCTGCGCGAAGCACTCCGTCTGATCGCAGAGGAAGGTTTTGAGGCAAGACACGAGCGACATCGGCTGAATCACCGGGCACTGGTCGCCGGTATCGAAGCCATGGGCCTTTCGATGCTCGTTCCAAAAGCCATCCGGCTGCCCATGCTCACCGCCGTGAGGATACCCAAAGGGATCGACGACCTTGCGGTCCGGAAAATACTTCTCAATCAATACGGTATCGAGATCGGTGGAGGACTGGGTCAGTTTGCCGGCAAGGTCTGGCGCATCGGATTGATGGGGCATTCCTGCCGCCGTAAAAATGTATTCCTTCTGCTCGCCGCCTTGGAGACCGTTCTCAAAACCCAGGGGTACTCCCCAACTCCGGGAGCGCTCGATGCAGCAACCGGGGTATATGATCAGGTGTGCTGAGTTCGATGGATTAAATAACAAATTCCAAATGACAAATTTCAAAAAATAACACCAAACACCAAACACCAAACACAAAACACCAAACACAATGAATGGCAATGGCATCATAGACCAACTTCGCCGGGACGGCCATATCCGCAGCGCGGATGCCCGGGCAACACCACTGACCGGAGGGGTCTCTTCGGACATTTATCTTGTGGAGGATGGCTCGGAAAAGTGGGTCGTAAAACGGGCCCTGGAAAAGCTGAACGTTAAAGAGGACTGGTTCGCGGATATCTCCAGAAACCGATTCGAGCTGGAGTACCTAAAGTATGTTGGTGCGTTGCTGCCACAGGCGGTCCCTCGGGTCGTGTTCGCCGGTGAAGGCTATTTTGCCATGGAATATCTGGGAGAAGGGTATGCCAACTGGAAGCAGATGATGCTCCACGGCCAATACGATCCGGATATCGCCACACAGGCGGGCCATACCTTGGGGGTCATCCATCGTGCCTCACGGGGAGATGCCACCGTCCGGGAACGGTTTGACTCCACGGACAATTTTCATCAGCTCCGCTCCGAACCGTACCTGGTATTTACCGGTAGCCGGCATCCTGAGCTCACCGCTATGTTCGAAGCAGAGGTGTCCCGTCTCGAGTCCACCCGGGAATGCCTGGTGCACGGAGACTACAGCCCCAAAAATATTTTGGTCTCCGAGTCCCGGCTGGTGATACTGGACTGTGAAGTGGCCTGGTACGGCGATCCGGCGTTCGATGTGGCGTTTCTGTTAACCCATCTACATTTGAAGGCCATCCACCGACCATCCGCATCCTCGGTTCTGAGCACCATGGCCGGGAAAACGCGGGCGGCCTATTTTGCCGCCAGAGAAATGAATGTTCGTGAACGCATGCAGTTGGAGGAGCGGACCCGACGGCTTCTCCTGATGATTTTGCTGGCGCGCATCGACGGCAAGTCTCCGGTGGAATATCTGACGAAGCCCGAACCCAAGGAATGGGTACGACGGTTTACCAAGAAAGCCTTGCAACAGAACGACGGTACGATTTCCGATATCAGTGCTGCCTGGTATTCTCAGGCTGCTCGATTATAGAGTTTGAAAGCAAACGTTTCGTTCCAGCCCTTCCCTTCAAGTCCCTCCCCCCAGGGGAGGGAGAAAAAATGGCCTCCCCCTGGAGGGGGGAGGCTTGCCCTCTTGAATCCCTGCTCCGCAGGGGCCGCCAAAAGCGGCATTCAACAGGGTAGAGTGGGGGTGATAGAATGGCCAGGTTGTCCACCTTAGATTTTAAACCCTTAAAAATATTCGTCTTTCGCTCACAGCAGCGACATCGTCGCGTTTTATAACATCGTGGAACGATTTTATTATGAAAATTAAGTCCATAGATTCCTTTCAGATTTTTGACTCCCGGGGAAACCCTACGGTGGAAGTCGAGATTACCCTGGAAAACGGGATCACCGGCAGGGGCCTGGTGCCGTCCGGCGCTTCGACGGGGCAGTATGAAGCTCTGGAACTCCGGGACGGCGACTCCCGATTTCGTGGCAAGGGTGTGCTGCGCGCTGTGGCCAATATCCGCAACGAAATTGCCCCCCTGCTGAAGGGGCAGGATGTTCAGGATCAGGAGTCCATTGACCGGCGCATGATTGAATTGGACGGCACCGAAAACAAACAGCGGCTGGGCGCCAATGCCATTCTCGGCGTATCCATGGCCGCTGCCAGGGCCGCGGCGGTTTCCATGGACATGGCGCTGTTTGAGTATCTGGGCAATGGCAAGGGGTGTCTGATACCCCTTCCGGAAATCCAGATCATCGGCGGCGGCGCCCACGCCGGTTGGCGCATCGATATCCAGGATTTCATGCTGGTGGCCATTGGCGCAGAAAATTATGCGGACACCCTGGAGATGACGTTCAACGTGTACCACGCAGCCGGTGACATCTTAAAAGAGCGCCGGCAGTTTGCCGGCATCGCCGACGAGGGTGGCTACTGGCCGGAGTTTGAAACAAATGAAACCGGATTCGAGCTTTTCATGGAAGCCATCGTTCGAGCGGGCTATGAACCCGGAACCGATGTGGCCATTTCCCTGGATATTGCCGCCAGCGACCTGTATGATCCGGACCGCGGCACCTACATGTTCAAGCTTGAGGGCAAAACGTTCACGTCCCGGGAATTTGCCGATCTCATGGTGTCCTGGTGCGAGAATTACCCGATCATTTCGATCGAAGATCCCATGGCCGATACCGATTGGAGAGGCTGGGATAGGGTATACACCGAGTTGGGGCAAAAGGTTCAGCTCATCGGAGACGATCTATTCACTACAAATATCCGCCGTATTCAGCAAGGTATAGAGAGGGGCGTCGCCAACGCCGTTCTGATCAAGCTGAATCAGATCGGCACCGTGACCCAGACCCTGGAAGCGATCCGCCTGACCCGTGAGGCCGGATGGCTGCCAGTGGTGTCTGCAAGATCCGGCGAGACCGAAGACGCATTTATCAGTCATCTGGCGGTGGCATCCAATGCAGGCCAGCTCAAGGTCAGCTCCTTTGCCCGCAGCGAACGCATGGTCAAATGGAACGAGGTCCTGCGCACTGAACGTATGCTAGGCGCGAAGGCGCGGTTCGAAGGAGGTCGCGTCTTCAAGCGAATTCTGGTTGACAAATAGGTTAACTTATTTATTTTATTGGTATAATATTAATGACCGGCAGTGCCGAACCGATACCGAAAGTGCCAGTCCTGCCTGTGCACCGCAGTCTGGTTTCGCTGGTCTCGCCGTCATAGCCGTTGATTCGATAATTCCTGTTGCCTCACCTACTTCTCTTTTAGCGCTACCGATGCGGGCCTGTATGGATTTCCACTGGATTCCGGGTCCCGATCGCAACAACGCTGGCCTGATAAGACAGTCAACCCTGCCAGAACATCTAACCGGATAACGGCTGTTTACTGAAACGCCTTCATGCCGTGTTCGGGGAAAGGAGGGAATGATGTATAAGCGTATCATGGTACCTTTGGATGGCTCTGATCTGGCTGAACGGGTCCTTCCGCATGTCAAAGCTCTCATGTCCGTTTTCCCGTCGGCCTCCGCTGTATTTGTGCGGGTCGTGGAACCATCGCCGTCGATATTTGATGATACAGCCTCTATCAGCAGCACAAGCCGTGAGAAAATGATCGCCGATCTAAAACGAATTGAAGAAAAAAGAAAATCGGATGCAGAAGCTTACCTGGAAGGAGTCGTGCAAAAAGTGAAATCCGGGGGGGGTGAATTCACCAGCGTGGTGCTCAGTGGAAGGGTGGCTGACAGGCTCGCCGAATATATCGAAAACCAGGATATGGACCTTGTCATTATCGCGACCCATGGGCGCTCCGGAATCAGCCGGTGGGTGAGAGGCAGTATTGCCGAAAGGGTTCTCAGTGCATCGCGCGTTCCGGTGCTCCTGGTGCGACCTGAAAGCGAAAAAAAGGAACGTTGAGCCTGAATATCGGTTAACCCTTCTTCCGTGGTCTGTGGTTGTCGTCCGGCTTGATCCATGCTACAGTAGATCTATTGTTTCCTAATCTAGACTGCAGTTATCCAGATTCGTCCAATAATCCCGTTCAATCTCCACCTGCAAAACCGATTCTTAATCCAAGCGGAGGGAGGGCAACCATGAAAGCCACGCTAAGCGTTGATGGTATCGAAGTTTTCGGTCCTGTATCAGATGAATTCAAACAAATTTTAACTCCCGAGGCGCTCCAGTTCGTCGGAGCCCTGGCCCGGGAGTTTGATCCCCGGCGCAAGGAGCTGCTGGAGCGGCGCAAAGCGGTTCAAAAAGATATCGACAGCGGTAAGTTCCCCGATTTTCTCCCGGAAACCCAAGATATCCGTGACGGCGATTGGAAAGTGGCCCCGGTTCCAGAGGACCTCCAGGATCGACGGGTGGAGATCACCGGGCCGGTGGATCGCAAAATGGTCATCAACGCGCTGAACTCCGGGGCATCGACCTTTATGGCGGATTTTGAAGATTCCCATTCGCCGACCTGGGAGGCCACGATCCAAGGCCAGATTAATCTCGTCGATGCCGTCAACGGCACCATCGAATTTGTCAGCCCGGAAGGAAAGCAATACCGTCTCGGTGATAAACTTGCTGTATTGATTGTCCGCCCCCGTGGCTGGCATCTGGACGAAAAACATGTGCTTGTTGACGGACAGCCGATATCCGCAAGCATCTTCGACTTTGGCCTGTATTTCTTTCACAATGTTAATACCCTGATCGACAAGGGCACCGGCCCCTACTTTTATCTTCCTAAAATGGAAAACCACCTGGAGGCCCGCCTGTGGAATGACATCTTTGTTCGGGCCCAGGAGGCCCTGGACATCCCGGTGGGCACCATCAAGGTCACCGTTCTGATCGAAACCATCCTTGCCGCTTTTGAAATCGATGAAATTCTGTATGAGCTTCGCGATCACATGGCTGGATTGAATTGCGGTCGCTGGGACTACATCTTCAGTTTTATCAAGAAGTTTAAAAATGCCCCGGACTATATCTTCCCGGATCGGGCCCAGATCACCATGACCCGCCACTGCATGCACTCCTATTCCTTGCTGGTGATTCAGACCTGCCATCGTCGCGGCGCCTATGCCATCGGCGGCATGGCGGCCCAGATTCCGATTAAAAGCGATCCCGAGCGGAATGAAGCCGCCTTGGCGAAGGTGCGTGAGGATAAAATCCGGGAGGCGACCGATGGTCATGATGGCACCTGGGTTGCACATCCGGGACTGGTGGCCATCGCCATCGAAGAGTTTGATAAGGCGATGCCGACACCCAACCAGGTGCATAAGTTACGTGAAGACGTCTCGGTTACCGCCGAAGATCTTCTCAAGCTTCCCGAAGGGACCATTACTGAAGACGGTCTCCGCACCAATATCAGTGTCGGCATTCAGTACATGGCCGCCTGGCTGAATGCCAATGGGTGTGTGCCCTTGTACAATCTGATGGAAGATGCGGCGACCGCCGAGATATCCCGCACCCAGGTCTGGCAGTGGGTGCATCATCCCAAGGGGATCCTCGAAGACGGCCGCGATGTCACCCTCGACCTGTTTCGTCAACTGATGGCGGAAGAGCTGGAGAAAATCAAGGTCGCGGTGGGAGAAGAACGCTATAATAGCGGGAAGTACACACTGGCGGGGCAGCTGTTCGATGAAATCATCGCCGATGATGAATTGGACGAGTTTTTGACGCTAAAAGCCTACGAGCATCTGGATTAACGTCTCAACGCAAAGGCGCTGAGAACGCAAAGAGATAATCTCTTTTTCAGAATTCCTGAGACGGGGATTCTGAAAAGGAAATGCCTCTGAATAAACACACGTGTACTTGCTTTTTTGCAAGATATATTTTACCTTTCGCCCTCTCAGCGAAAGGCAAAATCATTTATGGCTCTGCGAACTCTGCGCCTCTGCGGTTAATCTAACGAAGGATGCGCCCCCAACACTACCCTCGGCCGATGAAGGGCATCTTAGTCGCCATAATGGTCATAAACTGGATGTTGGCCTCCAGGGGGAGGCTCGCCATCTGAACGATGGCCTGTGCCACGTGGTCCAGATCCAGGGTCGGCTCCATGGCTTTGGTGCCGTTTGCCTGCGTGGCGCCTGCTCCGTCTTCGAGAATCGATTTAATGAGATCGGTGGCGGCATTGCCGATGTCTATCTGGCAGCAGGCGATATCGTACTTGCGGCCATCCAGCGACAACGTCTTGGTAAGACCGGTGATGGAATGCTTGCTGGTGGTGTAGGACGCTGAGTTGGGCCTCGGCGAATGGGCCGAAATGGATCCGTTGTTGATAATCCGGCCTCCCATGGGAGTCTGGCGTTTCATGATCCGAAATGCTTCCCGCGAACAGAGAAACGCACCGGTTACGTTGATATCCATGACCGCTTTCCACTCCTCATAGGGGATGTCCTCGAATAAGACGGATGGCCCGAAAATTCCCGCATTGTTGAACAAGATATCGATCCGGCCGAAGGCCTTCTCCGTTTCTGCAAACAGGCGGGCTACCGCTTCCGGATCGGCGACATCCGTGGGGATGACCAGCGCACGGGTAGCAGCCGAACCGGATTTGGACGCCGTCTCTTCCAGGGGCTCTTTGCGACGTCCGGCCAAAGCCACCGAGTATCCCTCTTCGAGAAATGCCAGAGCGGTTTGCCGGCCGATCCCGGATCCTGCCCCTGTTACGACGGCCACCTTTGCGGCGATGCTCATTTGCCTTTCCTCTTCGCCTTTTTGTCGGCCATGGAGGCCATGGTACCATCCCATGTGTCGACGGATTCGCCGGCCTCTTCCTCCCCTGAAAACCAGGTGTTGGTCACGCACTTGGTTTCGGTAAAGAAGGTGAACCCGTCACGGCCCATCACATGCAGATCCCCGAAAAAGGATTGCTTGTGCCCGGTGAACCCGAAGATCCCCACCGGCACCGGGATACCGACATTGATGCCGACCATACCGGCGTCGGTCTGTTTGGCGAATTCTCTGGCGTAGTACCCGTTCTGGGTATAGATCGTAGAACCGTTTCCAAATCGGCTGGCATTCATGATCGCCAGCCCTTCCTCGAAATCCTTGACCCGCTTGATGCAGAGGACCGGTCCAAAAATCTCTTCCCGCCCAACGGACATCTCTTCCGTCACATGATCCAATATGGTGGGGCCGATGTAAAATCCATCTTCATAACCGGGGACCGTTGGATTTCGTCCATCCATCAGCAGCGTCGCCCCCTCATCCAGACCTGTTTGAATCCAGTCGGTGACATATTTCAAATGACCGGCATTGACGACCGGGCCCATATCGGTGCTTTTTTCATATGCCGGTCCCAGGTTCATTTTGGAGGCAATGGACACCAGTTGTTCAGACAGCCGATCGGCGATACTGTTCTCAACCACCACCACCGGCAGGGCCATGCAGCGCTCACCGGCGCAGCCGCAAAATGCGTTCAGGATCCCCTGGGCGGTACGCTCCAGTTTACAGTCACCCAGGACCAGGGCGTGGTTCTTGGCTTCGCACAACGCCTGAACGCGCTTGCCGTTGGCAGCAGCGGTGGCATAAATATGCCTCCCTACTGTCGTGGATCCGACAAAACAGACGCCTTTGATGTCCGGATGTTCGAGCAGAATTTCAGCCTCCTGTCGTCCGGCGGTAATCACATTGAGCACGCCGTCGGGCAACCCGGCTTCCTGCCACAGTTCCATCAGGCGAAGGGAACTCTGGGGCACGAAACTGGCTGCTTTCAGGATCATCGTATTCCCGGTGGCCAAACAGATGGGGGTCATCCACCCATGGGGAATCATGGCGGGGAAGTTCCAGGGGGCAATGCCGGCAAACACACCGATGGGATGATGATACAGGACCGTGTCATACCCCCTGGAGGTGTCCATCAGGGACTCACCCTTCATCAGGTGGGGCGCGCCGCAGGCGAACTCAAGCACCTCCACAACCTTGAGGACGTCACCCATGGCTTCGTCCCATTTTTTCCCTTCTTCCTGGGCCAGCAGGTAGGTGAGTTCATCCAGGTGCTTTTCCACCAGGGCTTTCATCCGGTACAGAACCTGCACCCGGCTGGTGACCGGTGTATTCGCCCAGGCCGGATAAGCCTCCCGGGCGGCGATGATCGCCGATTCTACCTCTTGGGCGGTGCACTGGGGGGCCTGGGCGATCACCTCGCCCGTAGATGGATTGTAACAATCCATGTATTTGTCGGTCTCTGATTCACGCCACTTTCCTCCGACACAGAATTTCAGTTTTTTCGGAACGGCCAGATCGACGCGTTCCTCGGCTTGGCTTGAGCGCATGGTTGTCTCCTTTCGTCTATATCAACTTGGTTTCGTTATCGGATATAAACAGTTATATCAATAGAAATATTATAATATTACGGGACTATGTACCAATTTAAGGCCAAAATGACCGGATCTGTCAAAGTGGTGGTGTAGGGTCTTCTCCCAGAAAGGAGAAGATA
>Ga0049114_1000063_pt1 | contig 27157 bp, 23 predicted proteins | sample WorMettanBELIZE2_FD_55211 | JGI IMG/M metagenome (GOLD analysis project Ga0049114, IMG submission 55211) | Marine gutless worms symbiont microbial communities from Max Planck institute for Marine Microbiology, Germany - Olavius tantulus BELIZE.2 | ecosystem: Host-associated > Annelida >... | reverse complement strand
CTGCGCTTAGGTGTCGATAGGTTTTTGGCATAATATCGCGTCATATCGCGAAAGCCTTAAAACCTAAAAGTGTTGCACTTACTTATTGAACTGGGGATTCGTATTTTTAATGGTCGAAACCCTTGGTACCTGTCGTCTTCCTTGGGGCGGCAACGATCTTCAATAGGAGCCATCATGAAAACATTTATGAAAGTCGTGGTTTTGTTAATTGTATGTTTTTCGTTTGTTCCAGCGCATGCGGGAACCAAGGAATACAAGAAGTTTTTTAAACGTTATGATGCGAGAAGTAAAAAGTTCGATGTAAAAGTCGCGGAAATGTATTCTGATGATGCAAACATCCGCGCCTTGCAGAAGAGAGACGACGGAACCCAGAAGGTCATGAAAATGACGGGCAGCCAGTGGAAGGAAATGATTCACGATATTATGCCCTATGCCAAAAAGAGGGGTGATATTAGCAACTTTAAGAATATCAAAGTTGAAGAGACGGGCAATAAAGCCAAGATATCGGCGTCACGATATTCCAAGCTGAAATGTTTTACGGATGACAAGTACTACATGATCGTCGAAAAATCAGGAAAAAAATTACAGATTATCGAAGAATACATGGAATCGGTAGAAACGTCCCAGTGTAAAAATGCAAAGCCGGACGATTTGGCCATGCTGCTGTCAGCCACCGCCAAAATCATGAACAAACAGATGCCGATCATGGTCGACAACGACACCAGGCTCGATAAAGCGGTATCCGAAGGCGAAACATTTCAGTATCGATACACATTGGTAAACTACAAGGCGAATGAACTCGACGGCGCCAAGTTAAAAGATATTCTGCAGGCGCAATTGCTGAAACAAACCTGTACGTCACGGAATTTGAAATCGCTGATAAAGAAAGGTGCCACTGTTTCTTATTATTACGCCGGTAAAGAAGGTAAGAAAGTCATGTCCGTCGATATTCAGCCGAGTCAGTGTAAATAAACGGCAGACTGAGGAGCCCACAGAAAATCCAGCGCGGATCCGGAACCCAAGTTTCAGCAATCGAAAATTCATGGGGTCAGACCGACACATTGACATGACTTGTCATCGTGTCGGTCTGACCCCTTTCGCTTTTAAATTCCCCTGCCGCTGACCGCGATCTCTGTAAATGCGTCAATTTCTTCCCGTAATTCGTCATAAGCGGTCAATCCCTGTGCCAGGTACTCCGGCATGTCGTCGCTGGCCGCCCCCACAATCATGCCCGCCACCATGCCACGGTGGACGTTATCGCCTCCGGCATTGGCATTGGCAAGGAGGGTCGCTTCGATGTCAAAATGATGCCGCTTCGTAAAATATAGGAGCAGCGGCAACCCGTGTTCCGGGTAACAGGCGGTGGCAAACAGGTTGTTCACCACTTCCGGTTCGGAATGAGACCGGGCCAGTTGATCGACTTCATAGGGAGCATCTTTGAGGAGGGTATGGAGTTTCCACATCTCATGTTTAGGGATGTTGCCTGGGCCGTTATGCTCTCGGTAGGCTTTAAAAAGCGCTGTTCCGGTGACCTCGGGGGCCCGAACCCGTTGTGCGTGTATGGTCATCGCATCAGTCTGCGGCTTACCCGTCACCAAATCGCTGAGAAGTGGGACCAGGACCCCTAACGCTCCCGCCACGTTTTCAGACCGGTGCGTCAGATTCTGATGCTCGATGGCCAATCCCAGGCCCTGGTAGGCGCTGCTCGAAAGAGCGGATATTACCATAGGGCGGATGACACCCCCGTGTGAGCCAATGGACCAGACATTGCGTTGCAGTTCGGCGCAGGCGTGCGGGGGTATGCCGTTGGCGTAGTTTTCGAACCAGCGTCGAATGTAAATTTCGGTATACGGATCCCGGTTTTTTCCCGGGGTGGTCAAATGGGCGATGAAATTGTCGAGAAACACCCGAGGATCATAGCGACCGCTTTGAATGATAGATCTCATTAAGACACGCACCAAATGGGCACCCAGGGTGTTCTCTCCGGCCTTGAGGCCGTGATGATAATGATACCGGTTTTCCAGTCGTGGAACCGGATTCCCATGTTCGCTTTCCCTGTCTTCACCCTTTATGTTGAGATCGCTGTACGTGGTGCGATAGTAGCGGATGTGTTCGTGCAAAATATCGTACGAGCGGTTTTGACGCTTTGCCATATCCGTATCCGGGCTATAGGTCATTCCCACCATGAAGCTCTCCGGATGGGGATGCGGCGGATCGACACATCCCCGGAGGCCCCCGTCAAAGACTTTGGCAATGTTTCCGATGTTATAGAACCAGTGAGCGGGCATGGCCAAGGCATCTCCGATAAAGAGGCCCCATAAGGCATTTGCGATTCTTCGCTTTCGAAACTCCAAAGATCGTTTATGGGCGTCCATATTTTTTTCCTTTTGGATGGTAGATGTTCTGAGTCATTGTCTTCTCAATGATTGATAGTTTCGCCAGATTCATGGCAGGGAGCGTCTATAGCCGTTATCAAAAATATGCCGTTTCGAGAGAATGCGCACCCATAGATGCTCGGGGTCGGGATCGCTATCGGAATCGGGACAGTACGGTGATTGTTGAAGTCGATACCGATTCCGAACCCGATACCGATTCCGATGGCTTCGGTACGTTAGCATTCGCATACAGGCTCTCAATCGGAACGGAATTCTGAAATTTGCTATAGACTCCAGAACGTATCCTATGCATCCGATACAAACAGTTCAATCTCTATAGAATTGCAGAAGAAGAATAGTGGTTGGAGGAGGGCAGGTGGTGAAATCAGAAAGGGTGGATATTCCTGGGTCACGCGAACTGGGTGCGGGCCTGTGTCCACATAACGGAACACGCACTCCGACCTCTCAGGTAACTTAAGCATGGGTGCAATGAATACGGTTCGTTGGTGGGAGACTAAGGACCATACAAATCGGGGCGACGATTGGGAAAGAAAAAGCGCATCTCGTGGCTGCGGACCTTTTCAAGATCGGCTTTTTTCAGATCGATGACGAGCAGCCCCTCCCCCCCGGTCAGCCGTTTTTCGATTATGTTCCCAGAGGGATCGATGGCCACAGCGTTTCCAGGGAAGGACAGGCCGTTGCAGTTCTCACCGGTCTGATTATTGGCGACGATAAACAGGCTGTTGTCGAATGCCCGGGCCGGCAGGTGTCGCATCCAGGAGAGATGCTTTTGGCGGGCGTCACCCCGTGGCGAGGCGTGGGGCATAAATATAATCTCCGCCCCCTGGGCGGCCATAGCCGTAGCGAGTTCCGGGAAGTGGGCATCATAGCAAAGCTGGATTCCAAATCGGACGCCGGACGCCGTAAATAAAGGAATCTCTTTTCCCGGGCTGAACACATCCCGCTCCGGTGGGGCGATATGGAGCTTTCGATAGACATTGATCCGACCATCGGGATGTATGGCCAGATGGCTGGCATAGACGATGCCGCCGGGGCCCTTCTCGGCCATGCCGCATAAAATGACCATGCGCTTCGATTCGGCCATTTCCCGAATCCGCTCCACCTCGGGGCCGTTCTTCGATAGGGCCGCCTTGGCCATTTCCGGGCGGTTGCAGTAGCCGGTGATATTCAGCTCGGGAAAGCAAATGATCTCTGCGGCATGGTCGGCGGCGGTTTTGACGAGTTCGTCCATGCGGTTCAGATTATCTTCTACTTCCCCGACCGGACAGTTCATGACGACGGCAGCAATGCGGATGTCTCTCATTTTAGATTTTGGATTCTGGATACTGGATCCTGGATACTAGAAATAACCGGCCAACGGGCAAACTCTTCTCATGCTCTTTTCTCATTACTAAAAGACCACTGCCCAATTCAAGTACTACAGATTAAATTGTGCTTTGATTTTAAACACCTTCGTTGCCGGAAGGTTGAGGATGTCGGTAATTCCGGTGGCCTCGGAGATTTCCTTCAGGTTTTCTTCAATTTCTTCCATAGACGGTGATATGAAAGTAAACCAGATATTGTAATCATTTTCTCGAAGATAATTATGCGTCACCCCAGGATATCGGTTTACCGTATCGGCAAACATCTGTACTTTTTCCGGGGGCACCTTGGCCGCGCACAGCGTGCTGACGAATCCCAGCTTCCCGGGAACGAAATTGCCCCCGATTCGACGGATGATCCCGACCTGCTTCAATCGATCAATCCGGGACAACACATCTTCTTCGTCGAGTCCCAGTTCTTCGGCGATGGTTCTGAACGGTTGAGAAGTGATCGGAAAATCCGACTGGATGCGGTTCAGTATGGCTCGATCTGCCGAGTCCAATATCTCCATGTTGTTCGCGTCGCTCATGTCTGTATTTCCAATGTTCGTTGAAAGTAAATCGTCTCCGCATTTAATTTATGTTCCAGGTATCATGCGAATGTGGATTTTTCGGGTCCGTGGTCCATCGAATTCACAGAAGAAAATGCCTTGCCACGTTCCCAGTAGAAGCTGACCGTTTTCAACAGCTACCAACTCCGATGGGCCGACCATGGTCGCCTTGACATGGGCTGGTGAATTCCCCTCAAGATGCTTGTAATCGGCGTCCCACGGAACGATATGATTCAGGACCATCACAATGTCTCTGCGTACACTCGGATCGGCGCTTTCATTAATTGTGACGGCTGCTGTGGTATGGGGAACATATAGCATGCACAGGCCGTTGGCCACACCGGAAGAAGATACCATACGCTGGATAGCTGAGGTGATATCGATCAGTTCGGTTCTTTGCCCTGTTTTCACTGTATGAATCATGAAACACCTCCTATCCTTAAACCAGTGGGCGACATAGGACATCGTTCAACGCTGTTTTCCCAAAAAAAAAGGCCCTGCACTTGCCTGCAGGGCCTTTTCATCTTTCTAAAGCGGACTATGCGTCAAATTCCCATGGAATATTAGACACATCCGGTTGGTTTGGGCAGACCTGCCATTTTACAGGCCCCTTTGCCCGGTCCAGACGGGAAAAGCTCGTAGATGTGTTTCAGTTTGAATCCGGTTACCTTGGAAAGCACCCGCACCATCGGGGCGATACCATTTTTCCGGTAGTAGTCCTGGAGAACCTCGATGACTTTTTTGTGCTCGTCGGTCAGCTCCTCGATGCCCTCTTCCTTCTTGACCCACTGGACCCACTCTTCGTTCCAGTTTTCAAAAGAATCGATGAACCCGTCTTCATCAACCGTGAAAGTTTGTCCCATGAACTCGACTGTTGGCATTTACAATTCCCTCCTTTAAAGTTGAATCTATACTTCTCGCCTGTTCCCTCTACGGAATATCCTTCAGCATTAGAATAACCTCACTTATCCGATTCACCCGCCCCTGTCAATATTAAAAAAGGATGATTGGAGCCTTTTCAAAAGGGGCGTCGGATTGGTGTGGTTTAGCCAAAATCATCAATGTTTACAATTAGTTGAAATTTTATCGCTCAATATTCGCGCGGCGTTTGATTGATCTGGTCCAGGGTGAACACGGGGCCGTCCTTGCACACCAATTCTCTTCCGATATTGCACCGACCGCACATCCCGATGCCGCATTTCATTCGATTTTCAAGGGACATTATGATGTGGTCATGGGTGTAGCCCAGCTTTTCCAGCACAGGCTGGGTAAACTTAATCATGATCGGCGGTCCGCAAACAATCGCATAGGTGTCCGAGTCTCCCTGCGGGGCCTTTTCCTCGGTGACCGGCGGGACAAAGCCGACATTGTACTTCCAGTCGGGATCGTCGGTGGCATCCACGGTGATGTGCATGTTGATATCGTCGCGCTTTTCCCATTCGATCAGCTCATCCTTGTAAAGTAGCATGCCGGGTGTGCGTGCACCATAAACAACTGTGATATCTCCGAATTTTGATCTATTGGCCGGATCCAGCATGTAAATGATCGAACTTCGAAGGGTGGTAAAGGCGAACCCACCACCGACGATCAGGACATTTTTACCCTCCAGTGCATCCCAGGGATACCAGTTTCCCAGCGGCCCCCGAACGCCCATGATGTCCCCTTCTTTCATGTTGTGGAGATGCGTGGTGACCACACCGGCCTTGTTGACCGTAAATTTTAAGAATCCTTCCTCCACCGGGGATGAGGTAATACCAATGGGTATTTCACCCTTGCCCGCCAGTGATAATTCGGCAAACTGCCCGGCATGGTAGGTGAACTTTTCCTCGTCTGCCGAATTTAGAAATACCAGCTTAAAGGTTTTCAGGTTCCGGTCTTCGGTTTCGACCACGATCTCATCGATGCGAACCGGGTACGGCAGATACGGATTTTCCAACTGGTCCTCCCTTTTCAGGGCCTTGTCTGCTGCGATCACTTCCATGGGTTGTGCTCCATCCTTACCATCCGGACATCCCCGGCTGATGCTTATACGGCGCAGGCGTCCGGTGCCGACAGGCTGTTCATGATGTCGCAAACCCGCCGGATATCAATGTTCATCGGGCACTGAGCCACACATCGGCCGCAGCCGACACACATGATGCCCTGATCGTATTTATCCACAAAGTATTTGAGTTTATGCATGAATCGTTGGCGAACCCGCTGAAGCTGCGTTCCCCGGGGGTTATGCCCCGTGGTGTGGACCGTGAAAATGGGGAACATGCAACTATCCCAATTGCGCATCCGTTTTCCCTGTTTACCGTGAACTTCATCCTGGATGTCAAAGCACCAGCAGGTGGGACAGACAAAGGTGCACGTGCCGCAGTTGATACAGGAGAAGGAAATGTCCTCCCATATTTCGGAGGCATGCAAGGCCAAGGTATCGGCACCCCGGAGGTGTTCGGTGGAGACATGGGACATTATTTTTGCCTCGGCGGCTGTTTTTCGCTCCTCTATCAAAGAATCCCCGCCGACGTCGGTCGTCTCCCAACCGGCCGTTTCAATGAAACGGGCGCCTTTTTCGCTCAGTACCCGACCCAGATAGTGTTCCCCGTTGTCTACCAGGAGTACGTCCAGGCCCTCCTCGTGGTAGGGCCCGCAGCCGGCGGTGGTGCAAAAACAGGCGCTGCACGGGTTATCGCAAGCCAATCCGACAAACGTTGTCGCCTCCCAAGCCCTTAGCCAGTAAGGATCTTTATATTCCGGGGTGTCGAAGTTCAGTTTTACCAGCTCTACAGCTTTGGCGTCACAGGGACGGAGTCCCAGGATCACCCTGGGCGAATAGTCCTTGGGAACATCTTTCAGGATGTGATGATCGTCCCTGGTCTCGTCCAGCGTATATTCGAACATGTCTTCTGACTGGGGGTAAACGGTTCCCTTGGCAGACAATCGTGTGTTGAGACAGCCGAAATCGGGAAGCCCCGTATCGCCGAGGTCTTTGAAATAGTAAAATCCCTTTTCTTCGACCGGTCCGTAAAGACGTTGGGTCTGGCGAAGTTTATTCAGACCGGCGTCCCAGTTCTGTTTCTCTATCTTTACGATTGACATTTTGCTTCCTTCGGAAGTGGTATTTGGTACCCAGTGTTAGGTGTCGGGTGTCAGGTTTCAGGTGTCGGCTGAGCCGTATTTGATCTCACGGCCGGTGGTGGCGATCGAAACACAAAAAACCAAACACCAATTAACGAAATTACTTAGTAAACGCGTCCGGATCGTTGGGCCGATAGACATCCATCGGCGGCCGGCTCTCCAGCGACATTCCGGCTTCCCAGCCAAACAGATCCAGGCAATCTTTTTCCAGTTTCTTGGTAAACACGCGCATGTTGATCCCGACAGGGCAGGCGCGTTGACAGGCACCGCAGTCGGTACAGCGACCGGCGCAGTGGAACGCCCTTAAAAAATGAAACGTTCGTATATCGATGGGGTCCTGGCTTTTGCCGACCCACTGGGGTTTGGACTCGTCCACAAAACAGGTCGGGCAGTAGCATAAGGGACACGCATTTTTGCAGGCATAGCACCGTATGCACTCCTTGAGCAGATCATCGAAATACGCCCATTTTTCGTCAGCGGACATGGCCTCCAGCCTGCGGACATCTTCGTAACGGTCAACGTCGGTCTGCTCCTCGACCAGATCCGCCGCTAATTCGTCGTAAACAACCGGGTTGCGATGATTGCACAGGGCACAATTTTCCTGGAGAACATCTGCCTTGTCGATCTGGGCATCGAAGCCATTCCCCCGAATTATGATCTGACCGTTCTCCTCCAGGACCTCCAGGATGTCACCGCTGAACATCCGTGTGATTTTCCTCCTGTCGATCATACCTTTGCACGGGACGCCGATAATGATCAGCTGCTCCCGTGTGATTTTATTTTCCAGAATGTGCGTCACGATGTTTCTGGAGTCGCATCCCTTGGCGATGATGCCGATCTTTTCTTTCCGATCGGTGAGATAATTAGCCAGGTTAATGCCGCAGTTGCTGTCCCACACCAGATCGTCAACGTTCTTGGCGTTTCGGATAAAATGCGGCTCGTTCATCATCGGGACGGTGCCTTTTCGAAAACCGATGATCATCTCCACAGCGCAGGTTTCGAGCAGGCGCCCGGCGATTTTCCTGATTGATTCCGTATATTCCAGCATTACGCTACCTTTGTCTCTGCTTTGACAAATGACCGGTTGGATCCAAGAACCTTGATGGCATCGGTCACCTGGGTGACGACATCGACGAACTTCGTGGACTCGGCGGATGAAATCCAGGAATACTGAATTCTTTCGGGTTCAATACCCATGTGCTCCATCAGATTCTGAAACAGTGCGAACTTGCGACGAGCGTAGTAATTACCTTCCAGGTAATGGCATTCTCCGGGATGTCACCCCGAGACCCACACGCCGTCCGCACCTTCCCGGAGAGCGGCCAAGGCGAACTTGGGACTCCAGCGCCCGGTACATGGAATTCGGATGACACGAATATTGGAGGGATATTCCATCCGACTGACGCCCGCCAGGTCTGCTGCCCCGTAGCTGCACCAGTTGCAGAGAAATGCGACGATTTTGGGTTCCCAATCACTCATAGATTTGTCCTTGGTAATCCCATAAAGGGTTGTTTGGTCCAATAATGGTTATGATCCCATAGCCTCACTCATGTTGAACAGCTGGGCGAAAATTTGATCGTTGTCGAATCCCTTAAGATGGATCGCTCCGCTGCGACATGAGGCCACGCACAGGCCGCAGCCTTTGCACAGAACCGGGTTCACCTGAGCTTTGCCGGTAAACATCCCTTCTTCTAAAAATGACGGGGCGGAATAGGGGCATACGGAAACACATACGCCGCATGAGCTGCAAAGCATCGGATCGGTCTCGGCGATGTTGCCACTGGCGAAGATCCGGCCCCTGGCCAGCATGGTCACCGCACAGGATGCCGCCGCCTTGGCCTGGGCGATGGATTCGTCGATCGGTTTCGGGTAGTGGGCCAGACCACAAAGGTAGACACCGTCAGTGGCGAACTCCGATGGTCCAAGTTTGGCGTGCCGTTCTATGAAAAACCCATCGTCGTTCATCGGCACTTTGAAAAACTCGGCGAGCTGCTTGTCTCCGTCAGGAACCACCGCAGATGCCAGCGTCAACAGATCTGCCTGGAGCATGATGGGTCGGCCCAGGACATGATCGATCACCTGCACGCGGATCCCGTCATCGGCCACAGTGATCTGTGGTTTGCTGTCCAGGCCGAAGCGGATGAAGATGACCCCCTTTTCCCGTGCTTCCTTATAAAGGTATTCTTTCTCGCCATAGGTCCGGATATCCCGATACAGGATGTACACGTTCATATCCGGTTTTCGTTCCTTCAATTTAAGGGCGCCGTGGATGGAATGGGTACAGCAGACGCGCGAGCAGTACATCCGCTCGGGTTCTCTTGAACCGACACACTGGATAAACACCGCCGAATTGGCGTTGTCGATGACCGGATCATCAGCCATAAATTTCTTATCCAACTCGAGCCCGGTCAGGATCCGTGGATCTGATCCATATCCATATTCATTCGGTTTCAGCTCTGACGCCCCGGTGGCCAGAATGGCGACACCGTGATCCAGTGTTTCTTTCTGACCATCAGCACTCAGGGTCGATTTGAAATTTCCGACAAATCCATCAACCGCTTTCAAAGTGGTGTTCAGGTGGATGTGGATTTTCTCGTCGGCTTCCACGTCCCCGATGAGTTCGGAAAGTTTTTTGTGTACCGGCTCGGATTTTCCGGTGGTATGGATGTTGTTGGCCTGGCCCCCGAGTCGGTCGCCCTTTTCGATGATGTGGGTATCATAACCCTGGCCCGCCAGCGTCCGGGCTGCGGCCATGCCGGAGATACCCCCGCCAACCACCAGGGCTGTCTGGTTGATGGTCAGTTCGGCCTCATCAAGGGGATTCATGAGCGTGACCTTGGAAATGGCCATACGCACCAGATCCTTGGCTTTCTCCGTGGCCAGTTCTGGATTGTTTTTATGCACCCAGGAGTCCTGGTTGCGGATGTTGCACATCTCAAAGAGATATTTGTTCAGACCTGCATTGATCAGGGTTTCCTGAAACAGCGGCTCATGGGTTCTGGGCGTGCAGGCGGCAACTACGACCCGGTTCAGATTTTTTTCTTTGATAATCTGGGTAATTGTTTCCTGGGTATCCTGGCTGCAGGAATACAGATTGTCGATAGCGAATTCCACGTAGGGCAAGGTGGCCGCGTAATCCCGGACGGCCTCCACGTCGACCACCCCGGCGATATTGATACCGCATTTGCACACAAACACACCGATCCGTGGGGGCTCACCGACAACATTGGTTTCCGGTATGATTTCCTTGGTTTTGGTCCTGGTATGCCGCGCTTCGGCCAGTAATTCACCGGCGGCAGCGGCCGCTGCACTGGAATCTATGACCGACTGGGGGATATCCTTTGGCCCCTGGAAGGCGCCGCAGACGAAGATGCCTTCCCTGGAGGTCTGGACCGGTCGGAACGTGTCGGTCTTGCAGAAATTGCCCTCGGTCATTTCGATGCCGAGCTTGTCTGCCAGCTCAATCAAAGCCGGCGGTGTCTGAAGGCCGATGGACAGCACGATCATGTCAAAGGTTTCCCGAATCATTTCTCCGGATTCAGCGACATATTGTACCTGAAGATCATCTGTCCCCGGCACGGGGGTGATGGTGTGGACCCGGCTCCGGACAAAGCGGACGCCGCTTTTTTCCCTGGCCGCTTCGTAGAACCGTTCAAACTCTTTGCCATGGGTCCGCATGTCCATGAAAAAGATGGCGCAGTCCAGATCATCGCCGGCGTGTTCCTTGGCGATGACCGCCTCTTTGATGGCATACATACAACAGACCGACGAGCAGTAGGCATTGTCGCATCGGTTCAGATCACGAGAGCCGATACACTGGAACCAGGCGATTTTTTGAGGCTCCTTTTGATCCGAAAACCGGACCAGGTGGCCGGCCGTTGGACCGGAGGCCGATAGAATCCGCTCCATCTCCATGGAGGTGATTACATTGGCATGGGTCGAATAGCTGTAGGTGTCAAAGAGGGATGGGTCAAAAGGTTCAAAACCCGGCGCCAGGATAACCGATCCGACCTTCAGCGTCAGGGTTTCCGGTTTTTGATCAAAATCGACAGCGTCGGTGGGGCAGAATTTTATGCAGGCCCCGCACTTGCCTTTTTTGATGTAAATGCAGGTGTCTTCGTCGATGGCGTATTTCAGCGGGACCGCCTGGGGATAGTCGACGTAGGCGGACTTGCGCTTGACCAGTCCGGCATTGTAGGGGTCGATCACCTTTTTGGGGCATTTTTCGGCACAAGCGCCGCAGGCGATACACTTTTCTTCGTCAATGTACCGGGGCTTTTTTAGAACTTCTACCTGGAAATCACCGGCGGTTCCGGTGATGTTCTGGATTTCACAAAGCGTGTTGATCTCGATGTTCAGATGCCGGCCGACCTCGACCAGTTTCGGAGAAATAATTCACATGGAGCAGTCGTTTGTCGGAAAGGTCTTGTCCAGCTGGGCCATGGCGCCGCCGATGGATGCGGACTTTTCAAGAAGATGCACATAGTACCCCGAGTTTGCCAGATCGAGAGCGGCCTGCATGCCGGCGATTCCGCCACCGACCACCATAACCGACCCAATTACGTCCTTGCTTGGCATGTCGTTTGTCTCCAGACTGAATTCTTCTAATGTTTCAGATAGGTTAGATCGATTTCTAACAACGGCTTAGGTTCTTGCTGCAAACAAATTCCTTACACATCAAAAAAAGGTCATGTCAACCATATTCGGAAAAATTATGAGATAAATCCCATTATATCCCCGTTTCACATTTTGCCATGGAATAAAATAAATAAATTGAATTCAGTATGTTATAAAATCCATAGGAAAACCGGAGGCATTGACGGGACGCCGAACGACCGCTCGGTATACCTTCACCACAGGCCCAATCCGGCATCCCGGACATCACGGGTTTTCCTCACAATTGTGTGACGAGTGGACATTCCTGTTGCCAGGGTACCGTCATCTTCGGGATGTTTCATCAATAAGATGTTGAAATCGTATTCAATAGTTTTACTAAAGGTGATGGTATAATATTTGCTTTAATCTGTTACGCGTTATCGACCTGGTTGTACAGGAGGTAGGATGATGTGGTTCCAGCGGGGGAAAAAAGACGGTCTGGAGTTTGCCAGGCGATCCAATGGTGCCATTGAAAATTACGATCCTACCAAAGATGCGGTTCTTGGAGAATATTTCTCCAAAATGGCGGCCAAATATAAACTGATCCGCATGGTGGACGGCAAGCCGGTCGGCTTGGGAATCAATCCGATCTTCCAGCAATGGGAATATGGTTGGTCCGAAGGGGTTTGCGACTACCTAAAGAAAGCCGGCAAATGGATCAAACGGTTGACCGGCGATCATCCTTCTGAAGAAACCGATCAAAAGACCTGATCCAGCCTTCGGGTATCCCGGATCAGCTCCCATTTCCGAACATTTCCGCGTCCCTTAGGGATCGTCCACCTCACGAACATCCCCTCAGGGCCCCTTTTCAACAATTTGTGAGAGAGATGCCTATTCCGGCAACACCCTGTTTCCTCTGCCAGCCCGGTCTGTCGGTTGTGTTTTAATATCGTCCGGCGTATGAATATTCAAATGGGCCGGAAACCGAAAATAGTCATCGTGGCAGGGCCGACCGCTGTCGGAAAGACGACCTTTGCCATCGAATTGGCCGAGGGATTGGGCGGGGAAATTGTTGGTGCGGATTCTATGCAAATATACCGTTATATGGACATCGGCACGGCGAAACCGACCCAGCAGGAGAGGGCGCAGGTACCCCACTATCTGATCGACATTCGGGATCCCGACGAATCCTTCGATGCATCCCAATACGTCCGGGAAGCTCGACATGCGGTGGAAGAGGTGATCCGTCGCGGTAAGGTACCGCTGGTGGTCGGTGGTACCGGTCTTTACATCAAGGCGCTGTTAGGCGGCCTATTCGAACTGGAGTCTATCGACGAGGGGATTCGCGAGCGTCTTCAGCATATCCTGGATGCTGAGGGTATCGAAGCCCTCTATAAACGGCTGCAGGTATGCGATCCGGTAACCGCCGATCGTCTCCAACCCAATGATACCTATCGCATTCTCAGAGCTGTGGAGATATATGAGACAACCGGTGTGCCCATCGTCGAGCACCAGAAAGCCCATCGTTTTCAGGACGCCCCTTTTCAATCGATGAAAATTGGCCTCTTTATGGATCGTGACGCCCTCTATAACCGCATCAATCGGCGCGTTGACGCCATGGTTGCGGAAGGCTTCCTTGATGAGGTGCACCGCCTCCTCGCGCGGGGTTACGGTGAGGATTTGAAGAGCATGCAGTCCATTGGCTATCGGCACATGGTCGGTGTCATCCGCAACCGATACTCTAAGGAAGAGGCAATGACCCTGATGAAACGCGACACCCGACGCTATGCCAAACGACAGATGACCTGGTTCAAAGCCGATCCACATTTTCAGTGGATAACGCCGTCCCGGGTTGGGGCGGTCACAGAAATGGCCGAGAGATTTCTTCACTCCCCATAAGCCGGAAGATTTCGGTAAAAGATCATGCCGATCCTCGCAAAAAACGCCAGGCACCGTCCCGGTTCAGCAGGACGGCTGCCCGGGCGGGAAAATATCCTGTGGCGGCCATGGTGATGCGTCCTTTTCTTAGAATTCGGGTTCGTTGACTTCGTCCTCGTGCTTATATTAACTAATTAAGGCGATATGAACCTTTAGATAACGCATGGAATCGGTGCCATGAAGATCGCGTTGGTCCAACTGAATCCAATCATCGGCGACTTCTCGCGAAACGCGGAGCGGATCGTTTCCTATACCGAAAGGGCCAAAAAAGCCGGTGCCGATCTGGTGGCGTTCTCCGAGCTGGTGCTCCCCGGTTACCCGCCTCGAGATTTGCTGGAGAAATACGATTTTGTCCAATCGAATCTGAACTGCCTGGATTCCCTGATCAGCACCATACGGGGTATCGGCGTGCTTTGCGGATTTGTGGATATCAACCCGGCAGACGAGGGAAAGAGCCTCTACAACGCCGCAGTGCTGTTTGAGAACGGACAGATTCTGCAAAAAGCCTACAAACGGCTTCTCCCCACATATGACGTGTTCGATGAAAGTCGTTACTTTGAACCTGGCGCCGTAAGTGAGCCAATTCTCTACAAAGGGCTCCAACTCGGCATTACCATCTGTGAAGATGCCTGGAACGATAAGGATGTGTTTTCCCGGCGCATCTATCATCTGGATCCGGTGGCCCAGCTTGTCGAAAACGGCGCAGAGCTGATCATCAACATCTCCGCCTCACCGTTCCATGTGGGAAAGCATGATTTCCGAAAGCACATGCTCGGGACCATTGCGCGGAAACATCAGGTGCCCCTGGCTTATGTCAATCAGGTGGGAGGCAATGACAGCCTGCTATTTGACGGATTGAGCTCCGTTTTCGATCGGGATGGCCGGGTTGTCGGCTCTGCGTTGGATTTTCAGGAAGACCTGATCGTCTATGATGTGGAGACCAACCAATCCGAAATGCACCCGGAAGCCGGATCGGATATTGAATCGTTGCAGGCGGCATTGGTGATGGGCACGCGGGACTACGTCACCAAGTGCGGATTTTCCAGGGTTGTCATCGGACTCAGCGGCGGCATCGACTCCGCCCTAACGGCCTGGATTGCTGCCCAGGCTCTAGGGCCGGAAAACGTCTCTACGATATTCATGCCGTCCCGTTACACGTCCCAGGACAACTTCGAGGACACCCAACGCCTCGCGAAAAACCTTGGAGTTTCCTACCGCGTGGTCCCTATCGATAGTATCTACGGCTCGTTTCTGGAGAGCATGCCGTTTGCCCCGGAAACCGATCCCGGGGTCACGGAGCAGAACCTTCAGGCGCGCATTCGCGGAACCATTCTCATGGCCGTGTCTAACAAAGAGGGCAGCATCCTGCTTTCCACCGGTAACAAATCGGAACTCGCTGTGGGTTATTGCACCCTATATGGTGATATGAATGGGGGGCTCGCTGTAATCTCGGACGTACCAAAAACACTGGTGTATGCGCTTTCCAGGCACATTAATGGGAAGCATGAAATTATTCCACAACGGATCCTGGACAAACCACCGTCTGCGGAGCTAAAGCCGGGCCAAACAGATCAGGACGACCTGCCGTCCTACGATGTGCTCGATCCGATATTGACCGGATACATCGAGGAACTGAAAGGGGAAGGGGAGCTCCTCCGGGAAGGTCATCACCGTGGACTTGTTGAAGATGTCGTGTCCCGGGTGGTCCGGAACGAATACAAGCGCCACCAGGCCGCCCCGGGACTAAAGGTTACGTCCAAGGTATTCGGCTATGGGAGACGGTATCCCATGGCGCAGCGCTACAAACCGAAGATTTCATGAAATCTTTTCACATAATCTTTTCAGATGGACACCCTATCATGAGCAAACAGGATACAACGGAGTCTTCTAAGGCGCGCCAGACGGGCAGTCAGTTGGACGAGCTCCTGGATATTGTTCACGATCTTTATGAGAAAAAGATCCCATTCAATCGCGTGCTCGGGATGCAGGTCGAAGCCATCAGCTCAGAGAAGGTCAGCGTGCGATTTGACATGACAGACGAACTGATCGGTAACTTTGTTCTGAATACTCTCCATGGCGGCGTTATTTCGGCCGTGCTCGATGCCACAGGGGGAATGACGGCGTCGGTTGGCGTGCTTCGGAAGATGCAACACCGGCCCTTGGAGGAGATTGCCGAGAGATTCACCCGTATCGGTACCATCGATCTTCGGGTGGATTATCTGAGACCCGGTCGTGGCGAATTCTTTCGATCTTCGGGAACCATCATGCGGACCGGCAACAAAGTCGCGGTTACCCGGATGGAACTGCACAACGATTCGGATGTTCTGATCGCCGTGGGAACGGGGACGTATCTGGTCGGCTGACCCGAACAATGCATGATATCTTTTCAAATATAGGAGTTAACGGCCAAAAATAATCGAACTATCAACAAGGCATGTGGCTTCTTCATTGGGTGCCGAGCGTGTTTATTCCAAGGCTAATAATTGAATTTGAAAAGATTTCACCCTGCGGGCCGAATATAGGCGGCACATGCCGGCGTGCTGAAAGCGGATAAAACGGAATATCAGAGGTCCGGGCTTATGAAACGATACCTCAGCGATTACAGAACACTGATGCTTGCCTTCGCCCTGGTGGCAGCTATGGGAATGTCGACATCGGATGCACTTTGCCAGCGTATTTACTCATGGACCGACAAAGACGGTACGCTTCACATTACCGATCAGCCGCCGCCGGACAGTGCCGACAGCGTGAATGTCTATAAGATTGTTACCACCCCTCAGCAACAGCAAGAAGATAAGACGCCCGAAGATTTAGAGGCGGTGAAAGCGATCCAGGATTACGAAAGACTGGAGGAGGAACGGGCGGCCGCTGCAGAGCAAGCTGTAAAGGCCCGAAAAAAAGCCATCGAGGCAAGACGTAAGGCGAACATCGCCGTGGCGGAAGCCGATCGGATAAAGGCGGAAACCAAGGAACTGGCGAAGAAGACAACCAAACGGAAGCAGGAACGGCTCGAACTGGATCGTCAAAAACAGCACGAGATAAAGACCATTTCGCTGGCCCAGGAAGCGGTCGCTCTGGCCCAGGAAGCCGAAGATATGGCACGGCTTGCCGAAGCCGAGGCGGAACGGCTGCGGCAGCTGACCCTGGAGCCGCCTCCGAAATCCCCGGCGTCTGAGACGCCCAAAGAGTAAAGTCCGGGGCGCACTTATCCCTGGATTTTCTTTGAACCTATCGCTTCACTCGGCCCCTCGGCCCCTTGGATCCTTCTTGATCCCACCAAGGCAGCCGAATGACTATGGCTTTTCGTTTGCCCCGATGTCAGGCAACGCCACGGCTAAAAACCACGCAGCAACCCACTCGACAATCCAAATATTTCCCCTCCTGGATTGGTCAGATCAAACCATTTGGCCGGATCGGTGATACCCGATGCCATTTTCAGGTGGGCGCGGGACCAGATCAGGACGGCGACCCGCGTGTGATCGATTTCTTTGTCGATCAGCTCGATTAGCCGATCCAGCTCATCATGGGTTTCCCTGTAGACCCTGTAGTCGGGATCAATATTGGCTGAAATTTCCTGGATCGCTTTGAGTTCTTCCACCAGGTGATTGCGAATCGCCCGGACATCCATCGTCGTCAACTGGCCGTCCGGTACCAGATACGCCGGAACAACGAATATGTTCGCCAGGACTTTGTCTAGGGCATCGGGGTCTCCATGGCCGTAGTCGTGAATTAGTTGAAGCCCCTGTATGATGGATCTCTTCTGGGCTTCCAGCGTGTCCCTGAATTCGTTCATATATCGATTGGCGTCGGCTATGGCGATCTCCGTTGAAAGGGCAAAATACATCAGCTGTCGATCCATCCGGCTAAGGAGTGCGTTGCCGTGCCGCGCAGCCTCGTTGATGAGCGGCTGGGCAGCGGCTAAGGCATCGAGAAGTTTCTTTTGCTCACGTATGGATTTGAGAATCTGCTGGAAGCGTTCTTCGGAAATCATACTCTCGGCACGCCGTTCCTCGCTGGCAGAATTTCGCAGCGTATCGATGTATTCGGCGAAGGCGAGGATCTTTTCTTTTTCTTCCTTCTGGGACTCGGCCAGGGTGACGATCTCTAAAGAGTAGGCAATGATTGCCCTCAGCAGCTGGTCCACCTTTTCGGCCAACTTGTTCAGTTCCTGGACTTCGGCGCTGTTTTTGTTGATATAGTTACGGGTTAGAATCGCCTTATCCTGGCGAAAAATAGAATGGGAACGCGTCAGAAGTGAAATCGTCTGGTCGGCAAAGGGCCCCAGATTTTCTCTGGTGGTGGGAGTAAATTTCTGTTTCATGCTTCCCGTGCTTTGGGAACATCCCATACCGATGAGCGGCACCAGAAAAAACACTACCGCAATAGCTGCAAGCCCTCGTCCGCCGGTGCGTCCAGAAGATCCGATCAGGCCGGCCATGTCCGTCTCCTTATATGGGGGTGGATCATATTTCGGGGTCTCGGTGTATTTTTCATCATATAACAAAACTCGGTTCTTCTCCAAATCGATAGGAACCGAAAATCCACCAATTCTTTTTTTTATAAAACCTATGCCGTCGTTTTTCCAATTAATTAAGACTGCGGATGGAGAGATGATCTTGAACATTTATTGCTTTTCGATGCCCTTGCCCTGCCAGGTATCCCGCTCTACCAGCCGTTCGCGTATCCGTTTCAGGGTATGGGTCTTATCCAAAGCCCAGACCGGTGCCACCAGCTCTTCCGGGTGGGGATCTCCGGTCAGACGCTGTATGACCATGCGTTTCGGCAGGCGTTCCAGAAAATCACAAACCAAATCCACATACGCTTCCTGCTCCAGACATTGATAGTCGCCTTGGTGGTACAACTGGGCTAACGCGGTGCCCCGGACCACATACAGCAGATGAATCTTGATGCCATCCAGATCGAGATCGGCAACGAAACGGGCGGTTTCCAGCATGTCTTCGCGGGTTTCTCCGGGAAGCCCCAAGATAACGTGAGCACAAATTGAGATGCCGCGACCGCGTGTCCGTTCCACAGCCCGTTGAAAGCATGCCGCAGCATGCCCCCTCTGAATACGTATCAGGGTGTCATCATGGGCCGATTGCAGTCCATATTCGATCCAGACAAGATGTTGGTCCGCGTACCCGCTCAGAAGATCCAGAACAGGTTCGTCAGCGCAGTCCGGGCGGGTACCGATGGAAAGCCCAACCACTTCCTCCACGGCCAGGGCCTCGTCATAAAGATTCCGGAGAATGGGTACCGGGGCATATGTGTTGGAAAAGGATTGAAAATAGGCAATAAACTTCCTGGCCTTGTATCGTTTCGAGAGACGTGCCTTGCCTTGGCGCACCTGTTCGGTAACGGACATCCCGCGACGGTGGGCGCCGGTGCCCGAACCTCTTGGATTGCAGCAAATACATCCGGTGTCGGACAAGGTACCATCGCGGTTCGGACAGGTCAGACCGGCATCGATGGTAATTTTCTGTACCCGACAACCGAACATATACCGGAAATAAGAGTTTAAATCGGTGTAGCGCTGTGGCTCCATTGGCGTTCACCCTGGCTTGACCTCTCTTTTTCAACGATTATATACATCTTTATAACGAATAAAAACATTTATCCATGAGTACCTACTCCAAAACATATGATTTAATCATTGTCGGCGCCGGCCATGCCGGCTGCGAGGCGGCACTGGCTGCCGCCCGAATGGGGTGTTCCGTGCTGCTGATGGCGATCGATTTGGACAAGGTCGCCGCCATGCCCTGCAGCCCTTCCATTGGAGGCATGGCCAAGGGCCAGCTGGTCAAGGAGATCGACGCTCTCGGCGGCGAAATGGCCCGGGTCACGGATCAGTCTGCCATTCAATACCGGACGCTCAACACGCGGAAAGGCCCTGCCGTTCACTCCTCCCGAACTCAGAACGATAAGACACGGTATCATACCGTGATGAAACGGATCATTGAACGACAGACGAATCTGGATTTAAAGCAGGCCCTGGTAGAAAAGCTTCTCATTGAGGATGGGCATGTTGCCGGAGTCGAGGACCTGACCGGTTTCCGCTACCCGGCAAAAACAGTACTGCTGGCCACAGGGACGTTCCTTAGCGGGCTGATACATATCGGATTTCGCTCGTTTCAGGCCGGTCGGGCGGGCGAATTTGCTTCATACGGGTTGCCCGCGCAACTAAAAACCCTCGGTTTTCGTTTAGGCAGGATGAAAACGGGGACACCGCCTCGAATAAAGAAGTCGAGTATCTATTTTGACGCATTCACCATGCAGGAGCCGGATCCCACACCCCGACCATTTTCTTTTTTTACCGAGAACATCACCATGCCCCAATTACCCAGTTACATTGGTCATACGAATGCCGAAACTCACCGGATCATCCGGGAGAATCTGCAACACTCGGCGCTGTATGGGGGCGTCATTAAAGGCGTGTCCGCCCGGTACTGCCCGTCATTGGAAGATAAGGTTGTAAAATTCTCAGATCGACAGCGTCATCAAATTATTTTGGAGCCGGAAGGTGTCGAGACCGATGAGATCTACGTGAGCGGTCTGGGTAACAGCCTGCCGATGGCGACTCAGGTCCAGGTGGTGCGGTCCGTTCAGGGCCTGGAAGAAGCTGAAATCATGCGTCCGGCCTATGCCATTGAATATGATTATGTCGATCCGATTCAACTCAAACCCACCTTGGAGACCAAAATTCTGGGAGGTCTTTTTCTGGCCGGACAGATCAACGGGACCTCCGGCTATGAGGAGGCGGCCGCACAGGGAATTTGGGCCGGCGTCAACGCCGCCTGCCATGTCCTTAAACGACCGCCCTTTGTCTTGGATCGATCCCAAGCCTACATGGGTGTTATGATAGACGATCTGGTGACCCGGGGTACGATTGAACCATACCGGATGTTTACATCCCGTGCCGAGTACCGACTGATGCTCAGGGAAGATAACGCCGATTTACGGCTTTTGGATATCGGTCATGGGCTGGGCTTGATCGACAGAACTACCGCGGAAGACGCCTCGGCCCGTAAACGGCTCATCCACCAGGAGATCCGCCGGCTGGAGAAAACCGTTATCAAGCCATCCGCCGAGGTGAACGCGTATCTGGTGTCTCGAGGCACACCTCCTCTTCGAACCGGTATTCCCATGGATCAGCTTCTGAAACGCAAGGAACTGGATTATTCTGACGTGGATGTTCTTGCCAAGGGACCGATGCCGCTTTCCCAGAGGGTGGTGCGCCAGGTGGAAATCGAGATCAAGTATAAAGGATATATCGAGAAACAGCTTCGGGAAATTGAAAAATTTAAACATATGGAAACCCAAAGCATTCCCGACGGCTTCGACTTCGAGCAGGTGCACGGTCTCTCCAATGAACTTAAGGAAAAACTGACCGCCGTCAGACCAGTCTCCTTGGGGCAGGCCTCCCGAGTGGACGGCATCACACCCGCGGCCTTGTCGGTTCTGATGATTGCGTTGAAGGCCTGGTCCAAGCATCACGCGGATTCCCCACGGTCTTCGGCAAATCTGTGAAAATGCAGCATCCATCGGAGTCTGTCTTGACACGGAGGCGGCCGCTTATTATGTTTAAGCCGTCTAAATTCATATAATTTTAAGAGGGTTAGGTAAAACTGTAGCCGTTGTAAATCCCGGGTGAAGCCGGCAGAGCACCGTTTACCCGTTCGGTTTCAAAATCCTAATCCAAGGTATGGGGATTATGTCGGGAAGCGACTATTATAAAATTCTTGGTGTCGACAAAAATGCTTCGGACAGCGATTTAAAAAAGGCATACCGGAAGCTTGCCTTGAAGTATCATCCGGACCATGCAAAGGGAGACAAATCCTCTGAAGAGAAGTTTAAGCAAATCAGCGAAGCATACGCCGTACTCAGCGATCCGGAAAAGCGCAAACAGTATGATCAGTTCGGCAGCGCCGGGTTTCAGCAACGCTATTCACAGGAAGATATCTTCCGCAATTTCGATTTTTCGGACATCTTTAGAGAATTCGGATTTGGTTCAAATGCTTTTGGGGGACGGTCTGGAGGCGTTAAATTCTCCTTTGGCGGCGGGGGGTCACCGTTCGGATTCGGGGGAGGCCCTTCCCAGCAGCAAGTTAAAGGTTCCGACCTGGTCTATGAGCTGGGCCTCACCATTCAAGAGATTTTCACCGGAACCCAGAAAACAATTACCTTTCAGCATGAAGGTAGAACAGAGAATTTAACCGTGAAAATCCCGAAAGGCATGGTCGCCGGTAAAAAACTTCGAATCGCGGGGAAAGGGGATCAAAGCCCATACGGCGGGCCTCCGGGTGATTTGTACATCCAATCGAAGATGCTCGGCGATCCGCAATATTACTTGGATGGGAACGACCTGTATATCGATCGGGACATCAAACTTTCCGAAGCGCTTCTCGGAACGTCGGTGTCGGTGCCTCTGCTTGACGGAAACTCCGTGAACCTCAAAATCCCTCCTGGGACCAAATCCAGGACCAAAATGCGAATTCCCGGCCGCGGCATCCCGTATATGAAGGGAAGTGGTACCGGCGATCTGTTTGTTCGCATCCTCATCCCATTACCTGCCAAACTGTCAAAGGAGCAGCGGAAAATCGTTCAGGAACTTGCCGACGCCGGTTTGTAAGAATTTAATTTTATTGACAACTGACACTATTCAAGTTACGTTTCCAACGATATGGGGCATTTGGAGATTTGGATAGATGTCGGTTAAAGAACCGAAGTGATCGGACCATGCCTGAATTGATTCCTGTTCTGTCCCGAGAAGAAATCAAAGACCGTATTTCCGGTGTCGCCGTACAGATTTCCAAGGACTATGAAAATCGAGAACTAGTTCTCATCGGTGTTCTAAAGGGCGCGTTTGTTTTTCTCTCCGATCTCATCCGACTTCTAACCATTCCAGTTAAATTAGATTTTGTGAGCGTCACCAGTTACGATTCCGGCACTTCTTCTACCGGAGAGATTCGACTCACCAAAGACCTCGGTATCGATATCAACGGCAAAGACGTATTGATCGTAGAAGACATCGTCGACTCGGGGCTAACGCTGCAATGGCTTTCGGAGTATGTGAGGTCCCTGGATCCGAAATCGGTTAAAGTATGCACCTTCATCGACAAACGGGAACGCCGCGAAGAAAAGATTTTCGTGGACTATGCCTGCCATGTTGTCGAGGAAGGATTTCTGGTTGGCTATGGACTTGATTATGCCGAAGACTATCGATACTTGCCCGGCATCTATCACTTGAAATTGTAGCCAGTGAGGAAGCGTTATGATTATCACCTGTGAGGAATGCCGCACCAGCTTCAACTTGGATGAAAAACTTCTGAAACCGACAGGTTCTAAAGTTCGCTGTTCCAAGTGCGGCGATGTGTTTATTACCTTCCCGCCTCCGCCGGAAGCAGTGGCACCTCCAGAAGCTGAACCGGTTGCACCGGCAGTCCCGGCACCTCCAGTAGCGGAGCGTCCTGAAGCAACCGCTCTCGAAGATTTCGAAACCCCGGCCGCTGAAGAAGCCGATGATATGGATCTTGGACTAGATCTGGAACCCGATGAAGAAGATCTGGCAACGGCTGCGTCGGAAGAATCGGAGCTTCCCGTGGATGAGCTGGATCTTTCCGATCTAGGCCTCGATGAGGACACCGAAGATGAACCGTCGGCAGAGGTCTCGGAAGTCGAGACGGTCGCCGCGGATGCGGAGCTCGATGCCGAGCTCGATTTTTCCGATCTGGACCTGGGCGATGATGAGGCAGAGATTCCTGAAGCGGTATCCGAAGAACCGAGTGGTGGTCCCGAAGAGGAAGGAGAGCTGGATCTTTCCGATCTGGATCTGGACTTAGACCAGGAAGAGGGGGCTGCGCCATCGGAGGCGGAGATCGCCGTTGAAGATGACCTGGATCTAAGTGACCTGGACCTGGGTGCTGACATTGAAGAGGCGGTTGTCGCGTCGGGGGGGGAAGCGCCCGCGGGCGACGAGCTGGATTTGAGCGATCTGGATCTGGATCCGGATATCGAAGAGGCCGCAGCGGAAGCCGAGCCTGCCGCTCCAGCGGCGGACGATGAATTGGATCTGAGCGATCTGGACCTGGGGCCCGATGTCGAAGAGGCCGCAGCAGAAGCAGCGCCCGCCGCTCCGGGAGCGGAAGATGAGTTGAATTTGAACGACCTGGATCTGGATTTGGATCTGGAGGATGAGGATGCGATGCCGGATGATGAGGTCGTCGCAGCCGGTGAGCTGGACCTGGATGAGTTGGACCTGGAAGCCATGGAGGATGAGGGGATATCGACCGGCGACATGGACGAATTGGATCTTGGGGCTGAACTTGAGGAAGCCCCTGCTGATGCCGGGGAAGGGTTGGACCTGGACGATCTGGAGTTGGATGAGGTCGAAGACGAGTCTGCCGCGGAAGACGTACTGGGGGATTTAGATCTCGATTTAGGTGCCGAGGATGACTCCCCAGCGGCAGCAGTCGTGACCCCGCAACAAGAGATCTCAGCCGGACAGCTGGATATATCCGAACTTGAAGCCGTATTTGATGCGCCCGATGACGAAGTCGATACATCGGATGAATCGGTCGAGGAATACGATCTTGAGTTCGATATGGAAACGCTGGAAGGTGACGAGGCCGCCGAACCCGAAGCCGTTGCTCTGAGTGACAGTGCCGATGAGCTTGATCTCGAAGAAGTGGAAACCATGCTGGACTCCAGCGAGGAAGAAATGGCGCCCGCGGCAGAAGGCCCGGATCTCTCGGATGATGGGATGGATCTGGAGCTTGATCTGGAGGAGATGGAACCCGAAGAGGCCGACGAATTGAGCATGACACCGGATATTTCAGCTTTGGACGGGCTGCCCGGCGCAGATACCACCGACTACGGAGCTGCTTCGGCCTTTGCCGAGACCATGGATATGGAAACCCTCGAAAAAGAATCCATGGCGCTGGAAGGTGCTTTGCCGGACGCTGGGGCGGCCCAGGCTGTGGCGCCCGAAAAGCAAAAACGACGGCGTGGGATCGGGAAACCTGTAAAAATTCTGCTTTACCTGTTTCTGCTCCTGGCTGTTGCCGGTGGGGCGCTTTATTACAGCGTCATGTTTATGGGCATCCAGATTCCGTATGTGAGCGATTTTCTCAATCCCCAGGATGAAAGTGTGAATCGCATCGAAATCATCCAGGGGACTGTCCGCAGCAAATTCGTTGAAAACAACAAAGCCGGAAAACTGTTTATCATCACCGGGCGGGTCACCAATGGGTATAAAAAGCCCCGCAATTTTCTCAGTGTTACCGGAAAACTGTACGGAAAGGGTAATAAGCGGGTCGCAACGCAAACCGTGTTTGCCGGCAACATGTTGACGGCCATCGAGCAGGCCACTCTGGATCTGCCCTCGATCAATAAACGGCTGCGAAACCGGGTGGGCGAAAAGAAACAGAACATGAATGTCAAACCTGGTGCTGGCTTGCCGTTTATGGTGGTGTTTGCCAATCTTCCTGCGCAGCTTGAGGAATTCACCGTCGAGCCCGGAACTTCCATATCCGCTCAATAGCTGGGATGTTCCGCAAGCGGCTTCGTGTGAGTAATGATTGCTGCTGGCGGGCTAGCCTGGATCGCCCCTGCTTGTGAAATCGAACCGGAAAGCCCCCTCATTGGAGCGGTGAAGGACATCGTCAGATCCGATTCAGAGCAACATCGTCGCGTTTTAGAAAATCGTTTCACGATTTTATTTAAATCTTGACGAAGGAATGTGAAGCTGGTAATGACAGCCGTCTAATTCGCTCGTGGCGATGTAGCTCAGATGGTTAGAGCATGCGGCTCATATCCGCAGTGTCCGGGGTTCGATTCCCTGCATCGCCACCATTTGAATAGAAGGCTGGAGCCTGGATCGGGTTTCGGCCTTTTTTTGTGGGTTATTTTTCCGATAACAGCTGCCTGTCTTCCGATTCTGCTAGTATCGCCTCCAGATCCTTCACGAGTTTTTGAAATTGGGGACGCACTTCAAAGTCGGTGATGCCGGCCTTCTTTTCAAGCGCCCGTAAAAAATTGTACGGCAGCTTTTTCTGAAACATGTTGACCAGCCAGGGCGGGATAAACCCCTTCGGATCCACATACAGCAGCATGGACACCTCTGTTCTCCGCTCACTGATGGGTCGCACATTCATTTCCCCGCAATGCATATGAGATCGGACGGCCCCCTTCTTCACCGGTTGACCGTCGAATTTCACCGAGTAGATGTCCAGCACCAGGTATTTTCGCTCCCGATCGAGCCGGACGCTATTGCGCAGCACCATCTCCCTGTCAGCGAAGGGGAACGGTACCGTGTTCAGGCTGTAGGTGATGACATCCAGATCGGAGTTTTCTTGGAGGATGTATTTTTCCCGAGTATCCGGCATCCATTCGTCGGTGATGTCCACCCGTCGCAAGACCTCCATCATTTGCCCGACCGGTGCCTCGAGCACCGCTTCCGCACGGAAGGCCAATAGGCCCGATTCCTTGAGTCTCTGGGAAAAGACCGTGATGCCGGGCCGCGCGTAAATTTCTTTCCAATCCCCTTGTATGGAACATTGCCGCTCAGAATCGGCATCATTCGCGATGGTCGCTGCCGGTGCCATGAGCACCATCCAGAGAGTGAGCCAGATTATTTTTTTCATTCGATGTCGTCCCTCATTTTGGGGTCTATCCGCTGTTTTCCGGATTTCTCAGCCAGATTCCACCTGCAGAACGCGTGCCAGGAAGGGAACATGTAAGGATTATTTAACAAGCCTGTGCGCGGACCAGAAAAGTTTACAACCTACTGTAATCGTTTTAAATATGATCTGAACAAAAGAGAAAAAATCCCGATCCCGATAAAAGGCATCGTAATGGAATTCTAACATCCGGTACGCCATCTCCCGTCTCGTGGCTGCTGCCGGCTGCATGTCCTGAGCTTTAACTTTGTCTGTAATATCCATAAGATAACTTGGCCGGCACCTGATTCTGGAATACGGGGTAGGTCTCCGAGTGCCATAGCGCGCCGGATTTGGCGCGATACGGCGAGGCTCGATCCAACAATATTGTAGATACCGGAACCGACAATCGGTTCACCTCTATGTTGGCGTCTAATAAATAAACGGGACTATGTACCAATTTAAGGCCAAAATGACCGGATCTGTCAAAGTGGTGGTGTAGGGTCTTCTCCCAGAAAGGAGAAGATACCATGAAT
>Ga0049114_1000061_pt1 | contig 27750 bp, 23 predicted proteins | sample WorMettanBELIZE2_FD_55211 | JGI IMG/M metagenome (GOLD analysis project Ga0049114, IMG submission 55211) | Marine gutless worms symbiont microbial communities from Max Planck institute for Marine Microbiology, Germany - Olavius tantulus BELIZE.2 | ecosystem: Host-associated > Annelida >... | reverse complement strand
GGAAAAACGCTGCTTCACAAGTCCAGGAAAAATCGGTATTTCATGGCGGAAGTCCTTTTGCTTTTCGGCCTACTTGTCCTGAGCTCGGTCGAAGGGTCAGCGAAAAGAAAAAAAAAGCTATCCGCTCAGCGCCCTCTGCCTGTCGGGTCGAAGCTCGAAGAGCGAAGCCTGGCGTCTCTGCGGTAAGTCGTTTTATCGAAACAAACCGGAACTGAATTCCTTCATTTTTTATCGACAGTAGCTATCCACGAACCAAACCGCTTCTCCCCTACCGGCCTTAAGCCGAACTCGACACCGGCTTCCAGAATGGCATGAACCATGCTGTCCCCATAGCCCCGGCTGCAGTTCAACAAAAAGCCCCCGTCGACACTGTTATCCAGGACGACAATCTGGCAGGGCACGTGGCAAAAGGGGCCTTGCAGGAGAAACGGTGCAGTTTTGCCCGGTTCCGTGAGGTCCAGGTTGGTCAGTTTTTCGGCCACGGAGAAGATGTCGGGTCCAAACAACGCCAGAAATACAGACGCTTCACTGACATCCGTATAGCCCGGATAATCGGGCATCGGCGGCGTTTCCGTCCCCAGATGATAGATCGATGCCTGGGTGCGGTTCATTCGGTTGATGATTGTATCACCGGCAAACGTGCGCTGACCGGGCAATTCCGGGATGGCCAGATCGCAGGGGGTGATGTTCTGAATCCCGCTGTCCTGCAGATCCCACCGGGCTTTATGGGCAAGATCAATAAGCCAGGGGCCGTTGCCTTCGTCCTCGTATTCCAGTGCCACCGTCCAGTTGTCCCGTTCTTCCGATTGGATGGGACTGGCGGTAAACTTTACCGGCGATTGTCTTCTTATCTCGGCCATTTTAAGTTCCTCATCAGCTAAAAAGGATTTTCTACGTCTTCCTGTTCGTTCAAAAGGGGTAGATTGTGGTTCAGGCCAAGGCCGCAGAGCTTTTGCAACCGCAGGCGTAGAGTTACTACGTCGAGGATTGCGGAAACCCGAGAACGCCGGCCTGGGCCACAAGATGCCCCTTCCGAACGAACAGGTTAGGATTTCATCCGTTTACCCTCCGGATCATAAAAGGGCATGGAAACAACCCGGGCATCCAGCAGTTTGCCGTTGCATTCGTCCTCGTATATCTGCAGCCGGGTTCCGACATCGGCCAGTTCTGATTCCACCAGAGCCATCCCGACGGCTTCGCCGGAGGTAAAACTCTTTCGCATGGTGGCCACATAGCCGCGGACTTTGTCGTCCACGATGAGGGAACCGTCCCGGGCGGCACGGGTATCGTCCTCCATGCGGATGCCCACCAGGGTCAAGCGGCCGGCATCATTTTCAGCCTGGCGAAGGGCCACGGCTCCTACGGTCTTGGCGTCGGATTTGGTGCGGTCCCACAAGAACCCAAGGCCGCCATCCAGCAGGTTGGTGCGCTGCTCGGATTCCTGGCCGAGAATGATGTGGCATTTTTCCATGCGGAGCACATTCTGCGCTTCGACGCCGAAATTTCGGATGCCGAACTCGACCCCGGCTTCCTTGAGCATGTCCCAGACCGTCTGCATGTATGATGCGGGGACGTGGAGCTCGTAAGACAATTCGCCGACAAATCCCAGGCGCATGGCCCGAACCGGGATCGTCTCCTGGATGAAAAACTCTTGATAACCGGAAAAGGGGAAAGCCTCGTTGGAAAGGTCGATATCGACCACCTTGGCCAGCACCTCACGGGCGCTCGGCCCCGAGAGATTGATGACCCCCATGGCATCGGTGAGATTGACAATGTGAAAGTCCCAGTTGTCGAAGCGGGTGTGAAAGCGGATCCACTCCGCGGTCTGCCCGGCCCTGCCGGTAGACGTCGTAAAGTAGTAGTCGTTCTCGCCCAGCTTGGTCACCACGCCGTCATCGATGACGCAGCCGTCGTCGTTGCACATGGCCGAGTATTTGATGCGGCCTTCCTTCACCTTGCTCATGTCCGACACGTACACCCGCTGCAAGGCCTTGAGGGCATCGGGACCGTGAATGCGGAACTTGCCCAGGGTGGAACCGTCCAGCATGCCCACGTTGTTGCGCACGTTGAGGATTTCTTCTTTGCAGTCGAAATCATCGCTGAAGTAGCGGACCCGCTGCCAGACCCCGATGTTGCGGAAAATGCCGCCATCGGCTTTCTGGGAATCATGCAGCGGGGTGCGCTTGAACATGTGGTGGTTGTGACCCGCATATGTGGCGATATATGTCGGCACCAACGGGGGACGCACCGTGGTTGGTTTCGGCGTGTCCGTGGATGCGGTGTATTTGGCCACAAACAGGGGAAGATTGTGACCGGGGATCCCGCTTTGGCCGGGCCCCAGGCCCACGGCAGCATACCGTTTGACCAACTCCGGAACGTCAAAACCCGAGTCGATGGCCTGTTTCACCGACTTGACGGTGGCGTCTTCATCAAAACAGATAAAGTTCTTGCGGCCTTTCACCGGAGCGGTGACCAGTTTGCAGCCCCGATCCTGGCCGGGAAGCGCCGCGGCGGCCTGCCGGGCCTCGTTCACCAATGGAGCCACGTCGGCACCGGCAGACGCCGCCGCCTCCAGGCCGGCCAGGCGGCCCGACGCTTCAATGGCGTCGGGGTCGTTGATCCCGGTGATCCGGCCTGCGGGGAACATTTGTTCGGGCAATTCGGTGGGCAGGAAATAGCCGGTGCGACTGTCGTAGCCCATCTTGGCCTGGGCCAGGATGAAGGGGCCGGTCACCGGTGTCAGCCCGGCCGAGGCCACCAGCAGGTCGCAGGGGAATTGCCGCCGGACGGTGCCCTCCACGGTGGAGAGGGTGGCTTTTTTTACAGTTTTGGCACCATGGGCTTTGGTCGCCACCCAGCCTTTGAGAACCGGAATGTCTCGCTCGGCAAGGGCATCCAAAAGGTCGGGGCGCTGGCCATCCTCGCGGATGTCGGCCACGCAGGCGATCTTCAATCCCAGATCGGAAAGATCGACGGCCGCCTCCAGACCCAGGTCGTGTCCCACCGAAAAAACCGCTTCTTTTCCGGGCAAGATGCCGTATGTACGGGCCAGGCGGTGGGCACAACCCACCTGCATGACGCCGGGACGCTCGTTGTTCTCGAAGAGAAGAGGACGTTCGATGCAGCCGGTGGCCACAACGACGCTCTCAGAGCGGATCTCGATGTAGCGCTCGGTAAACGCGTCACCTGCTTTGCCCTTCTGGAACGCGGTAATCAAATTGTTGTTGTAGACGCCCACCAAAGCGGTGTGCTCGAACAGCCGGATGTTGCCGGTCTGTTTGACCTGTTCGGCCAGCTCCCGGGCCCGCTCGTACAGGGGTGTGCCCTGGCGGTTGGTAGTGACGCGATAGTCGAAGCATCCACCCAGATGGGGACGGGATTCCAGCAGAACCACCCGCTGCCCGGACTCGGCGGCTGAAAGGGCTGCGGCCATACCGGCGGGACCGCCACCGATGACGGTGACTTCCGCCGTCAGGTATTGCTCGTCATAGCTGCCCTTCATCTCATAGTCGGGGGAAATCACCCCCAGTCCCGCTGCCTTGCGAATCTGCTTCATGGCTACCGGCCACATGGCCGCCGGCTTGTGCATGGTTTTGTAATAGAATCCGGCCGGCATCATCCAGTCGAGTTTGTCGATAAACCCGAGCCAGTCAAAGTTGGCCGATCCTTTTACATTCTGCGCATCGACCGCCATGCCGTCTTCGAGCAGCGTGTTTTCGGTGCGGACGTTGGGGATGCCGTCCACCGCCATGCACGTGTTGCTGCACTCGCCGTCGAGGCTGTAGAGCCCCCGGGGGCGATGATACTTCAAGCTGCGGCCGAATATCCGGACACCGCCGGCATAAAGGGCCGTTGCCACGGTATCTCCGGCCACCCCGTGATAGGTTTTTCTTCGGTATTTCAGGGTGAGCGGTTCATCCGGGTTGATCCGGAGCGTGGGGAGTTGCTTAAGCCTGTCCATCTTCGGCCTCCGGTGGTTTTGCTTCGAGGTTTTTTGTGGTGTCGCGAAAAGTGGTGAACCAGGCTCCGCACCCGTCGCGGTGGCACCACCACTCCTTCTGGACCCCGACCGTACATGTGTTCATATGGACGTAGTCGCACCAGGCCCGGGGGGTCAGGCCCTCCTCGGCCGGTCGCGGCCCCTTGTCTTCACCGCCGTATCGAAACTCGTAGCCGTTGCGTTTGCCGCAAATAGGGCACGTGAGTGTCAATGCCATGATGATATCTCCTTGGGTTAATTATCGGGGGTGTAATTGACCAGTGCCGCCGTCTCCCCCATCAACCGGTGGTTTTCATAACGGCGCAGGTTGAACGGTTTGAGCATCTCCGGGCATTTGCCGGTGGCCATGTATTCGGCCATGTATTTGCCCACGGCGCTGCAGGATTTGAAACCGAAGTATCCCCAGCCGCAGTCCATGTAAAATCCTTCGATAGGATCGTTGCCGTCCATGATGGGGGCCATGTCGGGGGTCATGTCCGCCAGGCCGCCCCAGATCCGCATGAATTTCACGCCGCGCAGACAGGGGAGCCAGTCCGACAGGGCCTCCGCCTGATGTTTGATGTAATGTGCCGTGTTCTGGGTAGTGTAGTTGGGCCACGGATCCATGTGGGCGCCGGTGGCGATTTCGCCTTTCAGCGTCTGGTTGGCATAGCAGTGGTATGCGCCCGAGGACACCACGTGGTCCAGAATCGGTTTGAGCGGCTGGGTCACCATGGCCTGAATGGTGAGGACGCTGATGGGCAGCTTGATGCCCAGCATGTGGTACATGATGCCGGCACTGTATCCGCCGGCGCTCACCAGTACCCGCGGCGTCTGGATCCGGCCGCGCGCGGTGTCGACGCCGGTGATCCTGCCGCCGTCAGTAAGAATGCCGGTGGCTTCTGTCTGCTGGTGGATGTGCACGCCGTGCTTGGCGCACCCTTTGGCCAGGCCCCACACGACGGCGTCGTGACGGACAATACCGCCCGGCGGATGGTACATGGCGCCGTGGATCGGGAAGGTAATGTCGTCGGAAATGTTCAGCGCGGGCACCAGCTCCTTGGCTTGCTTGGCGTCGATGAGATGGCTCTCCACGCCATGGAACTGGGCGGTTGCGATGTTCATTCGGGCCGCCTTCATGGCCGCCTCGCTGTGCATGAGATTGAGATTGCTGCAGTTGTTGAACATCAGGTTGAAGTTGAGTTCTTTGGTGAGGACCGGCCACAGGTCCAGGGCCTCTTTGTAGAGCGGCACGTTCTCCTGGGTCCGCTGATTGGCCCGGACGATGGCGGTATTGCGGCCGGCGCCACCGAAGCCGATGTACCGCTTTTCAAGGATCGCCACATCGGTCAAACGGTGTTCTTTTGCCAGATAATACGCCGTTGCCAGACCGTGCAGGCCCCCGCCGATGATGACCGCATCGTAACTCGATTTGAGCCGTTTTCTCTTGCCCCACAGGGGCTTGCGCTTGCCGAACATGAGAACACCTTTCGTTGTCAGGATGTTCGTGTTTGTCTCCAATTCCAAGGCCCTGCAGAAAGCCCTGGCAACCATTTATATAAACCTGAGCACGTTCTGCGAACGATAAGGGCCCTATCCTAAATGAAAGAAACAATGTCAAGATAAAAATAATATGAAAGAATTATTTTATTTTTAGTTGATTTTTTGTTTGCAAAAACAGATTAATTTATTATGGAATACAAGAGCTTTGAGCCAATTCAAACTAAATGAAAGGTTTCTTTCATACCCATAGAGGAGAATAACTAAAATGAACCATGCAAAAAATCCGGTAGTTCAGCACATTGTGGATCACATGGGGACATTGACGCCAAAGGGACGGATCCTGGGGAACTACGTGGTGCAGCATCCGCAACAGGTGGTGTTCATGACCACCAAGGAGCTGGCCAGGGCCTGCGCGGTCAGCGAGGCCACCGTGGTGCGTTTCGTCAGCCAGTTGGGATACGGAACCTATGGGGCGTTTCTTCAGGCCCTGCGGGATTTGGTCAATACCGGAATGACCCTCCAGGAGCGTGTCGATCTGCCCACATTGAAGGGGGCTGAAGGAGATCGCCTCGGCCAGGTCATGACCGAAGAGATGGAAAATATGCGCCAACTCTACCAGACCATCGACCGGGAGACACTGAACGCCTTTATCGATCAGTTATGGGATGCCCCTTCAGTGTATATTGCCGGGGCCAGGCTGTCTTACACGTTTGCCTATTATTTCGGCTGGTCTCTGTCCAAAGTCCGCAAAGGGGTCAACATTCTGAAAGGCAGCGACAGCACCGTTTTCGATCGGCTCAACAATGCCCCTACAGATGCCCTGGTGGTGATTGTGACCACATCCCGCTACCCGAATGAACTCATCCGATTGGCAAAGCTTGTCCGCCGCCTCGATCAAATCCTTCTGGTCATGGCGGACAGTCCGTTGTGCCCATTGTTTCCCTTTGCCCACAAAACACTGGTGGTGCCTTCCCAGTTCATCCCGTACACCGGCTACATCGCCGCCATGTCCAGTGTCATCAGCTACCTGATTCTGGAATTGGCTGCCAAACATCGGGAGAAAGTAAGCCCGCACCAGGAAAAGCTGGAGCAGATTTACCTGGAGAACGATATTCTGTTTAACCTGCCGATTACCGCTGAGCCGAATCCATGAAAAAACGCTTCATTGGGATGGTGGCAACCGGGCACCTGGTTCTGGATTCGTGTCAGGGAGCGCTTCCGGCTCTGGCACCGTTTCTGGTTGCAGAGCACAGCCTGAGCTATGCAGCGGTGGGCGGGATTGTTTTTGCCTGCAATTTTGCGTCAACCATTGCCCAGCCGTTGTTCGGATACGCCGCCGACCGTCTCGTAAACGCCTGGATCATGCCGGCCGCCCTGCTGCTGGGCGGTGTCAGTATCGCTGCCATGGGGTGGATGTCCACCTATCACATGGTTCTGCTGATGGCGGTCATTACTGGGGTGGGTATCGCCGCCTATCACCCGGTGGCGGCAAGACTGATCAACATCCGGGGCGGCAAGAAAATATCTACGGCCATGGGTGTATTCGGCATGGCCGGCAACATTGGGTTTACCCTTGGTCCGCTGCTGGCTGTCTGGGCGGTGCTGGAATGGGGGTTGAGGGGATCTCTGTTCTTTCTGGTACCCACCGCTGCAGTGACGGCAGCATTTGCCATTCTGTTGAATGGCTCGCCGAGTACCAGCGGTGCTGGATCCAAAGAGACCTCCATACGACAGGCGACCGGTAATCCTGCCGATGCCTGGGGGCCGTTCAGTCTGCTGATGAGCATTCTGACCGTGCGGGCGATCCTCTCCTACGGCCTGACGATATTCATTCCCCTCTTCTGGACCGGTCATTTAAGGCAGACCGAAGCCGCCGCCGGCATTGCGCTGTCTGTTTTTTGTGCGGCCAACGCCGTGGGAAGTATTCTCGGAGGCGCCCTGGCCGACCGTAATGGCCGAATCCGGGTCGTCGTTCTGGGGTTTCTCCTGCACGTGCCTCCCCTTTCCGTAATCGCCTTCGGGAATGATCCGTTATGGGCCATGGCCATGCTGATCCCGCTGGGGGTCGTTTTATCGGTACCATTCAATCCCATGATCGTGATGGGCCAGGAATATCTTCCCAATCATGTCGGCTTTTCTTCCGGGATAACACTCGGCGTAGCCATCGGCATCGGCGGAATGGCCGGGCCGGTGGTAGGATTGTTCGCCGACCAATACGGCCTACAGGCCGCATTTCAGATCCTTATCCTCTTGCCCCTCATTCTGGCTGTCATGGCCTTGCTCTTGAAAAAACCACTTCCCAACCCGAATCGTGGGTGACAGCGCGAAGGACGGGTCACCGATGAGAAGATATTTGGAAGACCATAAAATGTCCCCTAACCCCGATATTTCACGGGTATCTAATTCCCCGGCATGTACACTAAATTCCAGCATGCACATAGATAACTATCTGATATATCGTCTATTTTTTTCACTTGTGAAACCGGTCCACAGGCGCTATGTAATAAACATACAAAACGTCCTACATATATGTTCATGTTCGTAAAACAACTCTTATTCTGAATTCAGAAGCTCTCCAAATCGATCGTAATGCTATTGCCTTTCTAAAAAACTGAAATCATCTCGGTTCCAGAATCGATCGGGTTTTTCCACCACCTCTATTCGAGATCTAGCTCCGCCAGGAAGGCACCATAAACCAGGGCGGCTACCGTGCAATTTTCCTGTGACGTGGGTCGAAAGATGTCACGATTGTTCGGAATGATATCCGAACAAATCGAAACCGGTCATTGTTGCTTCTAAGCCATCGGAAGGAGGGTTGGAGATTGAGTGTTCACGTAACCATGCCGAAATTGGGCTTAACCATGAAAGTGGGCAAAGTCTCGAAGTGGTACAAAAATGAAGGGGATTCTGTCGCAAAGGGAGAGATCTTGTTTGAGGTTGAAACGGAAAAAATCACAAACAAGATAGAATCACCGGAGACGGGGCTCCTGTTTCAGATTGTGGTTCCGGTAGGTACCAAGGTACCCGTGGGGACCATATTGGCGGTAATAGCGCAGGAAGGGGAGCGCCCCGAGCGTATTGAAGGCATTCAGGCCGGAGAAATAGTTGAAATGAAACCGGCCCCGGGAAAAACCAAACCGGCAGTATCAGAGACCGGTCCAAGGGAAAAGAAGCGAATATTGTCGACCCCGGCTGCCCGCCGCGTGGCGAAAGAGCTGAGTGTTGATCTGGCGTCGGTAACCGGCACCGGTCCCGATGGAAAGATAAAAGAGGCCGATGTGCTGAAATTTCATGAGGAGAAACCGCCCCCTCCGAAAATCACCCCGCTGGCCGCCGAGATCGCGAGGCAGGAAGGTGTGGACATTTCGACCATCACCGGAACCGGTGAAATGGGCAAAATCACCAGGGAAGATGTCGAGCGGGCCCTAGCAGCGGCACGTGCTGCCCCGGAAGAAAAACCATCCGAAATCAGGACAATACCTTTTGAAGGCATGCGTAAATCCATCGCGGACAATATGCAGGCCAGTCTGCAAAACACGGCCCAGCTCACCGCTTTCACTGAGGTGGATGTGACGGAGATGGTACGCTTCAGGGATCTTTTAAGGGCAGAATACCAATCGGATGATTCTGTCAAAATTTCCTACAATGACATTATCATCATGGCCACAGCACGTGCCTTGATACGCCATCCCATCATGAATTCCACACTCGTTGGCGAAGAGATCCAGATTCATGGCATCGTTCATCTGGGGATTGCCGTTGCGCTCCCGGAAGGTCTCATTGTCCCGAAACTGCGCCATGCTGAAACGAAAAGTCTGCTGCAAATCTCAACAGAGGCACGAGCGCTGGCGAAAAAAGCGCGGGAGGGTGCCTTGAGCATCGAGAACGTCACCGGCGGCACGTTTACCATTACCAATGTCGGTATGCTCGGTGTGGATGGATTCACACCGGTACTCAATCCACCGGAGACCGGCATTCTGGGTATCGGCCGTGTAATCCAAAAACCGGCCGTGTTTCATGGCGAGATCGCGATTCGACACATGATGACACTCAGCCTGACCTTTGATCACAGAGTCGTGGACGGTGCGCCTGCCATGACCTTTTTAAAGGACCTGGCCCGGTACCTGGCGCAGCCGATGCTGATCATGGCTTAGCATGAATATCTCATGAAATCTTTTCTACACAGCCAATGAATTCCCCAGGGGCGTGAGACATCAATGCTGGCACCAAAAAGGAAATCAGGAAACCATAAATTCATAACCAATGAGGTGGCATCATGCATGATATGATGATCATCGGAGCCGGTTCGGGCGGCTATGCGGCGGCCATTCGCGCCGCCCAGCTGGGGGCACATGTCGTCATCGCCGAATGTGCGGATACAGGCGGCACATGCGTGAATCGTGGGTGCGTTCCCAGCAAGGTCTGGCTAAGGGCGGCTGATTTGCTTCTGGATATAAAGGCCGGAGACGAGTTCGGTATCCATGCTCCTGTGGAAGACATTGACTTCAAGGCGATTGTGGAACGAAAAAGCGGCGTTTCGGAGGAAATTCGCATGGGTATGGAGGCGCTTTTGGAGAGTTACGGCGTTGAACTCGCAAAAGGACGCGCCGTCATAAAAAGCCCGCAGCAAGTGGATGTGGATGGTCGTGGCATTGAGACAAAAAAAATCATTATCGCCACGGGCAGCTCCATCGGAGCCCATGAGATACCGGGGTTAAAAAAGGCGGCCATGACCACGGACGATCTATTGGACATGACGAAGGTGCCCAAGTCGATCCTGGTCTGTGGTTCCGGCTATATCGAAACGGAAATGGCCTTTTTGCTCAATGCATTCGGCTGCAACGTCATCATGGCAGCGGGGTCGGCGAGAATTTTACCCAAAGAAGATTCGGACACCAGCCAGAGAATAGCCATGGCGCTGCGGGAAAAGGGCGTGGAAATTATTCCGCGGACATCGCTGGAGTCCGTCAAGACGACCAAAACCGGAACCGCCTGCAAACTTTCCGGCCCCACGGAGCGCACCGTCAAGGTCGAAAACGTCCTGGTTTCCGGAAGAGTACCGAACACCGTCGGCCTGGGTTTGAACAATCTCGGTGTCACATTGAATGACGATAACGGCATCCGGGTTAACGACCGGCTGGAGACATCGGTTGACGGGATCTACGCCATTGGCGATGCCACCGGCGGCTGGATGCTCAGCCACGCGGCGTCTTCCATGGCCGTTGTTGCCGCTGAAAATGCCCTGGGGGCGAACAACCGGTATCGGTTTGATCTTATTCCCCGATGTCTGTGGACGCAACCGGAGATGGGAGCCATCGGACTTTCGGAAGAAGACGCGGAAAAAAAAGGGTATGACGTAGAAACCGGCGTTTTCCCCTATGCCATCAACGGGCTGGCCATGGTTCGCAACCAGGTCGATGGTGCCGCCAAAATCGTCTCGGACACCCGCTATGGTGAGATTTTAGGCGTTCATATCGTCGGGGCCAATGCCACCGAACTCATCGGTGAGGCAGTCATGGCCATGCAGCTGGAAGCCACGGTACAGGAGTTGGCCCGCAGTATCCGAATCCATCCCACCTTTTCGGAGGCCGTGGTCGACGCGGCCCGGGATGCCGGCAATTGGGCGCTATACCTGCCCAGGGACTGACACCGTCATGGAACAATGCACGTTGCAGGAAATTCAAATCGTCGATTGGGGACTTCTGGACTACGGCCAGGCCCTTGTCCGTCAACAGCAACTGGTTAACGAGCGGATAGACGGCCGAAGTCCGGACCGCCTGGTACTGGTGGAACACCCGCCGGTGGTCACCATAGGCCGCAGCGGAAGCCTGGAAGATCTTTGCTTCACCAAAGAGGCGCTGAGTCACATGGGCGTTTCTCTACACGATGTGGACAGGGGGGGCCGGGCCACGTTTCATGGTCCCGGGCAACTGGTGGTGTATCCCATCGTGAAGGTCAGCGGAAAAGATCTCCATGCCTTTTTGAACCGATTGCTCGATTCCATTGCCGATGTCCTGCATAGCTACAGCCTGGCCCCCGAATGGAAAAATCGAACGCCGGGCATCTGGGTGAACGGCGCCAAGATCGCCAGTATCGGTTTGGCGGTCCGAAAGTGGGTGACATACCACGGGGTTGCCTTGAACGTCTGCACCGATACCGGTTGGTTCGATCTGATCGTTCCCTGCGGTCAGCCCGAGGCGAAAATCACGTCCCTGGATCATGAAATGGGCGCTTTCGTGGATATGTCGGATGTCAAAAAGCGCTTTGTCGACTGTTTTTGCCGCCGGCACCACTACACCCCAATAAACGGCAAAAAGGGCAGGCACCCGCCATGGCTGGTATTGCTGGCAACGAATCGTCAGGCGGCGGATCGCATGGGAATACGGCTGGAGCAGTTCCATCTGGCCACCGTCTGTGCGAGCGCCTGTTGCCCCAACCAGGGTGAATGCTTTGCCCGGGGCACCGCCACCTTTATGATTTTGGGGACCTGCTGTACCCGCAGGTGCCGCTTTTGTGCTGTAGACAAGGGCCCGCCCGAAGCACCGGATAACCGAGAGCCCAAACGGATCGCCAAAGCCGTGCAGCAGTTGGGATTAACGCACACGATGATTACCTCCGTGACCCGGGATGATTTGCCCGACGGGGGCGCCGGCCAGTTTGCCGAAACCGTCCGGCAGATCCGCAAACAGTGTCCCGGCGTGTCTGTGGAAGTATTGGTGCCGGATTTTGGAGGGAACGTCTTGGCCGTTGATACGGTATGTGCCGTCCGGCCGGAGGTGTTTAACCATAATATCGAAACCGTGCCGCGACTGTATGCCCAGGTTCGTCCGATGGCCGATTATCGGCGCTCGTTAAGCATTTTGTCATACACCGCCGGCCGTGGACTCCAGGTGAAAACCGGTCTGATGCTGGGATTGGGGGAGACAAGCAACGAAGTGTATCAAACCCTTTTGGATGTGAAACGGAGCGGTTGTACGGCCATCACGGTGGGACAGTATCTGGCCCCCTCCGGCAGCCACGCGCCGGTGGTGCGCTATGTGCCGCCGAAAGAATTTGATCTGTGGGCCGACGCCGCCCGCGCCATGGGGTTTGCATCCGTGGCCTCGGGCCCATTGGTCAGAAGCTCTTATCGTGCAGAAGAAATGATGGATGCGGCCCGTAACGGGTCTGGAAACGATTACGTCAGAAAGGTAAGCTGATGGGAACCAAACGTTTTATCGTCGAGATCGGCACCGGTGCCGATCTGCACGGGGAGGACGTCACCAAGGCCGCCTGCCGGGCGGTACAGGATGCCATTTCCAGAAGCTGCCTGTGCGGATTGGTGGAAATTCTGGGGATCGACGACCTGCAAGCCATGGAGGTGGATATTCTGGTGGCATGCCCGAAGCCGGATGAAGTGGACCTGGAGCAGGTAAATGCCGTCGTTCCCATCGGTCAAAAAACCGCTCGGGCGGTACAGGGAGGGATGAACGTAAAAGGGCTGTGCGTGCCCAATTTCGCCCCGGACTGTGATCGCATCGTCGTGGCCAACGCGGCGGTGACGGTCTCCATTCGGGCAAATGAGTAACGCATTTGGGAAAGGAGGGATAGCCCATTATAGGGAGGTATGTTCTGATGTTGTTTCGCCAACATGAGCAATAAGGAGGGGAGCCATGGACCTGACAAATGAGCAATTACTACAGATGTATGTCACCATGAACAAGATTCGAACCTTTGAAAATCGTGTTGCCGAGCTTTTTGCAGATGGCAAAATTCCCGGTTTTGTCCATCTGTACGTGGGTGAAGAAGCAGTTGCCACCGGCGTTTGCATGAATCTGACCGACAACGACTACATCACCAGCACCCACCGCGGCCACGGGCATCTCATTGCCAAGGGCGGTGATATCAAGCAGATGATGGCCGAACTGTTCGGCAAAAAAACCGGCTACTGCAAGGGGAAGGGCGGTTCCATGCACATTGCCGATCTGGATCTCGGCATTATGGGAGCCAATGGTATCGTGGGCGGTGGTCCACCGCTGGCCTCCGGGGCGGCGCTGGCCTGCCAGTATCTTGGAAATGACAATGTGGCCATATGCTTTTTCGGTGACGGCGCCGCAAACCAGGGAACCACCCACGAGGCCATGACTCTGGCCACCTGCTGGAAGCTGCCGGTGGTGTTCGTCAATGAAAACAACATGTACGGCATCTCCTCGTGCACACTCAATTCGATGTGCGTTCCCAATATCGCCGACCGAGCAGCCGCCTATGACATGCCCGGAGTTGTGGTGGATGGAAATGACGTCATTGCGGTTCATGAAGCGGCCGCCGAAGCGATCGCCCGGGCCCGAGAGGGCAAGGGGCCCTCGTTGATTGAATGCAAGACCTACCGCCACAGGGGCCACTTTGAAGGCGATGCCTGCACCTACCGCGACGAAGCCGAGCTCGAAGAATGGAAAGAAAAGGACCCGATTCCCCGGCTGGAGCGGAAACTGAAGGAGATTGAACTGCTCACGGACGCTAAAATCGAGGAGATCCGAAGCACACTTCAAAACGATTTGGCCGCGGCTAAAAAATTTGCCGAAGAAAGCCCGCTTCCAGATGTGTCCGAACTCACGGAGGATGTCTACACCTAGCACAGGTCGATTCAACATCCACCTGAAACGGAGACTTTAAAAGGAGGATTGAAAAATGCCGAATATGACGTTTGCCCAAGCATTAAACGACGCCCATAAAGTCGAAATGGAGCGTGATCCGAATATTTATGTCGCCGGCGAGGATGTGGGAATTTACGGTGGAATTTTCGGTGTTACCGCGGGCCTGCTGGACCAATTTGGCGACAAACGGGTGAAGGACACCCCCATTACCGAAAGTGCAATCATCGGGACAGCGGTCGGTGCAGCTACCGTCGGTCTCCGACCGGTCATCGAACTGATGTTTGTCGATTTCATCGGTGTTGCCCTGGATCAGTTGTATAATCAGGCCGCCAAGATGAAATATATGTTCGGTGGCAAAGCCAAGATCCCCATGGTCATGCGAACCACATGCGGTGCCGGTATCGGAGCCGCGGCGCAGCATTCCCAGTGCCTCGAGGCCATGTTCATGCACTTGCCCGGACTGAAGGTCGCCATGCCCAGCACCCCTTATGATGCCAAGGGACTGCTGATCGAAGCCATTCGCGACGAGAACCCGGTAGTTTTTCTGGAACACAAGATGCTTTATGGCCTTGAAGGAGATGTTCCGGAGGGGGATTACACCGTCCCCTTTGGCCAGGCCGATATCAAGCGCGAAGGACGGGACGTCACGGTGGTGGCCACGGCCAATATGGTGCATACCGCCCTGAGCGCCGCCGACAAACTGGACGCCGAGGGAATCAGTGTGGAGGTGCTGGATCCACGGACGCTGTACCCGCTGGATGAGAAGGGAATTATCGAATCCGTAAAAAAGACCCACCGGCTGGTGATCATCCATGAAGAAGTGAAATTCGCAGGATCCGGGGCTGAAATCGCCGCACTGGTAGCGGAAGAGGCCTTTGATTATCTGGATGCACCGATCGTGCGGGTTGCCGCACCATTTTGCCCGGTGCCATTTTCACAGCCTCTGGAACAGGCCTATATACCCAGCGAACAGCAGCTCATCGATGCGGTGAAAAAGGTGATGGCATAAATCGCGAATGTTATAATTCCGTACCGATTTGTTCAGGAGCAAAGAATTACCGCAGAGGCGCAGCGGGCGCTGAGAAGGTATCTTCTTTTTTCCAGAATCCCTGAGAGGGGAATTCTGGAAATAGCTGCCTCACAAATGCAGGAGCAATCCATATTCTCAGCTAATATCCCTGGCCTCCAGGTGAACCGGAAAACTGGCTAACCGGAAAATCGGCGAATCTTAACCCTCTGGTTGCTGGGCGTCTCTGCGGCACGAATGTTTTTTGGTAAACTTGTTTACCAATGCGCTTCAAACAGGACGTATCTATGTCAATCACTATAACCTGCGTGCGTGTGGGAAGGGAGAAGGGAAAGAAAGATGTCTCTGGTCGGCATTATCGCCAATCCAGCCTCGGGAACCGATATTCGCAGGCTGGTCGCCTACGGCAGCGTGTTTAACAACCAGGAGAAGGTTCGGATCGTGCGGCGCATTCTGCTCGGCCTGGAAGCGGCAGGGGTGGAGCAGATTCGCTACATGCCCGATTACTACGGCATTGTGGAGCGGGCGCTGGACGCATTGAAGATCCGCATGGACATCTCACCGCTGGTGTTCGATACCAAGGCCGACCAGAGAGATTCCAAACGTGCGGCCGAGATACTGGCGAAAAGCGGTGCCGGGTGTATTGTCACCGTAGGGGGGGACGGGACCAATCGCGTTGTTGCCAAAGGCACCTGCCATGTCCCCATTCTACCGGTGTCAACCGGCACCAACAACGTGTTCCCCTACATGATCGAAGGGACGATTGCCGGGCTGGCCGCCGGCCTGATCGCCACCGGAAAAGTCGCCCGCGAAGAAGGCACGTTTTCGTCTACCCGGTTGGATGTCATGTTCGATGGGGGGCCTGTGGATATGGCCATTGTCGATGCCGTGGTGTGTGATGATATCTTTATCGGCTCGCGAGCCGTATGGAAAATGGATAAAATCAAACAGATATTTTTAAATCGTTGCAGTCCGGCAAGTATCGGCTTTTCCTCAATCGGCGGAATGCTCCGCTCCATTGCTCCGGACGATCCGCTCAGTATGGTTCTTCAATTAGGTCAACACGGACAGCCGGTTACGGCCCCGGTTGCTCCCGGGGTCGTAGAAACGGTGCCCGTGGAAACTGTGCGACTGATGACCCTCGGCGAAACGGTGAATATCTCCTCCAGCCCCTGTGTGGTGGCACTCGATGGTGAACGCGAAGTGGAAGTTAAAAAAGGTCAACAAGCGATGATCCGCCTTTCGACAGGCGGCCCGTTGATCGTGGATGTGGACCGTACGATGGCCATTGCCAGACAGAAGAAGATACTTGCCCCGGATTTCAGCGACGGGCTGGTCACATCCCGAAAGGTCGGGGATGAATTCGAAGAAAACCAGCCCAACTGAGAGGAGGGTGCCATGGATCTATCATTGGAAGAAAAGATCGCGTTGGTTACGGGGGCCAGCCGAGGTATCGGTAAATCCTGTGCAGAGGTCCTGTCCCGGGAAGGCTGTCATCTGGTCATCTGCGCCCGGGGAAAGCAGGATCTGGATGAGACCGCCGAAGAGCTCACATCCAATGGAAAGACTGTTCTGGCAATCCCCGCCGACATGACCAAACCGGAGGAGGTTGACCGCTTGATGACACAGGCTGCCGAAAAGTTTGGCCGAATCGACATCCTGGTCAATAACGCCGGAACGGGGCGGTTGAGTGATCTGATGGAACTTCCGGAAGAGGAGTTTCGATACAATATGGATCTGATGCTCTTCAGCCTGATCCGCTGTTGCAAAGCGGCCGTGATCCATATGCGCGAACAGAAATGGGGCCGTATCATCAATATTTCATCCATATTCGGCAAGCAGCCGGGTGGATTGGTCGACTACGACGCCATCAAAGCGGCGGTCAACATGTTCACCAAGGATTTGGCCAATTACGCTGCCAAGGACAACATCCTGGTCAACGCCGTCTGCCCGGGACCGATCCGAACGCCTCTCTGGGAGGGCCCCGGCGGATTGGGTGATCAACTGGGCCAAATGCTGAACATGTCCGGTCAGGAGGCCATCACATGGTTCGCGGAGCAGAACATCCCCCTGGGGCATCATGGCGATCCGGAGGATGTCGCCAATCTGGTAGCGTTTCTGGCGTCGGACAGAGCCAAGTTCATTACCGGCCAGGCAATCAATGTGGATGGCGGGATGGTCAAAAGCACGCTTTGAACTTGAATATTCCCTGTAGCTTGTTCCGGGGATTCCCCGCTAAATTCCTCTCCCCTGGTGGGAGAGGCTCGCCATGTTAAATGCCGCTCTTGGCGGTCCCTGCATAGCAGGGATTTAACATGGCAAGGAGAGGGGAATAAGACTGGCAATATTCCGCTTTGATACCCCTCAGCTTTTTGGAATGAAACGGAAATCTCGCCCCCGGGGCTGCGCAGAGATGCATCCGGACCGCTAACACGGATATGAAACTTCTTATTGTTGGAGTCACTGTTCTGGTCCATGTCGCCGGTTTCCCATCTGCCATTGCTGCAGGAACCATTGCAGGGGAAGGTTACACCAATGCGCAATGTGCGGAATGCCATGAAGAAATGGCGGATGATCATGGGGCCTCCGGCCACAAGGACACGCCGTGCCTGGAATGTCACATCCAGGCGGCTGAGGAAGACCATGAGGCGGTGGCTCCGGTCGATTGCGGCCAATGCCACGCGCCCCATGATGAAAAGATCGCCCACGATGCACATATCCGTGTTTCCTGCAAAGCCTGCCATGTGAACGGGGGCGTCCCGGCGACAGATACCGAAGGGCAAACCGTCACCTGGAGCGGTGCGTTTCAACCCGGTATGGCATGGCTGCCCCACCAGGCGGTCAAATCTGAAACGGATCCGGGATGCGCAAGCTGCCATTTCACGGGGAATACCTTCGGCGCATCGTCCATGATACTGCCCGCCAAGAGTATCCTGTGCATGCCCTGCCATGTCGCGACGTTCTCAATGGGCGACAAGACGACGATCATCTCCTTGATCCTATTCCTGGCGGGAATATTAAGCTTAGGTGCGGTATGGTTTTCAGGCTCCATCTCAGGGGCAGCGTCGCGGTTCGGCGAAGCATCTGAGGTTACAACCCGATCTGCACCCCGTGCCCCTTTTTCCCATAACTTTTTCACCCTGATAATCGCAGAGGTGTTTTTTCTGAGAAGGCTTTTCCGGCTGTCGCCGGTCCGCTGGGTCATCCACGCGCTGATTTTTTTCCCGTTTCTTTTTCGTTTCGCGTTCGGCCTGACGGCGCTGGTGCTTTCGATTTATCTCCCGGACGCGTCCACAACCAGGGCCATGCTGGATAAAAACTTTGCCCCGCGCGCCTTTCTCTTCGACGTCACCGGCCTCATGATCCTCGCGGGTGCGGCGGCCGCTATTTTCCGCAGTAGAAATGAACAGATCGCGACCATTCCCTTTCTGCCGGAACCGGGCCGGGGCATGACCGTACTCCTCGGCCTCATCGTTCTTTTAGGATTCGTTCTGGAGGGGCTGCGCATGGCCATGACCGGATGGCCGGACGGGGCGGAATGGGCGTTTTTCGGATACGGCGTGAGTCTGATGGTCAAGGGCATGGTCGGGCTAACCGATATATACGGATATGTGTGGTATACCCATGCAATCATGGTCGGTGCGTCCGTGGCGTTGATCCCGTTTACGCGCATGTCTCATATCATCACCGCCCCTATCGCACTGATCCTGAATGCCCGATCGGAGAATAAAGTCGTGTCTTAAAACTATAGAAGAAAAGAGCTTTGTAATAATCCACATGAAGAGCTTCCTAAAAGGATGAATTTTACTTCTAGCGTCTTTCCGGCCCCTGCCTGCGCAGGTAGAGGCTCCGAGAGCTGTCTCGTATGATGAAAATCTTGGCCATTGGTAGTGTTGTCATTCCGGACTTGATCCGGAATCCAGGTGTATTTTATCAGTTACAGCACTGGATGCCGGCCTGCGCCGGCATGACGGACAGGTTGCCTGTACTGCTTTGAATTAGGGCATAGCTTCAAAGGCCGTGGTTCAATGGATTCAACGGATTCGGAAGGCTTACCACAGGGAAGCTCATTGGACGGACCACTCGAATCCCCTCGACCCCTTCAACTGAAAGGAAACAGATCATGGAAATTCAGGGATACAACCTGCCCGAAGAGCTCTACTATCAGGAAAAACATTACTGGGTAAGGGCTGACGGCGACATCCTGGTGATGGGCATGGACGATTTTGCCCAGCAGATGGCGGGCAAAATTGTGTTTGTTCAGATCCCTTTTGAAGGAAAGAAGTTGAAGGCCGGAAAAAAATTCGCCCAGGTGGAATCGGGCAAATGGCTGGGAAAGGTGTATGCACCCGTCAATGGCGAACTCATTGGAGGAAATGGAGCACTCGAGGGCGACCCCACACTTATCAACCAGGACTGCTACGGAACCGGGTGGATGTATAAAATCAAACCGGCCGACATGGGCGAGCTGAACAATCTGATCCATGACCCGGCGGATATCGAAAAATGGCTTCTGGAAGATATCGAGAAGTACAAAACGGATTAACAGGGAACGAAGTCGGATACGTAGGGCCGGGCACCGTACCGGCCTCATGCTGCTGAAAAGATTTCATGCAATGTTCGGGGGAACATGTCGAACCGCAATTACAGCGTGACGGAGATTTTACAAGTACAAGCATGTACGCACTGCCTGGGTTGCGCTGCAGTTTGCCCGGCGGTCTGCGGAAGCCTCGATGGAAAGCTGTCGGCGGATTACCGCCTCAAGACACTGGACCGGCTGCTGAAGACACGAACGGGGTTTTGGGGAAAATTATTTGGTAAAAAGGAATTGACCGAAGATGAATTGCGCGCGTTCAGCGAGACGGTCTTCCGCTGCACCTTATGCGGGAGCTGCCGGCAGATGTGTCCGTCGGGGATAGACCTGACGCAACTCTGGCATGCGCTTCGCCGGGATCTTGTGGCTTCCGATGCGTATCCTGAAAAAATTGATATGATCCGTGAAAATCTGGATAGCAGTCACAACGTCTTTGGAGAGGACAACGAGGAACGGGCCGATTGGGTGGAAGACATACCCGACGCCCCGGATCACAACTATATCAAGGACCGGGCCGAGGTGGTCTATTTTACCGGGTGCGTATCGTCGTTCTTCCCGCTGGCCCAACAGATTCCGACGGCCCTGGTAGACATCCTGGATGCGGCACGGATCGATGTTACCCTCTTGGGCGAAGATGAGTGGTGCTGCGGTTTTCCCATGTTGGCCGCGGGGTTGCGGGATCGCCTCGATGATCACATAGCGCACAACATCGAAGCGGTGAGGGCCAAGGAATCCCGCCACGTCGTCTTTGCCTGCCCGTCTTGTTACCAGATGTGGCGCGAACATTATCCACGCGATTTTGAGATCTATCACGTCACGCAGTACCTCGAGCAACTGGTATCCAAAGGCCAGTTACAGCTCGAGGCAGTCGATCTTCCCGTCACATACCACGACCCCTGTGATTTGGGGCGCGGCAGTCGCGAGTATGAGGCACCCCGCAGACTCATATCCGCAATCCCGGGAGTCAGGTTGGTGGAGATGGTCCACAACCGTGAGAATTGTCTGTGCTGCGGTGGTGGCGGGAACCTGGAAATGTTTGACAGCGATCTCTCCGGCGAGATCGCCAAGGCGAAAATCGATGAAGCCATGGCGACCGGTGCCAAGGCTGTCGTGACCGCCTGCCAGCAATGTGTGCGCGTCATGACGACGTATGTGCGGCGCAACAACATAGAGTTTGACGTTATGGACATCGTTCAACTGGTTCAAAAGGCGTTGAGTTCATGACGCCACCTCGGGTGGAGGACCCGGGAGATTTTACCAATATGGAGTTATACAAGTTAGGAAAAATTCCCTGGGAAGAAACCCAACTGATTTACCATTCCCTGGCACTGCTGGGAAGAGAGGCGTTCTGCCTGGTCTCGCCGGATTCGCCCTATGTATGCATCGGTTACCACCAGGATGTTGCTCAGGAAGTCGATCTGGGATTTTGCCGCGAGAACAACATTCCGGTGTTTCGGCGTGAAGTCGGTGGCGGTGCGGTGTTTCTGGATGGGAATCAGCTCTTCTTCCAACTCATTCTGAGCCGGGACAATCCGATTGTTCCCAAACGGATCGACACCTTTTACAAAAAATTCCTGCAGCCCGTGATCGACGTGCATCACAGAATAGGCATCCAGGCCGAGTATAAACCGGTGAATGATCTGGTTGTGGGCAATCGGAAGATATCCGGAACCGGTGCCGGTGAAATTGGGGATTGCATTGTTTTCGTCGGTAATCTGATCATCGATTTTGATTACGACACCATGGCCCGGGTGTTGAACATCCCCGAAGAGAAATTTCGCGATAAGGTAAAAAAGTCCATCGAGGAAAACCTGACGACGATTCGACTGGAACTCGGGGAGGGGTTTGCCGACCGATGGGACGAAAACATGTTGAACGATATGGTGGTCGAGGAGTTCGGTAGACTCATCGGTCCCATGACGATAAGCCAAAAAGATGCGTTGCTGGTCAAGAAAATGGAAACGTTGCGAAAGGCCATGATGCATGAAGACTGGCTGCATCAAAAGGGCAAACGGGTTGAAGGCCGCATTGTCAAAATAAAGTCAGGGCTCGAATTGGCACATAAAATTCATAAAGCCAGGGGCGGTCTTATCAGAGCCGAATTTTTTGTCGAGGACGGCCATTACAGAGACGTCTCTATCTCCGGAGATTTCTTTTATTTCCCGAAAGATGCCGTCGACCGTCTGGGAAGAGAAATTGAAAAGGCTCCGGTCGATAATATGCCTGGGATCGTCACCAGGTTTTACAGTGAAACCAATTGTGAACTGACGGGTATTGAAATCCATGACTGGGTACAGGTGTTTACCCCAGGATAGGGCGTGGAACAGATTTTGACCTAATTTAGATGGAGCTTTGAAAACGCTTCTACCAAATTGACAACAATTCGCCATTTGATATAAGTATTTTACAACATGCTGGGGGAGCTGGATATTTTCAGCTGAGAGGAGGCTGACAGCCTCGACTCCTTGTACCTGATCCGGGTAATGCCGGCGTAGGAAAGTGATCGCATGCCAACGAAATTCCCTCCCGTTCCTCCAGGTTGTTTTCCCAATGGAGGATGCATCCCATGAAAACCAAAGATACCGCACGGGCGGTCATTCTGGTGGCCATCGCCGTCGCCCTGTCACCCTTTTTCATTCCCGTGGGAATTTCCAAGTGTTTCCCGGCCCAACATATGGTCAATGTCCTTGCCGCGGTCATGCTGGGGCCATGGTATGCCGTCGTTATTGCCTTTGTCGCCGGAGTCATACGTAACATCCTTGGCCTGGGTACGCTTCTGGCGTTTCCCGGGGGCATGATCGGTGCGTTGCTGGCCGGTTTGGCCTACAAGGTATCTAGAAATGTCTATGCTGCCGGTCTGGGAGAAATTATAGGGACCGGTTTGCTGGGCGCCCTGGCGAGTGCCTGGATAGTAGGGCCGATCTTTATGGGCAAATCCATGGCTGTCGGCACCTTGATCATCGCTTTCAGTATCAGCACCCTGGGAGGCACCATTATCGGCATTCTCGCCCTGCATCTGCTGCAGAAGGTAAAGATTTGGCAACCCGAATCGAATTAAGCGACATCCACTATCGTTATCCCGAGACGGAGTGGATATTGAATGGAATCGATATGGCGGTCAACCCGGGCGACTATACCGTCGTCTTTGGTGCCAACGGTTCCGGCAAGTCCACCATGGGATACCTCTTCAACGGCCTGGTTCCCCACTTTTTCGGAGGAACCCTTGAAGGGACGGTAAGGGTCAATAATATCGATACAAAAAATTCGGAGGTCAGCGAACTGTTTTCCGAGATCGGACTGGTAATTCAAAATGTGGATGCCCAGCTTTTTAACGATACGGTCGAAAATGAACTCGCGTTTGGATTGGAGAGTCTTGGCCTATCATCCGGGGAAATAGACAAACGGATAACCGATATATCAACCAAGCTGGACATCGCAGACTTGCTGGACAGATCTCCGGATTCCCTTTCGGGGGGTGAAAAACGTCTCGTTTCCATAGCCGCCATCCTCTGTCTCAGTCCATCCGTGCTGGTACTTGATGAACCCTATTCCAATCTGGACAGGAAGGGGATTGAGCGTGTCAAAAATATCCTTCATCAAATACACGAAAGCGGTAGAAATATTGTCGTTATTGAGCAGCGTATGGGGGGTTTCCTGCAAGACGCTACCCGATGTGTGATTGTCGAGCGGGGTAAAATCCGGTTCGAAGGCGGTACGGACCAGGCCAATCGGATTATGGTAGAGGAACACCTCTTGCCCCGGTATCCGCCAAGGTTAAGAAAACACAAGCTTATCGGGAATGAGACCATCCTGGCGGTAGACGGGCTTTCCTACGCTGTTAACGGAAGACGCATTCTTAAAGATATTTCGCTTGAGTTCAAAAAAAATGAAACGGTGGCCATTGTCGGAGAAAATGGTGCAGGCAAAACCACGTTGATCAAACATTTCAATGGACTGTTGAAACCCACTGAAGGGGAAGTGATGTTGCAGGGTGAAGGCATTCGCCGCAAATCACCGACCGATCTGGCACGGCGCGTGGGGATTTGTTTTCAAAATCCCAATGACCAGTTCTTTAAAACAAGCGTCGGTGATGAACTGAGGGCTGGACCGCACGTTCTCGGGAAACATGACGGTCATACCGTCGATAAGATTTGCGGCCTGCTGGACCTTCATGAACTGCTGGATCGATCTCCGTACAGTCTCAGCGAGGGAGAGAAGAAACGGGTTGCTGTGGCGTCCATTTTATCCATGGAGCCGGATATTCTTGTCCTCGATGAACCGACAGTCGGGCAGGACGGTCGTTTTAAAGAGGTAATTGCGAATATATTAGGCGATCTCGAGATGTTGGGCATCACCATCATTATGGTCACCCATGACCTGGAATTTGCCAGGGCCACCACCGACCGCTGGATCGTGTTACACGATGGCCAAATACGGATCGACGGCACTCCAGAGGACATCCGGGTCAGTGATTAGCTAGGTCTGTTCCTGGGGGGCGCCATGAAAAGTAGCAAAGGCAATGCTCCGTCATTCCGGACGAGTCCCGCAAAACGGGACGAGATCCGGAATCCAGGTGTCTTTCAACTGGAGTCCGGCTACTGGATCACGTCCAGCACAGGCTCCGCCGGAGTAACAAAAATTTCGCAACTTATCGGGCCTATACCCAAATTTGAGGATAACGATATTCGCCCTTCCATCACCCCCACCGGGCCTCCCCCATCAAGGGGGAGGACTATATTTTCTCCCTCTACTGTCGCAGATCCCGAGCTTGTCTCGGGGGCGAGAGGGAGCTAGAGGGAGGGGGCATGACAGGCGCATGCCTTATTTTGGGTTATAGGTCCGAAACTTATTTAGAGAACATAACACTAGTTTCAAGGGAACAATGAGCAAATTGGACCCCAGAACAAAATTAGCCCTCGGGATTATGGCAATTGCTGCGGTTTTGAGCACCCGCGATCCGGTGATCCTTATTGCAGAATGTGTCCTCGTACTGATAGCGATTCCTCTTTTAGGATTGGGAAGAAAATGGCTCAGCTCCGCACGTTCGTTCTTATCGATCCCCATTCTGGTTTTTATTATCGGCTTTATTTTCTTCGATCTGACGACGGCATTATTGCTTGTAATACGGCTTTTCACCGTTCTGACCGTATCCTTTATATTCTTCTTCTCCACCGGTCCTCACGAAATTGGAAATGCGTTGCATAAAATGGGGATGCCTTACGAGATTTCGTTTATTTTAACCACATCCATGCGCTACGTTCCCATGATCGGCCGAAAAGTTCGGCAAATCATGGATGCACAACAGGCGCGGGGAATAGATTTGAGGCTGAGGATAAAAAATATATCGAATTTGATGGCGTTGATGATGCCGCTACTAGTCCAGTCGTTCATTCTGGCCGACGAGCTGGCACTTGCCATGGAGTCACGGGGGTTCGGCAGCAAACAACGTTCTACGCGAAAGACGTATCGATTCACGATGAAAGATATCGGGGTGATGGCGATATCTCTCGGGTTCCTCATTGCCCTGATTTGGTGGGAGAGGAGATAGGGCAGTTAGAATAATGCGCGTATCTGGAAAACTCATCGCAGAGGAATATATCGATCGCTTTACGCTGATCGTGGGCGATATAAACAGCGGCAAGACGACCCTGACAAACCAAATCCTCGATGTTTTTTGCAAGGCCAAAGGCGGGGTGGTCACCGTGTTCGACTTCGCACCCGAGATCACGCCGCAGGATCTGGAATCTCACAATAAGACAGCGTTTCTTGGCGGAACGCTTCATGTACCGGATTCCGAAGACATCATTTATTATCGCCCGCGTATTCAGCCTCCCCGCTTGAGAGGGCGGGATGAAAAAGAAGCCGAGGCATTGGCTGCCGAAAACCTTCGGGCCATAGAAGCAGTGCTCGGCAAAGAGTTATCTGACGACACGGATGCCCTTTTCATGAACGACTGCTCTCTGTATTTGCATTCCGGGAGTGCTTCCAGGTTGCTCGAGGTGATACACGGTTGCCCGACGTCGGTGGTGAATGGATATCTGGGGCGGTTTTTCGATGATAGCTCCATTTCGATCAAAGAAAGGGAGGGGATGGAATTCTTGATGCGCCAATGCGATCAGCTTATACGGTTGTGATCATCCATAGACAAACCGTTTTTCTGGAACTCTTAAAAATTATCGGAAAACGGGTAGACCGGCAAACCGGCAAACGGAGGAATATCATGAAACGCATACTAACCGTGGCAGGGTCCGACTCCGGCGGCGGCGCCGGAATTCAGGCAGACCTCAAGGCGATTACGGTGCTGGGCGGATACGGAATGAGTGTGCTTACCGCTCTCACAGCACAGAACACAATCGGAGTTCAAGGGGTCCACGCCGTTCCCATCGACTTTATCACCAGGCAATTGGATTCGGTGCTTTCCGACATCGGTGCCGATGCCGCAAAAACCGGCATGCTGGCAACCCCCGAGATCGTGGAAGTCGTGTCGGACGGCTTCAAGAGATACAGTGTCCGGCCCCTGGTGGTGGATCCGGTGATGGTGGCAAAAAGCGGAGACTCGCTTCTCAACGAGGATGCCCGGAAGACCATCCAAACAAAACTGCTCCCCCTGGCCACCGTCGTAACGCCCAACCTTCCGGAGGCCGAAGTTCTCAGCGGATTTCCGGTAACCACATTGGATGACATGAAGAACGCTGCTCGAGCTATTCACGATCTGGGCCCCCAATATGTCGTGATCAAAGGCGGTCACTTAAAGGCACGGGCCGTGGATCTGCTGTTCGATGGAAATACGTTTCAAGAGTTTGATGCACCGCGTCTGGATCAGCGGCATACCCATGGAACCGGGTGCACCTTTTCTGCGGCCCTGGCCGTCAACCTGGCAGATGGTCTGCCCATTGCCGAAGCGGTCGGAAAAGCCAAACTATTTATCACCCGGGCCATTGCAATGGGATTGGACATCGGCGGAGGCCATGGTCCGACAAACCCCTATGCACACATTCTGCATGTGACCGAAAGGGAGTCGGTGCTGACGAAATTGGAAAAAGCGTTTGAGTTTATGAGCCGCCATAAAATCGGGAAAATGATACCCGAAGTGCGTTCCAATCTCGGGTATGCATTACCCGGTGCAGTCGGCTATGATGAAATTGCCGCATTTCCCGGACGCATCAGTCAAATAGGAGAGGACCTCGTCGTATACAAAAAACCGGCTTTTGGTGTCTCGCGGCATATCGCCCGGGTGATCCTGGCTGCTACACGACACAAACCGGATTTGAGGGCTGTCATGAACATCCGATACGATCCGTCGATTTTAGATGCGTGTAAAAAGATCGGACTTCAAATGGCTTTCTTCGACCGCCGGCAAGAGCCAAAAGACGTCAAAGAACGGGAGGGCTCCACCCTGGAATGGGGCACCGATCAAGCGCTGCAACAATTCGAAGGCACCCCCGATCTGATTTATGACGAAGGGGAAGTGGGTAAAGAACCGATGATCCGGATATTGGGAAGAAATCCCATGGCGGTGGCTGAAAAAATTATCAGGATACACCAGAATTTATAAATTCATAGAAAAATCGCCCCAATCTTTTTCTTTATGTGCTTTTGCTATTGCCTCGTCTGGACACCCAGGTTGATCGCAAACGGATTTGACACCAACCGCCTCTCGCCAATCAAGGAGATCGTTACTTTCTCCCTCCCCTGGGGGGAGGGATTCAAAGGGAGGGGGTATTTGAGGCTTATTTCCTTAGAAATCGGGGGAGGGATATGGCCCCTTACCACATTACAATGGGTAGATTCATTATACCGAAGAAAGCATAGTCTATTTCAGAAGGAAGTTAGTTAAGTTTGTCAACAACGTCCCCTAATTTCTTGCCTGAGTTTAAGTTCTGGACCTGCTAAATATTTTGCCTGGATTTAAAATATTACGGGATTATGCACCATTTTAAGGGTATTCTCACGCAATGGTCTGAGTATGTAGGACCCTAAAGCCATTGTTTGCAGTTTTCCGAAGTTGGCGTCC
>Ga0049114_1000060_pt1 | contig 27927 bp, 30 predicted proteins | sample WorMettanBELIZE2_FD_55211 | JGI IMG/M metagenome (GOLD analysis project Ga0049114, IMG submission 55211) | Marine gutless worms symbiont microbial communities from Max Planck institute for Marine Microbiology, Germany - Olavius tantulus BELIZE.2 | ecosystem: Host-associated > Annelida >... | reverse complement strand
GGCTTAACAACCGGCCAAGAAAATGCTTGAAATTCAAAACACCGGCGGAAGTCTTTAAGGCCGAGTGTTGCACTTAAACATTGAATGCAGGTTTCGGATTTTGGTATTCATGCTTCGGATTTGCGATCCGAAGGGGATAGCCGAATGGTCTTCAAGCCCAACATACTTTTTTGTCTGATTCTGCTGGGAAGTATTTTTCTCGGATCGACTGCGGATGCGCAATTCGATAAATTTTTCAAGAGCGTTCAGGAGTCCTTGCTAACGCAGGAGTTGTCTGAAGAAGATATCATCAAGGGACTGAAGGAAGCGCTCCGTGTCGGCACGCAAAACACGGTCGATGTCGTCTCCGTCGTGGATGGCTATTTTAAGAATCCAAACATCCACATCCCCCTTCCGGATAACGTCAAGCAGCTGGAAAATCTGTTACGGACCATGGGCATGGGCGGCCAGGTGGACGCTTTTCTGCTGAGCATGAACCGGGCGGCGGAAAGGGCGGCTCCCCAGGCACGGGATATCTTCTGGGATGCCATCACCAAAATGACCTTTTCCGACGCCAAACGGATCCTGGAAGGCCGGGACAATGAGGCCACCCTGTATTTCCGTGAAAAGACCGGGGATCGTCTGACTGCCGCCTTTACGCCTATTGTGCACAATGCCATGGCTGACGTCGGCGTCACCCGGATCTACCAGTATTTGGATGCCAAAATGAAAACGATCCCCTTTGCCGACCAGTTTCGATTCGATCTGGATCAATATGTCACGGCAAAGGCCCTGGACGGGCTATTTTTCATGCTGGCCGTTGAGGAACGAAAGATCCGGAAAGATCCCCAGGCGCGGGTGACGGAAATACTTCGGAAGGTGTTTGGGGAAAATTAGAAATGCCTGAAATGCCTAAAATGCCAAAAATGCCTGAAATGTGCGAAACGGTATACGTGACTTAGGGGCTTTAACATGTTCGGGCATTCTTTTGCCGATGCTTGTCCGGATTCGATACCGATACCGATAGCGATTCCGACGCCGAAACAGTCGAGGCCCGGGTTTCTATTCCGTTAAACGGAAGGAGATGGGTACCCGGACCCACATGTCTACCGCTTCGTCTCCCCGCCGTCCCGGTATGAAGAACCACTTCCTGACAGAGGCCAGCGCCGCTTTGTCCAGAACCTTGTAACCGCTCGATTGATGCAACTTCAAATCTTCGACTTCCCCATCCCGATCCACCAGAACTTCCAGAATAACGGTCCCTTCGTAACCTCTTTTCCGGGCGCTGCGCGGATACCGGGGGGGCGGGTTCTGCCGGTAGAGTGGGCGGGCCTCCACCACGACCGGTTCAGCCATGGTGGCTGAGGCCGGTGCCGGCGATAACGCGCTGATCGCAGTGGGAATGTCCGTGTCGGGGTGCTCCTGAACGGGGTCGATGGTCTGGGCCGTGTGCCGGGGTATGGCTGCCTCCGGTTCGGGGGACTGTTCGGGTTCAGGCCTCTTCGGAACCGGAGATTGTGCTTTCGGCTTTTTCAGAGGCGGTGTTTTCTTTACGGATTCTGGGGCAGGTTCGATATCCGGTTCCGGGTTCGGCTCAACCACATCTGGAGGGGTTGGGGTTTTTGGGGCTTCCGGTTTTGGAAGTGTTTCACGCTCGAGATAGGACAGGGTGATGGATACAGGGGTCGGCGGTTCCCATTTCGGTGTTGCATAGGTCATCCATGCCGGGTTGATGCCGAACATGAGCCCGTGTAAGCTAAACGCTATGGTAGCCGGTAGCATCAACCGTTTCATGGCACCGACGCATCCCTTTCAGCCTGCAGCGAAATACGCGTCAAACCGGCGTTTCGGATAAGATCCAACACCTCGAACAGCTTCTGGTAGGACAGATTTTTGTCTCCAAACAACAGGACACCGGCGTTTTCAGTGTTTTCGGATCTTGTTTTCAGCACCCGGGGCAGTTCTGCCATGGGGACCGGTTCCCTGTCCACAAACACGGTGCCTTCGGCTTTTACCGTCACCGATAGAATCAACTGTTTGTCAATCTTTGCCGTCGAAGACACCGGCAGGGTCACCGGCAGTCCCCGGTGCACCGCCATCGAGAGCATGGCATAGATAAAAAAAACCAGCAGTAGGAAAACAATATCGATGAGCGGAAGCATTTCAATCCGTACCCGCTGAAGCTGTCTTCTGTCAACTTTCATCATGGTCCTCGTTGATCCGCCTTTCGTATACGATTTCAAGGCTTGTGGCGTATTTTTCAATGGCCTGGGCGGCGTCTTCCACCCGGGTGTTGAAATAATTGTATGGAAAGACGGTCAGAATCGCGATGCCGAGCCCGGTGGCGCTGGTGATCAGCGCCTGGGCGATGCCGGCCGTGACCGCTTCCGGATGCTCGATCCCGGTGGTCCCGAGCACATCGAAGGACGTGATGATGCCGATGACCGTACCAAAGATGCCGAGAAGCGGCGCCACCGTGATCATCGTATCCATGATCGTCATGTACTGCCGCATCCGTTTGATTTCATCGGCGGCCGCCGATTCCATGGCCTTGATCATGGAAAATTTTCGATGCAGGATGCCGCTAACCAGTATCCTTACGATAAAATCCTGGGTGCCCTCAGCACGTTGACGGACCGCTTCCCAATCGCCGTGCCGGCTCAGCTCCAGGATTTCATCCACGGCAACCGGGTTTCGCCATCGGTCGATCCGATTCCAGAACATCAGCCGCTCGATAATCACCATCAACACGATAATCGAGCAGGCCAGAAGCGGGTACATCACCGGTCCGCCGCTTAAAAATATGTCTATCATGTCAAAATTCCCAAATTGCCTTTCGCGCGTGAGTTTTAAAATTGCGGAACTAAGATTCCAAGTTATCAAGAATTAGCCCAGCGATTCTTAAAATGCAACGAGGCCCCTGCCCAACTAAGGCATTGAAAAGCAGCACCGAGTAACTGTATAGATCAGCAGTCGGGAATTTTTGCGCACTCACGCCTGTCATCCCGGACTTGATCCCCGCTCAAGACGGGATCTGCTACCGGAATCCATTTTTTTCAGGGCCATCTCTGGATGCCGGCCTTCGCCGGCATGACGGAAGAAACACCCCGACCCCAGGTAGAGATAGTCTGTATGTGACTTTGTCCCCAAACAAAGGATTTAACTGTTGCCGCCATCCAAATCGATCGAATTCATCATCGGTGGGTGTCGCAGCGGTAAGAGCCGCTATGCATTAGAGTCTGCAAGCCGATATGTCCCGGCACAGAAAACGTTTATCGCCACCTGCACGCCGCTCGATGATGAAATGCGGGAACGGATCGCCCGCCACCGGGAGGAGAGGGGGACGGAATGGAAAACGGTCGAAGCCCCGATCGAGCTCCCGGAAGCCATTCTGGAAAACAGCCCATCGAACGATGTTATCCTCATTGACTGCCTGACCCTGTGGATCAACAACCTGCTCATGGCGTCCGAAACCATGGAGACCGTATTCGAACATGCGGACAGGCTGCTAAAGAGTCTGGACCAGGCGACATGCCCCGTGATTCTCGTATCCAATGAAGTCGGAACCGGGATAGTTCCTGAAAACCGACTGGCCCGTCTCTTTCGGGACGCCGTGGGATTTACCAATCAGCGCGTGGCCGCCCATGCCGACCGGGTGTTCTGGATGGTGGCCGGAATCCCGGTTCAGGTCAAGTAGCTGCCATGGCTGGTTTTTCTTCTGCCATACGATTCCTGACAATCCTTCCGGCAGGTGATTCCGGAGCATTCCAGGCAAAGGAGATGGTACGATTTTTCCCCCTGGTTGGAATGCTTCTGGGAGGTATCGTTGCCGCAGCAGATCTGGTTTTCGGGCTTCTGTGGCCGACCTCTATCGTCTCGCTTCTGGATGTTATGCTCCTGGTCATCCTGACCGGCGGCCTCCACCTGGACGGACTTGCCGACACGGCCGATGGCCTGCTCGGCCACCACAGTCGGGACAGGGCGTTGTTGATTATGAAGGACAGCCGTATCGGTGTTATGGGAATGGCCACCATCTTTTTCAGTTTGACCGTAAAATGGGTGGCTCTCTCCCACCTATGCGAATTCCGCTATCTGATGCTCCTGGTGGTTCCTGCCCTGGCAAGGGGCGGCATGATTTTCGGGATTGTGTTCCTTCCCTATGGCCGGAATGAAAATGGTACCGGGCATGCCTTTTTTCGAGGCCGGTATCCCGCTGAGACCTTTGTCTTTCTAACCGTTCCGGTGGTGCTTGCCTTCCTGGCTTTCCCCGCGGGTCTGCGCGTGGTCGCCGTCTTCGGACTTCTTGTACTGTTGTTATTAAACTACTTTCACAAGCGGATGGGCTGCATCACCGGAGATATGCTCGGCGCCACATCCGAACTGATCGAAAGCCTCCTGTTTTTAACTGCCGCCATCGGCAGTTGCCCCTTCCCTTAATTCAAAGCACGGTAGAGCCTTTTTCATCTTCGGTATCTCCCGAAAATGAAACATACTTTTCTCCTCTGTGTCCTCTGTGTCTCTGTGGTGAATGGCCATTTCTATTAATCAGAACCATTTTTTCCAGGCACTCCGGCTTCTTCGAAGGTGGCCATATCCAGAAAGATCCGGACCGCACTTTCGATGATCATCATGGCCATGGCACCGCCCGTACCTTCCCCAAGCCGCATGCCCAGATTCAAGATCGGATCCAATCCGAGATGTTTCATCATGGACTGGTGACCGGGCTCAGCCGAAGCATGTCCGGCAAACATGAAATCAACCGAACAGGGGCCCATCGAATGGGCGATCAGTGCGCCTGCGGCGGAAATAAATCCGTCCACCACCACCGGCTTTCGGTAATACGCCCCCGCTAATATACACCCTGCAATGGCACCGATTTCGAATCCACCCACCTTTGCCAGGACATCCAGGCCGTCCTTCGGGTCCGGTTTGTTGAGTTCGATGCCCCGCCGGATCGCCTTGCGCTTCCGCTTGAGACCGGCATCGTCCACCCCCGTGCCTCTGCCAACCATGACGTCCAGCTCCGCGCCGGTGATGACAGCACCAATCGCCGCAGAAGGTGTGGTGTTGCCGATACCCATGTCTCCGGTCCCCAACATATCCGCCCCGGATTCGATGACCTGTTTGGCTACATCGAAGCCAACCAGGATCGATCGGGTCGCTTGTTCCCGGCTCCTGGCAGGGCCGACCGAAAGGTTTTGAGTGCCCGGACCCATCTTGTGGGTGATTAAACGGTCCGGATTTTCGAGCTGTTTCGGAGATAGATCAGTGATGATGCCGGCATCCACCACCCAGACATCGGCACCAGCGTATCTTGCCAGAACATTGATACCGGCCCCTCCGGCCAGAAAGGTTTCCACCATGGCCCCGGTCACTTCCTGGGGATAGGCGCTGACGCCTTCAGCGACCACCCCGTGATCTCCTGCCATTACCAGAATGGCTTTCTGCGTCACGTCCGGTGTGATCGTTTCCTGCATTCCGCAGATTTTTTCGGATATATCGTGAAGTCGCCCCAATGCCCGTGTAGGCATCAAAAGCTGAGCGGTACGCTTTCTTGCCCGGTCCACCCATGTGTCATTCAAGGGTTGGATGCCGGATAAAATATTCTCCAGGGTCGAAATGTCGCTCATCGAAGCGCTGTCCTCTCTGTTTCATCGGAATTCAGGAGCCGTTACCCCATTTCTTACCACAGGGATAGGCATTCCCGTGCCGGGTGTGTCACGCCCATCCGTAGACGCCGGTCCTTGCGGTTGCCGGACACCCGGCTCAGGATTGCCACCGGTATGAAGGAGGGTTTGCTCACCCGAACATCGCTGGGCTTTGTTATTCAATGTTCGAGATTCAGCCTTCATGTGAAGACAACCGCCGGGGAAGGGTGAAAAATGGATTTCTCTATTACCGGGAGACGTCGGACAAAGAGAGCACTCCTGCCGATTTTACCCTTCCGCGACGTTGTCATGATATAAAAATGGCAGGGCCATTTCTATTAGTAGTTGAAACTCACACCCACCAGCACATTCCGTTCCGGCGACGGATATATTGCAGGTTCCACCACCGGTGGGCTGGCTAAGACCGCGGAGGCCGCATATTCTTCGTTGAATAGATTATTAATTTCCAGAAAAACAGTGAATTTCTGCCAGTCATATAATGCCTTGGCATTGAACACAATATAGTCGTCCTGCTTGGGAAAGGCGTTCGCAAAGTCGCTTTCGATAAACCGCTCTCCCACATAGATGCCGTTCAGAATAAGTCCCAGTCTCTCAATGGGATTCCAGAGTCCACTGAAAGTCGCTTGGTGGGAGGGAACAATCGGTACTTCATTGCCGTCAAATTGCCCTCCCTTGATCTGGCTGTCCCGATATGTGTAACTTCCCATAAGACTGACCGTTTTGAAATCGTACCCCACCGTGACCTCGACGCCGTCTCGGCTGGTCTCGGCATCGAGGTTCTGGTTCGAAAAGGCCACCGGATTGTAGAATATTTCGTTTTTCGTGTCGATATGGAAGAGGTTCACGTGGGCGTACAGTTTATTGGTAAAATAGTGGCGAATCCCTACTTCGTAGTTTGTTGATGTCTGCGGCACTAAGGTGGGGTTGACGGTGTTTGTAAAAGAATTGAACAACTCGTCCAGATTGGGGTAGCGGAAACTACTCGCATAGCTGGCATACACGTAAGAGTTTTTGAAATAGTTGTAGTTGATTCCCGCGGAAAACGGATTTTCATCGAATTCCAAACGCTCGGGAGCCCCGGGTGTAGTGGGGGGGAGATTGTACTCGACCTTATCAATTCGATACCCGGCGGAGAGTGAGAGATTGGGCATCGGAAAAAATTTGTCGTGGATATAGGCCCCATAGTTTCTTTTTTCTAACTCGAAAGTACCGAATGTGGTCGTACCGAAGAAAAGAGACCTGTTGACAATATCTTGTTTGGCGTTTGAAAAATCGACGCCGGCCGTGAGGCGGTTGCTGAAGTTTCCTATCGATTCGCCGATGACTACCTGGGGCGAGACCGCCCCGGTTTCCAGTTCCCTGGTACCTTCGAATTCACCGGCGGCGAAAGAAGAAAATTGGGCGACCTCCCGATTTCTGTAGGAAACAGGAGCTTTGAACAGGCTGTCCTGGAGGAAATAAACTTCCGGGTTCAGATACACATAGTTGTCTTGGGTATCCGCAAAGTCATTCGGAAAGGCTGCGGCTGTGCGTTCCGTGCCGGCCTCGATTGCGCTTACCCTCAAGGCCCCCGGCAGCCCGGTCTTATCGGTATGGGCGCCGCCGCTGAAATACAGCTTCGCGCGCTCGCCAAAGCTATAGTTCAGATTCAGCCCGGCATCCCTTGCCTCTGTATCGCTGTTGTCTCTGTAACCATCGGAGTCATATAATCTTCCCGAAACCATGTACGACAGCCGTTTGTGGGATCCGCCGACATAGGCGTTCATACCAAAGGTGTTGTAGCTTCCGCCGATAGCCGATGCCCCGGCGTTGAATCCTCGTCCTTCCTTGGTGATGATGTTGATGACGCTGTCCGAAGCGTTATCGCCGTAGAGGACGCTTCCGGCGCTGCCCCTGATGATTTCGATCCGTTCCACCCGGTCCAGCGGGATTAGCATCCAATCCACTCCGCTCAGATCCGGGTTGTTGACCCGGCGGCCATCCACCAGGCCAAGCGTGTTCTGTGTGGCCGTTTCTCCGAACCCGCTTCGGTCTACCCGATAAGAACGTCGGTTTCCGGTAATGTCATATACATGTAGGCCCACCTGTTCTTGCAGGATGCCGGGGACATCCTTTGCCGTCGAGTTGGCGATGTCCTCCCGGGTGATCACGGTGACATTGGCAGGAACGTTCTGCGTCTCTTCTTCGTACCGACTCGCGGTCACCACCGTCTCCTTCATCAGCACCGGTTCGGAAGTTTCCTTACCGGCCGGCGGTCCATTCTCTGCATTTGCAGCGGTGGTGATGATGAATAGTGTAGAAACCAGATACACGACCAAACGCCCAAAACACATCCTAATCCTCCTTTGCCATCCTGAAACGGCATCCGGCGCCGGGCCTATAAATAAAAAACCCGGACCGATGTCGATCGATCCGGGATGTCCCTTTTTTACCTCAAGATCCTTCAGGCAACCCTCAGTCCGCGAAGGTATGCGCCTTTTGCCCAGGCAGGTCTTCTGACTTACCCGCCCCTTCGGCGGCCTTCCCATTCCATAAGACTGGAACAGTAACTCACATGGCCGAAAGGGTTTCCCGTTCGATGGAACGGGACGGGTTCACAGCGGCGGGCCCGTCCCTGATTTTCACAGGGTTCCCTTTTAAGCGTCTAACATCACCTGAACAATATTTCCGGCCGTTGTAGAGAAATAAATTTACCAGGTCAAGAAAATTTTTCCGGAATAAGGTTCACCCGAGGTACGTTTCCCACCGGACTTTGGTCGATTAACAATCGACAACCGTATGTCTCCTCAAGGATTTCGCGTCTTAAGACCTCTGCCGGCGGCCCCAGCCCAACACGCACGCCATCTTTCAAAAGAAGCACCCGATCCGAATACATGGCGGCCAGGTTAATGTCGTGGGAGACCATGACGACGCTGACCGCCTTCTCCTGCTTTAATTTCTCCATCAGATCCATGATGCGGATTTGGTGTGCCAGGTCCAGGGCGGCTGTCGGTTCATCAAGAAGTATAATTCGGGGCTCCTGGCAGATGGCCCTGGCAATGGATACCCGCTGCTGTTCTCCACCGCTGAGTTGATCCAGTGTTCTGTCGGCCAGATGGGCCACTCCGGTAAAGGCCATGGCCTGGTCTGCGATGCGATAATCGCTGTCCTGCTCAAGTCCCAGAATCCCCATGTGTGGTGTTCTTCCCATCAGCACTATTTCCAGCACGCGGAACGGAAAATCTTCCTGAACTAATTGGGGAACCATGGCTACCATTCGCGCCAGGGCTTTCCTCGAATATTCGATGTGCGGTTTATCATAAATACGCACGGCTTCCGGCGGAGATGGTTCAATGCCGGCAATCAGCTTTAGAAGAGTCGTTTTCCCCGAGCCATTTGGCCCGATGATGCAAAACAGTTCACCCTCTGCAATAGAAAAAGACTGATCCTGCAGGGCCGGAACACTGCCGTACGCATACCCGAGATGATGGATCTTAACGGCGTCCATAACGGGAGTGTTTCCCATTTCGCTTAAGCAGATAGATAAATAGCGGCGCACCGACCATCGCGGTGATGACACCGACCGGCATTTCTCCCTGTTTCGGCAGGACCCTGGCCAACATATCACACAGCACCATGAAGGCGCCGCCGCCCAGAATGCATGCGGGAACAAGAACACGATGATCCGGGCCCAGGGTCAGGCGCAAGAGGTGGGGCATGACCAGACCGACAAAGCCCAACAGTCCGCAGAGAGACACCGTGGCACTAACCATAAAAGATGTGGTGATCAGCAGCGTCAGCATGGTGGCCCGGATATTCACTCCCATGGTGACGGCCGCTTCTTTTCCCATCAGAAGGATATTCATACGGTGAGAAAGCCAGAATATCAGGATAAAACAGGGAAAGAGCATGGCAGCGAGCCTGCCCACCGACCCCATTCCGGCCATGGACAGATCTCCCATGAGCCAGAAAATAATATTTTGCAGCTTCGAATGCTGGGCCAGGGAAAGCAGGAAAATAATGACCGCTGAGCAAAACGCGTTGACCATCACACCGGCCAGAAGCAGCGAGTCCTTTTTCAGAATCGTGCTGCCGGAAGCCAACATGAGCACGAGAAACAGGGTAGCCATGCTACCAACAAAGGCGAAGACGCCGACCCCCGGGAACACGGAAAATCCCAGTATGATTCCGATAATCGCACCGACTGCCGAACCTCCGGACACACCTAAAATGTAAGGCTCCGCCAGTGGATTTCTGAGAAGCGCTTGGAATACCAGCCCGCCAAGGGAGAGTGCCGCACCGACCCATGCGGCCAGTAGGGCTCGAGGGAAGCGAATCTGCCAGATAATTGTTTTGATCGCTGGATCCGCCGAATCTTTCCCCAGCAAAGCCGACGTCAGAGAGGCCATGCTGTATCCGGTGGAGCCGAGCGAAATCCCCATCAGGATGGCCAATGTCAACATGACCATCAGCACAACAGAAATAATGCCGATCCGCTTCAGAGGATGAGGCCTGGTGTTCACCTTGCTGCCTCCGCTGTTTGAGGATGTATGATGTCGACCAGCGTCTCCAGGGCATCCACCAGACGCGGCGACGCTCTATCGAACAGGTCGGAATCGACCACAAAGATACGATTGTGCTTAACCGCGGGTATTTCCGGCCATCGCGACCAGTCGGCCTTGATCGACTCGAACGACGCATCCCGGGCCATGGAAGTGATCACAATGTATTCCGGTGCCATCGCCAGCACCTGCTCACGGCTGTACCGCGGGTAGGTGACGGATCCGGCTGTCAGATTGATCCCGCCGGCCAAGTCAATGAGCTCGTGAATAAACGTGTCGGTGCCCACTGCGACCATGGGCGATATGCCGATCTGGAAAAAGATTTTTGGCCGTCGAGCGATGGTGGACACCCGTTGATTCACTGCATCAATCCGTTTCTGGAGGTTGGCCGCAATATCCCTGGCCCGTTCCGTTTCGTGAAAGAGGTCGCCGATATCGAGGATGGTCTCGATCACGGCTGTCATGTTTCTCGGGTCAACAGCGTAAATCGGAATGTTGAACGCCTCCAGTCGTCGGATGACGCTTTCCGGATTCCCGTCTTTGACGGCGATGCACAGATCCGGCTTCAACGACACAATCTTCTCCAGATCCAGGTATATGTAGGTTCCAACATTCGGTAAGCGCTCGGCCTCGGGCGGGTAATCGCTGAACCGGGTGACGCCGACCAGACGGTGCTCCTGCTCCAGTGCAAATACGATCTCTGTGATGCTGGGCGCCAGGGCCACGACGCGGCGCGGATCTTGCGGGACTGCAACTTTACGCCCCAATTCGTCATGAACGATCCGTGTACCGGCCAATGCGCTTCCGGTAAACATTCCGAATACAACTATGGTAAGGACCCATTTCATGATGATGATGAGCTGAACGTACCTGTGTCCCCTTCCTAGGTTAGACTAACATGATCCCTCTCCCTCTCGTGGCTTGTGGTGAGTAGCGTCAAACCAGACAGGCTAGGAGAGGGGATACCATGGTAACCGGGTGAGCGTGCCGAATCGTCGTCCTGTAGACGCTTTGTGAGCATTGTCAAAAGACGGCTATTCCCCAAAACACACATCCCGGACCGTATATCCACGATCCGGGATGTCCCTTTTTATCCTCTGGATCGGTCGTCTCCCTTTGTCCACGAAGGAAAGACACCGGGACCAGGCAGGTCTTCTGACTCCCCCGCCTCCTTCAGCGGCCTTCCCGTTGGCCGAACAGTGGCTCACTGGGCTGAAAGGAGGTTCCGTGCAGCATATGCGGTCGGGGTTACAGCGGCGGGCCCGTCGCCGAATTTCACGGCGTTCCCTTGCATCTGGTCCGAGATGAAAATACTTGTCGATTCGCCGAAAAATGTCAATAGCCCGGAAATTTCATACCAACAACGTCCCCTAAATTTTGTTTCCACTCCCATTTGAATTGACACAACAGGTCGATTTCTTAGCTTTTGGGTTATGCGAAAATTCGAGAAAGAGCCAAATTCCTTTTAACGGGAAAACGGAAAGCTACGGGTCCAATCTATTAAGGATCGATGGTCGAATCGGGCAGCCGGGCTGCCTCGAAAGCGAAGGTGGTGCAAGGGCTAAGTTCGGGCGTTGGAAAGCGCAAAGTAGGATCGGATATGATGGATACTGAATTAGAGGCACAGATCACCGCGGCTACCGCGTACGAGGATTTCTTCGTCCCGGCGCTGTTCGGACAGTGGGCGCCGCTGGTCGTTGAGGCAACCGGTATCATATCAGGCGACCGGGTATTGGACGTCGCCTGCGGCACCGGCGTGCTCGCTCGGGAGGCGTTTTCCCATGTGGCTCCTAACGGTTTCGTCTCAGGCCTCCAAAGGCTTGCCGAGGTCAAGGCGAAATGGGATCCGGAGAATTTTTTTCGCACCAACCGTAACATCGCACCTGCCTGACAATTGTTGAGTCTGTTAAGCCGGGCATTGAACCCATCGGGCACACGCGACGCTTTACCATCGTTACGTATCAGTAGGGGGTAACATGCAAGATCATAAGGTGGTTTCAAGAGAAGAGTGGCTTGTTGCCCGAAAGGAATATCTTGCCAAAGAGAAGGAGTTTACCCGACTCCGCGACCAATTGAGTCAGGCAAGGAGGGACCTTCCCTGGGTAAAGGTCGATAAAGAATATCTGTTCGAGGGCCCCATGGGACAAGAAACCCTTTCGGATCTGTTTGAAGGTCGAAGCCAGCTGATTATCTATCATTTTATGTACGGCCCGGACTGGGAGGAGGGGTGCCCGACCTGCTCATTCTGGGCGGACAATTTTAACGGCATCGGTATTCATCTCAATCATCGCGATATAACACTGGTCGTCATATCCCGGGCGCCACCGGCTCAATTGGAAACATACAAAAAGAGGATGGGCTGGAGTTTTAAATGGGTTTCTTCATTTGAAAACGATTTCAATCGAGACTATCAGGTCTCTTTTACGGCCGAGGAGATGGAAAAAGGTGAGGTCTATTACAACTATCATATCGGCAAATTTCCGGTGGAGGAAGCCCCCGGCATCAGTGTGTTCACCAAAAACGATCGGGGAGACGTCTTCCACACGTATTCCACGTATGCACGAGGACTGGACATGCTGAATGGCGCATATCGTTTCATGGACCTGGTGCCAAAAGGGCGGGATGAAGACGGCTTGCCGTATCACATGGCATGGCTTCGCCGTCACGATCAATATGAAGATTAAGGGCATCTCTCACAGATCTCACAGAGCACCCGGAGAAATACTGAGAATGGCTCACATAAAGACACCAAGACAATAGGAAAGACCCGGAGTATGCAACATCTTCAAAGAGCAAAGTAAGGCATCGGAGCACGGAAGCGAACGATGATAGGTTTGTATACTTTGTCAACAACGTCCCCTATATTTTTTCACGTCATGCCGGACTCGGTCCGGCATCCAGATTTTTAACAAAATAACAGTAAAAGAATTCGAGATTTTTCCTCATCGACCTGGCCTGGATCCCAATCATGCAACCGATAATTTTAGAGAGAGGACGGTATGACCAGAAAATTAGTATCCAGCGGAAGCCCATACGAGCCAACGATCGGCTTTTCCCGCGCGGTGCGGGTCGGCAATCTGATCGCTGTTTCGGGAACGGCGCCCATCGGGCCGGATCGGCAAACAGTAGGTTTGGGCAATCCGGCCGCGCAAACACGAAGATGCCTGGAGATCATTCGGACGGCATTGGAGGAAGCCGGCGCATCGTTATCGGATGTGGTGCGCACCCGAACCTTTCTGACGAACATTGATCATTGGGAGGACGTGGGGAAGGTCCACGGCGAGTTCTTTGGAGATGTTCGTCCGGCCAGCACCATGGTCGAGGTGGTGAGGTTCATTGATCCCGAATGGCTCATAGAGATGGAAGCTGATGCAGTCATCGACGATTAGACCCGGTCGAAACTTCTCGTAATGTGGAAGGTTATTCTTTTCTTAACACAAGACAGCACAGCGCCCCGGTGAATCTCGTTTCTGCTACCGTGAATTCCGTCTGTTTTCCCAGTGCCATCATTTCTTCGGCGTTCAGAAAGGGTTCTTCGAACGAATGAAGCCATAAGATGGCAAGGCGAAGGCCACCGATTTGAGAGCGGATCTCCTTGCAAACCGCCTTCGGCATGTCGCGGATTAAGTCGTACATCAAGGCGCAGCCATCCTGTTTAAGAACCCGATGTACTTCAGACAACGCACCAACGGGATCTTTCCAGTGGTGAAGTGATCCTGTGGAGACGACGCGATCGAACGATTCGGCAGGAAACGGCAAGGCGTTTGCGGCTGCAGCGAATATCCTGATTTCGGGGTTGGACGGACTTTTTTGGATGTTCAAATGAGCCTGCCGGACCATAGCTGGAGAAATGTCGATTCCGATCAGGCTGGAATCCGGAAGTATTTTGCGCATTGCCAACAACAGATGCCCGGGCCCGGTTCCGATGTCTAGGATGCGGTCCCCTGGTTGGTAATCGGCGATGTCTCGGGCCACCAGATCGTATTGTCTAAGAAAGACTTCAGTGCGGCTTAGCCTATTATATAATACACTCCCCGGCCAGGTTATTCCTTCGGGATGCATCCTTTTCACGAATTGGCGCCAGCGCCGAGTCATCTTCCTTGTTTTCCTCAGACGGTATGGATCTAAAGGAAATACGGATATCCCGTTCTGTCGAGGTCGAGTCGACATAGCCCCTTCTTGCCCAACGAAACTATGGGCCAACTGTACATTAATTATCATTATGAACTCCAGGAAGTCACGCTAAAGAATGCGGTTCACCAGATACCCGATCCATAGAAAAATGTGCAATGCGCACAATTGTTTATGCAGCGGATCCCGGGAAAAATACTAATAATCTGATTTCAATAGGTTAGATTTCTGGCACATGTCTTGCTCAAAGAAAGTACTATTCCATATTTGATAAGACCAAACCTGCCCTCAAACAGCCATCGACACGCGAATCCGCTATCTCAACTTCATCTGCAAAAAGGAAACTGCATATTTGTTCAAGCAGCGCTTGACAACATCATCCTGGGGCTATATTATTAAGTAGTTGCTTAAACGCTAAATAAAAATTCCGAGGAACTATGAGACTTGATCCATCCGAAATATTTAAAGTGCTGAGCGTCGACACACGGATCAAAATCATCGATCTGCTGAAAGCTCGGGGACCCATGGGGGCCAAGGATATATCGGCTGAAATAGGGATTACCACGGCTGCCGTGTCCCAGCACCTCAAAATACTGAAACAGGCCGGGCTGGTTCGAAGTGAACGAAAGGGTTACTGGATTCCGTATGCCATCGATGAGAAGGCGATGGAAAATTGCAGACAGCTTCTGACCGAAGTGTGCACGTGCGGCTGTAAAGGCTCGGGGAAGTTCGGAGAATGCGAGCCGGAACGGTCGAACCTGGAATCCTTGAAAAAGTACGAGGAAGAACTCAAGAATGAACTTCGCAGCGTACAAGAGAGGATGAAAGCACTGAAAGCGGAAATTACGTAAGCAAAATTTTTTACCCATAAAATTAAGTGATTGCTTAACTACCTTATTAGCTTTGTGCACGCTCCTTGGAAACATTTTATGCAATACCGTGGGACTTTTTAATGTTGTACCAAGTGGAGGGCTTAATGATCGAGGCATTTCGAGTAGGGCTACGACTATCATGATCCTGAGCCCAGCCGAAGGGAGCTCAGCCGAAGGCAAGCTGTAGCCCATCTACCGATTCAAAAAGGAAAGGGGGTGATCATAGTGGCAGAGAAAAAGGGCGATTGTGGTTGCGGCTGCATCGGAAAGACGGAGTCCAAGAAAGACACGGACAATCCAAAGAAGAAGGCCAAAAAAAACCGGTAGGTTAAAAACCGGGCGACGAGTGCAAAAGGGGATGGAGGTGGCAAGCACACTTCTGTCCCCCGTGCGTGACTTCAAATATTCACTGAAAGAAACACGCAATCATCCATATTTACTCTACTAGATTCATGAGTCATCAAAACGGATTCTGTTTTTGATAAACTCCGGCATACCGTCACTCTTTTCGACGCTTCCAGCAATTGCTAAAAGACGTACTGCACCCGTGGATTTCGTCTACGCTGACGACACCGTCGCTGGCCGCGTGCATATCGCAGCGGATAAACTTATCTATACAACTCTTGAGGCGGACGGTGTCTTCAAGCGCCGACGCAATTTGCGTGCCGCCGGCATTCACAAGGGTTGGAGAAATCTCGGGGTTGACCTCCTCCTGCTGGTAGGACAATGATGTCTGGGCAGCTTCCTGACACATGAATACCAGGGCCGCTGCGGAATAGCTTTTAAACACCTGCTGCCATTGGTCTGCCACCGCTGAATTTATCTGTTCAATATCATACGAAATACCCGGATATTTATCATTTTCAGCCGCCCGGGGCGGATGGCCCACGACTGTGAAAACGGAAAATATCGATATGATCAGAATAACTATCGCTCGTTTCATGGGTGCCCCCTCTTCTTTGCTCCCCTGTTTGAAGCCGCTGCTTTATCGACCGAATTTCTGAAAAGCGCTTCTGTAACGCCGTATTCTTTTGGGTCCGTGCGGCGTGGAAACGTAAAGCGTAATGTCAAAGGGTGAAGGACGGGTTGCGGACAGGGTCGGGAATCGAGTCAGCACTCAGATGTCTATCGGTTTACAGGCGTGTCCTGGGGAGTTCATCCAGTGGAGAGTCTGGCCGTCCTGCACAATCAAAGATACGGTTTTTCGGTTATTGAAGTATGGTCTTTGGGAGGGGAACCTCTGAATGCAATCGCAAGATATGTGCCATATATTTAACCCCGTGAAATACTTACGACAGGTTTTCTGTGGGCGGGATGCGTGCACAGAAATTAGTGCACGATGCACATTTTTCTGTGCATTGGTTCGATGCGACCCGGGGATAGTTACTTTATGTAGTAACCGGACACTCGCCAGCGACTGTCTGGATCCTTCATCGGCGTCACAGTCTCGATTGCCGACCGCTTGTTCTCAAAGGACGTCTCGAACAGGATCACGACATATTCGCCGTCCGGGGCGCCCGGCAGCTCTTTCGTGAAAACGGTTTGTTTTACTTTCCTTGAAATCAGTCGGCCCATGGGGCTTCTCACCCCCTCTAGCATCTGCTTCCACTGCTCTTGGGTAACTGCGCCCCTGAAATACGCTGCCGCCTCCTTCCAGCTCTGGCTGTAATGTCCGGAGTCCACCAAAGAGAGCCATTGTTTTGCCGACGCGACAGCTGCTGCTTCCGGTCCCTCAGCGGCTGTTGATCCGGGCTGGAATGAAATCATGACAACGATAAGGAAAATTAGAGTTCGCTTCATAAGTCCTTCTCTCAGCGGAAACGATTTTTCATACGATGGGTTTCGGGGCCTGAGTCGGATTCGCATACCATGCCGCACATGCGCATCCTGAGGTTGCTATTTCAGCCGCCGTTTCGACAATAAATGTCGATGGTTTTGCCATCGACCGATATGAGCACACGGTCATCCTGCACGGTCAAATTCTGTCCGGTTTTCCAGTGCTTCAGCTCGCCTTGTATGATGTCGATCACACGCTGCGGGATAACCAACGGATTCAATTGTATCCGGATGGGATACGGCATGCCGGTGTAACCGTTATTGATGATGACCAAGGCGACATCATCTGTGGCAATGCGCAAAAAAGCATATACCATATCGTCTGACCACAGCGTTATCGTCGTGCCGTATTTCAGCGCGGCATTTGCTTTGCGCAGGTGGATGAGATCCCGTGTCCATTCAAAAATTTCGCGTTCCTTGTGAAACCGGGGCATTGGATGGTTGTCGTTTCCAATCACATGCCAGGGAAAATCCCGACGCAAGTCGCTGTCATCCCCATCGGCCTTCCATCCCTCGAGTCCGACCTCGGTACCGTAGTACAGTTGCGGTATCCCCCGTATCGTAAAAAGGGCGCCAAGACACAACTTGGCCACCTTGATGGCCCATTCCAGCCCGGAGCCTTCACCGGGATGCTTGGTTCGGGCATGGCTCATGATGCGCTTTTCTAAATCATGGTTGTCAAGCAAGGTCACCAGCTTGTTGGCATTGCGGTAACCCCCCTTGATGGGGTTATCATCATCGAGCACGCCGAGCGGCTCGCTATCATTCAGGCGCGGGCGTGCCAGCCTTTGGCGAAGACTCATGTCGTAGATGAGGGTGGAGCGAAGCGCCGTGCAGAGAGGAAAATCGAAAATCGAATCAAAATCGTGGTAATTCTGATACTGCAACAGCTTGCTAATGTCTTCCTTGCTTTCGAAGAGCACTTCCCCGATGAGACAGGTATCCGGGTACTGGCCACGTATGACAGATTTGAAAAAATGCCAGAACTTGGGCTCCACGTGTTTAACCGTATCCATGCGGATGTTGGTGACCTTGCCCTTGGCAATCCACTCTTCAATATTGTTGATGAAGTAGTCAATCACTTCGGGATTGTCATGATTGAAATCCGGCAGACCGGCCAATTCACCCTTGATGTCACCGGATCCGTTCTTGTTGAACCAGGAAGCATCAAACTGGTCCTGGGCACCGTAGCCTGAATGGTTTACGATCATATCGAGCACAACCTTCATGTCTCGGGCCTCACAAAGATCCACCAATCTGCCGAAGGTGCTTATGTCCGTGGACCCGGATAACTGGGTTCCGTCGATCAAACGGCTATCCATCCGTTCGAAGTTGCGCGGCCAGTAGTAGTGATAGGGTTCAGAGGTGCCAAATCGGCCGATATTCTCATACACCGGTGTGACCCAGATCGTCGTCACCCCCAGCTCTTGGAGATAATCGAGCTTCTCAATGACCCCGTCCAGCGTGCCGCCGTGGATGCTTGTGTCCGATGTGTCCACGGTGCGTTTATTTCTCCCAAAAAAGCGGTCCGTTACGATAAAATAAATAATGTCATCCTGTGTCACTCGTTTTTCCATGGTGTATTCACTCTAACATAAGGGACGTTGTTGACGATTACGACAAACGTTGAAATTGTGGATGCCTTGTTCGTATCCTCGATGAGAACTGGAATGGGCAAAGGACTAATGCTTTTGCGGATCCAAAGACATGAGAATAGATACCCACCGCTAGGAGATCTGCTTTACTTCCGGTTGTATCAAGTTAAGCACCGTATGCGGGTCTCGCCCGGAAAAGAGCAGTTTGATTACGATGGAAGCCGCGGCCTCGAGAAGGCGGGCGTATTTTAGTTCGCCGACATCCAAATGATCACAACCGATCCGATCGATCAGCGTTACAACATGAGCTTTGGCGTCCTCGTAATTTCCGCAGTATAAAACAACGAGCTTTCTACCGTCATAAACGGGCGGATCCATCTTCCAGACGCTTGCCTGGCACATGTTAAAGGCTTTCACCACACGGGCATCCGGAGCATACTCGGCAATTTTCTCTGCCAGCGATCGCCCGTCATAACTGGCATTCAGAAATTCACCGTTGAACGCACCCGGGACCGGATTGTTGATGTCGATGAGCGTCTTGCCGGCAAAAGCGGCTGACCCTCCGGCGGCATCCATGGCGTCAAAGACGACTTCATGTCGCGTCGCAAGCACAACCACATCGGAAGATCTGACGGCGTCGGACGCCGACCCCCATCCGGTATCGTGCCCCAGTTGATCCGCGAGAGTTTTAGCCTTATCGGGATTACGGCCGCCGATAATAATTTCGTGATCCCCTGCCCATCGTGAGGCCAACGCCTCTGCCATACTCCCATATCCAATAAAGCCGATTTTCATGGGCTGTCTCCTAAATGATGGCGATTGCTTTATTTGTCTGCCCGCTCTCTCGCCTGTGCGGTATCGCTCGACAGACGCAGACGGACACAGAAGATTTTGCCTCCGCAACCTTTGGAGACAAAAACAACGTCGCTACTCAAAATAGCTGCGTTCGTGCCAGAACTGGCTATCGTAACGTCTGGTCTGCATGTGATTATGGTTTTTTTCCAATTGTTAGAGTGCGGTTAACATTTATTCTGAATAAATTGAGCTATTCCATGACGTTAGTGCTTTGATTTCTAAAGTAAAGAATTGTTGATATAATCTGCCGCATTTCGATTCGAATTTTACGGGAACACCTTGATCAATATTGGATCTTTCTTCTCATGTTAGGTGGAAATGGATAAACAAGGCCCTCTTCGACAGATCGCGCCCGACCAGTTGGAGATTCGTGAAGGCGGCGGCTGTCTTTCTGTTTTCGGGCTGCCTTTTCTTGCGGCCGGGATCTTTGTTGCCCTGATCGGCCTCCAGGTCGTACCGATCGATAATGCCCGGGATGTCCCGTATTGGGGCTGGCCGCTGATCATTCTTATGGGGCTGGTCTTTTCCGGGGTAGGCATCGGCCTGGTGTTTGGGCGGAACTGGACCATTATCGACAAGAGCCTTGGCAAGGTTTCAAAGCGATGGGGGCTTTTGGTGCCGTTCCGAACACAAGACCATTATCTACACAAATACAATGCCGTGTTGGTCCGCTTTGACGAAGGAGACTCTGAAACGTCGGACCATTTTCCGGTTCTCCTGAGAGGAAAGCATGGCGCTGACGACCTGATCCTGACCAACCCGACGGAATTCGGTGATTCGCGGCGGGCTGCAGCGCAGGTGGCCCGTCTTTTGAGATTTCCCCTGGTCGATGCGACGACTGACCACGATGCCGTGATCCAGACCGAGGATGTCGATGACACGTTTCAGGAACGTCTCGAGACCGTCACAGATGAAACCGTTGCGGTTCCCCGGCCTCTGGAGATGAAAAGCCGGCTCGAAACATCCGGAGACACCGTTTTTATCGACATTCCGGGCCCTGGATTCAAACCGTTCAGTCTGATGGGATTGATCATTCCTGTTGCGATCCTGTTTGTGGTGGTACCCCATCTATCAGAATTTTTCAGAGAAACGGAAACCCCCCGTTATGTTCAATTCTTTTTTATAGGCTTTCTCCTATTTTTTTTCGGGGTCATTCCCCTCTTTGGAACGCTGCACGGTGCGATCAAAGCTGCCAGAAACCGCACCCGTGTCACAGCTTCTCCGGAAGGGCTTGCAATCGAAGAAATGGGGGCCTTTCGGAGCCGAAAGACATGGATAGGGGCCGAGGAGATTTTTGGACTCGATTACGGTACCGTGGATTCCGCCTGGGAGTCGGCCACCGCGCGGAGACGTAAGTGGTATGGGGATTCGCCGGGGTTGGATCCGGGTGGGTCTACGCCTATACCCAGGTGGTTGCAGCGGCTATCGAAATTGGCTAAATCCAAGGGGATTATCGTGAAATCCGGCAAGGGCTTTGTTACGTTCGGTGCCGGACTTCCCGGCGACGAAGTTCGATATCTGCATTCACGGGTCAAAGCCGCCATCGGTTCCGGGAATTCCAAAGGGTAGGGCGGAAACGCCCTGTTCGTATAATCGCTTACTCGGGCTTTATTTGAGTCGAGTTCCACTCCTCCGTGTAGCCGGTGAGCTTGATACGAGATGACTGACGGGTGCGGCCTGTTGGGGCGAAGCCGTGGCCAAGACCAATGCCCCGTCTTACGGAGGCCATTTTCCGGAGATTGGGATCAGACATACCATGTGGCAGGATGTAGATCTTCAAAAGAACGCGTTATGAGCATCTATCATTGAGGGGGAATATGATGAGCCTAAACAAAAGAATCCGGTTGAGTGTACTGGTAAACGTCATTTTTCTGATGGGATACGTCAGCATTGGATTCGCCGCTTCGGAAACTGTGGAGCTGAGGTACGAGTTGGCGGGAATCGAACCGGCAACCTGCTCTAAAAGTGTCGCGATAGTGACTTTCGAGGACCATCGGAAGAACACCGCGATCGGAGAGAGCGGCAGAGGTAAACAGTTTCTCAGCGAAAATCCGGTGAATGAATGGGTGACCCGGGCCTTATACGAGGAGCTAAAAAGCATTGGGTGCACCGTAGAAAACCATGATACGAAGGGGAATTTTAATACCGATGCGACGATCACTGGATCCGTGGAAGAGGCCTACATCAAACAGGATTCATGGACCAAGTACAATGTCAACATGCGCTTGCAGATGGAGATTTCGATCGGCAACGAAAAAATTGGTAAAACCTTTCGCAGTTCCATGACAAAACGGACTGTCCCAGCCTTCAGTTTCAACAGCCGCGTCGCGACACAGATGCTCCAGGGGGTGATGCGGGAAGCGGTACCGGATCTGCAAAAAATACTGGAATAAAATTGACGCTATCCCTGAAGCGCGCATTTTCGGGCTCTCACAAATTCCCTTACCGATCGGGTGATATCTTCCTTCGTGGTTGCCCAGGAGCATACACTGATACGGATGACGGCTTTTCCATTCCATTCCGCCTCACCCGCCCAGCACTCCCCCGAATGTTGAAGATGGGTCAGCGTGCGACGGGTGGCGTCATCTGTCTCACACGAAACCAGCACCTGATTGAAAACGACATCGTTTAAAATCCGAAATTCTTCGGCCTGCAATTCCACGGCCATTTGCACGGCTCTCTCATGAAAACCATATACCAGTTCATCCACACCTTTTTTACCTAAGTATTTCAACGCGGCCCATAACTCTATGACCCGGGAGCGTCTCGACATCTCCGGTGTGTAAAGCATGCCGTCCCTCTGCTCACTGAAAGACAGGTAAGAACCGGAGGCCTGAAGGGACTGTACCAGAGCCTCCCTGTCGCTGCAGAGGACAATTCCGTTGTCATATGGTGTATTTAGTGTTTTGTGCCCGTCTACAGACCAGGAGTGGGCCTTTTCCATCCCCTTTGTTAGATGATTCAGTCTTTTGGATCCAGCTGCCCAGAGACCAAATGCCCCGTCAATATGGACCCAGGCATTTGCTGCGTTCGCTTTGTTACAGATCCCATCAAACGGATCGAAAGACCCGGAGTTCACGTTGCCCGCCTGGAGGATCAGGATTGTGTGTTCATCAAGGTCCGGAGTCCGGGATGGTATTATTCTGCCCTGGGCATCACAATCCACCCATTCGATGGTCTCGATTCCAAACCCCAGGAGCGCAATCGCCTTGATCACCGATCCATGAATTTGCCGGCCGGTGACGATTCGGACCTTTGGGGCGCCCATGAAACCCTTTTGATTGATGTCCCAATTTTGGTTTTTAAGTAAACGATACCGGGCTGCAGCCAATCCGCAGAAAAGGGCCATTGATGAGCCACTGACAAATCCAGCGACAACACTATCCGAGAAACCAAGCAGGTCCCTGAGCCAGGCTTCGGTTATTTCTTCCAACTTTGGCGATACCGGCGACATAACATACAGCGCTGTATTCTGATCCCAAACATCGGCCAGCCATCGGGACGCAAGGGACACCGGGAGCACACCCCCGGTGACAAAACCAAAATACCGACCGCCGGTGTGGGTTACCGTTCCAGGGGATCCAATTTTGTCCAACTGGCGCAAAACCTCTGACGCTGCTCCTGATTCGCCGGGCATTTCTTCCTCGAATGCATCCAAGTTTTGGATGGCGGTGTCTGTTGGATACACATTTCGCTCCGGGACACTGTCGAGATAATCGAATGCATATCGTCGGGCCTGATTGAGAATTGCCAGGTCTTTCATTTCCTGAAGCATTTTTTCTTGCAATCCATCGTCCATGAAGTGGTCCTTTTTTAAGCCGCCACCCGCAACTCAACACGCATGGCATTCCTTTGTTTGACGTCTCTTATTTTAACTCCCCGGATGGTCATGTCTTTCTCCCATGTCGTCACAGTGCCGCAGGATGTATCCTCGTCGTAATGTACAGGTGTATCCGGAGGATGGCCCCGCGATTAGGGGCTCTATTTTCCACCTGCCAGGTCAATAAACGTACCGGTGACATAGGATGCCTCATCCGAGACCAACCACATGATGGCGTTTGCCACTTCTTCGGGGAGTCCTCCCCGCTTCATGGGAATGGTATTTTTCAGCCGATCGACGCGACCGGGTTCGCCGCCGCTGGCGTGAATGTCGGTGTAGATATAGCCGGGCCGCACGGCATTGACGCGGATGCCTTCGGCAGCGACTTCAAGAGACAGACCGGTGGTAAACGTATCGATCGCTCCCTTTGAGGCGGCATAATCCACATACTCACCGGCAGAGCCTAACCGGGCCGCCGCAGAGGATACGTTGACAATCGCCCCTCCCACCCCGCCGTATTTTATTGACATGCGCCTGACCGCTGCCTTTGCGCATAACATGCAGCCAATCGTATTTACTGCAAAAATCCGATGCAGACGGGCTGCGTCCATTTCTTCGACGCGCATTTGCGTCTCAAGGATTCCGGCGTTGTTGACGAGGGCGCTGACTCTTCCCAACCGGGCATCCACCGATTCAAACAACCTTTCGACCTCGGCTTCCCGGGAGACATCCGCCGCCACAGCGATGGCCTGCCCGCCTTTGGATTGGATCTCTTCGACAATGGCATCGGCAGCGTCTTGACGCTTGAAAAAGTTCACGCAAACCGCGTATCCGCGAGCCGCGGCAAGTCTTGCCGTGGCCGCTCCGATGCCGCGGCTGGCTCCGGTAATGATAATCACCTTGTTCATTGTGTATTCTCCCAGATATCCGTGATCTCCACCCGGTACAGACTGTGCTGCCCAACGCCATCCACGACGAGGTCACAGTGCCGTCGGAAACCGCAATTCTGGAAAAGATGGTGGGCATTCAGATTTTCGGCATGGACCACAGCCACAATACGCTCCAAGCGGCAACGATCGCGCGCATAGTCGATAAGGGCGGATACAGCCTCCTTAGCATACCCTCGTCCCCAGAATTCGGGAACCAGGCCAATGGTAACCTCGATGTCGTCGGCGATTTCCAGCGGCAGGTTCTCGAGGCCACAGTAACCGATGACCCGATGGGTTTGCCTATTTTCGATGGCAAAAACTCCCAGAGGCTCTTTTTTCGGGTAGGCTTCCATATGGTTGTTCAGCCATTCAGCGCTCTGTCCGAAGGAGAAGGGAGCGAGCCCCGAAAACGCCATGGCCGCCGGGTGACTCAGAAAAAGGTGAACGTCTTCCAAATCCTCACTGCGGAATTTTCGGATCAAAAGATGTTTTGTGCCGATCATGTGAAGGCTCGCAAGGCAATCTAGTGGCGATCCTGTAGGTCTATCCTGGAGCAATTGCGACATCGCCGGTCGCTATTCTTCGATCATATTTCCGTTTTTTAAAAAGTGGATCAGCGCTTTCTCAATAAAGTTGAGATGGAGACGATGGGTCTCATCGGAGTATTCGGAAAGAAACTGATTGCCCTCCGGGCTGACACCTGTAAATGTGTGACGCCACAGGATGTGGGTCAGGCTTGAATCCATCGGTTTGAGAAAAATTTCGAGATTCCACACATGGGATTCCGGTTTAAACACCGTGTACTGGATTTCCTTTGGCGGATCGTATTTTGTAACAACCCAGGTCATATCCCCCCTGTCCGGGAAATCTGTTTCAAATACGCATCCGGCCTCGGCCCTTCCTGACTTCGAATAAACCATATGGCAGTGCCAGTAGGGAAGCCATTCGCGTTCACGTGCGGGGCACAACAGAGGGAATACCCGGTCCGCTGGAGCAGGTATGTGCATTTCGAAATGCTTTGTTAACCTGAGTGGATTGAATGACATGTGTGTCCTCCAATATCGCGCTGAACGGCAAGGCGCTTTTTTCGACGCCATGATCATTCCGCCAGGTCGATCCACCGGCCATTGGTCATGGGTTCGAGATCGTCAGGCTTTAGTTCAAACAGGGCGAAAGGTGTGCCGGCTGCCGCCCAAATCGTGTCATATTGTTTCAAATTTGGATCCAACAGGGTTTCCAGGGGCTCGTCGTGGCCTGCGGGCGGCACGCCCCCGATGGCAAATCCGACCTTCTCTTTAACAAAATTGCCATCCGCTCTGCCGAGTTTGAGACCTGTCGCTGTTTTGATTTTGGCCAGGTCCACCCGATTGGCTCCTGAAGCAATGACCAAAATGGGGCGTCCGGTTTTCTTCTCTTTAAACACCAGGGACTTGGCTATTTGCCCGACCACACACCCCACTGCGTCTGCTGCCTCCTGGGCTGTCCGGGTTGACGTGGACAGCTCCTTTACCTCAACGGTAAACCCCCTGGCGATCAGAAATTCCTGGACGCGATTTGCGCTCGCTCTCAATCTTGAAGCCATAGGCGGGATCCTTTCCGACGCATCCGTCAGGCCCTGAACGATCTAAGATTACCGATATTCAAAAGGATTCCACATCATTGTCGACGGGCGTGGTCTCCATCTTCACTCCACAATATCCTTGATTCTGTCGAAAAGTGTTCCGGAATCGATTTCTTCTTTCATAGCAGCCTTTAAGTCATTTCCGCACTGCTTGGAACAAACCAAAAACATGCCATCATGACCGTCATTTTTTGCCTCAGATCCTTCGGGAGTGACCAGCATGTAGACCGCATTTTCTTCTTCTCCCAAGACTATTTCTATGCAATGGGTTTCATAGTCGGCCAAGTCCACATCCGGTATTAGTTTGGCACCGATGCCAAAGGCGTCCGCTTCATCAGTGAGGTAGTTTTTACACCAGGTGCATTTGGTCAACGCATCCTGATCCGGGATGATGCTGAATTCCATAATGGGTTACTCCTTTCCTGGGCTGATGGCGTCATATTTTCTCGTCTCGAATGCAGAAAGACATCCCGTCATTTGAGGGGAATGTTCTTGGCCTTATCCTTGTTCGCCTGATACAGCTCTGACATTTCGGCATAGATCTGTTTAATCCGATTGACACGTTTCAGAAAACCGGGTCTGGTTGTTGGATCACAGTTGTTTATCAGGTCCATCACACTGAAAGCGGTCCAATAGCTGTTTTGTCTGGCATACCCGCCGGGGTCGTGTTTAAAGACCTCTTTTAATATCTTCAAATCGTGGCCGATGTGGAACGCATCCCGGGAATCCTCATGGCTGAACAGATAATAGATGTTGTCGAATCCGCTCCAGGTGATGGCCGAAGAACAGAGAGTACAGGGTTCATGGGTCGCAAAAAAGAGGATGTTATTGGGATCCACACGTTTGGACTCGTCTCCGTTGACCATTTCATAATATTGGTTAATCGTATAGACTTCCCCGTGCCAGAGGGGATTTTCGGTCTCATGATTGGTCCCGACCATGACCGTCGATAGATCGGATTTATTGAGCATGGCAGCCCCAAACACCTTGTTGCCGGCTCTGACCCCTTTTTGCGTCAAGGGAATGATCTCGGTCTCCATCAAAGTGAGCAGTCGGTTGATGAGCGGGGCAACGCAGCCCGCTGTCTCCCCCGGACGTTTGGTCTCGTCGCCCACGGCCATGCCGCTAAAACCCGTAACCAGCATGTGGATCAAAAGCATACACAGGCTTCCCTTTAAGGGTTCCATCTTAAGATTTCCGGACCTCCCGTCACCGGAACGATGACAGGGTTCCGCTACTCAATAATTTCAAACCGGCTTCGTGCTTCTGATTTGGGCATGCCGTTAAAATGCCACCATTCGAAACTCAGGGGAATAAACCCGGCTTGTTTCATGGTGTCCGCCAACAGAGCGCGATTTTTCTTCTGATGATCGGTAAGCTGAATGCCGGCCTTCTTTTTTGCGTACAACCAGGTCAATTCAAGGGTGCTTTTTCGGAAGGGATTAAACCCCATGTCAAGCTCTTCGCCGGACTTGTCTACAATGGTAATGTCCACGGCGATGCCATAGTTATGCATGGAACCTTTACTCGGATTTGCGACAAATTTTTCAAATGAAGTTCCCTTCATCTGTTCATACATTAATCGTGACACGTTCCTTGGCCGTGCCGCATCTAATATGAGGAGAGAGTAGCCGTGGTACTTCCGGCGCAGGATTTTCTGTGCTTGTGATAGCTTGATGGCGACTTCCTTTTGCAAATATGCTCTAGTCAGCCCATTGTAAAAATTTTTTCGAAAATAGTTCTTGTCGGGATCAGAATTGACCAAATCAACCTGAATCGTCGGGTCGATGCTTTGAACATCGACAAGCCCGGCGCGAATAAACTTCTTTTCGGCCTCATTCGTCTCCGCTTCGGCAGGACCGTTCAGAAACAACGTCATGACCACAAAAAGACTTGGTAGAATAGCGTTTTTCATCTGTTTAAACCAGCGTATGGACCTAACAGACTTGTTGAAATTCGGCCCTTGGGCCTGTCTTTTTCATTCCTGCATTCAATGTTTAAGTGCAACACTCGGCCTTAAAGACTTCCGCCGGTGTTTTGAATTTCAAGCATTTTCTTGGCCGGTTGTTAAGCCAGTGT
>Ga0049114_1000059_pt1 | contig 28481 bp, 22 predicted proteins | sample WorMettanBELIZE2_FD_55211 | JGI IMG/M metagenome (GOLD analysis project Ga0049114, IMG submission 55211) | Marine gutless worms symbiont microbial communities from Max Planck institute for Marine Microbiology, Germany - Olavius tantulus BELIZE.2 | ecosystem: Host-associated > Annelida >... | reverse complement strand
GATATTCATGGTATCTTCTCCTTTCTGGGAGAAGACCCTACACCACCACTTTGACAGATCCGGTCATTTTGGCCTTAAATTGGTACATAGTCCCGTAAACAAATGATGACACGCTGTACCTCCCGGGATCCGTGCTGCCGGAAAGTGCAGGAAATAATAATCTGATGTTCCGATCGACTCATGCGGTTATCGGATGCGATCCGTTACCCGTAAGAATTTGAGCTGGGCGGAATACGCGACTGCATGGTATCTGAGTTGGGTGCCAAGAAAGCTGTCGGATCTTCAACGCTACATGCGCGTTATCTGTTGAAGATCAGGAGGATATTGAATTACGAGATACGTCGAAATGGACGCCATCAACATAGTCGATGTGTCGGCCAATGTTAAAAAAAATCTAAATGAAAACGGATCGTTATATCTTTTTAGGCATAACGGGGGGGACTATCCATTGGGTGTGTTGATGAGCAGAATGGAGATTGGGTGAATGGCTCGGGGCACCCGGCGATCGGTACGATGCGTTATCGACCGGATGGCACCTGTTGGTATCGCCCGAGACAGCGGAAGACGGTGCTTATGAGAACGCCAATTTTATGGAAACGATGTCCTGCCAATTTCGGACTAGGCATCATCCACCGCAAGGGTATTATTATCCGCAATTTTAATTGCGGACTTGAGCTTTTTGATGCTTTTACCCTCGTATTTATCGTCCACATCCCCTTTCAGCAAATCCTCGATATCTTCCTCCTCATCCTCCACATCATCTTCGGTGAGGGTCTCCTCCGACTCCTTGCCAAGAAAGGTGCTGGCATCGAACAGGATTTCCTGGGGGTGAGGGTCGCCACTGGAGAACATGGTCATGACCTTTTCTGCGATCTCCGATGCATACACCGAGGGGGGGTACATGTTATCGGTCCGTAATGCTGCGATTAGAGCCGGCTTCCCATCTCCCACAGCCCCTTCGATGGCGGTCATGTCGTATTCTTGCTGGCACAGAAATGACAGAATGTCTTTATCCAGTTCAGCAAATTCTTTCAGGATCAAACTGTTTTGATCCTGATCCACTTCGATGACATATTTTTGTTTCATGATCAAAGTCCCCGATATAAAGAATTCGACACAATGGTCTTAGCGTTTCGCCATATAAGAACGCTTCTGAAACCACAAAACAAAAAGCGTGTCAACCGGCAAATCAGGGTTTTTGAAATTTATTTTTTAGAACGTCTACGGGAATGACGCATCTTTCACCCGTCCGTTTCCCAGGGTTATTACAAACGGATTGATTTCACTGAAAAAGAGGGTCGAAAAGCCCCTGTTTCTCAACAAACCGGTTGACCCCCAATATGTTCGATGATAGAAAAACAGGTTCAATTTGGAGGGATGGCTGAGTGGTCGAAAGCGGCGGTCTTGAAAACCGTTGAGGGTAACACCTCCGTGGGTTCGAATCCTACTCCCTCCGCCAAAAAATTTTCGAAGAAAATTTTTTGTACGCTCGCAGCGATCGCTGCGGCTTTATTTAGGCTGCGGAAAGGAATACCGTCAGTTTAAGCTGTCTATATCCTGACGGCAAGATCACGAAGCGAAATTATCTTTTTTGCGGCGCAGCCGCGCCTGCAAAAAATTGTGAAACAATTTTTTGGGAGAGATGGCCGAGCTGGCTGAAGGCGCTCGCCTGCTAAGCGAGTGTGGGGCGAAAGTTCCACCGAGGGTTCGAATCCCTCTCTCTCCGCCATATTCAATTAACGAGCCGATTTGAAACCTTTCAGATCGGCTTCGTTTTTCACCCGTGTCTAAAAAAGGGATTTGTGAGATAAGGCTATCTGGACCCGATAAAGGTTCCCTATGTATATGCACCCTTTGGAATTGTTTCATTTAAATTGACAATAGAAAGATTGGCTGATAGCCAAATTTTATATTCTTATTTTTTTCCAATATAATTTATACGACAAAGCCAAACCTGTCGCGAGACAGGGACGCAAAGCCACGGATCCGTTTCTTTCCTTAACCTGACCTGATCAAACTACTCTCAAATTCGTCTTTTACCGGATGGCCCGGTTGGCGAAAGGTAATTCGGCTTTTTTCATTCAGAATCGGGTGCCCATGTGATTGTTTTACTCGGTTTTGGGGCTGTCCCGCATGTCCTGAGATTTCGTGTTTGTTTTCTCCGATGATACAAATTTGCTCATTCTACAGGGCCCGCTTTTAAAAATCAGTTCCTCTTTCTTCTCGCACAAGGCCTTTTTTAGGAAAAAGCAAAAACAGGAGATGAAACGCCCGATTCTCCCATTATTGTCCATCACTGATTTAATCGAAAAAAGTTTCATTAATTTCTGTCCTTGGACACGAGTCCCGGGCGATGTCTCATAACAGAAAGGAGGTGATCGTTCTACCGTCCCGGCAGTCATAAACGTTTCACTTACCAAGAAAGGAGGAGACGAATGAAGACAAAAGTGATGGTTATTTTTCTGAGTCTGGTAATGATGTGCTCCCTTGTTACAGTGACCGATTCGTTTGGGGGGCAGAAGAGAAAACCGATTTATCCCGCCGGGATCAAGCCCATAGCGCCGTATTCGCCCGCCATCATGTACGGCAACCTGCTCTTTATATCCGGCCAGATCCCCTACGTGAAAGGTGCTATTCCGGAACACGCCAGGCAAGATATCAAGGCACAGACAAAAATCGTCATGGAAAACCTCAAGAAAGTTCTGGCAGAGGCCGGTATGGACTTCGGGAACGTGCTCCGGGCGACCGTTTTCATTACCGACCTGAACTACTATGGTGACTTTAACAAGGTATACGGACCTTACTGGACCAAGGAAGGGTTGACTCCCCCGGCGCGCGCCGCGGTGGAGGTGGGATCTCTGCCCGGAAGCAAACCGGGGGCACCGGTTATGGTCGAAATCTCGATGATTGCCGGCAAGTGATGTCAGTAGTGGTCCATGAACTGCCAACGTTCGACATCTGCCGCAACTGCGCACCTGTCGACCATACTCTGAGTGAGGAGGTTAAATAGGGACTCCAAAGACGAAGAAACGCGTAAAGAGGATGGTGTCGTGATTAGTGACCCCTTTTAACAGCCAGTGCATAAAGGTGGTCGGCAAAAAACAACCTTATTCCCGGTGCATTATGAAAAAACCAGTATATTAGGCGAGATGGCTTCCAACCGAAAGCGGCCTCATGCTCGCACCACGTTTGCTGTATATTAAATTTAGCGTTGGTCAGATCTCTGCGAAGCGAAACAGGGGACTGTTCATTTACATGCATGATTCGATCGTAGTGTTTACGATGATCAAGTGGGCGAGGCTTTCCCAGTAGATTCGAGATACGGGCTACTGCCGGGTAGGTATACCGTGTGTGCCAGATATTCGGCCACGTGTGGATAAGAATCTTGCCGTCTGTTTTTAGCACACGATGGCATTCATCATATAGAAGTGACAATTGCCAGTTGTGAAGGTGCTCAACTATATCCGCCATCAAAATGCGATCAAACGATTGACTTGAAAAGGGCAATTCCATTGCGTTGCCTTTTACAAGAGGTACACCTGCCGTTTCTTTGGTTAATAAACTATGATAAACCTCCTTTGCGATTCGAAGGGCGGCTGATGAGTAATCCATCCCCACGGAGCGTATCCCGGATAATGACAGCTTTGCCGTCATTTCTCCTCTGCCGCAACCAACATCCAGAACATGCTGGCCTGGTTGAGCGTCAATGCGTGAGATCAGTTTTTCATAGTAAGGATATGTTTCTTTTCCTTTTGTCTCGGTGAATCGTTTCAGCCAATCCCCACCTCCGCAATGTTGAAGGAAATATTTTTCGTCATAGACGTCTTCCTCGACGGACTGTTTTGGCATCTCATCCATTGGCTGGACACCCATGTCTGTTGTACGGATTAAACAAAAGCTTGATGTTAGCAAGCCCTCCTATCCACTTCCCCGGAATGCGTTGCCACAGTTCAGAATACACAGCGAAGTTGATTGATATGCTTCTTCGGAACGCCAGCCATGTCCGGTGCGCATATTACAGTCACCATCGGGTTCATGATGCTAATGTGCGCCCGGTTTCGGGGTAGAAAACAAATCGTCGAAAATCGTATCGGCATCTTTTTGAATGTCGCGTCTCAAGCGATAAAACTGTTGCATGATTTCAATGGCAAAAGGCGTCAGGGAGGAACCGCCACCGGAAGATCCGCCGACATTCCTAGACAGCAGCTTTCTTCCTAACCGCTCTTCCGTTGCTTTTATTTTGCCCCATACGGCACGGTAACTCATGTGAAGTTCCCTGGCCGCCGCACTAATCGAACCGTTCCGCTCGATCGATTCAAGAATTTTCAGACGTCCCTGTCCGAATACGACACGGTCTCGATCATCTTCGATCCAGATCTTAGAACGTATGTGAAGCTTTTTGCTCATGGGACTCCTGCTCGTATGTCTTTCGGACAACCGAATTTCGAAATCAAGCGTATCAGAACTCACTTGAAATTGATATAATCACCCTGTTAATTGACTGAAGCACTTGCTCTATTTTGGGAATCTATTCAGGACCACAACGCATGGATGCATTCTGGCAATGGTGGCAGCATATCCCCGAGCGGATCGACCCGGTTATTTTTCAGATCGGTTCTTTCCGGCTCCAGTATTACGGCCTGATGTACATCGTGGTTTTTGCTGTCTGTTATGCGCTGATCCGCTACCGGCGGACCCGGGAAGAGCGGTTTTCCAATGTCAGCGTCACCCAGGTGACCGACCTGGTGACGGTCGGGATACTGGGCGTCATCATCGGGGGCCGCCTCGGGTATGTCCTGTTTTACAACCTGGACTATTACCTGCGGCATCCTCTGGAAATATTTCTGCCCTTTTCATTCTCCGGGGGATTTCATTTTACAGGTATATCCGGCATGTCCTTTCATGGCGGCCTGATTGCCATTATCCTCTTTTCATGGCTGTACATACGCCGCACCGGGCTCCGTTTCCGACAGATGGCGGACCTGTTCATTCCAGCCATTCCACTTGGCTACACCTTCGGAAGGATTGGAAATTTCATCAATGGCGAACTCTACGGCCGTGTCACCGATATGCCGTGGGGCATGTATTTTCCCCTATCACCCCAACGGGTGCTGCGCCATCCATCGCAGCTTTACGAGGCCATTTTCGAAGGAATCGTTCTGTTCGTGGTCCTCTGGAATCTCCGTAAAGTCCCCCTCCCCGAGGGGGCCATGCTCTCGCTGTTTCTTATCGGATACGGCACCGTAAGGTTCTTTATCGAGTTTTTCAGAGAACCTGACGCCCATCTTGGCACCGTGTTCCTGTCGTTTTCCATGGGCCAACTCCTCTGCGCCGCGATGATCCTTGCCGGCATCATCCTTTTCTTCTGGCTAAAACGGATGGATGTCTCAGGGAATTAGGTATCGGGTACTGGGTATTCGGTACTCGCTGTTAAGAATGTAGTAGATACATCCCAATCTTCCTGAATCGTGTATCCTGAAACCTGGATCTTATGACTTGACATCTGCCTGTGGGGTCGAAGCCCGGAGGGCGTAGCCCCAACACCTGACACCTGAACACTGGCATCCGACATTTGATGTCTGACATCCGACTCCTGATACCTGCATCCTGAAACCTGAAACCCGAAACCTGTCCTCTGTTGGCATATCCAGCCCGCCAAAGGCGGGCAAGCATCGAGCATCCAGTATCCCCCAATACCCAGTATCTAATACCAGATACCTAATTGCCTTTTTGCCGCGCCCTGGCCTGATCCAGATTCGCCTGGATAATGTTTCGAAATTTGGGAGGGCCATCTTCCGGAAATCGCTCCAGGGCCTCTAGAAATGCATCGACGGCAAGATCCAGGTGCGCGGGGGAGTGCATTTCCTCGGATAAATGGTTATAGGCGATTCCCATATTGTTCATGGTCATGGAATAATTAAACGGATGCTTTTCCTGACTAAATCCGGTTTTCGCCGCTTCAAACACCTTTAGCGCCTCTTTTAAATATCCGACCTGTTGATCGTACCCTGCAAGGCCGATGAGAATTGCTCCGACGTTGTTTTGTGCAATGCCATATTCGAAGGGATTGTGGTTCGGACTGTAGACGGCCAGACTGGCCTCGAAGGCATCCTTGGCAAGGTACAGGTTCTTTCTGGCATCGGTAACTCCTGCCAAATTCTGGTAGGCCAGGCCGGTGGCCTTCTGAAGATGGGCATACTGGTCCGGATGGCGTTGCAGTNAATAGAATTTCATCGCCTCTTGATTTGCGCGGATGGCGCGAGGATAATTTTCCCTGGGATTACGAAAAATGGCCAGATCACTGTACGCCGCGCCGAGCCGTTTCTGAAGCATCGCGTATTCTTCGGATGAGCTGTCTGCCATCAGATGATCCAGAGTCTTCTCCAGGGCCAGGACGCCGGCCCCGAGGTGAACTGCGGCGTCTTTCGATTTTGCCAGTTCCAAATGACAGGTGGCAAGCTGGCGCTGGACCTCGCCATAGAGATCCGGGGCGATCTCAGGTGTCAGATGTCTCAGGATCTCCTGATAGATGGGAATCGCTTCCTCGTACCTGCCGGCCTCGAGCAGCGTGTCGGCACGAAGAAGCGCCTGCTGTTGTTTGAGTTGTGTCTGTGCCTTGTGGTGGCGGCTAGAGGTCCGTATCAGACCGACCCCCGCCAGGGTGAGGCAAGCCAGACCCAACACCACCAGAACCACCCGTTTTCGCTTTCCTTTCGTGCCCATAAACTCCATTATTTCACAGCCGCCTCACCGGCGTCAAACCTCCCGACATGAAATCGATTTTATGTGAAAACAGATAGTTCCGGAGTGTTTTGGATGCCTGACGGAGCAATGGTTTCAGGGCGGCTGCAATCAACCGAACGTGGTTATAATCATTGGGAAAATGGACCTTTGATTCCGCTTGACAAATAGATACAGGCTTATTATGTGGGTTAATTCGGTTTAAAGGCGAACTGCCGTTTCGGACAACGGTGAATGTGAATACCATGTGAAAGGAGAAGGGAACAAATGGCGAAACTTGTACCACCCCATGGAGGAAAGGGCCTTACCACCTGCCTGCTCGAAGGCGCTGAACTTGAGGCAGAAAAGAAAAAAGCGGAAGGCTTGAAGAAGGTAGAAATTTCTCCCCGCGTCAAAGGGGACCTGATCATGATCGGCATCGGCGGCTTCAGCCCGCTCACCGGTTTTATGACCAAGGCGGACTGGAAAGGCGTTTGCGACAACTTCCTGATGGCCGACGGAACCTTCTGGCCGGTGCCGGTATGTCTGGATGTCAGCAAAGCCGATGCGGATGCCATCAATGTCGGCGATGAAATCGCTCTGTACGACCCGGAAGGCGATGAAATCATGGCCACCATGCAGGTTACCGAAAAATTCGAACTGACCGAGGCCGACAAGACGTACGAATGCGAAAAAGTGTTCATGGGCGAAGGCACCCCGACTGCTGAAGAGTTCTGGAAGATCGCCAAGGAAGACCATCCGGGGGTTCAGATGGTGATGGGCCAGAAAGAATACAACCTGGCCGGACCCGTCAAGGTCCTGAGCGAGGGTGAATATCCGACCAAGTATGCCGGCATTTATCATCGCCCGGCAGAATCCCGAAAGATTTTTGAAGACGCCGGATGGAGCGAGGTGGCGGCCCTGCAGCTTCGGAACCCCATGCACCGGTCCCATGAATACCTCTGCAAGATCGCCGTGGAAGTTTGCGATGGCGTGTACATCCATTCCCTGGTCGGCAATCTGAAACCGGGCGATATCCCAGCGGAAGTCCGTGTCAAATGCATTGACTCCCTGGTGAAGAACTACTTTGTGGAAGAAAACGTGGTTCAGGGAGGCTACCCCCTCGACATGCGGTATGCCGGACCCCGTGAAGGCCTCCTCCACGCCGTATTCCGCCAGAACTACGGATGCTCCAAAATGATCATCGGTCGCGACCATGCCGGCGTTGGCGATTTTTATGGGATGTTCGAAGCCCAGACCATTTTCGATAAAATTCCGACCCCGGCCGAGGAAGGCAAAGCGCTGGTCTGCACGCCCCTCAAGATCGACTGGACCTTCTATTGCTACAAGTGCGACGGTATGGCCTCCCTGAGAACCTGCCCCCACACCAAGGAAGATCGCGTGCTGCTTTCCGGTACCATGCTGCGAAAAATGCTCTCTGAAGGCGGCGAACTGCCGGATCACTTTGGCCGTGATGAAGTCGTTGCCATTCTTCGCGATTATTACGAAGGCCTCACCGAGAAAGTCGAAATCAAGACCCACAAAGCCGCTACCGGCGACTAGCAAAAACCGTCACAAACAGACTGTTACAAACAAAAAGGGACATGCTCCACGGAGCATTTCCCTTTTTGTTTTTTTTATCCCAAAGGTAGAAATTATCCTTGCCTTGAAATACGCCTTCTGGTGAAATGCATTTACACTCTTCATTTAAAAAGGAGGCCTCCGAATTCAAACACGGATAGGACAAATTCTCGCTGTTCTGTTGGTCGCTCTGTCCTTTGGGTGCCATGCCGTTAGCGCGGCCGATTGGAAGTTCTACGGCAATGCCCGATTTGCAACCTTTTATATTCAGCAAGGCGGGGACGTTCCCACCAATAACACCAACGTCGCCGACAGCGATCTGGAATGGGCGCTCCAGGGGAACAGCCGCATCGGGGCCATCGTAGAGTCCGGTGCCGTCGGGGGGCGGTTCGAGTTCGGCGCCTCCGGAGGAAATGCGAATATCCGGATTCTCTACGGCACATGGGATTATGGCAAGGGATTGCTTCTGATTGGACAGGATTTTACTCCCATCACCTCCAATATTTCCAGCCAGGTCGTTTTCACCGATCAGGCGATGTACAACATCGGCGATCCGTTCGCCGGGCGGCAGCCCCAGTTCAAATGGAAGATTGGCGAATTTCAATTGGCGCTGATCGAGCCGAACATTGTACCGGGAAGCGATATTGTCGGGTCTACATTTAATACAGACACCGACTCGCTGATACCGAAAATCGAAATCGCCTACCGGCATGGGTGGGATAACTCACACATCCGTTTTGTGGCCGGATACCAGACCTACGATCTGGTGAATGCGTCCAATCAAAACGTGGCGATCGATTCATTTCTTTTTGGAGTCCATGGCAAAAGCGGGTTTGGCGCTGGCCATGTCACCGCCAGCGTGTACTACGGGCAAAATCTTGGCACCTATGGCGCCACCGAATCCGGCCGGGTCAGCAATATTCATTTCGATAATGATTTGCCCAGATTCGAGGGGAATGCGTTAAAAGACAGCAGGACGTGGGTAGCCGCCCTTGTGTTTGCATGGAAATTTACCGAACGCTTTGGTTTTGAAACCGGATCCGGGCATCGGTGGATGGAGACGGACACGAGCGTTTCCCGGGAGCAGCGGAGCTGGGTGATCTATGCCCAGATGCCGGTAATGCTGGCTTCATCCTTTGTTGTAACGCCGGAGGTCGGCTACTATGACTTCGGTGCCTTGGAGCAGGGCCCCAGCAAACAGCCGCTCGGCCACACCTTCTATGCCGGTGCGAAATGGCAGATCAATTTCTAACCCAGATGTTTCATGAAACATCCGGGTCAATCTAAAGATGAATCCATCAGCTTAGATTCGATACATCCCCGATGCCGGTGGTATGGGCTAGACACGAGGTGTGGCGCATTTTCCGAAAAATGCCATCTTTCAGGAGAACAACCATGGAGTGCAAGGCGGCGACCCACACACAGAGAAGAGGCATCTCACCATTAACAGCCATCCAGACGGCTTGCCATATTTTAGGGGCAGATTCCGTCCAACGCGACCAGATACTGAGCATGACATCGACAATGCCTCAACGGCCCGGTCAAGACCGAAAACAATCGCAAGGATCCCCGAAGCGATATGCATTCCAGACCTTGCTTTTTTTATTTGCGATGTTGTCGGTTTTCAGCGCAGGGATACCGGCGCCGGCCCTGGCCCAATCCTTTGGCGCGGGGAACTTGTATCACTGGGCCTATTCTCCGGCATTTGGTACCGGTGTCTACCAGGTCAACGAGGAGGAGACGTTCGTCATTACCGTTAAGCCGAGATTCAGACTTCGCTCCGTTGAAAAGCATGGATACGCGTTCAACGTGCGGGTTCCGATTTCGGTAGGGCTTCAGACCATCAATCCGGAGGAATTTAATTTTCAGAATCTGCCGGATAACTTCACGACCATCAGTGTATCTCCCGGTGTGGAATTTATTGTCCCCATCACAAAGCGCTGGATGATCAGACCCTTTGCCAACGCCGGATGGGGAACCACCTTCGACGGGGACGAATCGGCCTGGATATATTTTGGGGGTGTGGACAGCCGCTACACCTTCGGATGGGGAAAGGCAGATCTGAACCTACTCAATGGATTGCAGTGGTACGGGTACTCGGCCAATCCGGGTGAGTCGAATGCTTTCGGCCGGTTTTTGGCTGGATTGGAGGCGGACTATCCCCTGGGAAATGCCTCCTTCCGTGGAGAGCAGCTTTTGATCCGGCCCCACCTGTTATACTTCTGGTATTTTAACGACGTGGATTTTCGGGTGTTCGCTGAACAGCCGGTATCCATCAATCAGGAAGTGGAAATCGCCCTGGCTGTCGGCACCAAGGGGCTCTAAAAATTCTGGCTTTTGTGGCTCGATCGTATCGGGATTGGATATCGATTTAGCGAGGACAGCCGGGGCATCCGGGTGTTTCTTAGGTCCCTGTTCGACTATCCATAAAATTTCCTGAAGTAAATTCAGGAAATTTTATTAACTCGTGAAAGGAAAAGACATGCTGCAATCAGGCCGATGGTTTTCGTTATGTTTATTTTCATTGGTGCTTATAGCATTTCCTTTGCTCGCGGAAGCTCAGGAGGATCGGAAGCGATTTGGACTGGAGCTCGAGCTGGGGCCTGTCTGGCAGACCCGAAATGATGTCCGGATCCCCGGCAATACCGGAACCGAGTTTTCCTTCAAGGATCTGACCGGTGCCGGGCCCTATGCCTCGGGCCGGCTGACCTTCGACTGGGATCGATGGGAACGGCACGGCCTGCGTTTTGTCTATATTCCTTTACAGATCAAAGGAACCGGAACCCTGGATCAACCGACCGCGTTTAACGGACGCACCTTTGCAGCCGGTGTGGATACCGAGGGTGTATACAAATTCAACACCTATCGATTAACTTACAAATATCTATTTTTAAACCGGGAGAAATGGCGACTCCGGATCGGCGGGACGCTCCTGATCCGCGATGCGGAAATCGAACTCAGCCAGCCCGGAATTTCGACATCCGACGCGAACGTGGGTGTTGCCCCCCTTGTCTTCTTCTCGGGCGAATACGCCTTTGCGAAACGCTGGACCGGCATTATCGATTTTGACGGTTTGGCCGGTGGTCCCGGCCGGGCGCTCGATCTGGCGTTGAAGATCCGATACGATCTGACCGATCGATGGGGGATCGGAGCCGGATACCGGACCCTGGAAGGGGGTGTGGACACCGACGACACGTATAACATTGCCTGGCTGAATTATCTGTTTTTGTCCCTCTCCTACCGTTTCTAACGGCGGGTTATACCGGACGGATCGAAATGAAAAAGGCAACGATCATACTCCTGACCCTCATCCTTGTGCCGACTGCGTTCGCACTTAAATACAGGCCTCCACGGCAGCTCTGCACGATGGAAGGCCCCTGGCAAACCATTTTTTCGGATCAGGGACTCACGGTCTACTCCCAGAGAATCGAGGGATCAAAAGTTCTGGCCTTCAAGGCCGACGGATTCATAGAGGCACCTTTGGATCAAATCATGGAAGTGATGCGCTGGGTGGAAATCGTCGACGAATGGATGCCGGATATTCGAGAAAAATTCACCCTCGAGATCGTCTCTGATTTCGAGGTTATTACTTACAGCATCAATCGCCTGCCCTTTCCGTTTTCAGACCGGGAACTGATCCTCCACAACAGTGTCCGCTTGGACAGTAAGCGGCGCGGCCTTGTACTCGATATGGTATCGATGAATTACAACGACTATCCCGTAAAAAAAACGACGGTACGGGCACATATGAATTGTGGAGAGATGCTGGTGCGGCCCATCGGAACCGGGAAAACCGAGGTCGAACTGCTGCTTTATGTGGATCCCAAAGGATTTATTCCGGCCTGGCTGGTAAACCGGGTTCAGCGGCGTCTGCCATATAATTTCCTGAAAGCGCTCGAAAAGAAAGCGGCCACCACGAATTTTGAATTGCGTCCGATGTATCGGCAGCTTTTAGATGATCTCGCGTCACTGCCGGAGAAGTAATAACAGGTTTCCTATATAAAAAAGGGGGCCGAAACCGGCCCCTTTTTTTATTGGTGATGGGATTTATTTTCGTCCCGAATACTCCTGGTAGGTCATGGCCGTGGTCCGATAGACCAGATGGCCCAGTTTGGAGAACGGCGTGTAGGCAAACAGCGCCCAGATGAACAGCAGGTGGAAAAAGTAGACAACGTAGGTCGGGCCGGCAAATCCGGCCAGACGGAGCATCTGGGTCCCCATGCCGGTCAGGCCGAGGGCCAGGACCATACCGATGAGATACCAATCCCAGTAGGTGGAACCTTGGTCGGTTTTTCCCAGGCGGTTTTTCAGCAGCAGGAATCCGCCGATAATCAGGGCGACCCCGCTGACGTTGCCGAGCCACTTGACGGGGCTGAGCTGGCTGTAGGGCCCTTCGATGTGAAGGATCCATTCGGCGACAAAAAAGCAGTTTGTGACAATGAACAGTCCGATAAACGAAAACAGGACCATCATGTGAGCGGTCGAGCGATCCTTGTTTTCCGTGCATTCATTGAACTGCTTGTGCTTGAGGATCTTCGGTACCACCCGCCCGATGGCCTTGATAAATTCCATGGGTTCGAATTCGGTCCGCTGCGTCTTGCCTTCAGCCACGGCACTGTTATGCATATCCACCACGAAACGCTTCAACCCGAGAGCAAAAACGCCGATGGCTCCAAAGAAGGTGGGAATCATAATGATGTCCACCAGATAGTTGTGGATAAAGTGGGCCTGCCAGATCACATCGCCATGGGGCGCAAAATTGAGCCAGTCGATCCCGAACATTTTCAGTATCAGGCCAAGGCCGATAAAGATGGCCGCTGGAACGGCCAGAAGCACCGGCAGCATCTTCGGATTGGCCACGGCTTTGGCAAGCCCCTTGGGAGTCGAATATTCATTAATGGCATAGGCGCGGATGGCTGCCAGAACCTCGGCCGGTTTGGCGCCCCTCGGGCACCGGGTGGTGCAGTCGCCGCAATTGTGGCACAGCCAGATGTCCGAGTCGGCCACCAGACGGTCTTTCAGCCCCCAGGATGCAGCGATCATTTCCTTTCTCGGAAACGGTTTCGTGTCCGGTGAAATGGCACAAGCCACCGAACAGGTCGCGCATTGGAAACACTTTTTCAGGTCGCCGCCGCCGAGTGAGGCCACCTCATTGATAAACCCCACATCCGGTTCAACCATGTTTTGTACTGACATTTGCAAACCTCCTAATATGAATCGCGTGGTTGGTACCGTTCACCATACCTGCGCCGGTTAGAAGCCCTTGAACGGGTTCGGTCCGAGTTCCTCAATCATTTCCACAAATTCATTGATAATTTGCGGAATCTTGTCGTATTCGTCGATGGCCACCTGGAACTGGGCCACCCGCTCGTTCTCGAGGGCGAGGCTGGCCAGCGCCTCTCCGATTTTCTTGACCCGGATTTCGGCAAGCTCGCTACCTTTGACGAAGTGGCACTGATAATCGTCGCCGTGCTTGCAGCCCATCAGGAAGACGCCGTCCATGCCAACCGACAGGGCGTCCTTGATCCAGATCACATTTACAGAACCGAGACACCGCACCGGGATGAACCGAACGTCGGCCGAGTAGGACAGCCGATTGAGTCCGGCAATATCGATGGCCGGATAGGCATCGTTTTCGCAGATCAGACCCAGGACCCGCATCGGTGGTTCTTCGTAGTCGTCTTCGGACGGAACGCCGACGTTTTTGACCATGGAGCCGATGCTGTCGATGTTGTAGTCGGCAAAGCCGATGATCCGCTCCGGGCAGGCCCCCATGCAGGTTCCGCATCGCCGGCACCGGGAGGGATTCGGTTTCGGAGTTCCCTTTTCATCATCGTCAAGGGCGCCGAACGGACATTCTTCCGTACACCGCTTGCACTGGGTACAGCGCTGGAAAAAGAAATCCGGATAGGTCAGATCGCCGGACCGGGGATGGACCGCCATTCCGCGATTGACCGATTCGAGGCACTGGATCGCTTTCAGAGCCGCACCGGAAGCGTCTTCAACGGATTCTTCCACGGTCATGCTGCGGCGGATGGCACCGGCGGCGTAAATGCCGGTCCTCTGGGTTTCATAGGGGAAGCATATGAAATTGGAGTCCACGTATCCGTTGAACAGGTCGATGTCGCGAAAGGCAGGACCCTGCCGGTAGGCCATGTTGACCACCGGATCGTCCACGGTGGCCGGCACCATGCCGGTGGCCAGAACAACCATGTCGGCCTTGATGCCGAGCGTTTCACCCAGGAGGGTGTCGCTGGCCTCTACAACGAGCCCGTCGCCGTTTCCGGACACGCCTTTTACTTCCCCCTTGGTCAGGAAAATACCCGGATCCTGTTGGATGCTCTTGTAGAAATTCTCCTGGAGTCCGGGGGTCCTCATGTGCTGGTAAATGATGAAGGCCTTTCCATCGGCGTAATCTTCCCGAGCGTATTTGGCCTGCTTCAGTGCTACCAGACTGGTGACGGCACCGGCATACTCGAAGTCTGAATCGTTGCCTTCGGTGCCGGGGCTCTGGACAAATACGACGGATTTGGCCTCCCTGCCGTCGGAGGGGCGGACGATTTTTCCGGCCTTGGCAATCTCTTCGAACCGGGCATTGGTGACCACATCCGGGCTTGCACCGAATCCCAGGTGCGCAAATTCGCCCTCTTTCGGCTGATAAGGCTGCCAGCCGGCGGCCAGCACCACGGCCCCGAATTTTTCGCCTTTCGGATCGAACTTCAGGATATCTTCCCTGCCCTCGTTATATTCGAGAAACTTCTTGTGAAGCGTTTCGGCATCCAGTTCCTTGCCCTTGTCGTCCACCTTCATTTCGTCCGGCAGCGGATAGGGCACGTCAAAGGCGATTTTCTCGCCCGGCGTTTTAAGGGTGACCGTGTAGTCTCCGGGCTCTCCGGCCAGACGGGCCACCATCGTACTCGTTTTTACGGTGATCTTGTCGCTGGCCTCCACCGCCTGGATCGTCTCCTGAACACGGGGCGTCGAAAGAGCATCAAACGGATCGCTGGCCGGCAGTTGTTTCCGCCACTGGGTGGCATGTCCGCCCAGCTGATCTTCCTTTTCGACAATGGTCACATCATAACCGGTGGCCGCTGCATCCAGAGCCGCCGTCATGCCGGTCATGCCGCCGCCGATCACCAGGATTTTGCGGCTGAAGGTCTCCATCTGGTAGGGTTCGGGCAGATCGATCTTTTCGACCCGGGCCATACCCATCTTCACATAGTCTTCGGCCAGCATCTGAACGCGATCGAAATGCACCCCATCGTCTTTCTGATCTTCCTCCAGCTTGGGAAATTCGCTGCGCGGATGGGACCAGACCACCTGTTCGCGAAGATTGACCCGATCCACAATGCAGCCGTCAAAGCGAAACACATCGTAATTGACGCGGCGTGAGCAGGCCGCCAACACCAGTGTATTGGTGCCTTCGGCGATGTCGGCTTTCAGAAACTCAACGCCCTCCTTGGAACACAAAAATGGATGCGTTTTAACCGGCAGACCCTCTTCCTCCGGAACACCTTTCAGTGCCTCGATATCCAGGGAATCCCCGATGCCGCATCCTTCGCAGATATACACACCATATTTTTTATCCATGGATAACCTCCTACCTCCTCACCAGGGTTTGAATCGCCTTCAATGCCATACCGGTTGCATTCTGGTTCGATGACACCACGTCGGCCGGTTTGGCAGCGCATCCGGCGGCGAACATCCCGCCTTTTGCAAAGTCATTAATGATAAACCCGTCCGTATTGAATTTCAGATCCGCCGGCAGGGTGATGTTGGCTGCCGTCGGCTGCATGCCCGTGGCAAGGACCGCCATCTCCACTTCCTGATGAATCTTTTCTCCGGTGACCGCGTTTTCCGCGACCACGGTAACGTTCTTGGTGCCCGGATCCTGGCTGACTTCGGCAACCTTTCCCTTGATCAGAAAGACATTTTCGTCTTCCTTGACCATATTGTAGAACTTTTCATACCGCTGGCCCGGCGATCGCATATCGATGTAGAAAATGTAGATTTTCGCATCGGGATACCGTTCTCGCACATAGGTGGCCTGCTTCAGCGAGGCCATACAGCAGATGTAAGAGCAATAGGGAAGATGATTTTCATCCCGGGAGCCGGCGCATTGGACAAATGCGACACTTTCAGGCTCCTTGTCGTCAGACGGCCGGAGGACTTTTCCCTGGGTGGGGCCGTTGGGTGCGGCCAATCGCTCCATCATCATGTTGGTGACGATATTTTCGTATTGGCCGAATCCGAGATTGTCCATTTTGGTGGCGTCGTAAGGTTCCCATCCGGTAGCCCAGACAATCGCTCCGACATTCAGTTCGATGGTTTTGGCCTCCATGTCCAGATCGATGGCATCGTATGGGCAGGCCTCCTTGCATTTTTGAGCGGCGTCGCTGCCGATAATCTCCGGAGCCAGGACATAACGGGCTGGAAAGGCCATCTCAAAAGGAAGATAGGCGGCCTTTTGCTGATCCATCCCGAAATTGAACTCATTGGGTATCTCCGTGTCACAGGCCTTGGCGCATTCGTCGCAACAGGTGCAGTTGTCGTTGACATACCGGGGGCTGAGCTTGATGCTCACGTTATAGTTTCCCGGGGAGCCTTCCACCTTTTCGACTTCGGCCAGGGTGAACACGTTGATGCTCGGGTTTTCCTTGATCCTTCGAAAGTTGATCTCCAGACCGCAGGTAGGTGGACAGAGCTTCGGAAAATATTGATTTAGCTGTGCCACTCGACCGCCGAGCGAAGGATTTTTTTCGACCAGAAACACCTCGTAGCCCACCTCTGCGGCTTCGAGAGTCGTGGTCAGCCCGCTGATTCCTCCGCCAACGACTAGGATGCTTCCGCTCGCAGGGGCTGATTTTTCTGCTGTCATTCTATCCCTCCGTGGATAAGAGTGTTGTTAAAAATTTTGTCGCCCGCTTCCCTTCAGGCGATATCCAGCTTCGTCCATGTCCAAATACTTAAAGGCTCCAGCACCGTCAAGCCTTTAAGCATGTGGACACAGTCGAGGGATCCACGGATATGACCGGAAAGGAAACCGCTGAATTAATAAAAACCTCCAGGTGCCGCAGGGGCACCTGGAGGTTTTATGTTTGGAACGACTAGGTCATTTCCAGTCGGCAATTAGTCAGGGATGATCTGGACGTAATCTTTCTTGAAGATATCCCATTCGCCGGCTTTCGGATCGTACTTGGAGTTGACGAAACAGAACCAGTTTTCGTCATCCTGACCCGGATAGTCGGACTGGTAGTAGAAACCAGGATACCGGGTTTCTTTCCGGAACTGGATGTGGCGCAGATGAGACTCAACGGTCCAGATCCTGTGAATGATTTCCCAGGCTCTCATGAGCTCATGCAGGTCGCCGGCCGCCAGTTGTTCGCAGTCTTCACGCATGGTGGCGAGAAGATCCATGACGATCTCCAGGTTCTTGGAGGTGGTCTGGTAGTAGGTGGCCGTTCCGGCGCCGTACTCATGGGTGGCCTTCATCAACCGGTACATCATGCCCTCGGGCTTGAGGTAGGCCGGGTTGATATTGATGTCTGTGGAGTAGTCCATGTTGTCGAGCAGCGTCCGGACCGGTTTGTAGACCATGTCTACCAGCTCTTCGGTGCTCTGGGACAGTGCCGGGGAGAACTCAGAAAAGTCGCTGGCATAACGGACCATCTGCTTGACGGCAATCCGTCCCTCGGCGTGGGAGCCGGAGGAGAATTTGTGGCCGGAGCAGCCAACGCCGTCGCCGGCGGTGAACAGACCATCGACCGTGGTCATCCGGTTGTAGATTTTGCCGTTGCGGGCTTTGATCTTGTAGGAATCCGGCACCCAGTCGTAATCCGGGCCGGAGGTCCACAGACCGCAGCATCCCGAGTGGGATCCGAGCAGGTACGGCTCGGTCGGCATGACCTCGGAGTTTTTCTTTTCCGGTTCGGTGTTGGTGGCGCACCACAGGTTGGCCTGGCCGCAGGTCATATCCAGGAAGTCTTCCCAAGCCTCGGACTCGAGGTGCTTGAGCTCCTTCTTGTCCATGGTTTTGCCGAGTTCGGCCAGAGCGGTGACCGTGTCCATAATGATGGGGCCGCGGCCTTCTTTCATCTCGAACAGCATCAGGTGGTTCCGCAGACAGGTCGGGGTGATGGCGGCCGTTCCGTAAGGCGCGTAGTTTTCCAGTTCGGCCTTGGCGGCATCGCTGCCGGCAAAGGCTTCGCCCAGACCATTGAGGGTTTTGGCCTTGAACAACAGGAACCATGCACCCACAGGGCCGTAACCGTCTTTAAAACGGGCCGGGGTGAACCGGTTTTCCATCATGGAAAGCTCGGCGCCGACACGCATGCAGAGGGTGTACGTGGAACCGGAATTCCACACCGGATACCAGGCACGACCTTTGCCCTCGCCCACCGACCGCGGCTGGTAGATGTTGACCGCGCCGCCGCAGGCCACGAGCATGGTCTTGCATTTGATGATGTAGACTTTGTTTTCACGGACGGAAAAACCGACCGCACCGGCAATCTGATTTTCCTCACTGGCATCCAGCAGCAGCTCAACGATGAACACCCGCTCGAGGACATCGTCTTCGCCGATCGCTTTTTTGGCGGCTTCGGCAACGATTCTCTTGTAGGACTCGCCGTTGATCATGATCTGCCATTTACCGGTCCGAACCGGCTCGGCACCTTCCTTCAGGGTCCCCATTTTCTGGCCCTTTTTACCGTCCAGGTTCTTTCCTTCTTCGGATTTTTTCCAGATCGGAAGGCCCCATTCTTCGAACAGATAGACCGAGTCGTCGACGTGGCATCCCAGATCGAAGATCAGGTCTTCGCGGACGATGCCCATCAGGTCGTTGCGGACCATGCGGACATAGTCATCCGGTGAGTTTTCGCCGATGTAGGTGTTGATGGCGGACAGGCCCTGGGCGACCGCGCCGCTTCTTTCCATGGCGGCCTTGTCCACCAGGAGAACGCTCTGATCGTCCTTCAGCCATTTTTTAACCTCAAATGCCGCACCGCAGGCAGCCATACCACCGCCAACGATCAACACATCAACTTCCTTCTCCTCGACTTCGGGGTCACGGACGGCTTTAAGTTCACCCGTGGGTTTGTTCGGTAATGCCATATTTGTTCCTCCTTAAGGTGTTGAATTCATTTGTTTAAAATTAGAATAGAATGGTACGTCCCCTGCCGGCTTAAACCGTTGCCTGGGGGGTGGGAATCTTGTAATCGTCGGCTTCTTGTGTGGACAGTAGGCCGCTTTCGAGATCTTTGCCTTTGAGATCAGGGTACTCGTTGGCAGCACCTTCGGGAGTGGTACGGATGGGGAACTTAAAGCGTTTTACGACGCCATTGCGGAACTTGCAGGTCCACATGACATCTTCTGTACCCAGCATCGGCATGATGCTGCTTCCCAGCGGAACAAAGTCGGCATAGCCTCTTACCTCAATGGCTTGGGTCGGGCAGATCTTTACGCAGGAAAAGCATTCCCAGCATTGATCCGGCTCCTGGTTGTAAGCCTTCATCTCGTTGGGCTCCAGCACCATCAGGTCGTTGGGGCAGATGTACATACAAGCCGTTTTGTCCCCGCCTTTGCAACCGTCACATTTTTCATTAATCACAAAGCTTGGCATTAATTATCCCTCCTAAGTTTAAGATTCTGCATATTGCCTCTACTCGGTTTCTTACTTGTTTAATGCACCCTTGCCCTGTTCTACACCTCCCTTCCTGATTCGATCCGAAAAAGGGTGCCATTTCGAATCCGCTTTTGACTGCCTTTTCTATGTATCTGCCTGTAAATACACCTCAAGCGTCTGAATATGATTGGGAATTTTCAGGCGGTTGTCCGATATGAAGATTTAAAATTATCTATTAATATCAAATATATACAGGCCGTTCTACAGATAGAACTAAATATCACCCAGGTTTTTTCTTGTCAAGGATTTTCACCCGAACAATTGCAAAATATGCAACAGGTTACAGGCGGATCAGGGAGAGAACAACATCTGGAAAAATCAGGTTGCCGGGCCACTATATATGGTGTGCTATAATAATAAGGTATGAGTGCCAACGAAGCCCCAAATTGGCGAGGGCATTTTGGCGTTGATATGGCCGATTGACGTGCTACCACTAGCCTTCGGCTGGGTACTGAATGCTGGATGCTGGATGCTGGGTATCGGAAACCGGATGCGGATTGGCAGACTGTCGTTAGCAGCTAATACCGAATACCCAATACCGAATCCCTATTATGCGTTAGCCCGTTAGCCCGTTGACCCGTTGGCCCGTTAGCCCGTTGGCCCGTTGGCCCGTCGGCCCGTTAGCCCGTTGACCCGCTGGTGCGTTTGCCCGTTTGCCCGCTTGTCCGGTGTAGCCCGCAGGGCGAAGACGGATTGGCCCTTTTGTCCTGCGAAGCCGCGAAGGCGAAGCGGGATGAGACCTGCATCTTGTATCTTGCATCTTGAATCCTCACTTCTATCTGCAGTATCCTGACCCCTCAACCTCGAACCTTGAACCCTGAACCCTGAACCCTGAACCCTGAACCCATACTTTGTGGAGTCGCCCCCATGACCGATCCCATGACCCCGATCGCGCCGGACGAGACGTTCCAGTTCTGCTGTTCCCCGGAGGTGCCCTGTTTTAATGCCTGCTGCCGGGATTTGAACCAGTTTCTTTACCCCTATGATATCCTGCGCCTTAAAAACCATCTGGGCCTGTCGTCGTCCCAGTTTTTGAATAAATACACGACAATACATGTGGGGCCCGAGTCCGGTCTGCCCATCGCGAGTTTGACAGCGGATTACGCGGATGAATTGAAATGTCCCTTTGTTTCTGCGGAAGGATGTCGTGTTTACACGGATCGGCCCGCCGCCTGCCGAATGTATCCCCTGGCCCGGGCCTTGTCCCGGAACAGGGAAAGCGGTGAAATGACCGAGCATTTTGCGCTCCTCAAGGAATCCCACTGCTGCGGGTTCGATCAGGAGGGCACCCAGACCGTAACGGAATGGATCGAGGATCAGGACCTTGCTGTCTATAACCGGATGAACAATCGGATGCTGGAAATTATCAGCCTAAAAAACCAGCATCACCCGGAACCCCTCGATGTAAAATCCCAGTATCTCTTCCGCCTGGCCCTGTACGATCTGGACGAGTTTCGGGCTCATGTGTTCGAAAAAGGGATTCTCGAGGAAATGAAACCGGATGCCGAGATACTCGAGGCAGCCAGAACCGATGATGTCGCCCTTTTGGAGCTTGGAATGATGTTCGTTAAAAAGGAACTGTTTGGCGAAACGGAATGATTTACGCTTTTTGGAAAGCGCTAAATACGAAGCACGACCCGCCGTCGTCCCACCCAACGGAACTATGGCGGGCGAGAATCCGAAATCCGAATTTCGAAATTCGAAACAAGCACGAATGTTCAAAATTCGAATGACCAAAATGCCGCATGACGGTGGCATATAGGTGTTTTGAGTTTAGGAGTTTTCTTTTTTGAATTTGTTTCGGATTTATTATTTCGTGCTTCGAATTTTTTGCTTCAGAGCATTTAGAGGCATTTCATTTTAAGGACGCCATACATGGAACTGAAAAATAAAGTCGCCCTTGTCTTGGGTGGTATCAAAGGGATCGGCCGGCATATCGGACTGGATCTGGCCCGGGCCGGCGTTCGGGTGGCGCTGACCTACTTTGACTGGGAAGAGAGCCTGGATGAAATGCGCCAACGCTTCAAGGAGACCGGTCAACAGCATTTCATCTGGAATATCAATCTGTTGGAGACAGACCAGGTGGATGGACTGATCCAGGAGGTGGTCGACCGGTTCGGCAGGCTGGATATCCTGATTAACAATATCGAACGGGGAGGGATGCCGGTGGTCCACGGTCCATACATCGAATCTCAATGGGACCTGGAACTGGCCACCACGCTGCGGGCAAAATGGTGGGTATTCGATCGGGCGCTTCCTTTTCTAAGAGAATCTGGAGATGGGGCGGTGGTGAACCTGTCCTCCATTGCCGGAATTGTGGGTCGATCCGGTCCGGCCAGCCTGATCTTCAACGACGGATACGCGGCGGCCAACCGCGGTATCTCTCTGCTGACCGAAACCTGGGCGCGGCTGGGCGCTCCTGAGGTTCGCGTCAACGAGATTATGCTCGGCATTTTCGAAACCCGTCACGGTGAAGGCACCCGTGGATGGGATCTTTTGACCAAGGCACAGCGCCAGGCCATCATCGATCATACCCTTCTGGAGCGCACGGGCCGTCTGGAAGACGTTACCCGCGCCGTCCGATTTATACTTGAGCAGGCACCCTTTATGACAGGAAGTGTCCTTCGGCTGGACGGGGGGTATGTCCTGGGAGGGGAGGAGGTGGGGCCGATGCCCAAAGGAGTGCTCTGAAAGAGCGGTTTCAAAACAACCCCCCACGTCCAATATCCTTTATCTTTTTTGGCCGGAAGAATTCAATCCTCGAAATGGAGAACCGTTGCAGATATCCCAATTGAACATCCCTGATGACGTGATCGATCTGGGGGCGGGTCAGCCTGATCCGAACCTGCTGCCATTGGCATTTATGCGTCGGGCCATCCAACACCGAATGCGCCGAGCGCGTAAGGCGACCCTGCAATACGGCACCGAGCAGGGAAACGCATATTTTCGAACGGACCTGGCACGATATCTGAGCCATGGTTACCGGTCCGAGGTGGATCCGGATCACCTGATGATAACCGCCGGAGCGACCCACGGATTGGATCTGGCCTGCACGTACTTTGCATCTCCGGGCGATACTATTTTGGTTGAAGAGCCTTCCTATTTTCTGGCCCTGCGCATATTCAGAGATCGGCATTTGAACATGGTCCCCATTTCCATCGACAGCGAAGGGCCTGTCATCGACGACGTCGAAGCGGCGCTAAAGTCAGTCCATCCGGTCTTTTTTTACACTATTCCGACCTTTCACAATCCGGCCGGCGTCACCATGACCCTTAGACGGCGCCGGCAACTGCTGGAACTGAGCCGGGAACACGGCTTTATGATTGTTGCCGACGAAGTCTATCAGCTCCTGTCATACGGATACGAACCTCCCCCGCCCATGGCAGCGCTCGATACCGATGCACGCGTGCTGGGCCTGGGATCCTTTTCAAAAATTCTGGCACCGGGCTTACGGCTGGGCTGGATCCAAGCCCAGCCCGAACTGCTGGCACGCATGACCGGCGGAGGTCTTCTGCTGAGCAGCGGTGGAATGAACCCGTTCACGTCTTCTTTGGTGCAGAGTGTGATCGAAACTGGACTGCAGCACGAGTATCTGGACAACCTGAAGTCCGTCTACCAACAACGCGCGGATGGTATGATCAGCGCCTTGCGTCACCACCTGCCCCAATCCGCCATGTTTACACCGCCACGTGGTGGTTTTTTTATCTGGCTCCAGCTGGCTACCTCGATAAATACCCGTTCATTGCGCAAAAGGGCTGTGTCGGCCGGTGTCAATTTTCAACCCGGGACCAGCTTTTCAGTCCGGCAGCGGCTGGGAGGCTGCATGCGCCTGTGTTTCGTTTACTACAGCAGTCAACGTTTGGTGGAAGGTGTTCGCAGGTTAAGCGAGGTCTTGGCGGATACCGGTGAATAGATCAGCTGCATTCAGCCATACACATTCTCATGCTCTCTATCAGCTGCTCAGCCGATTCACATCGCTCACCCAATTCTTTGCACAGCAACTGATCGACAATCCAAGCACAGCAGGACGGAACCTGCGGGGCCAGTTCCGATATGGGTGTGTATTTACATTCCGTTATGGCGTACATCAGCGTCGGCAGGTTTTCGCTCTCAAAAGGCCTTTCGCCGGTGAGTAGTTCATAAAATACCACACCCAGCGAAAAGAGGTCTGATCGTCCATCGATGTTCTTCCCCGCGACCTGCTCCGGGGACATATAGTACGGGGTGCCGAGAACCAGGCCGGTTCGTGTTTTGGATGCGTCCACGATCCTTGCAATGCCAAAATCCGTCACCTTAACCTGGTCGTCTGCCATCAGCATGATATTGGCCGGCTTGATGTCTCTGTGAACGACACCTTTTCGATGGGCATACCCCAAAGCCTCTGCTACCGATATCAAAAGGCCGAGAAGTCGATTCGCCGGCAGCAAATTATCTTTCCGGCAAAAATCGGACAAATTCTGCCCGTCCAGCAACTCCATGGCGAAGTAGGCGATGTCGTGCTCCTCGCCGATATCGTAGATCGTGACGATGTTGGGGTGAGACAGCCTGCCCGCGGCTTCCGTTTCTCTGAAAAATCGTTCCTTTATCTCTTTCAGCTCTTCTTCGGGGACTTCGTTGTACTTTAATGTCTTGATGGCGACTTCCCGATTGATCATCGGGTCCTTTCCCAGATACACGGTCCCCATGGCACCCTGACCCAACTCCTCGAGAATCTCATACCTTCCGAAGGTCGGTGCGATGACGTTGTTGTCCAATTGAACGGTAACAGTGGCTGACGGACTATTGGCGGCACCCTCAAGGAGAATCTTACGGCCCTTGCCGCTCAATTGACCGATGCGTTCCTGTACATCTTTGAATTTACCGGCAGAGTTGATCTTCTCATAAAGATTCAGCGCCTTATTGGATTGCCGTTTACGCTCATAATCGAGACCCAGGTTGTACAAGAGCTCCTTAACCGATTTTTCTTCGACCGGACATTGCATAAATTTCTCATAGGCCATATCCAGCAAACCTTGGGCCTGGAAGGAGAGACCAAGCGTCCGATTCATTTCCAGCCGTTCTGCTCGCATGTTTTGTGCCGTCTTATGGTAAGCTGCCAGAAGAAAACCGGACAGCGTCAGAAAGATCGGGGAAAACATCCACACCCATATGCCACCCAAAAAAAAGAGGAGCACTGAAATCAGGAGCCAGGTGAACAGGGTTATCGTCAGAATAATTCCCCCTATTCGGAGAGAAACATTGGGTATGACAAAAAGCAAAAAGAGGCAGAAGTAAACGACGACACCAATTTCAACATGCAGCACCCAGCGCGGGCGGGACACAAAACTCCGACTGACGATAGTATCGACCGCCGCAGCCATGATCTCCACTGGTGAGGCGGTTTTTTCTACGGGCGTTTGAAAGGCTCTGGTCCAGATTTTCGATCGGCTTCCAATAAGGACAATTTTATCCTTGAATACCTCCGGAGTCAGATTGCCCTGCAGGACTTCATGGATAGAATACGTTGGCATCCGGCTGGTATTCGAACTGAAACCGATCAGCATTCGATAATCGGAATCTGTGAGAATCGGGGTCTCTTTGATATACAGTTGCGGCATTTCGCCGCCGGCATCCTCAGGGAAAAGGGAGCGAAAGCTTACGCCACTGTATTTAGCCGCCAGTTGAAGTGACATGGAAGCAAAGTACCTGTCTTGATGCCGCACCAGCAAAGGTATCCAACGGACGATGCCATCGGAATCAACACATACATTCAAATGCCCCAGAGCGCCGGCCTTTCTGGCGAGGACTGGATTTGTCTCAATAATCCGGTGCGCCGGTATTTGATTGGCATCGTTTGAACGACGGTCAGGGGAGAGCGCTTTTTGCCCCTGGTGCGCGGGGGGCGCGGGGGGCGCGGGTATAGAATTTATCTTCAGCAGAGCCGAAATGTCACCTGAAGCATTCGAAGCGGATGACGTCTCAACAAAAATAAACGGCAATACAATATTCCTGGCTCGTCTGACCGCCGATACTAAGTTTTTACCCGAAGTCAATTGATCAGCCGTTTTCGACAATAATGTATCGACTTCCCTGGCTGCCCTTGTGTTTTTCAGGCGTTTATCTTCTCTAAGGACGACTTGTATGGAATTTATCTCTTCCAGCACTTCGCTATGAGTCCTTTGCCCGAATACCAAACTCAGACCGATAGCCTCTGCTCCATTGCGTGAAACCTGATTGATCAGTTCGGCAACCTGTTCGCGCAGGGAAAATACATCCGCCCCCTGATTAACGCCGTCTGCATCGATTTCAACGATCACTACGGACCCCTGACCGGAATTGTTGCGGGCTCGGGACATCACGTCATATGTCCGATTTTCCAGAAACCAAATGGGATAGAACTCATAAAGGAGAAAGGCGAGAGTCGCCAGAGTCAAGCATAGGATTGCGAAAGTATATGAATATATGAGCTTTTTGATTCTCATAGGATGTGGATTGCAGGGACCTGCTGCGACGTGAAATAACCTGCTTAATATTCTACATTTTCTCAAAAATAGCCGCTGATGTCAAGAAACTCCATTACTCCTCACCCTATCCCGAAAATTGCATGAAATCTTTTCAGCAAATGTTTAAAAAGATACAATATCGTTGCCCTAACGTGAGTACCGATGCATCGGGCCGCAATACAATGTGTCACGTTAGGTAACTGATCAACGAGCTGAAAAGATTTCATGCAATTTTCGGAATAGTTGGAATCGAACCAAAATAGGTTATTGAACTGACATCGGAGCCACGTGCGGTCCACGAGAAGGGATTCCTTAAGGGATTCCTTCTAGATCAGCTAGATCAGCAAGAGGAGTGATGTGAGAGTATCAATGTTTCTGATATTAATATTTTCAATTATTTAAGCCCCAAAATAGGCCAATTTGACGTACCGCACAAATGCCTTCATTAAGAATGTATTCACTTTCTTGTCCACATTTATGTTCGGAATCTACCGTTATTGGAGTACCGTGCTTCATGCCAGGGACCAGATAGGTTTCAACGAGGACTTTGCCTTCACTGCTCTTATACTCTTTATGAATTACTTGAGAGTTGGGACCCGTTTTTTCTTCCCTGTCGGGCATCAGGTCAATACCATGAACGTTTGTCCACTGGTCTACGAGCTCCTGCTGATTGATCTTGTTAACCGTTCTGTCGGCGGAGCCCTGCCAGATCGAAATCATAGGCCAATCGCCACTGTACCCCCTATAGCCCTTGTTTCGCACAAAGTCACCCCACTCACCAGGTGATTTATCAGTTCCCTCCAAACATTTTTTTGATCTCATGCCACCAATGTATACCTTCCACCAACCGAAAAAATCCCAGAAGTATTGTTCGGTCGAGACACAAAAGGCAGGTCCACCGGCATTGGTGGCTCCCCCTGCAAACACATCCGGATAGGACGCTAATATAACCGGCACCATCCATCCGCCGGCCGAGAGGCCTTCTATATAGATACGACTGTCATCAATTGAATAGCCGGCTTTCATTTTATCGATCATCTCAATGATTGATTTGATTTCACCATGGCCTCGTTTGGTATCGTCGGCTTGAAACCAGTTCCAACACCTGTAAGCATTATTACCCCTATTTTGTTCGGGAAAAATGACATAGAATTTTCACTTTTCTGCTAGTTCTTTCCAGCCAACATTGGAATACGTTTCAGCCCCTTGAAGACAGCCATGTAGGGAAACCACCAGAGGAGCATTGGCAGGTACGCTGTCAGGAATATAGGTGTACATTTTAATCCCACCAGGATTGCTGCCGAAGTTCTGAACCAGCGAAAGAGTTCCTGCATAAGCGAAGGAAACACTCAGTGACAATATGCCAAAAATTGATAATATATAAACTACGGCCTCTGGCAAATGCTCCACCAATTGATGCTTTTCCCGCATATGACGACCTGCCCGGTCCCAGCTCGGGGGAATGAATTCAAGATCGGCAATACCCTTCAGAAGCCTATGTTTAGAAACTCCGCAATTGGGTATACAGGTTTTCCATTCCTAAGATTTGTTTAATTTTGACATAATTAGCAAGATTTGCCTACTTGACACAATACCCCTTATTGGTCATATGAACCCGGTAATCGCCTTATATAGTCTGTCTTGATGTTCCTACTACATAGTGGAGCTCACCCTGCTTCAGCACCCAATCTGAAATTTCCCCTTTTTCCGCTCTCGAAAAGGGAGTTCCTATAAATCCTTTGATGCAAGGCGTGCACAGTAAATTGTGCACCATGCACAAATTTCTGTGCAATTACATAAACGTCTGAAGATGTTTACATGAATCATTTCAACGGGTTTAACACCTGGCACAAATCTCGCAACTTTTCATAGACAGACACATGCCGCGTCCGAAAAGGGAATTCTTATGAATTAAATATAAACGGGACTATGTACCAATTTAAGGCCAAAATGACCGGATCTGTCAAAGTGGTGGTGTAGGGTCTTCTCCCAGAAAGGAGAAGATACCATGAATATCG
>Ga0049114_1000058_pt1 | contig 28707 bp, 39 predicted proteins | sample WorMettanBELIZE2_FD_55211 | JGI IMG/M metagenome (GOLD analysis project Ga0049114, IMG submission 55211) | Marine gutless worms symbiont microbial communities from Max Planck institute for Marine Microbiology, Germany - Olavius tantulus BELIZE.2 | ecosystem: Host-associated > Annelida >... | reverse complement strand
GCACCGTATGCGATGAGCTTCTGTAAGACCTCATAAATGAGAGTAGACTAAACGTCTTGCACTAAAGTGCATGGTTTTTACTAACGAATTGAAACAATAAACAGGGGTTCCTTGTTGTGGTTGAGGTATCGGTTGCTCATTGAGTATCGTAATTATCATCTCCTTGATCTTTACAGATGCCCGCATATAGATCTCTTCCGCATTACCATGAAGGGAGAGAGATCTCTTACAGTATACGGGTCCACCGTCAATCTCCTTAACACAACGCAAATTGGTTAGCTTTGTTTCGTAAATTCCGCGGCTGATGAGATTTTATAAAGGTGAGCCACCACGCCCGAACGGAACATCCGTCATGTGGAAAATGATGCATTCGAATGGTTCGTATATCACAGGGGAAAAAATCCAAGCCCAGTGGACAAGAATATGTACTGAGGTTTTCTGATAGTAAGATACTCAGGAGTAAGATGATGCTGGTCTCGGATTAGAATCCATTTACCTCCAATACGTTCAGTAAACCGTTTCCGTATTCCTGGAATCCATTCGTGATTCGTAGCGATGACATGGGTCATGGTGTTGACAGATCAATCTGCACGATAGATTTTGAGGGAATAACGATGCCCGTCTATTACAAAAAACGCCGGGTAGCGTTCGTTCTTGCGGTCTGTCCTTGGAGGAGATTGCGGGATAGTCATCGATAAACATCTCGCATAGTCGGCGGGTTGCCATCCACTGCGCATTTCGCAGCTCATCCACGAGTTCATAGCCATTGAGCACGATCTGATCAGTCAGATAGATATCACCGCTATCGGATTCGAACAATGTAATCGGGATGCAGTCGAGACCTTCGAGTAACTGCCAAGTTAACGGTGACCAACCGCGTCCTTTGGGGAGCGCACTTTCATGGACAACTAGATCATGCACATTACGAGCCAGCACTTCCGGTCCCGCAAGCTGGCTACAGCCTAAGAAAAAAGCGCAATCGCCATCTGGCAAGTCGTTCACGGCGTGCACCCAAGCGACTTCGTGTCCACTTGCGTTCCAGGATTCGACAAGTTCTGAAATTTTATCATTAATCCAGCTATCCATATCAGACACCACGGCAAGTTTCAAAATACCCGTGATGGCTGCGACAACCCGCCAGGGTCCCTGTCCATCTGTGATGGTGGCCGTTGCCGCTGACATCGCTGAAAGTCTTTCGGCGTCGTCGAAAAGCGACGCTAATGTTTCCGTTATATTCTCCGGGGTTTCATGGCACCCTTCTCCAAGATTGATAGCCACCCCAACATTGGCTAGAGCACGACCTATGGGTACCTGATTGTCGGCAATGGTCACTACTTATAGAAGGCAACTCAAGTGCACATCGCTCCCAGGCTGCAACCCCGCTGCCCCCAATAGCGAGAGTCGCCGCCATGAGCTCTGCGATGCGTTCGGTCTGCACATGCAAACAAAAATCTGGATGAGCTTTGCAATAGCGGCACAGCTGCGCCTAGTGAGGGTTCGAACGGCCGATGACTACGTCCACCCGGACCGAGGACCGGCAACGAGTGAGAGGGCTTCCAGGACCTTTATCGTCACGTTTCCGGCATCCACCCCGCCGAAAAAGACGAGAATGCGTCGGACCTCCCCGGTGCGGATGCGTAGATCCTGCCGTGCTCATGCGAACTCGGGCCGCAGGAGGACAAAACGCGGTCCCAACAGGGTACAGCAAGTGTCGGGAACCAACCCTCGATAACGCACCTCCGGATTGGGGTAGAAATTACTGGTCCAGTAACAGGTCGCAGGCATGCGGGCGATCCGCTAGATCATCGATGACCATGAGCCGAGCATAGCGGCTACGCAGATGCGCTTCCCACCGCGCGTCGAGGGTATAATGATCCACAATGAGCCAATCGAGCTTGTCGGCACCGACGCGATCCAACGTTGCTGTCGTCTGTTCCGCATCCGTATCCTGGGATACTCCGAGCCATGCGATATGGGTCGGAGCATTCCGCTCGGCCATTGTTACATCGAAGGCAGGCGGAGCCGGCAGCAGCTCGAGCCTGTGTCCCCGCTCACGTATCAAGGCGTTGACATTGTCCGCCAGCTCGCGGCAGATGAAGAGTACATCATGCCCACGCAGCACCAACTCATCCGCGAGGGTAAGGCAGCGCATCAGGTGACCGGTACCGATTCGGCGGAAAGAATCGGTTCGGAAGGCGATGTGCATAAGAGATAACTGATTGCTTATTGAGTATATTCAAAGTGCGGGCAATTACAGTTTAGAAGAGGGTTCGTTCTTACTTGACCACAATAATGCCACCGAAACCTGTTAGTTCAATCGCTTGAAACCAGCATGGCAGACAGGCCCCTTCAGGAGTGAGGTGACATCCCACCCCTACTCGCATTCATCGATCAGGTCGAAGACGCTGTCGAGAGCCTCGAAGTAACCATCGACGACCGCTGGTATGTGCTCCGTACAAGCATATATACTGGTTGCGGCAAGGTAGCCTTTCGCCAACATCTCCTGGGTTATCAGGGTCTTGTATTCCAGCACCTTCGGGCTTTGACTTGCAAAGTCGATCAGTGCCGGCAAACCGGAAAGCTCGATTTGGATCCCCTTGTCGTCGGCAAGGTGCCGCCAGCCCTCGGCGATCACATGGCCAGTCACGGTAATCCGCTCCCAAGAGCGCTCGCGTTCCATGACCTCGAGCGTCTTCAAGGCCGCGCTCGGGCCAATGCGCTCGGTCCAGAAGGTGCTGCTGATGAAGGTCGATTGCGTGGCCTCCATCAGGGCACGGCGCCCGATGACCGCCGTTATCGCGTAGCCGTTTCCCAATACCTTACCGAAGATCACCATGTCCGGCTCGACGCCGAACTTTTTGTGCAGACCACCGAAGGTCTTGCGGAACCCGGAAGTACATTCGTCGAAAATCAGAACGATACCTTTGTCGGTAGCGAGTTGGCGGACATCCTGCAGGAAACCTTCCCGCGGCCCCAGGTTACGCGACACTTCCATCTTAAATGACGCCAACATCCTGTTACGCAACCAGTGCCTCCAATTCATCGAAGCGGTTGTAGGCAAAGAGAAACACCATGCCTGCCAAGTCGCGTGGAACCCCCTTGGGCTCGAGTCCGGGCAAGAGGTGTCCATCCAGGTTGTAGTCGTCGGCAAGATTGGCAGAAAGGTACCAATCGTGCCAGCCGTGGTAGCCGTAAACAGCAACCTTATCGCGTCCCGATGCGGCACGGGCGATGCGAATGGCGATGGCATTGGCTTCACCGCCAGAGCGGGCGAATCGTACCATCTCTGCCCGGGGATGTAACTCGACCAGCCGTTCGGCCAATAAGACCTCCTCCGGGCAATTCAACGTGCTCATGTTGCCGGCCCGCACCATCTGCACGACGGCCTCGTCCACTTCCGGATGACCATAGCCCAGGATGTTAGTACCGATGCCCATGATCGACATATCGATGTATTCGCGGTCATCCAGGTCCCAGACCCTGCACCCCTTTGCACGGCTGAAATAGGCTGGCCACTCTCTGGGAAGGAACATCTCCGGACGCTTCGACAACAGCATGTTACCGCCTGGAATGACTCGCTTGGCCCGGCGCCAGAGCTTTTGGCCCGTGCCCATGGTCGCGCCTTCGTTGGTGGGCACGTGACGATTGGCCGCGAACAGCTCCGGGTGTTGTCGCCGCAAGGCTAATACCTCGCGCCAACCGAAGTCCAGTCGGGGATGAAAGTACGTGAATACATGCCGAATAACGTCCAGGCCCTCGGGCTCATCGACAGTCCAGCGCTCGGCCGAGCAATTTTCCTTATAGCGATAGTTACTCACCGAAAACCGGCCCGATTCCCGCAAATAGGGTGTGACATGCTCCCGCTCGTGGGGTTGGGTCGCTTCCCGACTCGCCCGTTCCAAGGCCACAACCGAAAACACATCCGTATCCAGTCCGTCCGGAAAGGTCCGTCGCCCAGTGTTGGATAAATAATCTACCGGGTCTGCGTGAAAGGCCCCGACCACGACATCCACTACTGCCGGATCGGTCAGCGGATAATCCCCGGTAATACGTACGACGCAGTAGGTTGATGCGGCTTGGCCGCTCAGTAATAGCGGTCCAGCACGTCTTTTTCGCTCCCCCGATAGACGGCATACCCCAACTTTTGTACATATTTTGCGAGCGATTGATTCCGGGAATGATCGGACGTTGCCAGTACAATTTGATCGACCCGCGTTGCTAGGGACAACCGGTGGAGCAACAACCCGATCATCGGTTTTCCCAAAATAGGTTGCATCACCTTGTTGGGGAAACGGGTTGATCCTATTCGCGCTTGAACGACAGCCAGGGTCAGGCAACGCAGGCACACGACCGGATGCGGCAGTCAAGATATCCTGAAGCTAGGTGAGACTTTCTACTCCGACAATAACCCGGTCGATGTCCGGCTGAGTCAATACAAAGCTCAAACACACAGATAAGGGAGTGAGACCGGTATCTTGTCAGGTCCCGTGTGATTATATACCGAGGAGGAGCTACCCGCTGCTGCAGGCGAGAGAGGTATTGCGTCTGCTAGCGGGAAAGGGAGCGGAGGGAGAAGCAAATCCAGTCGAGGGGTCGGTCAACAAGGCTTGAGCTTGGTTTGGGTATAGCACGAATCCTTGAAGGAAGGCATGACCGAATCATGAATATCCACCTGCACCAGCAGGTGCGAACCTCCCCTCATCTCAACCGCCACACGGTGGCGAAATGGCGTCAACGCAAGGGGACGGAGGATGGCCCACAACGGCTCCGGACGACCCTCAGCGCGGCCCAGGAAACGGTGGTGGTGGCCTTGCTGCCCCTGGATAACCTGCTGGCGGTTATCCACGCGGAGGTTTCGCGTTCGGGCCTAGACTGCTGCCTGCGCCGCCACAGGGTATCGAACCTCAAGGCGCTGATGCCCCAGGAGGAAGGCGCTAAGACGCCGGCAACGCCCTTCAAGGCTTACGCCCCCCGCTTTCGTGCACGTCGATGTCAAGTCCCTTCTCCAAATGCCGGATGAGGACCATCGGCCGTATCTTTATCGCGGCCATTGACCGCGCCACCCGTTGAGTCACGGGGAGCTCCTGCAGGAGCAAGTCAGCCGCTTCCGCCAGCGGTTTCTTGAAGCGCCTGATCGACAACGCCCCATTCACCCTCACCACGCTCCTCACCGACAACGGCAAGGAATTTACCGACCGCTTCTACGCCACCGGCCAGCGCCCGCCGACCGGCGCCCACGCCTTTGATCGGATGTGTGCCGACAACCCCACCGAACATTGCCTCAAGCCCAGAACCCCGCAGACTAACGGCATGAGCAAACACTTCAATGGCCGTATCGCTGATGTGCTGCGCACCACCCGCTTCGATTCATCCGCGCACTTGACCGATACCATCAAACGCTACGTTCAGGTCTATAATCAACACATTCCCCAAAAGGCGTTAGGCCATATTTCCCCCCTAAGGCCATGAAAAATTGGTACCAAAAACAGCCCAACCTTTTCATAAAATGTGTCTATAAGTCTGACGGGGCTTGACAGTTACCGACAGAATTTCCCTAACTCATTAGGTAGCGGATGGACCAAACTACAACAAAAGCAGCAAAAAATGATTCTCATGTTTAGAGGACTCAGCGTGACAACGGCCCAAGACGTACTGCTCCCCGACATCGGGGATTTCTCGGAAGTGGAAGTCATCGAGATCCTGGTGCAACCCGGCGACCAGGTCGGCGTCGATCAATCCCTGATCACTCTGGAGAGCGACAAGGCGACCATGGAGATCCCCTCTCCCCTAGCCGGCGAGGTTACCTCCATCGCAGTCGTGGTGGGGAATAAGCTGAGCCAAGGGGACCTGGTACTGACCCTGACGCCCCAGGTCCCGGAGACTGAGGCCCAGGCCGATGCGCCGACGGCTGCACCGGAAGAGATCCCGGCGAGGTCCCCTGAGAAGATTCCCCCGGCGGGGATCGAATCGATCCCCGAACCCGTGACCGAGTCGGAGACAGTCGGCCCAAGACCAGGAGAGGCGGCGCGCCGTCGGGCCCCGGTGCCCACGCGACCGGAAGACCTGGCTGCCATCGCCAAGGGACGCAAGCCCCACGCCAGCCCTGCCGTGCGTCGCTTTGCCCGCGAGCTGGGCGTCGATCTGACTCTGGTCGCAGGCTCAGGCCCCAAGCACCGCATCCTCAAGACTGACGTCCAGGACCATGTCAAAAAGGCCCTGGCCCGCGGAGCCGCCGCCCCGGATGCCGGCTTGCCCTTCCGGCTCCCCCCCGCACCCGAGATCGACTACGCCAAGTTCGGCGAGGTCGAGCTCGTCCCCCTACCGCGCATCACAAAGATCAGCGGGAGCCGCCTTCACCTCAATTGGATCAGCGCCCCCCAGGTCACTCAGCACGACGCAGCAGACATCACGGACCTGGAGGTCTTTCGTGCATCCCGGCGGGAAGCCGCGGCCAAGGAGGGCGTAAAACTCACCTTCCTGCCGATCCTGATGAAGGCGGTCGCCAAGGCCCTGGACCGGTTTCCCAGCCTCAAGGCATCGCTCACCGGCGACGGCGAGCGCCTGGTGCTCAAGCGCTTCACCCATCTGGGCGTAGCGGTGGACACCCCCGATGGCCTCGTGGTCCCGGTCATTCGGGACGTAGACAAAAAAGGCATCTATGCACTCGCCCGCGAGCTCGCGGAGACCAGTGCCAAGGCCCGGGCAGGCAAGCTACTGCCCGGCGACATGCAGGGGGGTTGCTTCACCATCTCCAGCCTGGGAGGCATTGGCGGCACCGCCTTCACCCCCATCGTCAATGTGCCGGAAGTCGCCATCCTGGGCGTCTCCCGCGCCGAGATGAAGCCGGTCTGGAACGGCAAGAACTTCATTCCCCGGCGCATCCTGCCCCTGTCCCTCTCCTACGATCACCGCGTGATCGACGGCGCTAAGGCCGCTCGCTTCACTGGCCTGCTACGGGAGCTCCTGGAAGACATTCGGAGCCTATTGCTCTGATTCCGAGCCGCAAAGGAATTGTAGGGTGGGCTGCGCTCACCGCCCCGGCAAAGAAAACTACGAATCACACGAATCGGCGCAAATCGGATTCGTGTGATTCGTAGTTTTTTCTTACTTTGCCGACCAGTAACGCTTAACTGAATGGCATTGGTCCTGAGCAGTCCTGATCCCCTATCTTTCATGGGTTGTTCTTCTCTCTGAATTCAGGGCCGGTCGGTCTATTATTTTTTAGATCTGTCTTCTTGACATGAATGAGTCGGTGTCCCAGCATATCGACGGCTATCTGAGATTATTCAAGAATAATGTAACCAATTAATGGTTCATAAACACCATCTTCCGGTTCCATGTCAAGAAACAGAATCTCGCTATAAACGGGATCGAACCCCTTGATTTTGATTTCTACCGGGCCGCAGACCTCACCCTGCACTAACTGCTGGGTTGCGGTCTCACAATCGATTTCTCGAATTGTATTGAGTTTGCCGAGTCTTTCTTTCTAGACTGTTGGAAACACCATATGCGCCGATCCTGTATCGACTAACGCATCACAATGAACAACAGATTCGGGATCGAAAAGATTTTTGACGGAGACATGTGCAATTATCCGTCCCATATTCACCTCTCAAGCCTGGTACGCCTTTGTTCAGCCTACTCGGTCCACACAACGGACCCCGGTAGGGTCTGCTGCAATACCATTAAATCAAGTGTCACCGGCGCCGTTCGTGATCAATTGAACGCTATTGTTAACGATACGCAATCACAAAGGTGCGCCGAAAGGGAAAGAGGACCTTACCGTCGGGATGGAGCCGATAATCAGCGGCAACCTGGGCGCGGAGCAGCCGAACAAACGATCTGGAATGAACACCCCGAATATCGGATTTTTGGGCTAGATACGGACTTGTCGTACCTCCACATCCCCAAGCAATTTGATGCTGCTCATCGTCGATATACCACGTTCCAGGTGCGCGCGGACATAGCGGTAAGCTCCTCGGGTGAATCGACCCTAACGCCGTCCCAGCTTGCGCGATGGGGAGCAGTGCTGCAAAGACGCTGTCGTATGGTCCGGCAAAAGTCTTCCAATCGATTTCTATTGCCGTATCCAAGGGGGCGGGGAGAAGCGGCTTGGTTGCGAGATTCAGTGATCTACAGAGCGCCAATCTGCAGAGCTGGTTCCAGTTTATTATCCCAGTTCGCTTCTTCAGCTTGGTGAGGATTTCTCTCCCTTTCGAGCTGATTCGGATGTGGTCGACTGGTGGCTTCATGAGTAGCGAAGTATCCGGCCCGGATAGCGGTTGCATGCGCTTCGCAGTTGTATTCGAGCAAATAGCGTCGACTGATATAGGGATCGAGTGCTCGATGGTAGTACCCGATGATCTCTTCGTCAGTGGACAGGAGGAGAACCTGATGGGAGGCCGCAGGGAAATAGCGCTCCACCAGGTTGTGGCGATGAGATGAATCGAGACGACCGAGCGGGGTGTCGATAATGGCCGGGATCGGGCGACCGGAGGCTCGAGCCAGGCTCCACAGCAGAGCGGTTGCGAGCAGCTGTCGTTCACCTGCAGATGGGCGCTACGAAGGGCAGGCAATGGCCGTTGGGATCCCTGAGGTTGGGCTCGAAGCCCTGGGGGTCGATGCTCAGACTACCAACCAGGTTGGTCTTGCCTAACAGTTTACAGAAGGATTCCAGCATGAGGGCTTAGATGTTATCTGTGTGGTGGGCGATGGCTTGATGATGGAGGGCCTTGAGGGTCTCTCAGACCCGTGCGGAGTGAGTAAGGATGCGCGCTCGGTCGTCGGCCTCGATGCGGGCTTCCAGGTTTACGGCGCCGAGGTGTTCCAGCCTGGCGTCGACCTCCGCGTACCGGCGCTGCAGCAGGGCCCGTTTTTCGCGGAGCCAATCCAACTCGTGGAGCTTGGCGTGGTGGTTTTGCTCTGCGACATCCAGAGCGTTTTGGGCGGCTTGAATACTGGCTTCGCTCGGGATGCGTGCCAACTGGGCCTCCGTGCGGGCCAAGCGTTCTTCCAGTTGCTCCAGGCGTTAGGTCAGCCGGCTCGCTACGCATTCGGCACTCGGGATCCGGGTAGCGCGTAAATAGGCAACCTGCACCGCAAGCTGGTCATCCGCATCGAACAGGAGGGACCGGCGTGCCAGTCCGGTCCGGTCCGGTCCGGTCCGGTCGACCGCCAGGATGCATCGGATCTTACTCAGGGTATCGTTACCCACTACCTCGCCGCCCAAGGCGGCGAGTAGTGCACGATCCCGTTCCTCCAGGGCCACTGCGAGTACCTTGGCATGTCGGATCCCGATTTCGTGACGGGCTTGGACCTCGATCTCGGCAAGTAGATCGTCCACCAGGGCCAGGGGTAGGGGGCCGGCGACCAGATCACGCAGGGCATCTTCGCATTAGGCTTTCTCCTTCAGTAATGCTCCATGAGTAGCCTGCAGGACGTTACGTTCTTGATAGAGATTGCCTCCTGCGACCTCATAGGCCTCCCACTGTTTGGCGACTTCCTCGGCCAGGCTCTCGGCCTCCTTGACCAGTGTCCCTTCGGCCATGGCTATTTGCCCGATTTCTCGGTCCAGGTACGCGACCTCGGCTTCGGCCTCGGCGAGTACCGCGAGGCCGGCGTCATTGAGGGTCTCCCCGCGCTGCTTGCGTTCGAATACCTTGAGGTCCGCGGTGAGACGCTCCAACAAGTCCAGACCTAGCAAAGTATTTATCGCGGTGTCGATGATCTCGACGGTATGGCCGCCATCGGCCAAGTCCGCGATTTGTTCCCCATCGAAGAAGAACAGGCGGGCGATCCCAACAGGCAGAAAGGTGGTGACGGTCTCCTCCCAGTGTTCGCTCAGTAGGTCGTCGGGCAATCCGTCGGGCATAACCCGCAGCGACTCTTCGATCCCTTTGATGCCGACACGCCAGCGGCGTTGGAGCTCGAACGAGCGGGTCGTATCTTCAATGAAGCGGCGAAACCGCAAGGTGACGCCGGCGCCTAGGTTGGGGTCCGAATGGTGGTGGATGGCGGCGCGTAGGTAGTCCCGGTAGCCCTGACGGCCACGGTTGGAAAGGCGGGTCTTGGAGCCGTAGAGGGCCAGCTTGATCGCATCCAGCAAGGTGGTGAAGCCGGTCGTCGCCGCAAAGGTCCTCGAGTAGCTCCATTTCCGGGGCCCTGAGCAGCAGGTTACCGTCCAGCGGGCAGCCGGGGTAGTCCTCGCCGGTGGTGTCTCGGTAGATGCCGGGGAGAATGTCTTCCAACTCGTATTTATCGACGACCCTTTTGCGGATGTAGGTTTGCGCCGTGAGTAGCCTAAACAGCTAGTCCGCCCTTGCGCGTTGGGTGTAGAGTCCGGGGATTTCGCGCTCGGGTTTCATGAGTTGCACTGCGCCGTTCATGCGGCGGAAGTCCCGCAGGTGGCGGTCCGCCTCGCTGTGGTCCTGTCCGTCTGGCTTGCCGGTGCGAAAATCCAGTGCATTACAGATTTCCAGCAGGGGCAGCATCCATCCCTTTTCCTCGTCGTTCCGGATCATCGCCGCCATGGACCTGTCCTGTTCCACGAGGGTGCAGACCCAGCAGCCGAATCTCAAGTCGCCGCAGCTCGGTGTCGAGTCGTCCACGACCAGAGGGCATTCGCCGTCCGCCGATGCGTCCGCGCACATGTCGAGCAGATCTCGGTTGTCATAGCCCCAGGGGTTGGGCTGCTGTATCAGAAAACGCTAGACGTCGTTGTTACTCCAGCCCTCGATTGGAGTATAAATCAGGGACCCAGGCAGCCTGGCGTTCGGACTGAGCCGATAGCGCACACGGCCTTTTTCGTGCCTTGCCATATTCGCAGCCCGGTGGAGACTTTCCGCTTTGCGGGTGCCTAAGACCAGGATCGCCTCGCCACTCACAGACACGATGTTGGTGATAAAGGCGTTGGAAGGCGCGATTTTCAGCCGTTCCGTACACCAGCGGAACTTGTGCCACGGTGCCGGGTAACCGCGTCCGATCAGGTTGACCCAAAACGAGTCTTCCAGCTTGGGCCGCAACAGCTGCGGTGTGACCGGCATTGCAGCCTGCTCGGCGTTGTGCGCCATGACCTGGAGCGAATTTTCGACCCAGGCAGAAACAATGGGGTTCTCGATCAGGGTATCGTTGGATACTCAATGTATCGCAATAAGCTACGTACTTGTTTATAAATTCAATATCAGGAATAACATGAATGCCCAGGTGATCATCTACAAAGCAAGGGAAATACTCCTCTGTCATCGTTGTAAGCAATGCTGCTGTGGGATCATTGTCCGTCAGATCAGGATCGTCCAGGGGCCAAGGCTGCCCACAACCCATGCCCCGATAAACGGAATTCTGCTCGATAATCCACGAGTACAAGCTACCCTGGATCAAATAGCCATTCAGTTTGTAGTTTTCCACACTAAACTTCGCGCAATCATTTGATAGGGATGTGTTTAATAGGGCCTACGTGAATATGGGGATGTTTCCCATGAGGTCAATTTGGATGGACTAGGGCCTCTTGCATTCAGTCCTGACGCTTTAGCTTCTTCGACCATCTCTCTTGCTTCTTTCTCAGAAAGCTCTGTCTTTTTTGCTCTTTTTGCTTTACTTGACGATTTCACTTTGTCTTGGCGTGAAACGTTTTTCTTTACCCCCTGTGGGTTTGCAGGGTTCACATGCTCTTTTCTTCTTCGAAAATCGCTTTTTCGCGCCGTTCCACTTATTCCTAAGCCATCCCCAAGCTTTCTTCGCTTGCCTCTTGCCAGCTCGGAAAACCTTGGGGCTGTATTTTCAGGAATAAGTGCTCGCTTTGCAATTTCCCGAGCAACTACGCCAACAAGTGGGCCTGGAATTATTCAGTCCCTTTCTCAGCTTCATCCACAATGGCATTGAAGAGATCATCAAGTAAGTCGTCCTTATCAACTCCCTCTGTGCTGAGGTATGCGGCAATCTCTGGATTTTGATTAAACCCCGGCCCCATCAAAAAAGTGAGTATCGTGAACCAAGTCAAACCAACGTCCGTTTCTACCCTGGCTTCGCACCCTGTTTTGATTGCGGATTCAATAAACCCATAACGCTCCAACGCTGGAATGTCCTCAACCAAGTCTGCAACTTCGCTCTCCAGATAATCTTAGATGCGAACTGCCAAGTTCTTATCACCCGCAGCGATGAACTCCTGTAATTGTTCATGTGAAATGCGAATCATAAAATATCCAGTGATCAAACCGCCACACGTTTTCGCAATCTTCCGATTTCTCGGCACATGTTCATCACCTTTGCATTGAAAATGTAAGGGATCGTAGAATCGGAAATAGACCGCGTATTCGTCGGGATGCATGGTGGTAGTAAAGTCGGCAAGATGTATGGAAATCGTCTCGGCTGATAACTCACTCCGCAGAAAAATCCCCCACTGGAGGGACCAACTTTAGATTAGATACCGCGCTAATGGATGCAGGGTATCGCCGAAGGACAGTAAATAGAGGGCATAGGCCGCAAGCCGGATGGCTTCGTCACCTGTGTACAGGCACTGTGCCTGAATGCCGAGCTTGCGGACCACTGCCAGAACCTGCTCGTCGTGTGACGCATCGGCAATCGCAAACAGACGACCGGGGCCTTCCAGAAGTTGAGACGCGAGCGCCTCAACTGACCGGGTGGGCTGCTTGGGTTGTTCCGGGGGGGTTGAGTACGGCATGATTGTAGATTCTTTACGCTGTCTTTGCACAAAGGCCACACTGCTCGCAGAACCCGCGGCCAAACATTCCCCCTGAGAATCAGCGTCGTCCAACTTGGGCGCCACGCTTGGCAGCGGCGGGCTGCCACGGTTGACAACGGGCTGGTTCGGGGGCGAATTGGAGGTGGTCACGCCGGTCTGATCGATCACCAGCCAGCCGCCGTCCACCCGCAGAGTAATGCTTTCGCTGGCCTCTAAGATGAGATTCTTCCCGACATACAGGGAGACCCTACCACTGACCGCTTCTTCTCGATTGCCGGTGACGCTGACCTTCTGGTCCTCACTGGTCGCCGTGTGCGACGCCTTGTCCGTACTCGCCCGCGCGCGCTCTACCAGGGATGTGAGCTGCACCTTGGCGAGAGAATCGCTTTTCAGGAATTCCACGCCATCCTTGACGAGAAGGAGTCCGTACAGTACCGGTGTTGGTCCACCCTCCGGAAGAACACCCTCCGGATTAGGAAGTATCAGTATCCTCTCGCGCGCCTTCAGCTGACCTCGCACTTGTTGCCAATCGACGCGAGACGGGCGAAGGGCTCCCTCCAGTCGCTCGATCATCTCATTCCCGATAGCGATCCGAAACTGCACGATTTCACGCACTAAACGCATCTGACTACTGGGGGACGGCATTGGGCTTGGCCGTGTCTGTCTTCTTAGGGGCCTCTATAAATGCTAAGCGGGCCTCCAATGCCTTCAGGGCATGCCATTTTTCATAGGCGCTTGTGGCCTTCGCTTCGCTCACACGACCGACACGTGCCTGGGTGGTATGAGAGCACCCAGTCTGATCTGGGCGAATTGCAGAGCAGCATCGAGTAGCTCGTCGTCGAGCTGCTGCTGTGCGGTGGCGTAAGTGTGAACGATCCCCCAGCCATACCAAGGCACGAAATACAAGTCAGATTCTGCAATCACGGCGTTGAGGCAGTTGAGTACCAGCGTGCGATCAAGCGCTTCGGGTCTTACATGCCCCATCTTGCGAAAGCGTTGACGGCTTGTATGATCCTGCTATAGTCCGAATCGACCTCCCATGGATAGCACTGCTCTTTATCATATTCTCCGTTACTCGACGACACATCTGCCAATACGATAAGGTGCCCTACGTTGAGCGCTGACCATGTGCCAGTAATACAATTGAAGATAGTGGTTTTGCTTTTGATATAGTCTGCGGAGGGACTCTCCGTATCCCCAACCAGCGGGGATTTCTTGATAAAGTCGGCGATCGCTGCCCTCAACTTGTAATTTGTTAGCTGCAAACACCAAGCGGCGTTCTGCGATGGGGCAAAACGGAACCTGCCCTTGCTGATCTTAGGCTCGGAGGCCCCACTACCCATGTGGCTGCCAGGGCCGACACGGTGCATTGATAGCGCATATCTTCGCGATCCATCACCGCAATACCGGAGCCCATGCCATTCAGACCGAGAATATAGGCCGCCACTTCTCTGCCTAATACATCGGTTAGCCTGGCAATATCAGGCGGGGACTCGAGAACGGATTGTATTCGGTCAAATTGTTCTTCCGGCGTAATATGCTCCCGTGCGCGATCCACATGGGCATTAAAAATGCCTGGACAACGCAGGCGACGCCTCTACCGAGTCGCGGAGGATGACCCCATACTTATCGAGGACTTCCATTATGGGTGGATCGCTGATCGACTCACCTCTGTTAACATGTATGGATGCGGCGACAGCCAGCTCAAAGGCAGCTACTACGATTTCCGAGTCTATTTCAGAGTCCTGGGATTGAGCATGGCTCTGACTCGGGGTCCGAGTGGTAAGGAAAGGAGCAGGAATATGAAAAATCCGACGATAATGCGGTTCATGGCTCGCTCTTGGGTAACATCGGGTTGAAGAATTGGCGCAATGCCTGACTGTGTTCACTTGGGCTCATCTGCTCCGCATTACCCACAAGAGACGCGTCATTTGCTCGCCGTTGGGACCCCGCTGGAATGCCGCGACTTCCGGGACAAAAGCCGTCTCAAAGGCAACTGGCTGAAACGACTCGCTCGCCAGGCGAACAGTGGTTTCCTTATTGGCACCCAAACTGGCTGAAAGGCGCCAACCCGCCGGGACCACACGACTCTCTAGGTTACTCCCTGTCCCCTCTGCAAAATTCAGCTCGATGTCGGACCGTGCATAGTAGATCTTGTGGGGGACGAAAAGGTTCTTCGTTGTGTCCGAGACGGGCGTGGACCTCTCTCCGACGATGGGCTTGAACTCCGGACAGGCCGTCGGATCAAAATGGGCCTGCAAGGTTGCAATGCCTTCGTTGAGTACGAATGTATCCTTGAAATGTATGCGTCCTGCGGCTTGTCCCCGACTTTCGGCGACTGCGTTCAGAATGCGTGAAAAGGTAGTGTCCGAGCTCGACTCTGCGCCGTACAACCATTCGACCTCGATGAGAGTGGCATCGTACTTCGCGCCTTCTTTCAATCCGGGGAAACAAGTAGATGCTCGTCGAGCAACCGCAAAACGTGGCGGCACAAGCGTATCGCCCGGTATCTGACCTTCCATTCGCAGAATGGGCACAAGACCTTTACTCGTAAAGTAATCGAGCAGAACCCGCTCAAAGTTGTCACCAGATCACTTTTCCCATACCCAATCCGACCTGGCCTGTCCTGCGGCCGACAACCGTGACCCTATTACAGCCGGGTGAATCCGAAAACCGGCAGCCGGCGACTGAAAGCCGGAAACGACTTGTTATCCCCTGTCGAGCTTGACTCGGACCAACCGCCACCGCATACTTTTATTCTTATTCTATGCGCCCGTAGCTCAGCCGGATAGAGTACCTGGCTACGAACCAGGTGGTCGGAGGTTCGAATCCTTCCGGGCGCGCCATACAAAACAAGGGCTTAGCTTAAAGTGGCCAAGCCTTTTTTGTTTGTGATTCCTGAAGTCTAATAATTACCCCCACCTTGGCGTTTGCTATGGCTTTGGGTCCTTTCCTGGGATTTGCGCCTTGACTGGGCACTGGTTCAGTTCAATTCTGGCTTCGCAGAAAATAGTAGGCTAACATTTTTAAAATAAAGAGGAATCTAAGATTTTTGCGACGCGCTGCAACTGATTGATTTACAACGTTTTAAAACTCAACTGAACCAGTGCCAGAGACTGTTTTCGGTCGGAAAAATAGGCGTTTCGTTTCGCTTTCACGGCAATCCATATCACAGAACGAAGCACCTTAGCTTATCGGCCCAAGTAACGATTACCAAGGTTCAGGCAAGTTCAGCTTTACGGCCATCCCGGTCAGTGAAATCTGCACGAAGGTACCATGCCGCGCGGTCAATCGCTCGAAAGTGTTCCAGTGCATCCCCTTGAGTTTCCAGCCGTTGCCGTTGAGAATGCCAGGCTCCCACCCCAGCTTGTCGCGGATTCTGTCCGCCCGCCTTGCCGACCGGTCATCCCAGGTTTCCCGTTGGCTGGGATAGGCCAACTGATAGCAGTGACGGCAGACGAAAATGCCACCGCCGTAGAGGATTGCCACACGCCGACCGCATCCACGGGCAGGACAGAGGAACCAGGGCCGTTGCCCGCCAAGATTACAGGCTACAGGCGGTCCAGTCCAGATAGACGGGATAGTTTTCGTCCTTCCAGTCTTCGCCACCGCTCCGGTGCCGATAGGTGAGGATTACCCGATCTCGCTCCGTGCGCACGCGGATTGAGGCCACCACTTCGCCATGCCGTGACCACTGCCAGCCGAAAGCCTGGTGCGGAGTGAGCAAGCGTCCCGTTTCCAGCGCCGCACGTCGATGGATCGGTAATCGTCGGTAGAATCTTTCGCGCCCCAGTACCAATGCCGTCCGCTACCCATGCCGCCCATGTTCGCCGCCAGATTTTTTAACCGAAATCATTTGGGAAATTCACCTCTTTGTTTCGGCCCTTGTGGGCCTTGATTAGTCTTTGTGGGTTTGCTGTGGCCTTGGGAAAAACCGTTCGCAATATCGCCGGTCCGTGTCCCACAATCCGGCGATGGCTTCCGGCTCGCCTTTGGCGCAGTAACCAAGGTACGGATGGTCGATTCGCTCGAAGTGAATACAGCCGCCGCAGGTCATCGGGTGATTGACGGTGGCCGGTTCCGGTACTTCCTCCGACCGCATCAGAAGGTACCGGCGGGCCTCCAGGTCACTTCGGCACTTGTCCACCACCTCGGCAATGATTGCCGGATCGGTTTCGTCAATGTGCGCTAGCCAAGCCAGGACGTTGGATTCTTCATCCGGTGACAGTTCGGGGAGTGGTTCTGGCTGTTCTACGACTGGTGCGACAGTAACCGGATTATCGGCTAGTTGTGTCGCAGGTGTCGCTGTCATACCGCCGGTAAGCCCGCCTTTTTTGATCAATGCGGAAAGGGTCATTGCTTGCCACCTTCCAGCAAAGCCGGGTTGATGTGAATCTCCTTGCGCCTGCCGTCTTGAATCAGTTGCACCCTGCCTGCTTCCAGCAATTCATCCAGGGCAAAATCCAGCGCGTCTTTCTGGCGCAGGTGCCCCAGTGTCACGTTTCGTTGTACTTCCCGGCGAGGAACGATGTTTGTCTTTTCCTTCTGGCAGTAGTCAAGCAACCAACTATCCAGCTGCGCCGCATCGGCCTGTTCTTCGGGTAATGCCAGTTCGCCATAGAAACGCCGGGCTTCGTGCAGGTGCCAGGCGGCAATGCGTGAAGCGCCTTCAAAGGCCGTCAATCCGACAGCGCCGCCACTGCCATGCTCGAATATCTGAAACAAGGTGGCGATCCGGGCTGCGTTGTCGGCGGTCTTGCTGGCCACGTCGCGCACGTCGTAGAGTTCCCCGCCGGACCGCAGTTCGCTTTCAATGGCGTCATGGAACCTTACCCATGCGGCCTTTGTACCGCCGCCAGGGGAAGGACAGGGGGTGACAGTGCCTCGTCTTCATCAATGGGTACATCCTGTTCGAAAATTCCGGCAATGCATTGATTGAATCGGGTCAGCGCGGGCCAGGACTCCGGCGGATCGGTAAATGGCCAATGCCCTTGCGTCGATTCAGGCCAGGCCAAAAGAAAACGGGCGAGAAAGCCCATACCCCTCGCCAGCCCGCCGGAACGGTCAAAGAAACTGCGCAGGGTGGCTTCCTGTACCTGCAAGGCGATGGTCAACCGTGCGCCGCGTACCGTGAAGGATTCCGTGGTGCGCCGCTCGGTGGCAATGTCCACGCCATCCCAAAGCTGGTTCAGGGTAGCTAGGTTCCGCATGACCGAATCCTTGCCCATGCCATGCGCACCGAACACCAACCCGACTTCACTCGATACCACGCCGCCGGAAGGCCGCCCCTTTACCAGATTCCATTTCAAGGCTTCCGGGGTGGCGTCGCCATAGATCAACCGGGGCACCTGTGGCTGTTCCGGTTTTTCATGCTCTATATCGCGCAGGGCCTCTTCCTGTTCGCAGACGGACTTTCCCGACTTGGAAAGTTGGCGGATTTTCTCCTTGATGCCGCCGCGTTTCGCCTCCCAGGCTTCCATTGCAGCTTTGCGATCCTTGATCAGCGGTTTGGCGGATTCTGTCTGTTTGGCTTCATAGTCCCGGATCACCTGCATGAAAAAACCATCGCAGGTAGACTTGCGTTCACTGGAATCGGCGACGGTCAGCAGAAATAGCCCGGTAGGCCCTTGCAGCTTTTCCGCCCGCTTCATCGGCATGGGCCTGCACAGCCAGCGACAACGCCGCCAGAGCGCTAGATGCTACTAACGGTCGGTGCCTTGGTGAAGGCCGTACTTCCTCCACGGCGGCGCGTAGCGTCTCCGGCAAGGCATCCAGGGGATAGGGTTCGGGATCGATCTTGGCCGTCAGGGGAAGCGGATCAGGCCAGCCGTCGTTGTCGGACTGATCTGCGATGACTGCTCCATCAATGGCCTTGGCGACCGCTTCATGCCCAACCAGCGCGGCCATGTCGTTGAAGTTGGTTGCACCAACAGGGCGATGTTCTCCAAAGTTCGGAACGGCAACCTTCCCATCGACAACCAGCGCGGCATGGTTTGCCTTTAGTAATGCCGGGATTACCTTCGGTGTCTGCATCATCGTCCGCACAAATGATGATCGGAAGCCCCGGCAGTTTTGACGCATGGCCTTGGCTACCAGCCCCATATTGTCCGTATTGAAAGCAACCGCGACCGGATAGCCTGTTGCCTGGTGGATGGTCGTGCCCGTGGCGAAGCCTTCGGCAATACACAAGGCATCCGCCCCCTAGATGCTGCCGATACTGAAATAGCCGCCGGAAATCCGCCCGCCGCTCAGAAATCGCTTGCTGCCATCTTCGGCGATGAATTGCAGGGAGTGAAGTTTGCCGCTCGACCGCACCGGGATAACCAAAGCGCCTTGGTGTAACCGCGCTCCATTGACCTTGATTCCCTTGCGCGCAAAGTAGGGGTGATCGTCATTCGCCGTTGTGGCTGCATTCCAGATCGACGCACCCTTTGCAGCAGCATCGACATACTGTTGTTGGCGTTCCGCCTCGGCGTGTTTCCGGGCCTCTTCGACGCGACACATAAAGGCCGCCCGTTCGGGCGGAGAAAACAGCTTTTCACGTTTCGCCTGCCAGTTCTCCGACAAGCCTGAAGACCAATCACCGAAACATCCACCCAGACCATTGTCAAACAGCTTGCACCAGCCAGCGGTATTGCCGTTGCGTTTACCGACACCGGGGAAGCGGTGCAGCTTGCCGGGCTCGATCACATCGGGTGGTTCCAGGCCAGCGGCCCGAATCGCCTCTTTGAACTGGGAGATTGCACATTCATCGTGCGGTTCTCCCCAATGAATGAACCAGTCTGCAAGCCCCACAGGCAGCCACCCCCACAAGGTCAGGGTGACAATAAAGCCTTTAACGCGAGCAGCAAGGCCGGTAAAATTACAGGTGCTAGAAGTCTTCGGGGTCGCCTGGTGCCAGCCAGCGCGGCCCTTTCTATTTGTGGTCATTGCATTGGCCTCCCCATCAATTCGCAGCCTTGCGGCTGGCCTCGATCTGCTGGTTCAGCCATTTGGTGATTTCCGCTTCCACCCATCCCACGGCGCGACCACCAAGGGATACGGGTTGAAGCATGAGGCCAAGCAAAAACTGTATGGCAATCTCCCCGTTTTGATGCGAGTACCCATGGAACGCAGCTTGTTTCATCTCTCTTGCCTAGGCGAAGCTTCCCTTTCCCGAAGTCACTATATGCCACACAAAGAATGCTTGGATGTGGTTGTAAGAAATAGGACTAAAGCTATCGTCCTCGATTTCTTCTCTGGCTCGGGCACTACAGCCCATGCTTTGATGCTCTTAAACCGTCAGGATGGGGGTTGCCGTCAGTGCATCTCCGTTACCAACAACGAAGTCGCCGACAACGAGCGAAAAGCGCTAAACAAGCAAGGTTTGCGCCCCGGCAATCCAGACCGGGAGCAACACGGCATCTGCCAGTACATCACTTTGCCACGCCTGAAGGCAGCCATCACTAGAAAAACACCAGATGGCGAACCAATCAAGGGCGACTATAAATTCAATGATGCGTTTCCGATGGCCAAGGGCCTTCCTGCCAACTTGGAATATTTCCGCCTCGATTTCCTGGACAAGGATCACATAGCCCTGGGCCGTCAGTTTCGAGAGATTCTGCCCATCCTCTGGGCCGCGTCCTGAGCTACCCAAGAATAGGCCGATTCCGGCGATGGTTATCCCTGAGCACAACCCCTTTGCCGTACTGGTGGAAGAGACCCCGGTTCGCAGACTTTACCGCCGAGTTGGAGGACCGGGACGATCTGACCCATGCCTACCCGGTAACGGATTCTGAGGAGGCCTTCCAGGAGATGTCCGGGCAGTTGAAAGTACCGAACGTGATCCAGCTTTACCGGGATTATCTGGAGAATTTCGTCATCAACAAGGGAGAGGATGCGTCATGAAGGTCGGACTGTTTGATTTCCAGGAAGACGCGCTGGTCGAACTGTGCACCAAGCTGACGGCGGCCCGGTTGCTGGCGTCGGTTGATAACTCGCAAGCGGTCTCCTTCTCCGCGCCCACGGGGGCGGATAAGACCATCGTCATGACCGCGCTGTTCGAGGACATTTTCTTGGGTGAGCCGGAATTCGATGCCCAGTCCGATGCCGCCATTCTGTGGATTTCGGATATGCCGGAACTGAATGAGCAGACCCGGCTGAAGATCGCGGGCAAGTCGGATCGTATCTGGGTTCGCTAGTTGGCGACCATCGACGCCAGCTTCGACGCCGAGCGGCTGGAAGGTGGTCATATCTACTTCATGAACACCCAGAAACTTGGCAGCGAAAAGTTGCTGACCAAAAAAGGCGACGGGCGACAGTACACCATCTGGGAGACCCTGACTAATACCGCCCAGGCCTCGCCCCCTGGTGACTGGTGAACAGTGCCGTTTCTATGTGGTGATCGATGAAGCCCACGGGGGAATGCGCGGAGGCAAGGCGGCGGACAAGGCGCAAACCATCCTGCAACGCTTCCTGCTTGGGAGTTCCGACGATAGCCTGTGTCGAATGCCGCTGGTGATCGGGGTTTCCGCGACACCGCGCCGTTTCGAGGAACTGCTATCGGGCACCACGCACACGGTCCACAAGGTCTATATCAAGGCCGAGGATGTGCGGGAATCGGGGCTTTTGAAAGACCGCAGCCTGATCCATTATCCCGATTCCGCCAGCCAGGCGGAAATGACCTTGCTGGCCGAGGCGGCGAATCGCTGGCAGGACATCGAGAAGCGTTGGGGGGACTATTGTCAGAATCAGGATGAATCGGTGGTCTATCCGATCCTGGTAGTTCAGGTGGAGGATGGCACCGACAAGACGCTGACCAAGACCAATCTGAGCACCAGTCTGGCGACGCTGGAGAGCGCCATCGGCCACCGGTTGCGCGAAGGTGAGGTGGCGCACACCTTTAACGATATTGGCGATCTGGACGTGGATGGCCACCGGGTGCGGCGCATCGAGGCATCCCGTATCGAGGAAGAAAAGAACATCGGGGTGGTGCTGTTCAAAATGAGCCTGTCCACCGGCTGGGACTGCCCCCGAGCCGAGGTGATGGTGTCCTTCCGCCGGGCGCAGGACCATACCTACATCGCCCAGCTTCTCGGGCGCATGGTGCGCACGCCACTGGCAAGGCGGGTGGATACCGATGTCGCCCTGAACGACGTACATCTATTCCTGCCCCATTACGACCAGGCCACGGTGGAATCGGTCATTCAGGACTTGAAGAACGTCGAAGACGTGCCGCCGTCCGAGACCGGCACCAGCCGCGAACTGGTGACCCTGCATCGCCGCGACGGCATGGAGAAGGTGTTCGAGGCCATCGGTGAGCTGGTGACCTACCGGGTGAATGCTGTGCGCAAACAGAACGCCCTGCGCCGCCTGATGGGACTGGGCCGAGGTTACCCATGACCGTATCGACGAGGATGCACAGGAGACGGTTAAGGTGCAAGTCGTCGGCAAAATGGCCGGGGAGGTGAAACGATTGCGGGATACCGGGACGCTGGAGGAACGGGCCAAGCAGATTACCGGCATCGACTTGAAAACCATTGCCGTGGAGTACGGGACCGGCGTCGCGGAGGATGACGGAGAGTACACCATCGAGGTGGCTTCAGCCGACATCAACCGCCACTTTTAGCAGGCGGGTCAGTTGTTGGGCAACGGGCTGCACATGGATTACTGGAGAGCTCAAGGCGACCGGGATGCCGATGAAGTGAAAGTGGAAGCCGTTGTGCTGGCCCAGGATCACGAGGGCATAAAACGCCTGGAGACTTTTGCGGAGGGCGAATTTCGATACGCTCTATGCCAAGCACAAGCGGGATATTGCCAAGCTGAAGGAGCAGCGACAGCAGCATTTCCAGCGGTTGCGCTTGGCCACCAGCGTACCGCAAACGATCCCCTGGGCCTTGCCGAATACCATCGATTTCCGCCGTACTCCTAATGCCCCCGAGTACGACAAGCATCTGTTCCTAGAAGACGACGACAAGTTCCGTGCTGACCTTGGTACCTGGGAGCAAGAGGTGTTGAAGGAGGAACTGGCCTATGCGTCGGTGATCGGTTGGCTAAGGAATGTGGACCGCAAGCCTTGGTCTCTGGAGATTCTCTACGAGGACACGGGCAGCGTTAAACCCATGTTTCCCGATCTGCTGGTGGTGCGGCAGGACACGAAGGGTTATCTGTTCGACATCCTGGAGCCCCAGGATCCGAGTTTGAAGGACAATGCGACCAAGGCGGTTGGCCTGGTGAAGTTCGCCGAACAGCACTGGGCTTTGTTCGACCGGATTCAATTGATCCGTAAGAAGAAGGGGACCGATGGAGTGGAGCAGTATTTCCGGCTTGATGCCGGGGACGATGCGGTTCGGAAGAAGGTCTTGGCGGTGACGACCAATAGCCAGCTTGATCAGGTTTTTGATGATGAGGCAGTGGTCCGCTAAAGATGCCGCTGACCTTTCATCCTCATCCCGACATGGTGCTGATCTGCGATTTCAATACTGGATTCAAGGCCACGGAGATGATCAAGCGGCGGCCTGTGGTAGTGATCTTGCCCCGGCCCCGGCGCCCGAACCAGCTTTGCACTATCGTACCGTTGAGCACCACGGCGCCGAATCCGGTGGAGCCGTTCCACCATCGGATGGACCCGAGTTCATTGCCGGGGAAGCTGGCCCGGAAGAAGACCTGGGCGAAGTGCGATATGCTGGCCACCGTCTCACTGGAGCAACTGGACCGGGTAATGGTCGGCAAAAAGCCCGGCGGGAAGCGGATTTACGCGGCTGATCCAGTGACCGCCGATGATCTAGAGGCGATCCGCCGGGGTGTGATGATTGCCCTCGGGATGGTTAATCCATCTTGATTCAATGGCGTCCAGGAACCACAATATGAGTGTTCCCGATAAATTGGGCTTGTAAGATTACCTTCGGGTAGCAGACCCCAGCCGGTGATGACAAACTGACTGAGGCCTCTGATCCAAGGCTCTGCATCGCAAGGTGCAGGGCCTTTTGTCTATCTGGAGACTGGAACCCATCGGTCCGCCCGTCACGCCGCTTGCGAGCTACGCGGCAAGCGCCGCGCCGGGCTACGCCGTGCCAGGATTCGGGGCCGCCAGACTGCCTCCGCAAGCTCCGGCAGACTGGCTCTGTGACTCCATTCGAGTTCAGTCCCCTCCGTTCTCGCCCACACTCCGCCACTGCGCCCTTCGCCCCCAAACAGCGGGGACCAAGAGCTTGCGGCTCCACAGCGGGCTGCGCCGTGCCGGAATTCACTACCGCCGGATGCTCCGTGTTTTCATGGGCATCGGCAGAATGCAGGAGTGCCCGCCGGTCTCCCAGCAGTCGCCATGCTTCACGCTGTTCGGCCTTCAATTCATGGCGCTGATAGATACGTTTCAGCTTGTTGCCTTCGACATGGTTCAGGCAACGCTCGATCACTTCGCGCAGGTTGGCGGTGGGAAGACGCTGGTTCAGTTCGATGATCTCTTTTTCCGACAGGTAGCGGTCGCGTTCCTTCTGGCAACCTCCGATCTTCTCCTTGGTGAGCCCCGCCAGCGGGTGGGCGTCGATCCATTCCCGAGCAAGGGCGAAATTGAAGAACTGCCGCAAATCGCCAAACAGGTGATTGGCCATGACCCGCGCCCCGCGCTCCACCACGCCACCGAGAATATCCACCAACATGGCCCGTTTCACGTCTACCAGGGCTATACCGCCCAGAACCGGGAGTACATCCTTTTGGAGCCCCCGCATGGCTTCTTTGCCACCATCCTTGCGCCGTGACAGCTCCAGTTTTTCCCACTGTTCGATGGCATCACCAAAGGTGCGACGTGCCGCGACCTCAGCGGCCAAGCGTGCCAGTTCAGCGTTCTGCAGTTCAATCTCCTGGGCTGTTTCTACTTTCTTTTGCAACCTGTCGGGCTTGGCTTTTTCTACCGGCTACGAACCAGGTGATAGGAAGTTCGAACCTCTCCGGGCGCGCCAACCAAGCCTCACGGGAGAGCCTTCTCAGAGGCTGTCTAAAAACTAATTGATTTTCGGCCGGCTTCCCACGCTCCAGCGTGGGAGCAGATCCCGACGCTCCAGCGTCGACTAAGCACCTCGGTCGGTTAACAGCCACCGCCGATCAGAACAGAGGAGCTGAGTCCGCGGGAGCGGACAAGACAGCGCGATCGCGAAATTTGCAGATTTTATTCTTTAAAATCAGTATCTTAATTTTTAGACAGTCTCTCAGCATACCATTCACTTTCAGCATTCGACAAATGTTCCACGACCCAGCGGTAAGGATTCACCGTCGCCGCGGGTAGTGGTTAATGTTTAAGTGCCGATATGGCTAATAGCAGTGGATTGGGCACACTGTGCCCCCTCTCCCGTCGGGAGAGGGTTCGGGGAGAGGGGATCAAAAAAGAGATGGGGAGTGGTTAATGAACCTCCTCTCTAATCACTTAAAAACTCGCCACCACCTCGCCGCGCACCGGATGACGATCAAGCCAATCTACGAACCCAACCCAAAGCACAAGGAGCCCTGGCACCACAGCAAGCGGGGAACCCTGTGCCCGCGTTGGAGTTGGAGAATTGCCCAGGAGATCCTCGAAGAGAGCAATCTATTCGGGCAGTCTCGCTTCGGCGTTCGCGACAGTATGGCATTCAAAGGCCATGAACATGCACTAGGCAGGTGGCATGGTTATCCTGTCGCTTGGAACGAGGTCCCCCCGAAGCTCGTCAACCAGTGGCTCCGTGCCGCGCGCGTCACGCACCGAGAGAGCCGCGAGCTGTGGGCGGGTGCAAATATCGAGCAGCACCTGAAAGGTCATCCCCGGTGAACGAATGGCAAGGATTCGACGATCCCTCCAGGTTCGTAATCGAATTCAAATTTATCCCCAACCCCATAAGGAGCAGGGAGCACGGCCTGGCCTGGCGGCATCTTGGGGCATGTTCCGGCTGTGGGTCCATGGCCGCAATCTTTGCGAGCACCACGCCCAGGGGCAACTGCACACCGAGGTAACTTGGTATCTCCTGCCACTGTTCGGATGGGTCGCCGAGAACTGGGACCCACTGTTCCACGAATACCGCTTGCCAGAGCCAATAGAGTTCAACAGTGCACGTACTGCCTATCTGCAGGGACTGCGCGCCACGCTTGGAGATCCTGATCTTCAGGTAGAACACCGGGCCGAGGCATGGCAGCGGTGGTGGCATCGCCACGCACTGCAGGCTTGTCGTGATGGCGGCCGCTTCCCGAATGTGTTCATCCGGCGTCTGCTCGATTTCGTAGAGATCTCTTGGGGCAACTAGGTATTGCCGGGAGCGCCCTCCGACTTCTATTTCACGACCCCATTCGACACCCTCTACCTCGAAGTCAGACAGGTTGCAGAACCCCTGTACCAAGCCTTGGAGGTCGCTATCCGAGCGATATGTCAAGTAGCTGGTATCGAAGTGGCCGAGATAGCGGCGCTTCACCGGGTAGTGAAGCGCATACCCGAGACAGCGCCCGACGAGCGCGAGGGATGGTATTTGTACGGGGAGCCAGAGCGACAAGGTAATGCCGGTTCTGTCCGGACCGCGCTGGAACGGCTCCCGAAAGCCGCCCAGGCACTCACCGAAAGCGTTCTACACCCCCTTTACATACAGCAATTTTCGCTGGCCGTAGCCATGTTCGGCTCTACGATGCCCGCCATCGGACAAGCGGACGCCGAGTTGCTCACCCAAGCCCTGCTGAAGGCATTTGCCCAGGATATGGGGCCGACGGCGCACGACCTTTTGGTGTAGAACCAACCGTTGACAGAGATGCGCGCGGACTACGAGGAAAGCTACGACCTTGCCCTGGATCTGCTCGATACCCTGGACCTTCCAGGCGAGCAAGCACAAGACATCGACATCGTCCAGCTGCTGGAGGACCTCGGGATTTCCATCTCCTCGGTGGGGCTGGAGGACGACGGATTGCGCGGAGTGGCCCTCGCCGGCCCCGATTTGCAGCCGACAATCCTGGTCAATACCCACCACCCGATGAACCCGCACGAATCCGGGTATCGCTTTACCCTTGCCCACGAGCTTTGCCATGTTCTACACGATCGTGGCTATGCCCGTCAGGTATCCTTGGTCAGCGGTCCCTGGGCGCCGCCCGGAGTTGAACGACGGGCCAATGCCTTCGCCGCCATGCTGCTGATGCCGCCGGAACTGGTAAACCGACATATCGCGGATCTACCGTCACCCGACCTCGCCAACCTCGATGCTATCGAAGCACTCGCCCGTCGTATGGGCACGGGGTTCCTGGCGACGCTAGAACACCTAACCAACATCGGCAAGCTAAACGACGNAGAGCGCGAACGAGTCAAGGCCGAAGCCTGGCGGAAATCGGGTTTCGATGCCTGACCCGTGCACCCGACCGGGGAAGTGAATTCGATCCGGCAAGTGAAATCCGCGCAAAGGCATCCTGCTGCGTGGCCAGCAGCTCGAAGGTGTTCCAGTTCATTCCTCCGGGCTTCCAGCCGCCACCGTCGAGGATGTCCGGTTTCCAGCCCAACTTTTCGCGGATTCCGAGGACTTGAGGTATGGCCCATCATCCTTATACGGACCAGGAGCAAATCGCCCTGGCAGAGATGCTCGACCGTATCCTGAACAAAGGGGCCGTCATCATGGGCGAGGCTACGATCTCGGTGGCGGACGTGGACTTGATCTACCTAAGCCTGCGGGTCCTGGTATCCTCCATCGACACGGCGCTGCACAGCACCGAGACCCAGCTGGAGGAATCCCCATGAAGGGCACCGCCGAAGCGGGCACCCGGATCCTGTCGGAGGACATGACCGACTTCGCGCGCGTCATGTATTCTGAAACGCCACTGGATCAGCGGCCCGTGATGACGGGCTCGGGGCCCGTCACGGGCTCAGTTCCGCGCATCGATGTGTCCGACGACGACGTCAAGAGTGGACTTGGCCGATTGGTGCTGGCGCTGGTGCGTCTGCTGCACGAGCTTTTGGAGCGTCAGGCTATCAGGCGTATGGACTCCGGCACTCTTACGGACGATGAGGTCGAGCGGTTGGGTCTGGCCCTGATGAAGCAAACCGAAGAGATCGAGCGCCTGCGCCGAGCGTTCGGGTTGGAAGAAAAAGACCTGAACATCGATCTGGGACCGCTGGGTAAGCTACTCTAGACGAGGCAACCCACCGCGCAATCCGACAACCGGGGAAAGACATGGCGACACCGACCGGCTTAAAACACTCGCTCGAGACCAGTAACTTGGCCGACGTGCTGGAACGCGTGCTCGACAAGGGGGTGGTGATCGCCGGCGACATCAAGATCAAGCTGGTAGACATCGAGCTCTTGACCATCCAGCTACGGCTGGTCATTTGCTCGGTGGACAAGGCCAAGGAGATCGGTATGGATTGGTGGTCTCAGGACAGCGCCTTTCGCAGACTCGTGGACAAGACCCCCGATCCGACCGAACTCGCACAACGGGTCAGCCGGCTCGAGGCGCAACTGGCCGAAGGGTCCGGTCCGGAGGTCTGAACGCCGTGGCATGGTGGAAACCGTCTCTGAAGTGGAGGCCGTGTCCACCACATACGAGATCGGGATCGAAGTCGGGATTCCGAATCGGTTGTGATTCGCGGTCCGTGGAGAGATGCTAGTCTCGTCAGCCTTTGTCCAGTCCCTTCGTGGCAACATTGAGGTGGAAGATGGCCTTATGGAGGTCGCCGAGACTCAACATGCCCACTAACATGCCGTCGTGCACCACCGGGATGCGACGGAAGCGATGACGCACCATAACCGAGGCAGCCCGCAGCACATGCATATCCGGAGACACCGTGACAGGGTTACGGGTCATGAGATTGCTTACCGGCAAGGCCAACACATCCTTGTACTTGGTAATCTGCTTGTTCAGATCCACGTTACCCATGCCCTCTTCCATTAAGTTCTCAAGCTTCGGAAACAGGCAATGCAGCACATCCTTCTCCGCGATGATCCCCACCAACTCGCCGTCGTCTGCTACGATCGGGATACCAGGAATCCGGTACAGGCACATGATGGAGGCTACTTCCATAACCTTTGCGTCCGGGTTGACCG
>Ga0049114_1000056_pt1 | contig 29732 bp, 40 predicted proteins | sample WorMettanBELIZE2_FD_55211 | JGI IMG/M metagenome (GOLD analysis project Ga0049114, IMG submission 55211) | Marine gutless worms symbiont microbial communities from Max Planck institute for Marine Microbiology, Germany - Olavius tantulus BELIZE.2 | ecosystem: Host-associated > Annelida >... | reverse complement strand
GGCTTAACAACCGGCCAAGAAAATGCTTGAAATTCAAAACACCGGCGGAAGTCTTTAAGGCCGAGTGTTGCACTTAAACATTGAATGCAGGGTTCGTGTTTCGGATTTCGGATTTCGGATTTGACATCTGGAATTCCTGATCTTCTAAGCATAGAAATGGCTACCCTCATCCGTTACCCAAAATTCGAGGGGCCCATGTTAGAGGCCTTTCTCCATTCGGCGTATACTAAACATGTCATACTTCAGATCCTGATTGAATCGGACATTCTCAAATGTCAGAATGGTTTTGTGCACCGTATCCTTACCCCTTTTTTTGGTCACCAGCGTATCGGTAGCGACCCAGATACCGTCGATCTTTTCCAGTTTGCGCATGTCGACATACTTTAGATAGCCACCGTCCTTTACCCAGTGGATGGCCCGCACCACCATGTCGATATCCGGTCTCACGAAGAGAAGGGATTTCTCGTAGCCGGTCTCATCGACGGTAGTTTTGGCTCGGGGAATCGACCAGATGACCCACACCTTTTTGCCCCTGACATCGGCCTGCTTCCCCTTTTCGTAGAAGCTGTAGTCGTAGTCTTCCAGATCGCGGGAGGTCATATCCGAATAATTCAAATCAGACCCCATGAAACTGCCGCTTTTATCGGATGTAGCAATCCGCTTGGTTTTCCGCAACGCCGGCAGATACAGCCACTGATCGTCATCCTTTTTTGAATCGTCATAGTCATAGGTTAAAAAAGCGGTGTCTTTCACGTCGGCCGGATGCAAAAAAAACATCAGTCGATACGTGTCTTCCCCCTTGTCCTTCCTGAATGTCGCTATTTTCCGCACCCTCTCGTTCCCGCGTTTATCGATCAGGATCATCTGCATATCCGAAGTCTGGTTGTCGCCATCATCTCTGGCATCCACGCGTTCCATGATGGATCGCGCCTGGGGATCGTCCGCTGCGGCGACCGGAGCGACCGTGGCCGTAGTAAAAAGCAGCATTCCTATGAACAGGCCGCCAATCCAAAATGTCTTCATGGGGTTCCTCCCTGTGTCTCGGTTCTATTTATGCCTGTGGGCTGAATTCCGATTCGGACGCCGTCGAGACTGCTTTCTTCTTGTTCGCGAGAACCATCAGAGCCGGTGCCAGAAGATAGTCGGACAGCAGCGCCATAACGATCGTAAATCCGGTCAGCATTCCGAAATTGCGTACATTGCTCATGGTGGCAAAAGAAAAAATAAAAAAGCCGATAGATAATACAATGGTTGTCACCAACATCGCCCTTCCGGTGGTCTGGAGAGTTTGGTGCACGGCTGTGACCGGATCACCGGTCTGATCATAATATCGCCGGAAGTTGTGCATGAAATGAATGGTATCGTCAACGGCCAGCCCGATGGCAATGCTGGCCACCATCATGGTAAACAGATCCATTGGTAGATTTAAAACGCCGATCACGCCGAGCATGAGCAGAATCGGTGCGAGGTTTGGAATCATACTCAACAAGCCGATGCGGACCCGGCCAATGAGCAGAACCATCAGTATGGTGATGACCACGAGGGCAATGGCGTAGCTCTTGGCCATGCTGTGAATAGCGGCGCTGATCGTTCGGGACAGCAAGCCGATCATGCCCGTCAGGGTCACCTCGGCCTCTTTGAAATACCGGTTGAAGTATGCGTTCACCTGAGTGATGAAGATACTCGCATGATAGGCATCTTCAAACGGGACTTTTACCATGAAGCGGGCTTTGGAGAACTGGCTGTCTACAAAATCTTCCAGATCGTCCGATCCACTGTTTTCAAAGAGTAGAAATTCCTGGGCGACCAGGTTCCGATCATCGGGGATGCGGTAGTACTCGGGACGATTCTCGTTCAACGCCTGGTGAATTTCTTTCAATATGGTCGTCAAAGACCATGCTTTGCCCACAAACAGTTTTTCGTATTCCAGCTTTCCGACATAGGCGGCGGCTGCCTCGATCCGCTTGAGCAGCGCCGGATCGTAGAGACCGTTTTCCTGCCCCGTATCTATGATGACCTCGAGACTGATGGAACCTTTCAGCTCCTGGTCGATCTTTTCCGTCGCCACCCGGATGGGGTTGTCTCTGGGAAACCAGTTCAGAGGATGATGGGAGAAACGGATGGTGGATATCGACACCACCGAGAGCAGCATGACAATCATGCTCACCGCCAGAATCGCTACGGGATGTCCGGTGGAGAAATTGCCCACGGAGGTTAGAAACCGTCCCATGACGGTTCGATTGTCATCGCCGACAGTTGGGGCCTTGCGGGGAATCGGTACGAGGGAAAGCAGTGCCGGAAGCAGTATCAGCGTGTAGAGAAAGGCCAGCATGACCCCGATTCCGGCAAAGACGCCCAGATCGGCTATCGGTGCCAGTTCCGCAGTGGAAAAGGAGACAAGACCGGCAGCGGTCGTGACATTGGTCATAACCACGGCCAGACCCGAATGTTCCATGGCATACACAATGGCATCCTCTTTGTTGGCACTGTCCCGGTACCGATGAAAGAAAATTGCCAGAATATGCACCGAGGTTCCCACACCGACGGCCAGCAGAAAAGACGGGAGAATCTGGGTCGGCACCTTAATGGGCACGCCCAGAAGGGCCATCAGGCCCACTGTAGAGAGCAGAGATAAAAATACGACCAGCAGCGGCAACAGTACCCCGGATATGCGACGAAACATGACAAAGAGAACGATACCTACGGTTAGGGTGGCCAGGAGCACAAACTTCCGGATATCACTCATCATGGACTGTTTTAAAAAATGGGTCACTACCGGTGAACCCGCCACCCAGATGAGCATATCTTCCGTGCGGTACTGTTCGACGACTTTCCGCACCGCCATCACCACCTCGCTGTTTTCACTGTCTGTCAGATAGACCGGCCGTTTGGTTTCGGAATACGGGGCCGGCGGTGCATCCTGGACCATATCGTCAAAACCGTCCAACAGCTCCGATTCCTGGCCGGCACTGGAATGGCTGTGGGTCCGTATAATGATGGTGGTAAAGCGGCCGTCCTCTGAAATCATGGTGTTTCGATATACGGGATTCGATAGCACCCGCTCTTTTAGCACCGCCATCTCCTGCTCGGTCGCAGGCCGGTTTTCAAGCAAATCTTCGACAATCAGCTCATCCTGTTCTCCCCGGGTATTACGGGCGTGATCATACTGGTAATGTCATCGATGTGGGGACGGCGTCTTCCAGAGCGGCGTGCAGAGAGGCCAGGGTCTTGAAAAATTCGGGATCAAACACATCCCTGGGTTGAAGCGCCACAATGATCACTTCATCCCGGCCGAATTGGTCGCGAAACGCATTATAGGCCAGCATGGCCGGATCATCTTCATGGAGAAACCCTTCCATGGATGTATCGATAGTGATCTTTGGTATCTGAGCCACGATCGCGGCCGTTAAAAGCAGCATCACCATGACGGTTTTGATCCGGTTGTGATACAGGATTCGGGCAAACCGCCCGAACCCCTTTTCGATTCGACCTCTGAATCCTCCCATGGGGAATCCCTTTCAACCACCCGTCAACGCGTTTAGAACAATCTTCTCCAGTTCTCCTCCCAAATCGATGGCGTCGGCCGTTTCGCTTCCGCCGGATGGATCATGGATCAGGTCAGAATACTTGAGCCGAAGCGGGCCGCTGGTCTTAAAATAACCGATGCCTCCGATCACCATCAGATGCAAAACCAGGGGATTCACAACCCCGAACTCCCCCTCGGCAACTCCCTGCTGGATCACGTTACGGACCAGACCGATGATGGAAGCAAGGTCTTTTACAACGATTTCAGGCAAATGCACCCCACCGGAAGCAAATTCCCGCATCATGATCCGAGGCAATTGGGGATGTGCCTCCAGAGTTTGCCCGATACTACGGATATATGCTTGTATTTTTTGAGTCGGGGTCGTGGCCCGCTGGATGTGTTCCGCCATCCGGGCGGCGGTATCCCCAAAAACCTCGTGGAGAACTCGGGTGTACAGGGCCTGTTTATTCCCGACATGGTAATAGATCATGGCCTTGTTAACACCCGCACGGTCTGCAATGGTATCCATGCGCGCACCTTCATAGCCGGTCTCGGCAAACTCCCGGGCAGCGGCGTCAAGGATACGTTTCACTGTTTTTTCTTTGCGGACCTCTCTGGCAGTCATCGATGTCACTCCATTTTAAATAACTAACTGTTTAGTTAAACTTTTTGGTTAATACCCCGGATATCCGAGAGTTGTCAAGTGAAGATGGGTTCTTCGACGGATTCCGGCAAGATCCGTTCCCGTTTTGCAGACAACGCGCACCTCGCTACAACCATCACGATAGATCAGCAGCCAAGGGCGTCGCTGCGTAAAGGTCTATTTACCCATTCGATATGTCCCTGAATATGTGATACAATTTGTGAATACGATATCCATCCAGAAGAAGAACGAAAATGCAGAATGTCTCGTATCCGTCAAATTTATACACAACGAAAGCCGTCTGCATCTCGCTAGCCCTTCTGGAGGTCATTCTATCCGGAGACACCGAACTGCCGGATGGATTCTTTTTCCAAAGGGACTGGGCCGAGGGTGTTGACCTGGCCGGTTACGATAATGCTTCCGGTGATTATTACCGCGTCCTGTTCTCAGCCTATGGCGCACTGATTAAAGGCTTTGCCCATGAATCCGCCATGTCTCCATTCGGCCGTGATGACCGGCAGGTGTGGCCGGGGGTCTTTGCATCGATCCCCGATTGTTTTCGACCATATGTTGCGTCCAAAGAATTGGAGTTCGGGGTAACCACGTTTTGCCCGTGGCGGGTAACCAACGCAACATCATGGCAATTTGGGGAAGCGGTCGCCCCCCCGTCACCCAGAGGCAAATACGATACTTTCGGCCTGACCGAATCGCCGGACGGGTCTCTGGAACTTCTGAAATGTATTGGCGGTCACGTCGACAACTTCCGTCAATATGCCGAAGACTATTGGGAAGCATCCATTGATCGATCCGCCCTAAACAGCGTATTCCATCATCAAGAGCTGTCGGAAACCCTGCTGTCGTCCCTAGATTGCTCGTTGAGCCCGGATATCGTGACCCGCTATGCGGAAGCCATCGGATATCCGGTCCCTGATTTTGATATGAGCAGCTTCCTTCCCCTCGAAGGGCCTGAAAAAAAATCACCTGAAACCGTGCCGACACCATGAGCATCCCAACGCCGCGGCATATCTTGATACACACCGGCGAATTGATGAAAGGAATCGAACATGAGAGAGGCCTTAATAACCATGCTTGGGTTATTGTGGGTAAGCACTCCGGCCATGGCCCAGGATTGTCTGTGGATCGACACAAAGGAGGCGCTTAAATATTTGCTCAACCTGCAGAAACAAATGGATAATCTGCTCGACTGGCCACAGCAGAAGTGCGAAGAAGCCCTCAAGAAGTCCACACAGGCATATACCGCCTGCTTTTGTGACATCAATTCAGAAAAAATCGCGGATTTCAGAAAAAAGCTGAACCATGTCATCAAAAACGTTCATCCGGAATGGCAAGGTAAAAAAATATGCTACAAGTCGGATGAGTACACCTCCCACAACGTGTTTATCGGATCTTTCGAATCGATTTTGAAACGTTGTCGAGGCCCCTGAGCCCCATATCTTTCACAAATTTTCAGCGGAGCCCGGGAAAGGATTACCGTTAACCCGTGATCATGGATACTTCCCAACGATGAGTAGAGAATGGCGATGACAGAATCGAGCCTTTGGATTTCCCCGCTTTTGATACTCCCTGGCGTGGCCTTGTTGATCCTGTCGACATCGGCACGTTTCAATCGACTGCACGATGAGATCGATCAGATCCTGTATGGGCAACGGGGTGTGGATGTTCCAATGGTGGATGGTTTACTGCGGCGGGGACGGCTGTTTCGAAACGCCCTCATCAGCCTATACGTGGCGGTGGCCCTTCTTGCCCTCGCAGGATTGACCGGCATGGTCGCCATGCGTTTTGAGCGGTTGGCGGCATGGCTGCCGGCGGCTCTCACCGGTTTCGCCGTCGGCGCGGTGGTGTACAGTGCGCTATTGCTCATTCGGGAATCCCGTCTGTCTCTCGGGATTATCGAATCCCACGTGCGTGATCGTATGAAGGATTCAGACAACCCCTGACGATCCGAAACCCAGCGGATCCCCCTCTGTCATGGGGGCCATTTCAGAATAAAAAAGCGTGGGGGACAAATGTCCCTCACGCTTTTTCCATTTTCTTCGTAAGCCCCGAAATATCGAATCTGTCTAGCGCTGAAAAGATTTCACGCCATTTTCGGGCTAGCGTAACTCCGCTTCCAGTGCCGCAGACCGCTTCCCGGCGGAGATGATTTTTTCGGCGGCCTGTCGCTTCTTCGGAATGCTGACATCCCCTTCCGTCACCACATCCACAGCCTTGACATCGCAGAACCGGACGCACTGGGGATCTCCATCACACAGGTCGCATTTGAACACCTTGCGTTCAATACTGTTGAAATTCATGGCTCCGAAGGGGCACACCGACACGCAGGTACGGCAACCGATGCAGATGGCATAATCGACCTCAACCCGACCCACTTCGTTATTTCTGGATAGGGCTTTGGCCGGACAGGCGTTCAGGCAAGGTGCGTCCTCGCATTGCTGACAGGTCATGGGGACATAGATACCATCGGCCTCCCATTTGACCACCTTAATGCGGCTGCGCATTGGATTGGACACACCGTCATGATGAACCGAGCAGACCAGTTCACAAAGTCGGCATCCGGTGCATTTTTCATAATCTATTTTTAGAACCTTGGCTTCTTCAGGCATGGGTACACTCCTTATTGGATGATCACATCAGACCAGGTGTGAGGGTTCCTTGGCCAGCCCCAGCCGCCTCAGCGTTGCGGCTTTGGGTTTTCCGGTCTTGTCCAATCCTTTGTATCCATAAAACTCATCGATCATCTGTTTGAATTTCTTGCGATCGATCGACAATCCGACCACACCGGGAGCACCGCGCCGACAGGGCTCGTCAAAATATCGGTGGTTGAGCATGTCGCCCTTTTTCAGATCGTTGCGCTGGAGCCCTTCCCTCAGATTGAACATGCGTTCAAGCATATTGCAGCGTTCGGCCGCTTCCCATATTTCTTCGGGTGTCATCTCGAGTCCGGTGTTGTAGTAGATCACTTTGGGCCAATCTTCGAAATTGGGCAGCGTCGCACCGAGGAATACCGTGTGGTATTTGCAGATGCCGAGACAATCGACGGCCATATAGCAGTTTTCCTGCCAGAATACCTGCCACGGCTTGCCGGTGTACGAGGTGTGCTCGGAACTGAGCGGACCTTCATAGGGGATCGGGCTGCTGTAGATCTTCCGAAGTACCGGTTCGGGCAGGTGGTAGAGATCAATGGCCGGTCGGCTCCGCAGGTGATCCGACCCCCGGGAGGCGGTGGCGATATTCAACGCCAATGCAGGTGTGGCCCGTTCGTCGGAGTGCAGATTGCTCATGCCTTTGACCTGGATCAGATAGTCGAAGGAATTCTTGCCGATTTTTTCCGATGCCGCGATTCCGCCGTCGGCCAGGGCATTGGCCAACCACCCTTTTCGAAATGCGATGCGCTCGGTCATCTCCAGCAACGCCTCATCATTACCGAATCGCAAATCGAGGCCACCGGTCTGTTTTTTGTTGATGATACCCAGTTCATAGAGCTCCATGGCCCAGGCAATAAGGCTGCCGACCTCCAGATTATCCATGCCGTATTGATCCACCAGATGATTTCCGGTCAGGACGGTCTCAGCGCTCCGGCATTCGGGCTCTGAGCCGAAAGCGCCTTGGGAGGTGTATTCCGGGCCCTCATCGTATTTACCGGCATGGGGGCCCGACGGGATCCGGTATTGGGCCCGGCAGTGCACCTGACAGCCGAAACAACCGGTCATATGATGGGGGCCGATGGTCTCGGTTGCGATCTCGTCGAGACGCTCCGGTTCAATGTCATCGGCATATTCGAGCTGGAGGAAATTGTTCGGGCGGTAGGTGTCCCCTGGATAGAGCTTGTTGATTTCCGGTGCCCATTTCTGGTGAACGGCATCTCCCCGTTTCTTCAGCCAGTTCATTTGGTCCTCAGGAAGGGTTAGGAACTGGATGCCGTTCCGTGAGGCCTTCATGATCTGGACCGCCTCCTGCATCTTTGTCTGTTCCCGAATGTCGGCGCAGACTTCGCGAACCACTTCGACAAAGATTTTCTGCAGATCCGGCGGCAGTTTATTGAACCATCCCTTGTTGAATACCCAGATGAAAAGGCCCTGGGCATAATCGATATACGTGAAATATTTCGCGACTTCAAACTTTTTGGTAATGTTGCACACCATGGGGGTGTGATCGAGCCCTTCAATCACCCCCTGCTTTAATGCTACCGGCACATCCGGCCACGGCATGACCACCGCGTTAATCTTCCATTGCTTGTAGAGGAGCTGATTCACCGCAGCTTCGGCGGTCCTGAATTTGACCTTTTTAGCCTGATCCAGGTTCCGAACCGGGGTTGTCGTGGCCCATCCATAGTTGCCGTACCCGGTAATGTCAATGCCCATGATGCCCTGGTGGTCCATGGCTCTCATGAAATGCTCGAACAACGGTCCGCTGGCGGTGAATTTGTCCAGTTTTTCAAATTAATTGATCAGAAAAGGCAGGTTGACCAGACCGAACCGGGGTCCCAAGTTGGTCGAAGCCACCGAACTGACGCCCATCCCCTGAATGGCCCCCATTTGCAGCTGGTTCAACACCTCCACTTCGCCACCGAGCATTGAAAACGGCTTGTAGTTAATATATATTTGGCCCTTGGTGCGTTTCCACAGCTCATCGCGGATAGCAAACCCCGTGTACACCCCTTTCAGAACGGGATGGGATACATTGGACACGATACACTTGTACTTAGCCCCGGATGGATCGAATGCCGGCTTCCAAGCGTCGAGCGACGGTTTTTTGGCCGCCGCTGGAGTGACAAGCAACAGTACACACGCAATTCCGATAATCGCGCCGACAATGGCACCTCTACGCCTCATGGGTTCCTCCTTTCGGTGACTAAGGTCTTCACTAAAAAATAAACACCATTCATTTGCCAAAGATGATTTAAAAGCCACATTTCAGCTACCCACGATTTCGTCAAGAAAAAAAACCGGGCCAATCCGCCCAGCTACTGTCATTCAGGCTTTTGCGAATGGTCCCGTGTTACTCCCACCAATAGATGTCCATCAGGCCGCGCCAGCGATAAAATCGCCATCCCGAATGGCTCTCTTTTTGGGAATATCAGTCCGGGCGATATTTGCGTAATACCAGACAGGCATTACCGCCCCCGAATCCAAAGGAGTTGCTGAGGGCGATGTTCACATCGAGAGACTCGGCACCGTTGGTCACGTAGTCCAGAGGGCAATCCGGGTCCGGTTCACGGTAATTGATCGTCGGGGGAATTTTGCCTGTTTCCAATGCTTTTACCGTGGCTACAAATTCAACGGCGCCGGCAGCGGCGATCAGATGGCCGATCATGGATTTTACGGAGCTCATTTTCAAATGGTCTGCATGATCTCCAAATACCTTCAACACCGCCTTGCTTTCGATGCGATCGTTGAGCAGAGTGGATGTGCCGTGGGCATTGATATAATCAACCTGGTCCGGGGTAATGCCGGCATCCGCCATGGCCGATTCCATCACCCGCATCATGCCGTCTCCGGTGGGTTCAGGAGCGGTAAAATGGAATGCATCGGCGGTATTGCCGAACCCGAGGAGTTCTGCGTAAATTTTTGCTCCCCGCTCGCGGGCATGGGTCAAGCTTTCCAACACCGTGACACCGGCCCCTTCTCCCATCACAAAACCGTCCCGAGTTCGATCGAACGGCCGAGAAGCGGTTTCCGGCGAGTCATTCCGTCTGGAGAGCGCCCGTGCGACACTGAAAGCACCGATGAGAAGGGGTGTGATACACGCCTCGGTGCCGCCGGCGAGCATGATGTCGGCCCTTCCGTCCTGTATGGTGCGCATGGCCTCACCGATGGCATTGGTGCCGGTGGAACAGGCCACGGAAGGTGCGGATATGGGACCGCGAAAGCCGTGGACAATGGAGATCATGGATGCGGTCATATTGATCATGACCATGGCAACGACAAATGGACTGACCGCGCGGGCCCCTTTGTCCAGATACAGCAGATGTTCCTTTTCCAGGGTTTCGATACCCCCGATACCGGAACCGACAATGGTACCGGCTCTCCGGGAATCAAAACCGCTCCCCTCGAGACCGGAATCGGCCATAGCCATGCCGGCTGCCGCCAGGCCGAACTGGGTCGCCCGATCCGTGCGCCGGACCGTCTTGACATCAATCCATTGCTTTGGATCGAATTGAAGGATTTCTCCGGCAATTTGGGATGCAAACTCGGCGGGGTCGAACCTCGCGATGCGATGGATTCCGTTTTGCCCCGAGATCAATGCATCCCAGAAGGCGTCCAGACCGACGCCAATGGGGGTCACAGCGCCCAGTCCCGTCACCACAACCCGATTCTTTTCCGTCGCTTCAGGCATAACCGTCTAGGTACCTCCCCACATGAACGCTGAAATGATAATCGAACTGCCTGATTGCACGCTGTTTTTACACCATTTCAAAAAGAACTTCCACCCGAAAATACGTCATGCGCTGGTCGCGCGGCGAGGTCCGGTCCATCCGGTCCAATACCCATCCGGATCAAAGCACCGGAGTATGGCCAGCTCGTCGCGCGTGGGCGCGGGCGTCGTTCTCAGCGGATCACGGACGGCCACCGGCCATCCGGTTTGGGCCTGGATGGTCTCAAGGTCCGTAGCCGGATGCACCGAATCCAACACCATCTCGCAGGTTTTCGGATTGAATGAAAAGCACCCCAGCGTTGTAATGACGCCTGCCGGGCCGCCTCGCGGCAAACCATTCTGCTGCCGCCATCCAGGACCATCCCCGAACCCGGGAGAGGTGATATAGTCGACACGCGGCACAAACCTCCGCCTCTCATGGGCCATGATAATCATATGCCGTTGCGCCAGACAGGCGAGATCGCATGCGCCGCCACTGCCGGGCATTCGAATCCGGCCTTTGTCCGGCGATCGGATATTGGTCGTGTTCAGATTCCCGTATTGATCAATCTGGGCGCCGCCAATGAAACTGACGTCCACGCCGCCTTGCTGGAGAATGGCCATGGCATCTCCGGTATCCGCCAGCCAGCCGGCCTGGTACAGATTGGGCAGATCGCCCATCGTGAGTATCGGTTCCGGGGAAGGATCGTCCCGGACAATGCCCAGCTCGTAGATGTCCACGGCTCCGGGCGCATGGGTACACTTTGCCAGAAGAAATCCCAGCAATGGAAGTCGCATCCCGACAAACACCACCTCCCCGTCGTTGATCTGACGGGCGGCCGCTGTAACCATGAGTTCTGAAGCGGTGTAAGTGTTCATGGGACGTTTCGGTTGATCATAGCGATAGTTGCAAACAGTTTTCGGTTTGTGGAAGAATAACGCGATCTGCCACCCCCGTGTCGAGGGCCTTTAGACCTTGCCAGGATCGGCGTCGGGATCGGTATCGGTACCGAAAACGGATGGGAGCCATCGCTATAGATCCCGATTCCGATGAACATCTCAGTACCCGTAATCGACCGGGACCGACGGCGCGTTTCGCGTGATCGTTAATTTTCGCTGACGTTCTGCTCCCAGAACGTCGAGATATTCGGTCCGGGAAGACACACTGTCGATCCACCGGCGCTGCCAATCCAAGAAGCCTTCCACTGATTGGCTGGCTTGCCGATACGCCAGGAACATGTGATGATCCCGGTTGTAGAAACCCGGCATCGGAGACGGGTGTGCGCTCCAGGGCTCGTGCACGACAGCATTCACTCGAAACGCAGGGATCAGTATCCGGTTCGGATCACTCCGGATCAGCTCCTCCGATACGATCTCTTCCGCCGCAAGGATAACCCGTTTACTGGCCATACAGGCTTCGCGACTGATGCCAAGATTCCCCCAGGCATGGGCGCTGCCGGAACCGGCGGCCCGCTGAACCGAAACCACCGTCACATCCGGCTGGATCGCCCGGACGGCCGCCAGCCGTTGCCCGGTGAATGGGCAACTCATTGGTTTCAGATGGCTTCCGGTCGATACGAGATCGCTTCCCAGGGCGGTGCGTGTGGGCATAAACGGAACCCCGGCGGCACCCGCCCGAAGCGCCAGTGTCATGGTCAGGTTGGAGTGATCCTCGATGGCAATCGTACCGGATTCCGCAGCCCGACGAAAATTGTAGCCGGAACCGGTAATGACATTTCCGATCCAGGCTGCACGGACCCGATCCGCAGTTCCGGCACCGATGAGCTGATCGAACAGAATGTCGGATATGGGTCCGATCAAGGAGAGGTGACGCTTTCGCTGCCGGATCATTTCGTGGCCGGCGGAAAATGGGATACAGGTCTCCAGACCGCATCCCAGGGCGATCTCACTGCCGTCGGGCACGAATCGGTCAATCGCCTCGGCCATGGTCATCCGTTTGGATTCGGTCAAAGGCACCCATTCCATATGATTTCTCAGGGAAAATTCGCCTATTCGGCAAGCTTGCCTACTATAGAAAGGGGCTTTTCGGATGTCAAAGTTTTTCAATCTTGACGCCCGGGTCCGATTTCTCCATACTTTTCATCCATGAACACGTCATTTCCCCATGATCCCCAATGGCTGATTCAGCGCGTCAAGGAAAACGAGGAGATCGCCAGAAGATTTTTCATTGTGGAACGACAGATTCTCTCCGTATTGAATTTTAGGGATCTTTTTAAAATACTGTTGTCGGCTATCCAGGATACATTCCAGGTGCCCTTTGTCTGGCTGTCCATGATCGACACATCCGATGTCTACCATCTGGTACAATCCCTCAGCGACGTGGATATGTCCGTTAAACGGCTCACCATGGTCCGAAAAAGCGCATTTGAGACCCTGATCGGAAAATCCAGAATGCCCCTTCTGATAAACTCCGACCTCGACCGATATCGGGAAGTGATACCCGTTCACGGGGTTGATGCGATGCAGTCCATGGCCCTGACACCGCTGTCCCTTGACGGGGAGATCATCGGAAGCTTGAATCAGGGAGACACATCCATCACCCGTTTCGAACCCGGAATGGATACCAGTCTGTTAGAGCAGTTGGGAATAAAGGTTTCTCTGTGTTTGTCGAATGTGACCACCCATGAAAAACTGAGATACCTGGCCTATCGGGATGTATTGACCGGGCTGCTTAATCGACGCGTGGTGGGTAATATTCTGGATAGAGAGTTCGCACGGTCCCGGAGATACCGAAGCCCCCTGTCCGTCGCGTTTCTGGATTTGGACAGGTTCAAGGCGATCAATGACACATACGGCCACGAGATGGGAGATCGTGTTCTGGTCCACGTTGCCGAGATACTGACCCTGCTGAGCCGGGCATCCGATGCGGTGGCCCGTTATGCCGGCGACGAGTTTGTCATTATCCTGCCGGAAACCTCCCGGTTGAATGCCGAGTCCCTCATGAAGCGGGTGTCTCAATATGTGGCGGCACATCCGCTCGTTCATGAACGTCTGACGATCCCGGTGTCGTTTAGCTATGGCTGCGCCGCCACCACCGACCATGGGATTGAATCACCGGATGATTTGTTGAGAAGAGCGGACACCCGACTCTATCGGGCTAAAGATCGGAACAACCCAAAAAAGAAAACGCCCTGAGGCCGGGTCGGCATTCAGGGCGATGGTGTGTCTTGTTTTTAGCGGTCTGCGGGACGCGGCCCGTTTCGACTCCGAAGCTATTCGGTTTTTTTCTTTGGTGCTGCTTTTTTCTTAGCTTTTTCAGGCGTTTCGGACGCGTCGACATCCTTTTTTGCTTTGGCTGCGGCCTTCTTCGGCGCGGCCTTTTTCTTAGCAGCTTTTGGGGTTTCAGTCTTTTCTTCGGCTGCGGCGGGCTTCTTTGCCTGGGTCGTTTTCTTTACTTTTTTGGGTGCGGCTTCGACGTCGCCCGCCTCGGTCGCTTCCGGCGCAGAGGGCTTGCTGGCCCCTGCGTCCTCGTCCTCTTTTTGGGCTTCCTTCTCCGCTGTTTCCGTTGCTTCCGGCGGTGCCGCCGGCGCGGCTTCGGCTTTCTTGTCGACGTCGGCTTTGACGATCGGGGCACGTTTTTTCTTTTTCTTCTTCGGTTTGGTCGCCACTTCTTCGGTGACCAGTTCGATCAGGCTGATGGCTGCGGCATCTCCCTTGCGGTGCCCGAGTTTGATGACGCGCGTATATCCGCCCTGGCGGCTTCCGAACAGCGTTTCGGCTTCTTCAAAAAGTTTATGGACCACCGCTTTTTCCCGTACAATGGCCAGCGCCTGCCGTCGGGCATGAAGATCTCCCCTCTTGGCCAGGGTGATCACATGGTCGGCCCAGCTTCTCAGCTCCTTGGCCTTGGCGTCGGTGGTTCGGATGCGATTATACTTAAACAGTGACGTGACCATGTTTCGAAACATGGCCTTGCGATGACTGCTCGTTCGGTTTAGTTTAATGCCGGATTTTCGGTGTCTCATGGGATCGCCTATTCTCCTTCTTCCGATTCCTCCTCGGCGGGAGGAACAAACCCTTCCAGTTTCATGCCCAACTGGAGCCCCATTTCTGCAAGAACTTCCTTGATTTCGTTGAGTGACTTTCTGCCAAAGTTCTTCGTCTTCAGCATCTCGGCTTCAGACTTCTGGACGAGCTGGTAAATTTTATGAATGTTCGCGTTTTTCAGGCAGTTGGCACTGCGGACGGAGAGTTCGAGTTCCTCGACACTCCGGTACAGGTTCTCGTTGAATTTGGGTTTACCTTCCCCTTCCGCTTTTTGGTCGAACAGTGGCTGGGTCTCTTCGTCAAAGTTGATGAAGATATTCATCTGCTCCTTGATAATTTTGGCGGCATAGGCAACGGCGTCTTCCGGTTTCACACTCCCGTCGGTCCACACTTCGAGGGTCAGCTTGTCATAGTCTGTCCGTTGGCCGACACGGGCTTGGCCGACGACATAATTGACCCTCCGGATCGGTGAAAACACCGCATCGATGGGAATGGTGCCGACGGTAGCGTCCTCATCCTTGTTACTCTCTGCCAAGGAATAGCCTTTGCCGACCTTGATCGTCATGGCCATTTTCAGCTCACCGCCGTTGGACAAGGTTGCGATGTGCTGTTCCGGATTGAGTACTTCCACTTTGCCGTCCGCACTGACGATATCCCCTGCGGTCACCATGCCCTCTCCGGACGACTCCACCGTGACCACACGGGGTTCGCTATCATCGACCTTCAGCCTCACTTCCTTCAGATTCAGAATAATTTCCGACACATCTTCCAGAACCCCGGGAATGACGCTGAGCTCGTGCATCACAGCATCGAATTTGACCGATGTGATGGCGGCGCCATGGAGGGATGACAGAATCACCCGCCGGAGAGAATTCCCGAGGGTGATGCCAAAACCTCTTTCCAGCGGTTCGCATACGAACTTACCGTAATTGGCCTTGCTGGTCATCTCGACCTTTTCAGGCTGGATCATCTCCTGCCAATTCATGTAGCTAATGTCTTTGGATGACATGTTTGATTTCTCCAACTAAAATCGTGGTACGATTTTGAAACGGTATATAAGGATCAAGATCCAAGTGCCGGGAAGAGTCCTTTCGACGCATCGATCTCGAATGGAGTCTATTTCGAGTAGAGCTCTACGATCAACTGTTCCTGAATCGGCATCGTAATGTCCTCCCGAACCGGAAACCCTTTGATCATGCCTCGGAAGTTCTCTTTTTCCAGCTCGAGCCACTGGGGGATGCCCCGGCGCACGACGGCATCCAGGGAGTCGTTGATCGACTGGATTTTTTTACTCTTTTCCCTTACTTCAATGACATCTTCGGCTTGAATCATATAGGAAGGGATGTTTACCTTTTTACCGTTGACTAGAAAATGGTTGTGTCGGACGAACTGTCGGCCCTGGGCACGGGAATTGACAAATCCCAGCCGGTAAACCACATTGTCCAGACGGCGTTCAAGCAGTACCAACAGGTTGGTACCGGTTATCCCTTTCTGCCGGTCCGCCCTTGAGAAAAACAGGCGAAACTGTTTTTCCGACAATCCATATAGCCGTTTGACTTTTTGCTTCTCCCGGAGCTGGATCCCGTAGTCGGAAACTTTCCCGCGCCGGCGTTGCCCATGCTGTCCGGGGGCATAGCTCCGACGATCAAATGCGCACTTGTCGGAGTAGCAGCGATCGCCTTTGAGAAATAGTTTCATATTTTCGCGTCGGCAAATCCGACAGACCGAACCTCTATATCGTGCCAAAGTCTTCCTCCCTCATGTTCAATGAAAGGTTGGGGGGTTCCATCGTCCAATGGATCACCGGGCTCTCAGTGAGAGCGCCGAATTCCACGGAAATTTCCTTTGGGGCAATCGTAGAATCCGCTGAATTGCCCTTTCACGCCAGTCAACGGATTACACTCTGCGCCGTTTCGGAGGGCGGCATCCGTTGTGCGGGATCGGGGTCACATCCTTAATCATGATCACGTTGAAACCGGCCCCCTGGAGCGATCGGAGAGCAGACTCCCGACCGGCACCCGGGCCTTTGACATAGACCTCGACATTGCGCATACCGTGCTCCATGGCTTTTTTCGCTGCGTCTTCGGCAGCCAGCTGCGCGGCAAAAGGCGTGCTTTTCCGCGACCCCTTAAAGCCTTGAACCCCGGCACTGGACCAGGACACCACGTTTCCGGCCGGATCGGTGATGGTCACAATCGTATTGTTGAATGTCGACTGGATATGGACGATCCCGTTGGGTACATTCTTCTTTTCTTTTTTCTTTGTGCGTGTTCTTCTCGGCATAATCGTATCCTGTAAGTGGTCACCCCGCTGTCACGTTCGGGGGAGTTCTCTCGGTCGAAGAAATCCGTCTATTTCTTCTTCACACCGCCCTTTTTCTTGACGGCTGCCCGACGCGGACCTTTTCTGGTCCGGGCATTGGTGCTGGTGCGCTGGCCGTGCACCGGAAGCGACTTTCGGTGCCGCAGCCCGCGATAACAGCCGAGATCCATCAGGCGCTTGATGTTCATCGATACCGTCGACCGAAGCTCCCCTTCCACTTTGTACGTACTGTCGATCAGTTTTCGGATACTGGTGACTTCCGATTCTGAAAGATCATCTGTTTTCGTGTCCGGATCGATATTGAGCTTTTCCAGAATCTGATTGGATGTACTGCGTCCGATTCCGTAAATGTAGGTCAGACCGATCTCAATCCGTTTGTTTTTAGGCAAATCTACGCCGGCAATTCGAGCCAAAGCAACCTCCCCTATCCTTGCCTTTGCTTATGTCGTTTATTTTCACAAATGACCCGTACCACGCCTTTGCGGCGGACCACTTTGCATTTGCTGCACATTTTCTTTACTGATGCCCGGACCTTCATCGTGTCTCCTCTTGTTCGCCGTGGAGGGCACCGGCAGAGCGCCCGCCCGATTCCATCTACTTGGACCGGTAGGTAATCCGGCCCCGGGACAGATCATACGGCGACAGTTCGACGGTCACCGTGTCCCCTGGTAATATCTTGATAAAGTGCATCCGCATCTTTCCGGAGATATGCACCAGAATTTTGTGCCCGTTTTCGAGTTCGACGCGAAACATCGCGTTTGGCAGGGTTTCCACCACCGTGCCCTGCACTTGTATCGCTTCCTCCTTGGCCATGTGAATCATCTCCCATCGTCTATGAGCCCGGAGTTTCCGGTCTGTCCGCGGATAGCGACCTCATCGTACCCATGCAACGGCCGCCGCTGCGAGCGCCTTAGCGCCCCTTCATACGCCCGGCCCCTTTTTTTAGAAATCCTTCGTAGTGGCGGGTCAGCATATGGGACTCGATCTGAGCCACCGTGTCGATGGCAACACCGACGACAATGAGCAGCGCGGTTCCGCCGAAATAAAACGGCACATTGAACTGGGTGATCAGAATCGATGGCAGCACACATACCGCAGAGACATAGATAGCGCCCCCCAAAGTAATTCGCGTCAACACCCGGTCAATATAGTCCGCGGTTCGCCGCCCCGGACGGATTCCGGGAATATAGCCCCCGTGCTTCTTCATGTTATCGGCCACATCCACCGGATTAAAGGTGACCGCCGTATAAAAATAACAAAAGAAGAAAATGAATCCGACAAACAACAGCTCGTAAATGATATTCCCCGGCTGCATCGCCTGGGCCACGCTTTGCATCCACGGCACCTTGATGAAGCTGGCAATGGTTGCCGGAAACATGATGATGGACGACGCGAAAATGGGTGGAATCACCCCCGACGTATTAATTTTCAGGGGCAGGTGCGTGCTTTGACCACCATACATGCGCCGACCGACAACCCGCTTGGCGTATTGCACGGGTATCCGTCGCTGTCCCTGCTCGACGAACACGATAAAGGCCACCACCAGAATCATCAGTGCCAGAATCAATACGACCGAAAAAACAGCCATTTCTCCGGTAGACACCAGGCGAAAGGTATTGCCGATGGCCGCCGGCATGCGAGCCACAATACCGGCAAAGATGATTAACGAAATCCCATTGCCGATGCCCCGCTCGGTAATCTGCTCGCCAAGCCACATGATAAACGCGGTGCCGGCAGTCAGAGTCAGTACCGTCAACAGCCGGAATCCCCATCCCGGATTTATAACGACAGGCGCCCCCCCGGGAGAGGTCATGCTTTCAAGACCCACACTGATACCGAAACCCTGGATAATACTCAAAACCACCGTTCCATAACGCGTGTACTGGGTGATTTTTTTACGCCCTTGTTCCCCTTCTTTGGAAAGTCTTTCCAAATGGGGGATCACCACCGTCAGCAGCTGCAGAATAATCGAAGCGCTGATATAGGGCATAATGCCCAGCGCGAAAACCGAGAGGCGCTCCAAAGCCCCACCGGAAAACATATCGAACAATCCCAGGAGTGTCCCCTGAGCCCGGGCAAAAAACGATGCCAGTGCCACGGTATCGATCCCCGGAGTCGGTACAAAAACGCCGATGCGATATACCGACAGCAGCGCCAGGGTATAGAGAATGCGCCGTTTCAGTTCGGGGATTTTAAAGATGTTCTGAACACCGCTGGCGATCATATCAGGACACCTCGATACGGCCCCCGGCCGCCTGAATCTTCTCAATGGCGCTCCGGCTTGCCTGGGTGACCTTGACGGTCAACGGGTAGTCGATATTCCCAAGCCCCAACAGTTTGATGCCATCCCGTTTTCCCTTGACAAGGCCGGCTTTAACCAAGGCCGCCTCGTCCACGGTACTGCCGCTTTCAAATCGGGATAAATCCCGGATGTTGACCACCGCGAAATGCTTTTTGAAAATATTGGTAAAGCCCCGTTTCGGAAGCCGCCGGTGGAGCGGCATCTGGCCACCTTCGAACCCCGGACGGACACCTCCCCCGGATCGGCTGTTCAACCCTTTGGTGCCTCTGCCGGCGGTTTTACCGGTTCCGGATCCAACCCCGCGCCCCAATCGCTTTCGGGCTTTTCGGGACCCCGGTGACGGGGATAGCTCATTAAGCTTCATCGGATACCTCCTCGGCCGTGACAAGATGAGACACCTTCTGAATCATCCCCCGGGTGGCGGGGGTACCTTCAAGCTGGACTGTCCGGTGCATCTTGGTCAGTCCCATGCCGCGCAACACCTTTCGATGTTTTTCCGGACGTCCGATCATGCTTTTGACCAATGTTATTTTAAGCTTTTCCGCCATCTGTTTGCCTCATCCCTATAGTTCTGCCGCCGCTTTGCCGCGCCGGGCAGCGACGGCACTCCGGCTTTGCAGCTGCTGCAGGCCTTCCATGGTTGCTTTGACCACATTGTGGGGGTTATGCGTGCCCATGCATTTGGTGAGAATATTTTGCACTCCGGCCGCTTCCAGAACAGCCCGGACAGCGCCACCGGCAATCACACCGGTACCCTGGGATGCGGGTTTCAACAGAACACGGCCCGCCCCGAATTTACCGATGACCTCAAAAGGGATGGTACCCTCCACTAGCGGGATATGGGTCATATTCTTTTTCGCCTTCTCCAATCCCTTGCGGATGGCCTCGGGGACTTCGCCGGCCTTTCCAAGACCGGAACCCACATTTCCTTCACCGTCGCCCACGACAACGATGGCGCTGAAACTGAAGCGACGGCCACCTTTGACCACCTTGGCCACGCGGCTGATGTGAACGACCTTATCGATCAGTTGATTCTCTTCTGTATCCTGCTTGAACAAGGGCCTGCCTCCTTACTGTGTGTTCCCCTTAAAAGACCAATCCGGCTTCACGGGCGCCGTCCGAGAGCGCCTTGACACGGCCGTGATAGAGAAAACCGTTTCGATCGAATACCACCGCGGTAATCCCTTTCTCCGTGGCGCGCTGACCGAGCATCTTGCCGATGTACTGGGCCATGGCCACCTTGTCATCAAACGCCTCGTGTTCCTTAACGGCCTGGTCCAGACTCGATGCCGCGGCCAACGTATGCCCCGCGGTATCGTCAATCACCTGGGCGTAGATGTGCCGTGCACTGCGAAACACGCTCAGTCTTGGGCGTTCCGCCGTGCCGTGTATTTTTTTCCGGATGCGTCGTTTCCGCTTTTCCCGTGCTGCCAATCTCGGATTCCGCTTCGCCATTGTTATGTCTCCAAAGGATCTTCCGCCGCTTCCCCCGATACATCCGGGGAGGATCGGAAGATACAGATTATTTCGTTCCGGTTTTGCCGGCTTTGCGATGAATGTATTCTTCCGCGTACTTGATCCCCTTGCCCTTATAGGGTTCGGGCGGCCGAAGATCCCGTATCTGGGCCGCCGTGCGACCCAACAGTTCCTTGTCGATTCCGGTCAACCGGATCACGTTTTTTTTGTCCACAGTGGCGGATATACCATCCGGCAGTTTGAAATCGATGGGATGGGAATATCCCAGGTTGAACAGAATACTCGACCCCTTGGCTTCGGCCCGGTAACCGATACCGTTAATTTCCAGCACCCGTTCAAAACCCTGATCCACGCCGATCACCATGTTGGCCACCAGACTGCGTGTCAGTCCCTGAATGGCTTGGGACTGGCGATCCGCAGTCACGGGCACCACCTCAATCGTCTCCTTGGAGATATTGAGCTCCACTGCCGGATGGACCGTCCGGCTCAGTGTACCCTTCTGTCCTTTCACCGTAATCTGCCTGTCCTGATACGTTATTTTGACCTTATCCGATAATGGAATCGGTTTTTTGCCCACTCGCGTCATGGGTTACTCCTTCATCGATGTGTCGACGTCGGTTTTTCGGGCAATCCTACCAAACACTGCAAAGAACCTCGCCGCCGACATTTTCCTTTCTCGCCTGTTTGTCCGTGAGGATTCCCTTGGATGTGGAAAGGATGGCGATGCCCATGCCATTGTAAACCGGCCGGATTTCGCGGCTTCCGACATATACGCGTCGGCTCGGCTTGCTCACCCGATCCATACGGTAAATCGTGTGGTTCTGATTGTCGTCGTACTTGAGGTAAATGCGAAGAATGCCCTGCTTACCATCCTTGATAAACTTGTAGTTCCGAATATAGCCTTCTTCCTTCAGCACCCGGGCCAGCTCGGTTTTTAATCGAGAACCCGGAATATCGGTGCTGTTGAATTTTGCTTTTCCCGCATTCCGGATGCGTGTCAGCATATCTGCTATGGGGTCACTCATGGACATGGTGTTCTCCTGCTACGCCTGGTGTTATCCTCTTCGTTAGATGTCCGCCGCTCTACCAACTGGATTTGACGACGCCGGGCAATAGACCTTCCGACGCCATTTTTCGAAAGCAAATACGGCAAATGCCGAACTTTCGCATATACGCCCGGGGGCGTCCGCAGATCGGGCACCGGTTATAGGCCCGAACCTTGAATTTGGGCTTTCGAGCGGCTTTCGTCATCAGCGATTTTTTGGCCAAATCGTCCTCCCTGTGTGTTCGTCCCTGTGGACGATGGATCTAATTCCGAAACGGCATGCCGAGCAGCCGGAGAAGTTCCTTGCCTTCTGCATCGTTCTCGGCAGTAGTGACGATGGAAATATTCAAACCTTTGATCCTCTCGATCCGGTCATAATCAATCTCCGGAAAAATAAGCTGTTCCCGGATACCCAGGGAATAATTCCCGTGACCGTCCATGGCTTTTCCGGATACCCCCCGGAAATCCCGAACACGGGGCAATGCCACATTCACCAGCTTATTAAAGAAATCATACATCCGATCCCGCCGGAGGGTCACCATGGCCCCGATCGGCATTCCCGCCCGCAGCTTGAAGGCAGCGATGGATTTCTTGGCCCGGGTGATGACCGGCTGTTGCCCGGCGATGGTGCGAATTTCGTCGACCGCCGAATCCAGAAGTTTGATGTTTTGGATGGCTTCGCCCATTCCCATGTTCACGACGATCTTCTTGAGCTTCGGAACCTGCATCCGATTCTCGTAGCCGAACTTCTCGATCAGTTTGGGTACGACTTCCGTTTCATAGAATGCCTTGAAACTCGACATAAAATCCCCCTATGCGACCCCGTTAGGTGTCGATGATTTCACTGCACTTGCTGCAAATACGAACTTTCTTGCCGTCGTCCAGTTGCTTCATCTTGATTCGCACGGGCGTCACACATTTATTGCACATGAGCATGACATTGGACATGTGGATCATGGCCTCACTCTCCACAATGCCCCCCTGCCGGGCCTGGCCGGTAGGCCGGGTGTGGCGTTTGACAATGTTGATGTTCTCTATCAGTACCCGGTTCTTTTTCCGGTTGACCTTAAGGACTTTTCCGATCTTGCCCCGGTCCTTTCCGGATACGACTTTTACCTTCTCGTCTTTCTTTAAGCGCGCTTTGCGTTGCAACATGGTCAGAACCCGCTTTTCTGTCTGGTTGAATGTGCTGTTATCATTCCCCGCCCCCGGATGGCGCCTGAGGGCGGGCCACATGATCCGGCTCAGAGCACCTCCGGCGCCAGCGAAATGATCTTCATGAACCGTTTGGCCCGGAGCTCCCTGGCCACGGGCCCGAAAATTCGCGTACCGATGGGCTCTTTCTGGTTATTGATCAGCACGGCGGAATTGTCGTCAAACCGTATGTAGGAGCCGTCCGGTCGCCGCACCTCCTTCTTCGTGCGAACCACCACCGCCTTGAGGACATCCCCTTTTTTCACCTTCGCATTCGGAATGGCCTCTTTGACGGAAACCACAACAATATCGCCGATGCTGGCGTAACGACGTTTGGACCCCCCCAGCACTTTAATGCAATAGAGCACCTTGGCGCCGGAATTATCCGCAACGGTGAGTTTGGTCTCTGCCTGAATCATGGTCTTCTTCCCTTACCCTTAGACGGCTTTTTCAACAATTTGGCTGACACGCCACTTCTTGGATTTGCTCAATGGCCTGGATTCCGTGATCAGCACCCGGTCGCCGGTCTGGCATGCGTTGCCTTCAGCATGGGCGGCAAATTTCGATCGCCGACGAACGATTTTTTTGTACAGCTTGTGTTTGACCAGCCGTTCCACCTGAACCACCACGGTTTTGTCCATTTTACTGCTGACGACGGTCCCAACCATTTGCCGCTTGATACTTCGTCTCTTCATGATACCTACTATGCGTTATCGGATTGCGGTTTTATTTCAATTTCCCGAAGAATTGTCTGAAGGCGTGCGATGTCCCGCTTGGTCTGGGTAAGCTTTTTCGGGTTCTCCAACTGTCCGACCTCATGCTGAAAACGCAAATTGAACAGCTCCTGTTTGGTATCCTGGAGCTTTTGCTGCATTTCCTCGGGGCTCATTTCCCGTATCTCGCTCGCTTTCATCTCAGTTCGCTCCTCTCAATAAATCGGGTTTTCAAAGGGAGCTTGTGGGATGCCAGCCGCAGTGCCTCCATGGCCATTTCCCGTGAAACGCCTTCCATCTCGTATAGAATTCTTCCCGGCCGGATGACTGCCACCCAGCCCTCCGGAGCCCCTTTCCCTTTTCCCATACGGACTTCTGCCGGCTTCTTGGTGAAGGGTTTGTCCGGAAAAATGCGAATCCACATTTTACCGCCACGCTTGACGTGCCGGGTCATGGCAATACGGGCCGCCTCTATCTGTTTGGAAGAAATCCAGCCGCACTCCATGGCCTGAAGCCCATATTCGCCAAAATTGAGCTCGCTGCCCCGATAGGCGATGCCTCTCATTTTGCCCTTTTGCTTTTTCCGATATTTAACCTTTTTAGGACTCAGCATCTTTGTCGTCTCCCTGCGGCCGTCGGCCCCTCACCGAGGCTGCCTTCCGAAGATATCTGTTACGCCGCGCTGGCCTCCAGCGTATCGTCTTTCTTTAGAATTTCTCCGTGGAAAATAAACACTTTCACCCCAATCACACCGTACGTGGTGCGCGCCTCGGTGAACCCATAATCGATATCGGCCCGAAGGGTATGCAACGGCACGCGGCCTTCCCGGTACCATTCCGTGCGGGCCATTTCCGCCCCTCCCAATCGTCCGGCGCAGATGATTTTGATGCCCTTGGCACCAAACCGCATGGCAGATGAAACCGCCCGCTTCATGGCGCGGCGAAACGCGACCCGGCGCTCAATCTGCAGTGCCACGTTTTCGGCCACCAGTTGGGCATTGATCTCCGGTTTCCGCACTTCCTGAATGTCGATCAGCACTTCCTGGTCGACCCGTTTCTCCAAATCCTTTTTAAGCTGGGCGATTTCAGCACCCTTCTTTCCGATGACGATGCCTGGCCGGGCGGTATAGATACGAAGGCGCACCCGTTTGGCGGACCTTTCGATTTCAATCTTGGCGATTCCGGCATGGTTCAATCTTTTTTTGATATATTTTCGAAGCTTGTGATCTTCTAAAATATAATCCGCATAACTTTTTTCGGAAAACCATCGTGAATCCCAGGTTTTTACAATGCCCAATCGCAGTCCGATGGGGTTGACTTTCTGGCCCAAGCTATACCTCCTTTGTTACGCCGACTCTTCGGCGAGTACCACCGTGATGTGTGCCGTTCGTTTCAAAATTCGTGTGGCACGCCTCCGTGCCCTGGGTCGCCAGCGTTTGAGTGTCGGTCCGCCATCCACGGTGATATTGCGGATCACCAGAGCATCCATGTCAATATCCGGATTCTGATCGGCGTTGGCCACCGCGCTGCGCACCACTTTTTCGACGATCCTGGCGGCCTTCTGGGGCATGAACTTCAAACTGGTCAGCCCCGTTTCCACCGGTTTTCCCTTAACAGCGTCAACCAGCATGCGAACCTTTTGCGGCGACACCCGCATATATTTGGCTACCGCTCTGACTTCCATGGTTGCTATCCTTTGCTAAAATCGGATCACTTCTTGAGTTTTGACTTTTTGTCTCCGGCATGTCCGTAGAACGTCCGGGTTGGAGAAAATTCCCCCAGCTTATGACCGACCATGTTCTCTGAAATGAATACCGGAACAAACTTCTTTCCATTGTGCACCGCCAGCGTCAAACCGACCATCTCGGGTATAATGGTCGACCGGCGGGACCAGGTCTTGATGACCCGTGTGCTCCGGGATTCCTGGGCGGTAAGCACTTTACGCATCAGATGATCGTCGATGAACGGGCCTTTTTTTAATGAGCGTGGCATAATCTCTCCTCAACACACACAACCGGGCTCAAGCAACTGCCTCGGTGAACCCTGTTTTTCTATCTCTTTGTTCGTCGTTCGACAATATACGCATCGCTTTGCTTGCGTCGCCGTGTTCGGTACCCCTTGGTCGGTTTGCCCCACGGCGTGCACGGATGCCGTCCCCCCGACGATCGTCCTTCACCGCCTCCCATGGGATGGTCGGCCGGATTCATGGCCACGCCGCGAACTTTCGGCCGCTTGCCAAGCCATCGGTTGCGTCCCGCCTTGCCGAGATCGATATTCTCGTGCTCCACATTTCCGAGCTGGCCGACCGTCGCCATACAGTCGAGCAGGACCATACGCACCTCTCCGGAGGGCAGCTTGATGAGCGCATACCGGTCTTCCTTGGCCATCAGCTGGGCATAGGTGCCAGCGCTGCGGACGATCTGTCCCCCCTTTCCGACCCGAAGCTCGATGTTATGGATATGGGTTCCCAGAGGGATATGGCGCAGGGGCAGCGTGTTGCCGGGTTTGATATCGGCATCCGGACCGGCCATGACCGTATCGCCCACCGACAGGTGCAACGGGGCCAGGATGTAGCGCTTTTCGCCATCCACATAATGGAGCAGCGCGATGCGGGCGCTACGGTTCGGATCGTATTCGACGGCAGCCACCTTGGCCGGAATACCGATCTTGTTCCGTTTGAAATCAATCACCCGGTAATGACGCTTGGCGCCGCCGCCTCTGCGCCGGCAGGTAATCCGCCCGTAGGTGTTCCGTCCCCCCTTTTTATTCAGGGGTCGCAGAAGACTCTTCTCCGGAGTCGTCCGGATAATTTCATCAAAACCGGAATAGGCCTGAAACCGTCTGCCGGGAGATGTGGGTTTGACCTTTTTTACTGCCATGAACCTGCTCCTAACATCTAAGCGCCTTCGAAGAAATCGATCCGCTCTCCGGGCATGAGTGTTACGATCGCCTTTTTCCAGTTACGCCGTCTGCCGACGATGCGTCCCCGCTGCTTGACCTTGCCTTTGATTTGCATGGTGCGCACGCCGGCAACGCGGACATTGAAAATCCGTTCCACAGCTCGGCGAATTTCTACCCTGTTGGCCTTTCTGTCCACCTCGAAGGTGATCTGGTTGGCATCTTCTTTCTGAATGTTTGTCTTCTCGGTGATCACCGGCCGTTTGATGACGTCGTATTCGATCATGTCCCCAGCCTCCCTTCTATCCCTTTTATCGAGGCCTCAAGAAGAACCAGATGTTTGTATTTGAGAACATCGTACACGTTCAGCCCTTCGGCCCGTAGTACCTTGACGCCGGGGACGTTTCGGGAGGAAAGTTCCAGATTCTCATTCGGCTGATCGGTCACGATCAACAGATTTTGAAGATCCAGGCCCGTTAGGATGTCAACGAAATCTCTGGTCTTGATCCGGTCCAGTTCGAACTTGTCGATCACCCGCAGTGCGCCGCCCTGGTACTTGCTGCTGAGCGCCATTTTCAGGGCCAGCTTGCGCACTTTCTTGGGCACCTTGATCTCCCAGGATTTGGGCTTCGGTCCGAAAGCCACGCCCCCGCCTCTGAGAAGGGGCGACTTGACATTTCCCCGCCGGGCACGGCCCGTGCCCTTCTGGCGAAACAATTTTCGAGAGCTTCCCCGGATGTCGCTCCGATTTTTCACCGAGGCCGTGCCTGCTCGCCGCTTGGCCAGCTGCATCCGAACCACCTGGTGCAGCACACTCGGATTGACCGGTACGTTGAACAGGTCGTCGGAGAGCTCCACCTGAGATACCGTACCCCCTGATATGTTTAGAACATCTACGCTTGCCATTTGCTTCCCCGTCGATCACCGGCCGTGTTCGATCGTTGGGCCGGCACTACTCCCTGTTATTTGGTGTAACCGGATTTTTGAATCATCACCAGAGAACTCTTGGACCCGGGCACAGCGCCCTTGGTCATCAACAGATGCTGATCCTCCCGGATGTCGACAATTTCCAGATTCTTGGTTGTCTGCCGAGCATTGCCGTAATGGCCGGGCATTTTTTTGCCTTTGATTACTTTTGATGGCGTGGCACTGCACCCGATGGATCCGGGAATACGGACACTTTTGCTCCCGTGGCTCATGGGCCCTCGACTGAAGCCGTGTCGCTTGATGGTGCCGGCAAATCCGCGACCTTTGGTGGTGCCCGTGACATGTACCCATTCACCCACCGTGAACTGATCCAGAGTGATCTCTTGGCCGACCTCAAAATCGTCCGGGTTGTCCACCCGGAATTCCCGGAGGATCTCGAACAACCGATCCCCGCTTTTCTTGAAATGGCCCAGCATCGGCTTGTTGACCCGACTGGATTTCTTATTGCCGAAACCGAGCTGCAAAGCGCTGTAGCCATCGGTTTCGGTTCGCTTGATCTGGGTCACCACACACGGGCCGGCCTGGATCACCGTCACCGGAATGTGCTGTCCGTCGGATGTAAACAGTCCGGTCATCCCTAATTTTCTGCCAATCAACGCTGATGTCATCGTCTGTTCCTGTTTCTCTAGGCAAATTAAAACGCCGCGTGGGCCGATATCCGGCCCTAGATCCAGAACGGCGTCTGTCTAGCGTTAGTTTCCCCGGTTGGGCGTTACAATTTAATCTCTACATCGACACCCGGCGACAGATCGAGCTTCATCAGTGCGTCCACGGTCTGCTGGGTTGGTTCCATAATGTCGAGAAGCCGTTTGTGGGTTCGGATCTCAAACTGCTCTCTGGATTTCTTGTCGATGTGCGGCGATCGCAGCACGCAGTATTTGCTGATCCGCGTGGGCAACGGGATCGGACCAACAACCTTGGCCCCGGTTTTATTCGCCGTGTCGACAATATCCAATGCCGATTGGTCGAGCAGTTTGTGGTCGTATGCTTTCAGCCGGATCCGTATTTTTGTATTCATAATCATCCGTTCACCCGATCGCTATTCGATGATTTCGGCAACCACGCCGGCGCCGACGGTGCGTCCACCCTCGCGGACCGCAAACCGAAGCTCTTTTTCCATGGCAATCGGGGTGATCAGCTCCGCGGATATCGTCACATTGTCACCGGGCATGACCATCTCCACGCCCTCGGGCAACGTCAATACGCCGGTTACATCGGTGGTCCGAAAATAAAACTGGGGACGATAACCGCTGAAAAACGGCGTGTGACGCCCACCCTCTTCCTTGCTCAATACATACACCTCGGCCTTGAACTTGGTGTGCGGCGTGATCGATCCAGGCACCGCCAGGACCTGACCCCGCTCCACATCCTCGCGCTTGGTCCCCCGGAGCAACACGCCAATGTTGTCGCCCGCCTGACCCTCGTCCAGAAGCTTGCGGAACATCTCCACACCCGTGCACACCGTCTTGGTGGTCGGACGAATACCGACAATCTCGATCTCGTCTCCCACCAATATCTTGCCGCGCTCCACTCGGCCCGTGACCACCGTGCCCCGACCCGATATGCTGAACACATCCTCGATCGGCATCAAAAACGGCTTGTCGATGTCACGCTTGGGCTCGGGAATGTACCCATCGATAGCATCCATCAGCTCAAATACCGGCTTGGCCGAGTCGCTCTCCGGATCGTCGCTCTCCAAGGCCTTGAGCGCACTGCCCCGGATGATCGGCGTGTCGTCGCCGGGAAACTCATACTTGTCCAACAGCTCCCGAAGCTCCAGCTCCACCAGTTCGATCAGCTCCTCATCGTCGACCATGTCGGTCTTGTTTAAAAACACAACAATCCGGGGCACACCCACCTGACGGGCCAGCAGTATGTGCTCACGGGTCTGGGGCATGGGGCCGTCATCGGCGCCCACCACCAAAATCGCGCCATCCATCTGGGCCGCTCCGGTGATCATGTTCTTGATGTAGTCGGCATGACCGGGACAGTCCACATGGGCATAATGACGATTGTCGGTCTCATACTCCACGTGGGCCGTGGCAATCGTGATCCCCCGGGCTTTCTCCTCAGGGGCCTTGTCGATCTGATCAAACGGCACAAAGTCGGCCATCCCTTTCAGGCCCATGTGCTTGGTAATCGCCGCCGTCAAAGTCGTCTTGCCATGGTCAATGTGACCAATCGTCCCTACATTCACATGCGGCTTGGTGCGCTGAAACTTCTCCTTCGCCATGGTCTCACCCT
>Ga0049114_1000055_pt1 | contig 29776 bp, 25 predicted proteins | sample WorMettanBELIZE2_FD_55211 | JGI IMG/M metagenome (GOLD analysis project Ga0049114, IMG submission 55211) | Marine gutless worms symbiont microbial communities from Max Planck institute for Marine Microbiology, Germany - Olavius tantulus BELIZE.2 | ecosystem: Host-associated > Annelida >... | reverse complement strand
TTCATGGTATCTTCTCCTTTCTGGGAGAAGACCCTACACCACCACTTTGACAGATCCGGTCATTTTGGCCTTAAATTGGTACATAGTCCCGTAAATTTTTTGTAATTGTTGTGCATCAAAGAGTTCATAAAATCAACGGCGGTGTTGTAAACAAGCTCTTCCTCCGCGGTCGAAGGCATGGATTTGGCGTGTTTGTCACGCGTCGCTTCTGGTTGTCCTTCACAGGCTTGCCGGCGCGATGAAATGAGTAGTCTATCCTTTTTTAATATCACAATCTGTTTGTCATCCAGTGTCACTTCGGGGACGTCTATGATTTTGGCCGAATATTTTCCTGAAAAATAGGAGGTCCGCTGGCCGGTGACAATCTCGACATAATCCATCATCGGCAGAAAATTCTGTCCCTCACAATGAAAGTGTCCTGAGAAGCACTTGCACTTGGGCAATAGTTGGAATGCGCTGTTATAAAATCGAAAAAAATACAAGGGTAGATCCGCATCCACATCGCCGTTCAATGTGCTTTGAGATTTGAAACTGGATAGGAGCACGGCTTCAATTCTGCTTTTCCCGGCCCCTTGAACGATCCATTTAATAGGATCATAGGAGTGGAGGATCAGGAATAACGGTTTGCCCATATCCCTTACATTAACTGTAATGGAATGATCGGGGCTTTCGCTGTCATACACCCCGACGAATGCAGTTTCCGTATGTTCCGCCAATTGTTGTTGTAGCCGGGATCTGATTTCTTCATAGGTCAGCAATGCGTTGTACTCTTCCAGGGTCATGGACATATCGACCGTATGCCATGAATTGGCGTGCTCAAATTCTATTTTATGTATTCCCCGGGACAACTCGATGATCAGATTAGGATCTCCTCCCCCAACATAAACCACCCTTTCATCTATCGACACCCTGCTTGTCGCGTGACTCTGGCTGATACTGAGCCGCATGGTGCTGTCCGTTGAGAATTCAAAATTACCGACCCAATAGCCTGCAAAATCTTCCGCTCGTATGCCATGAAATCCCCGGAGTCCGTAATTGACTCCGATATCCGGAACGATTTCCGTAACTGCCGGTAGTCCGGGTGTGTGAACGTTAAAGTAGAACGCTTTAAACGCATTCAATGGAATATCGTTATGGGGATTGAGCTTTGTTCCCCACGAAGGGCGGCTGGGAAAAACCCTTTGGGTGCGGTCCCGGGATTTCTTTTTGGGGGAATCGGGTTTGAGCGTGGTTTCGGGTTCAAAGACGACGTCGATTTTCCTGGGGTGTTCCGTGAAGATATCGAAATCGGTCGGTTTGTGCGTCATCCCAATCTTCCGATAATCTTCTTCTGTAAGACGCCGCATGGGGATATCCACCTACGACAGTTGCTCCTTCCCACTAAAGCTGACAGGTTTTTGGCCTGTCATCGAAAGAATTTGCAGCGCTGTTATTTTGAAGGTGGAACTAAAGTCGGCTTTAGAAACCGGAATAAACGAATAGGACGTTGCCAGCCTTTTCAGGTAAAATATGGGCATGTTTTTCGTCAGGTTTACGATTGCCGTTCCATGTTTTTTGGAGGAAACAACAACCGCCTTCAGATGGTTGAGGCCCTGGTTGTCAAAATCCCAAATCACCCCTTCATACGAGTTGAGAAATAGTATGCTCGGCTTTTTATCCGCTCGAAACGAGATCGTAATGGCGCCATCCGGATTGTTGTTTTTGTAGGTTCCGCAGTAATGGATATCGAACGGTTTCAAAGGCTGAAGTTGTTGTGCCAGTTCGTTGTGGTTGAGTATCTGCTTTTTCTCATTAAACGAAATCAGGAACCCCGGGCTATGTCTTTGCTCAAATGTTACTTCAACAAGATGTCTGCCTTTTGAAAAGGTATATGGTATGGATCTGGAATACCCCTTTTGATCCCAAACCGTTTCGCCATTGATAATGACTTGAGATCTGTTCAGCCCTTGAAAAATTTCTATGCTACGGACGGTTTCTTCTTTGAATTCAAGATATCCTATCCAGTGGCCGAAGGTGAATTCTCTGTAGTGTCGCGGATTCGGAACGACCTCCGTATGAAGAACCTCCCCGGGCGTGTTGAAATAAGTGGCCCGAAACGCATTGACGGGGATTTCTTTTTCGTTAACGGCAATGGCGGGTAAGGTGTCGGTATGCTGTGCTGCGGTGTTGCTGTTTCCGATAATGATGGCCAAGAGTACCGTGGCAAGTATATGGATGGTCGATCCTCGTCGCATGTTTCAGAATCTTCCTGCTGTGTTGAGTGGCCTGGAAAGGGAGTATCTTGCTCGCGACACCGCATCCATGCTCCGTCATGGACGCGCATTGAGACGCGCCACGTCTGGTTATGCCGGCATGGAGTTTCTGATGGCGGTTCATCGTCCCGTAGTGCTCTTCGGTGTGCCGGTTCCGACCAATTATACAATGGATCTATTCACATACCAAATGCGCGGCCATATCCAGGCATCCGACAACAGAGTCATTCCTTTAAATAATCCACCCACTCCCATTGGATGAGGCCGTTTTTTAATCGATATCGGATGCTCCCGGTCTCAAAGGCGAATAGGAGGGTATTCAATAACTGATCCCTCGTGAATTGTCGCCCGGGTCCGATGCGCTTGACCAACCCGTCAATCGCCTCTTCAGAAGATACGGGACCCGTACCGTTTCGCCACACACCGTAATTTTCAATCGTCTGGCTCATCATAAGTTCATAGAGGATCACCGTGTGCTCCAGGCGGGTGAGCTGCCATATCTCCTCTTCCGAGGCATTTCCCGTGGCCGCCCGTTTCTGGATGTCTCCAAGATAGTCGTCGAATTCTTTCTCCCATTGGACGATAAAGTCGTCCTGCATGCGGCGGGATACGGTTTGGGTTTCCACTACCGCCCGGTTGGCATGGTAGTGTCGCCAGTTGTTGTGGAGAATCCGGATCCCGTACGCATGAGCCCTTTTGCGGACATCGGTGCCGGGAAACGGGGCCAGGAGGTGGAACCCGTGGAGGGCGCCCATGGACTTCAGCCTGTTACCGAAAGCAATGGTTTGGCGCATGGTCTCCGGAGTTTCCCCGGGAAGGCCAAGGATGAACGATACCTGGGGTGTTATCCCCGAGTCGACACAAGCCTGAATCGCCTGGAGCACCTGTCTCCGGGAGATCCCCTTCCGAATGGTTTCCAGTATTTTCGGATCGGCCGATTCCACACCAAAACTGACGGTGTGGCAGCCGGCGGATTTCATTTCCTTCAGCAGTTCCTGAGAGACGGAATCCACCCGGGCAAATGCGGTCCAGGACGGGGACAATCCTCTTTGAAGGATTTCCCGGCAAACCGCCCGGCAATGATGCGGGTTGGCGGTAAAGATATCGTCTGCGAGATTGATCTGGTGAAAACCCAGGCCACTGAGAGCCTCCAGCTCATCGACGACGGCCTTTGGATTGCGGTAACGGATGCCCTTGCCGTTCATCCGGCGGCCTACACAAAAAATACAGCGATGCGGACAACCGCGGCTGGTGATCATGCTGACCGGAAGCCCCAGAGCCCGGTACCGGCCCAGCATGATGTGGTGCCGTGCCGGTGTTGGAAAATCATCCCATCCGGGGGGACTCTTTCGAACCGGGTTGGCGACGATGTCGGTCCCATCTCGGTAGACCAATCCGGAGACGGTCTGCCCACCGATACCCGCCGCGATCGCCTGTGACAGCTCGACCAGGGGCTCTTCACCGGCACCGCAGATAATGTAATCCAGTTCAGGACACTGACGCAGGGTCGACCTTGCCCGAAAAGAGACATGGGGGCCTCCCATGACGGTGCTTACCCGGCATGAGATTTCTTTAACCTCCCGGATGATTGAAATCGCCTCGTCCACCGTCATGGTCACCGCGGTAACTCCCACCAACGCCGGTTCAAACGAATTCAGATGGTCTTCCAGTATGGATCTGGAATAGGGCGTTACCACGAAATCGAGCACACGGACCTGTATCCCGGCCCGTTCGAGAGCGCCGGCGAGAAATGCCAACCCCAGCGGCGGGGAAGGGGTTTCGGAAATGGGGTAATATGGATTGACAAGTAAAACGCGCATGGTTGTTTGTGGCACGTGGAGTGACGGCCGGCTTTAATTTATAGGGGTAACGCCTTGGATGGGTCTGGGCCTTTGGTTAATTTTCGGACGATGCCTCCTGGGTTGCGGGATCATCCATCGGGACGGCCTGTTTTCGTTTCCGGGACAGGTCCGGTCCCAGGAGGATGGCTATCCATCGTGTTTCCTCCCGGTTGTCCAGGGCGATTTTCGCCATCATGGTCAGCGGGACAGAGAGGAGCATTCCAACCGGACCAAGTACCCAGCCCCAGAACAGCAGGGACATAAACACCACCAGGGTAGACAGACCGAGTTCCTTTCCCAAAAAGCGGGGTTCAATGATACTGCCCATCAGTGTGTTGATCACCAGATAGCCGACGCCGACCACGGCTGCCTTGATGATCCCAAACTGTATGAGGGCCAGTAACACAGCCGGAATTGCGGCAAGGATCGAACCGATGTTGGGAATATAGTTCAAGAAGAACGCCAGCATGGCCCAGAGCATGGCATAGGCCACGCCCATCACCATTAACCAGACCGCCACAAGGATTCCGGTGCCGAGGCTGATCCATGTTTTGATGGCCATATATTGTTTCACATTTTCGATAAAACTCTCAAAGGGTTTGAGGGAATCCTCCGAATCACCCAGTATGGCCAGGAGTTTTGTTGGAAGCCCCGAAGCCTCCATGAGCATGAAAACCACCGTCATGACGATCAGAAAGGCATTGGTCAGGACTGTTCGCAGGCTGTTGAGTCCGGTTGCCACAATATTCATGGCGGCACCGGGATCTAGAAAATCTGTCACGGTTTTGGAAGATATTTCCATACCGACATTATTTAAAAAACGATCCCATTCCGTGATTTGTCGACCGAGCGCTTCCTGGTAGGCGGGAAGGTCCCGGGTAAACTCGCTGACGGAGGAAGCAATAAAGGAGGATACCAGGAATCCGATCAGAAGAACCCCGAAAATAACAACGAACATGGCCAGCCAGGACGGCATCCCCCTGCGTTTCAACCAGGCCATAATCGGGGTGCAGATGATCGTGATAAATGCCGCCAAAAGGAACGGCACCAGCAGAGAACTGGCGGCCTTCATACCTGCGACGACGATGATGAATGCGGCAACGGTCAGAAGCATCTGGGAAACCGGGGCTTGCGGACGTTGGGTGGTCATGGCATCTCCCTGCAGGTTTTCATTTGTGTCAGTTTATGCTTAGTTGTAACGTCATTCAAGTAGAACCTGCCGGTTTTGGAGAGGTAACCTACGATAAGCATCCCATAATCCAAAAAATCAACGAGAGTCATCCATAACGGAGCCGCCCATGAAGAAATACCTTCTGTCGCGATATTGTGTCCTTCCTGTATTATTGTTCTTTTTCACGGGGACACCCGCGTTGTCGGCCGATCTGCCGATTAAAATTCCCGACCTCCCGGCCCGGAAGGGGATGGTCCGAAATCCATTGACCTGGGAGGATCTTCATCGGATCACCGGAACGGACACGTCGGCAACGGGTCTTGTCATCGATCTGCAGTCCAGTCGGTTTCATGGAAGCATATTTTCAGCTCCCTATCCTTTTGAAGTTCATGAATCGGATTTTGACTATCCGTGGTATCGCGCTGGAGAACGACTTCGAAACGGCATAGGAATCATTCCTGTATCTGAATTCTTCCTGCCCCAATACAATACCAACGATTGGTCCAGGGACACCGTTCGGCCGATGCCGACCTACACGGTCGGTTATCGATTGGACATTCAGGATCGAGCGAACAACCGCAACATAGGCTTTTACGACGCTCGAACCAGTTTTGAGTGGGACCCGAAACGCGGCCCGGTGCGAACCGTGACTATCACCGAGGGACCTTTTCTCAACACATCCAGCGATGACCCCTCGACGGTGATCATCTCTCTGGAAACCGATCGGGACGCCATTGCCCGGGTGACCGTCACATCTGTCGACGGAAATCCGATCGCCCGTTCCGGCAGCCGCGCCTCGTCCAGACGGCACGAAATTTCAATCCGGGGGCTTTCTCCGGCATCGGAATACCGATATCGTGTGCACGTTGAAGACATCCAGGGCCAAGTCGCCGTCACCCGGAGCTATGGGTTTCAAACCGCACCGGCAAAGGGTCGCGGTAATGTGATTTTCGCTTTTGGCAGTGACAGCCGGGAGGGAAGCGGCGGAGGTGAGCGGACATACATGGGCTCCAACCGTTATGTGCTGAATGCTCTTGTTCAAGATGCATTCCGTCGGGGAGCCCGGTTGTTCCTTTTCGGTGGCGATCTAGTCAACGGCTACACCTCGCAAGTTGAAGATTTCAGGCTTCAGCTCAAAGGATGGAAACAGGTATTCGAAGGCTTCTGGCGGACCCGTTCAGTCTACACCGCCATGGGTAATCATGAGACACTTCTTCATGTGTTTGACGATGGGAGTCAGTACGGCATATCGCTGGATAAATGGCCCTACGAGACCGATAGCGCAGAGGCCCTTTTTGCCAGGGAATTTGTCAACCCGATCAATGGTCCCATACCTTCCGACCCCCGGCGGCCGTCCTACTTAGAGAATGTCTATCAATTCCAGTACGGCCCCATACTGTTTATTGCATTCAACAACAACTATTGGTGGACTTCTTGTAAACCCGGATCGCCGGATACGTGCCGATGCCAAGATTATGGAGGCTCTCCCGAGGGTTACATCCTCGACGATCAATTGGAATGGATCGAATCGACACTGTCGCGTGCAGAAGCGGATGATACGGTCCGCTTTATCTTTCTCTTTGCCCAGGAACCAGTATTTCCTGCCGGCGGACATGTCAAAGACGCCATGTGGTGGCATGGCGACAACAGGATTCGGGCTTATTCGAAAGACCCGAATTCGCAACGGGTTGTGGCCGAACCGCAGGGGATCATCGAGATCCGTAATCGTCTGTGGAAGGCGGTGGCCGGATCTTCCAAAGTGGCGGCCGTTCTAACGGGCGACGAGCATGCCTATCATCGGACGCTTATCGACTCGAAAACCCCCGTCGGACGGTATCCACAGGATGATCTCGACGGCGACGGGAAACTGGACCGGGCCTCATCGAATCCGATGTTTACCTATCCGACGTGGCATGTGACCTGCGGGGCTGCCGGTGCGCCCTTTTATAATCGGCAACCCACACCCTGGGAGCCGGTGATTTTTTCATCCCAGAGCGGGTATACCCTGTTCCACATCAACGGGGATCAGGCATCCCTTCAATTTATTACGGTGACCGGCCAGGTGGTGGATGCCCTGCCCAACCTGATGGCGGTAAAGGGTGTCCAATAGATTCACACTCGATCCTGCCACGCCTTCTTTTCATTGGCATTCCTTTTATACCTTGCCGTGACCACGCGAACCCCATACCGGATGCGGGGATTCGCAACGGAATCCGAGCCAAAACTAGAATCGCAAAACACGGCAATGGATGTTGACCTCATTGCCTGTGGCATATTTGCGAATTTCCGGGGTGATCGATATAATCTTTGAGCAATCACCAAAATCGGAGGTGTTCCCGTGAAAAAGTTCATTCCCATCGTATGGGTATCTATACTGTTTGCATTGACCCTGTCCTGCGCATCGTCCCGTATTACCTCCACCTGGAAGGATGAGAATTACGATGGAGGCCCCATCGAGAAGGTTCTGGTGATGGGAATTTCGGATGAGACGCACAATCGGCGTATTTTCGAAGATGTTTTTGTCAAGGAATTCAGGGCCATCGGCATCGAGGCGCTGACCAGTTATTCCATTTTCCCCGATGATCGGGAAATTGTCGCATCTGAAATCAAAGCCGCTGCCAGGGAAAGACGTATCGATAAAGTCCTGATGACCTATCTTGTGGGCGTTGAGAAAAAAGACGTCTATCACCCGCCGGTGAGCTCTCCGGCATACACCTACACATACGGAAATTATTACCATACGGTTTACAGCTATACCCATCAACCCGGCTACTACACCCAGCACGAATATGTGAAACTGGAAAGCCGCCTGTACGATGCCGAAACCGAAAACCTGATATGGTCTGCGGCAACTGAAACCGTTGATCCGGATAATGTGGCCAATGCGGTCGCGGGGCTCAGTCGGGTGATTTTTAAAAATCTCAGAGAATCCGGGCTGTTACCCTAGTCCGGCCAGATAGGTGCGGCCAAGCTGCCTGCCGTGTCCGATAACCATCGCAACCATGCGCCCTAAGGAATCTGCATGCGCTGGAAATGGGTTCTCATCTTTGCTGCCACCGTGTCTCTGGCAGCCGTCATCGTCGGCTATGTTGCCCTGGCCAGCTATGATTTCAACAGCTTAAAACCGGACATTATCGAAACCGTCAAGAAGCTCACCGGCCGGGACCTGATCCTGACCGGCGATATCCGCCCCAAGCTCACCCTCAAGCCCACGTTATATGTCGAGGGTATCGCTTTTCGAAATGCAGACTGGGGCAGCCGCACGAACATGCTGACTGTCAAGCGATTCGAAATCCGGATGGCGGTGCTGCCCTTGTTATTTGCCCAGATTCGTGTGAAACGGCTGCTCTTGGTGGAACTGGATATATTTATCGAAACCGATCCCTCGGGGCGTACCAACCTGGAATTCGATGCATCGAATATCCCAGAGGGCCCCGCCGTTCCTTCCGAGGTCATGCCCCGCATAGCATTCGATTCTGTCATCGTCCGAAACGGTGTGTTCTATTTCAGGGATGGCCGTGTGCGGAAAACCTATACCGGCCGCATCAAAAAGCTCCGTGCGGCGATACCGGATCTGGACGTCGCGGTGTCTTTGGACGCCAGGGTCCAATATCGCAACAGGGATATCGCGTTAAACGGAGAAGTGGGCGCTTTGGCGGCGTTGTTAGACAACACGGGCGCGTGGCCCTTGAACCTTTCAGGGAATTCCGGCGGTGTCGCCTTTACCCTAAAAGACCATATCCGAAACGTCGCTGCCTTTCGGGACTATAACCTCCATATCCGGGCGAAAGCGAAGTCCCAGGCGGATTTCGAACGTGTTCTGGGATTCCGGGGATTGCCCAACATCCGTCCCCTGGCAGTCTCGTTCTGGCTCAGTGATCCGGGTCGCGGCCGGTTTCGATTCGACAACCTGCTGATTCAAAGCGGGAAACAGCAGATATCCGGAGCGATGGAGCTCCACACCCACAGAAAGCGGCCCTATGTGGCGGCCCATTTCGTATTGACGCAACTGGATCTCCGCCGCTCGCTGTCGTCCGCATCGCCAAAATCGGGTCGAACGGTCAACGAGAGACCCTTCCGATTGATCCTTGCGGAATGGACGTCCCCCAAGATTCTGGGCAGAATCGACGCCGACATGGCCATCGAGGCGCGGAAGCTGCGCTTACCGGGGGCTTTCATCAATACCATGAAAGGGGTGGCACGCATTGATAGCGGCCGGCTCAAGGCGACAGCGGATTCCATGAGGATGCGTTACGCCAAAGGCGTTGTCACCGGATCGTTTACCTTTAATGCCGGCCGGCAAAGACCACGACTCTCCGCGGTGTTGAACGCCCAGAACATGGACTTGCGTTTTCTGGTAACGGATTCGAAACGGGCAACCAAACGGGGTGTCAGAGGGCGGTTTTCTTTTCAAAAAGAGCTCACGAAATTGGTTTCGCCGAACACATTCGGATTTCTCGACGCCGACATCAACCTCGAGGCCCGGCGTGTGATCATACCCAAGGTCTCCATCGATTCCACCAGCATGTCGGTGCACCTTCGCCACCAGCGACTCAAGGCCATCGCCAAGTCACTCCATATCCGCCATCGCAAAGATGTCGTTTCCGGTTCCATGACGCTCACCGTCGCCATGGGGAAGCGGCCCCATGTCGTTGCCAAAATGTCGTCCAAGCGGTTCGACCTGAGACCCCTGCTGCCTTGGTGGGCGAACCCTGCCACCTGGTCCCGCAGCACCGGGAGTAAGATGTTTTCGAACAATTTGATTTCATTCGCATTCCTGCGGGAAGTGGAGGCCGAACTGGATCTTAATGCGGATCGACTGCTCCTCTACAGATTTGCCTTTGATAATATCAATATGACGGCCTCCCTCAAAAAGGGACGCCTGCATGTGAAGCCCTTAAATTTCAAGATCGGACAGGGTACCGGCGGCGGGAGCGTTTTCATTCGGGACAAGGGGAAAAAGGGCGCCTATATCGAGTTGAACCTGCGATCCCGACGCATCGATGTGGGGCCCATGATGGCCAAACTGGGCACCGAACCCCCCATCGACGGCCGGGTGGATGCTGAATGTTACCTTAAATCCAGCGGTCGATCCATCGCCGGATTGATGGCTTCGATGAACGGGAGCCTGCTGGTCGTAATGGGTCGGGGCAAGCTTTACTACAAAAACATGGCGCTGTTCAGTGGAGAATTGACTTCGGCCCTGTTCCGATTCCTCAACGCTGCAAAGAAAAAAAATTACACAGATCTCAATTGCGGTCTGTGTGAGTTCCATGTCCAAGACGGCATGGCACGGTCCGACTGGATTATTATGGACAATCCCCAGACGACCATTGCCGGTAGAGGCAAGATCAACCTCAAAACAGAGGAGATCGATTTTGTGTTTGACCCTGCGCCGAAACACGGCATCGGTATCAAGGGGGTGGGAAAGATCAGCCTGAGTCTCGGGGAACTGGCCAATCCCATGAAAGTTGGCGGTACCCTGACGAAACCCTATCTCACCATGAACCCCGGAGGGACGGCGATTACCATCGGAAAGGCCGTTGGCGGATTTTTTATAGCCGGTCCCTTCGGGATTGCCGCGGCGCTGACCGATTTCTCCACTGCGGCGGACAACCCCTGCCTGAAGGCCATGCAGACCATGAAAAAGAGAGCAGCCAAGGCCGCCCGGAAGAAGCCGTCAAAACAGAAAGCACCCGGTTTCACGGCCGATCCGTAATCCCGTCAAACGCCAATCTGTGGGGCCATCGGAAGCCCCGTTACCCCTCCTCGCCGTAGCCTGTTATGACGAATTTTCTCATGGTCATGACTTGACGAAATCCGTGCAATGCCTGATAAGTACCTAACCCTCGAATTTCAGCAAAGGAGACAACATGCCTCAAGAGCCTTCAACCGGTTATGTTCCTATGCCACGCGTCGAGGAATTCGAAAAGGTCATGACAGCTTACGGTCGGGACATGATCATGAGCCTGTTGGTGATTATCGTCGGATTGTTCATTATCCGGTATGTGATGAAGTGGATCCGCGCGGGTCTGGCCAAGGAGATGACCAATAAGACTGCGGCCGCGAACACCGCCAACATCATACATATCTTTCTTCTGTCGGGGGTATTTATCAGCGCCGCCATCGAAGTGGGATTCGACGTATTGCCCGTTTTCCGAATGTTTATGGTCATTATGCTGTCGGTCGTCGGGCTGATGATATTTTTCCGGCCGTATATTCCGACACTCCCCTTCAAGGTGGGGCAGACCGTCAAGGCGGCTGGCCTGCTGGGGAAGGTGGAAGCGACGACGTTTCTGAATACCCGAATTCGAACGTTCGACGGAAAGGTGTTTTTTGTACCCAACAGAAAGATTCTTGATGACATCGTCATTAATTATCATTTCACCCCAGCCCGGCGTATGAAAATCGACATCCCGATCCGTTACGATCAGGATGTGATGAAGGCCAAGCAGGTGCTGGAGGCCTTGATGATCGAGGATCCACGGGTAAAGAAAACACCCCGGCCGGTGGTATGGGTTCTTGATTTATCCAACGGGTGTATCCGGCTTGGGGGGCGCTGTTGGGCGGATAATCTCAAATACTGGGCCACCCGGGTCGATCTGATCGAAAAGGCCAAACTCCGGTTCGATAACGAGGGCATCGTCATCTCCTATCCCCATATGGGCGTTCATCAATTTGATGCCTCGGAGGAGGACGCCGCCCTGGAAGAAAGAGCCGCAGCGGTCCGAAAACTTCGCTCTCCGGCACCGGAAGAAGACGAGATGTAATGTCCCCAAAGCGTGAATGCATAATCACATATGGAGCGCCATCATGAAAATTACGAAGATGCTGAAACTGGCCGACGAATTTTGGATCAAAAAACCAGGCGGATTCCGGGTCCGCTTTCAGAAGCCGGAAGAGGGTGAATGGGTGACCGATTACATGCCCAGTCTTGAGGATGCCCCCCTGGATTCGGATGTGGTGGCATGGCGATCTGCCTGGAAAATGTTTCAATCGGGCCGGCCGGGTGAGGGCGAACTCGTCAATCTGACGGTGGTCGATGATAAGGATAACCCGATCCGTTACTATGCCACCGGGGGTTTCGATGTCTACAATCCGCGAGAGGGGATTGTGGCAGAACCCCTGCCGGACACACCTTTGAAAGAAGCGCCCGAGATTCCCGAAACGGTCTCTGAAGAGCAGGTGGAAATCGATGCCCGGGGCTCGGAGGCCCAGCCCAGCAGCGAAGAGTCCGATAAGTAGCGTCCTTCATTGTGTGGATAGGGCGACTCTTCTCAGGACCCCCTCAGCACATGATGTGACTACCTCAACGGAGCCATAGCCATGATCCGAAATAAGCACGGCGGCAATCCTGCCCATGTGGGCATTATTTCTACGCGCCTTGCCGGAACCGACGGTGTCTCCCTGGAGTCGGAAAAATGGGCGTCGGTGCTGGAGGGTGAAGGCGCCACCTGTTTCTATTTCGCCGGCGAATTGGACCGCCCGCCGGAACGGTCCTACCAGGTCGACGAAGCCCATTTTGCCCATCCGGAGATTAAACGGATACATGATCTCACCTTTGGTGTCACCGCCCGCAATCGGGGCATTACCACGGATATTCGGAAGCTTAAATCCCTTCTCAAAGATCATCTGTACCGGTTTATCGAAAAATTCGATATCGGTGTCATCATTCCGGAAAACACCCTGACCATCCCCATGAATCTACCCCTGGGTGTGGCCATCACCCAGGTGATTGCCGAGATGGACATTGAAACGGTGGCCCATCACCACGACTTCTATTGGGAGCGGGACCGGTTCATGACCAATTCGGTGGCCGATTATCTGAATATGGCTTTTCCCCCGGACTTACCATCCATTCATCACACGGTTCTGAATTCCTTTCAGGATGAACAACTCAGCTATCGAACCGGAATTTCGGCATCGATCATTCCCAATGTAATGGATTTCGAAAATTCCCCCCCGGCCGTTGATGAATACACATTGGATGTCCGGGAGGCTTTCGGCATTGGGCCCGATGAACTGTTCGTTCTCCAACCCACCCGCGTGGTCAAACGGAAAGGGATCGAGCATGCCATCGAACTGGTCAAACGGCTGGGGCGCAAGGCCAAACTGGTGATCTCCCATGCCTCCGGGGACGAGGGGCAGGACTATGAACAGCGGCTTCGGGAATATTCGGAACTGATGCAGGTGGACACCATTTTTGTTGCGAACATCATTGACGAGAAACGAGGGACCACGAGCGACGGCCGGAAGATCTACACCCTGGAAGATGTCTACCCGTACGCCGATCTGGTGACCTATCCGTCCACCGTGGAAGGTTTTGGAAACGCCTTTCTGGAGGCGGTTTATTTCAAAAAACCCATCGCCGTAAATACCTACTCCATTTACACGAGAGACATCAAACCCAAAGGATTTTCCGTGATCGAGCTGGACGGGTACGTGACATCCGCGGCGGTGGAAAAAACCATACAGATCCTGGATGATCCGGACCTTCGGGAACAGATTGTAGAAAAGAACTACGCGCTGGGCAAAGAGTACTATTCCTATGCTGTATTACGCCGCCGTTTGAAAGCCTTCATGCTGGAACATCACTGGCTTTATTCATAGTTAGGCATTACCATCATAAGGGTTACCAGAGCCAACATCCGAACAGAGGAGGTGCCATCATGGCCGAAGAAAAAGAAAGAGCTGCATTCATCTGTGTCAAGGACACTATCGACGGTGCCTATCCGTCCCTCGTTCTCGGCATTAATGCCGCTCGTCAGGGGATGGATAGCAAGGTGTTTTATTCGTTTATGGGCCTGAATCTGGTCCTGGAGGGGGGCGCTGAACGGGCCAAGTTTTTCCCGCCGGGCGTGATGGGGGCAATCCCCGGAATGAGCACGATTGCCACCGGCATGATGAAGAAAAAAATCGAAAAGGCCAATATCCCCAGCCTCGCCGACCTTCAGGAGGTGGCCCAGATCGAGGGTGTGGAGCTGATCGCCTGTAAGATGACGGTGGACATGATGGAAATCGAGGAAGAAAAGCTCATTGAGGGCGTGGTGGTCTGGACGGCCGAAGAATTTCTCAAGTTTGCCAAAGACTGCAAGATCTGTCTTTTTACCTAAGCATGTATGCTTAACATACAGGGAGGCCTGATGATGGTACGTGGTACCTGGGACAGGGGATGGGTTATGGGAATTGCCGGTGCCCTTCTGCTTGTGATGATGACGGCTGCCCCTGTTTCGGCCGGCGATATATCGTCCCTATCCAAAGGGCAGACCGTCTATGTACCGGGATATTCCCATATCTACACTGGGGACAAGGAGCGTCCGGTGCTGTTGGCGGTGACAGTGAGTATCCGCAATACCGATCCGAACCACTGGATCCAGATTGACGCGGTGGATTACTACGACACAGAGGGCAATCTAATTAAAAAGTATCTGAACCTTCCGGCCCAACTGAGAGCCATGGCGTCTACACGCTTTGTCATCCCCGAATCGGACAAGGGGGGGGGCTCCGGCGCCAACTTCATCGTCCGATGGAGTGCCCAGAATCCCGTGAATCCGCCGGTTATCGAAACGGTCATGATATCGACCCGGATGCAGTTGGGAATTTCCTTTACCTCTCGGGGGCAGGTCCTACAAGAAGCCAAATAGCCGCATCATTTCATGATATCTTTTCGATTGAATTCTGACAGGCGCGCTATTTATTTCCTCTGCCTCAATGCGCTCCGGTTTGTACCCTACGCATACGGGTTGCTGAGGACCCATGCAGAGCTGGATCCGATGATCGGCGACGGGTATACGTGGAAAGAGCCCCTGATCGACATCGAGCCGGTGGATCTTACGGTCTCAAAAATCACCGATCCGACGGTGTTGCTGGCATCCTGTTATGTGTGGAATCACAATCAACAGATCCAGATTGCCCGGCGGGTAAAGGAGAGCTATCCGGAAGGCCGGGTGGTGTTCGGCGGTCCCCACGTACCGAATGACAGCGAACCCTACCTCCGGGAAAATCCCTTTGTGGACGTTCTGGTGCATGGCGAGGGGGAGATCGCCTTGCGGGACATGCTGGCGGCTTTTCTGAGCTCGGAACCCGCCCTGGACGGGATTGCCGGCATCAGCTTTCTGAGCAATGGCAGATATGTCAACACGACGCCGGGCCGGCAGCTTCCCAAAGATCTTCCGGTTCCCAGCCCATATTTGAACGGTCTTTTCGATGCCTTCCTTGAGGATGGCCGACCCAACAAGATCGGTCTCTGGGAAACCAATCGGGGTTGCCCCTATGAATGCACCTTCTGCGACTGGGGCGTGCGGACCATGAACAAGCTCCGGCGGCACGATGGGGATAAAATCCGACAGGAAATCGACTATCTGGCGCAACACCGGATGGAAGATATCTATGTGACCGATTGTAATTTCGGTATCTTCGAAAGAGACTTGGATATTGCCCGGATGCTGGTGGAAGCCAAACAACGGTATGGGTATCCGAAGCGGGTCCGGATCCAGTTTGCTAAAAAATCAAATGAGACGGTCTTTGCCGTCAGCAAGCTGCTTCACGACAACGATATGCTCTGGGGCACGACGTTGTCCATGCAGAGCGTCGACACCACCGTTCTCAAAGAGATCAACCGGAAGTTTCTTGGGCTGAGAAACTACCGGGACCTGGAAGCCCGTTACACCACCGCCGGCATTCCCACCTATACGGAACTCATTCTCGGTTTGCCTCTGGAAACCCGGCAGTCGTTTGTCCAGGGGATCTGCACACTCTTTGACATCGGGATTCATGAAGATATTCGGGTGTTTGAACTGGCGCTCCTCCCCAATGCCCCGCTCAGCCGGCCGGATCAACGTGAAACATACGGTCTGGAAACCGAGATGCGACCGCTTCGGCTGGCGGAGAACGGCAAGGTTCCTGAATACGTGGAGCTGGTGTTCGGCACACGCAGCATGCCCCGCGAGGACATGGCCTATTGCCTCCTGTTCGGCGAGGTCATCCAGGCGCTGCACAACGGCGGATACACCCGGTTTCTGGCACGCTATCTCCATGACTCCGGGCGAATGGGATATGCCGATTTCTATACGGGACTGCTTGATGGGTTGCTGGCCGGCGATACCGCCGCTGCAAGACCTTTCCGCCGAATCCAGCGGTTGATCGACGACTTTTACCGGGATCCGGAGATGCCTCAGATTCACCGCATCCTGTCCCAACCGGATATGCTGGCGTTTCTCGACGGCTACAACCCCAAACGCAAGGGCTGGCCGTTGTGGACCTATATCTGGCTGGCGATTTCCGAAATCCGGGACACATTCTATGCGGGGGTATCCGATGTTCTGGTATCACAGAACATCAAAATGGATGAGCCACTCCGGGATCTGATGTCCTACCAGCAGGATCTCATGCTGACCCTGGAGTATGATCCGGCGGTGGGTAAGACCGTGAGGGCCGATTTCAACTGGTACGACTACTTTTTTCATGGCCGGCCTCTGGAAAAGGCATCCTGTACCCTGCACTACGGGGACAAGACCATGGGGATATCCCATCGCTTCGAGCTGGTCAAAGGCGATCGGACACGCTTTGTCCGGGCCGCCATCGGTATGTCTTACCCCTATTCCAAGTTCCGGCACTTTTTTCATCAACGGGATACCACCACTCGTTCGTTGCACTAAACGCGATGGTCGTGCGTGGAGGAAGAGGATGATGCTGAAGGTTTATCGTGAGCACCGGTTTCTGATCTTGTTGGTATCCTTTATTTTATACTGGACCATTGCCCCCCTTCTGGACAGCACGCTTAAGCTCCGGATCGCGAGCGATATTCTGTTTTCCCTCATTCTGCTGTCGGCCATTCATGCCGCCGGCAGCAGCATTATCCACACCTTGATCGCTGTGGCCCTGGCGATTCCGGTGTACTACGGCGTGTGGGAGAAATATGTGGATCCCCTGCCCGATACCACCATTTTCGGCCTGATTTTCAGCGCTCTGTTTACCGGTTACGTCATGATTTTGTTTCTTCAAGCCATCTTCCGATCCCCGGAGGTTGACCTGGAAGTGGTCTCGGGCGCCGCCGTGGTCTACCTGTTTTTGGGGCTTCTCTGGGGAGATCTGTATTTCATTCTCGAACACGCTTCACCGAATAGTTTTGAGTTTGCCCACGAGGTGGATATCCATGATTACCATCTGTTCAACTATTTCAGCTTCGTTACCCTCTCCACCCTGGGATATGGCGAAATTACTCCGATTACCCGCCCGGCAAAGTCTTTGGCCTCCATGGAAGCGCTTGTCGGTCAGCTGTATATCGCCGTCTTGATTGCCCGTTTGGTGAGCGTCTACAGCAGTCAGCGAACGAGGCGGTCGGGTTTTCCCGAAAATAGAGAGTGATCCTGGCCCCGCATCCGGGCGCCGGGATGTTTTTTGCAAATACCCTCTGTCCGGGTCGGATTGACAGCCGATCGATAGCTCCAGTAGACATGGCACGCTTGGCTTGCCATTTGGGAGATAGAGCCTATTCTAGGGCCTCTAAACGATAACGCATTTGCAGGAATTGTTATTCTTCAGGGGATCAACAACCGGGAAGGATGATTGTGAACCGGACGTTTGCCGGAATTATCGCGGTGTGTATCATGGTGCTGTCGACCACTAGCGAAGCCAGGCGGTTATGGCTGTCGGATCCTGAAATACAGGTGGTCGAAACATCGATTTTCAACGCCCAGTTCCAGCCGTTGAAAAATCCGAACAACATCTTCGTGGCATTCAATCTCACCATTGTCAACAATACCGGACAGGATCTTGTGATGGACTGGAACCGGAGCCGGTATATTCACGACGGTAAGGGCAGGGGCCCCTTTGTGTTTGCGGGTATCGAACCGGAGACGATACGGAACGAGACCGTTCCCCCGGATATTATCCCCCCCAAGGGCCGGTTGAGCAAACGGATTGCACCGTTTCGCCTGATCGCATTCGCTCCCCTGGGCGCCTCGGGTATCGGCATCGCAATGGAAGGTATTTCCGCAGGGAAGATCCCGGCCGGAGAGAACGGCATTTTTCTGGTTCTTCGACAGGGAGAAAGAGAATTTCGAAAACGGGTTACCGTCCAGATTTCTGTTGAGAACACTCCCTGACCGGGCGCATGATCGGCCTCCGCAATCCGATTGCGGGGCCGCTGCCGGATCGTGCCCGGGACCTGTGCATTTTAAGCTAACTCTATGTCCGTATCGACCAGAACAAAAAAGCGGCGCATCTTCATGTGGCTTCTTGGCGTGGGGATTGCCGCTGTGCTGCTGCTCATGGCCGGTGTCGTCGTGGTTCTGCGGTACGCCGACACCGGGCCTCTCATTGAACGGGCACAGGCAGAAATCTCTCGGCAAATCGGCGGCGAGGTGGACCTCGGGGAGGTCTTTCTGCGCTTTTTACCCATGCCCCACATTACCGTATCGGGCGGCCGCTTTCAGGTGGAGGGTCTTGCCGAAGGGACAGTGGAGTCCCTCAGCATCTTTCCAGAGATCCTTCCGGTATTCCGGGCCGAATTCAAACCCTCTAAAATCCTATTGACCTCGCCATCGGTTCGGATCGAACTACCGGAGCCATCCCCTTCACACAAAACCGACAAAGCGCCGCCCGGCCTACCCGGAACAGACGGACTGAAAACCAGCGTATCGGCGATCATCGCCCGGCTGACGTCCATGGCCCCGAAGATGAAGGTCTTTCTGGAGGACGGTGACCTCCGACTGTCTCAACAAGGTCGGGAAGTCCTAGCCTTCCAGGATATCGATCTTCGATTTGATGCAGACTCGCTTCGGATGGAACTGGCCTGTGCGTCCAACCTGTGGCAGCGCCTGTCGATCCGATGGACCTTTGACCCGGATGTGTTTCCGGGAGAGGGTCGGTTGAGCCTGTTTCAGTTCGAACCCCATCGGTTGAATCGGTGGCTGCCATCCAACCTTCCGATCCGACTCGGAGAATCCCTGGTGAATCTGGACATCCGGATTCAGCGATCCTTGCAAAAACATGTGCAGGCAACCATTCAGGGGTCGCTTCCCAAACTGACGCTCACGTCCCGGGGGAAGGCTCTTGCGATTCGGGGAGACCGGTTTGAAGGACACGTGGACCTGGGTGATTCCGAGCAGCGCTTTACTTTGACACAATTGACGCTGGGTTCCCTCAGACTTAATGCCGATGGGGAGCTGATCATCTCCAGCGGATCGCCGAAAAAAGCGTTTTCTGTACACGGCACAGAATTAGATGGGGCCGCTGTTCGACGTGCCGTCTTGTTTTTCGCCGGATCCATCCCCGAGGTCCGGGAGATCTTCGATTACCTCCGCGGCGGTGATGTTCCGGAGATCACCATCGCATCTTCCGGTGATTCCTGGGACGACCTTTTCATCCTGGAACGGATTCGGATCCAGGGGACCATGAAACAAGGGCGCATCCGGATTCCGGCGGTCGATCTGAATCTGGAAAATGTTGAAGGGGAGGCCCTCATCGCCGATGGATTCCTGAACGGCACCGGCCTGAAAGGTACCGTTGGAAATACAGTTGGAAAGAACGGGAAGCTGCGTGTGGGATTCAGGGGCACCGATGCCCCGTTTCACCTGGAAATCGATATGGACACCGACCTGGCGGAATTGCCCGGTCATCTCAAACGTCTCGTTCCGTCGGCCGATTTCCAGAGATGGCTGAACCGGGTTAGCCAAAGCTCCGGTCGCGCCGAGGGGCACCTCGTCCTCGGAGAGGCGCTGGATGATATCGAACCGGCATTCCGTGTCGACAAACTAGACATGCAGGCCCAACTCGACTTTATGCCCTATCCTTTGGTCATCGACAGCGGAAAGATGCATTTCCGGGATCGAACGCTCCGCGTGGAGAATCTTGTCGGTCGCGTTCAGAATTCCGCCGTGACACAATTGACGGCCGAATTGATATGGCGTGAGGAGACGGCACTGCGCATTGTTTCCGGAAAAGCCGATCTGGACATGACCGAGCTTTTCTCATGGTTCTCAAAGGTGGAGGGAACAGCGGCGCTGCTGTCTCCCATCGACATCACAAACGGCCGTCTGGGGGTGGAAAGTCTTATTCTGGATGGGCCGCTCTTCAGCCCCCACAAATGGACCTATACACTCTCCGGGGCGGCCGAAGGGGTAACCCTTAAAACCCCTCTTGCGCCCAAGCCGTTAAGCATCCCGGCAATGATATTCATCGCCGGCCCGGATAATTTCACCATCCAAAGCTCCCGTGTGGAAATCCTGGATGCTTCCCTGGCGATTGAGGGGCAATTGCAAGGGCAAATTCCGAACCTGGATAAACTCCAGGTCGAACTCTCCGGCACGCTCGGGGTGCAAAGCCATAGACTTCTTGAAAAACGGGGCGCGTTGCCTTCGTTGCTGGCGATCCAGGCGCCGATCACCATCCGTGAGGGAAGGGTTCGTTGGAACCGATCCGGATCCCTGGCATTACAGGGGGCGATCCTCATAGGCCAAGACCTTCAAATTGCCGCTGACCTGGAAAAGCGGCCCGATGCCATCGAGATCCGAAGGCTCACCCTCAAGGATGATCGGTCCGATGCAACGGTCCGAGTTCATTACATGGGGGATGAACTGCAAATCGGGTTTGCCGGCAAACTGGATAAAGCATCGGTTGCCAAGATCCTGGACCACCGTCATCTGAGTGCCGGAACGCTCTCCGGGGATTTTTCCGCCCATTTCCATCGGAACGATCCGGGTCAATCCAACATAAAAGGCCTCTTTAGCGGGGAATCTCTGGTACTTCCGGCCAGGGACAACACATCGGTCAGGATCGACCGTTTCATGATGCTGGGGACCGGCAGTGCACTGACGATACAGTCCATCGATGCGCTGTGGGAGGACTCTCGTGTCCGGATCAGCGGCCGGGTGGACGCTATGTCAGACCACTACGCGGCGAAACTGAAAATCCGATCGGACCGTTTCCGGTGGGATCAGCTTCGAAGCATGTTCGGCGCCGGACCAAAAGAAACTTCCGGCAAAGGTGGGGATGCCGCCTTCTATCGATGGCCTGTAAGAGCCTCCATTGATATTGAATCCGACCGGTTTGTTTATGGCTCCTACGAATGGGAATCGGTGAAAGCGATGACCCGCATCACGGATTCCAGCATCAAGATCGACGTCTCGGAGGCCATTCTGTGCGGGATCTCAACACCGGGTCTGGTGGTCATTGACGCCGATACCGCCATTCAGGCCGATTTCAGTGCCGCATCGAGAACTCCGGATCTGGAGAGCACCACCTCATGTCTGTTCAAGGAAGCCGATCGGTTTGACGGCAAATATCGTTTCAAGGGCGTGGTCCAGGGAAAAGGGGCCCCGGACACATTTCTGGATTCCCTGGAGGGGAGTTTGGAATTTCACGCCCAGAATGGTCGGGTTTACGGTCGCGGCAGTTTCGGGGTGCTCAAGAAAATCCTGGCATTTGTCAACGTTACGGAGGTGTTTGCCGGGTCCGCCCCTGATTTTTCGGCCAAAGGCTTTGGCTATCATCGGATACAAGTCGCCGCCGACATCGACGGACAGAATGTGATTCTAAAGGAAGCGATTGTCGACGGTCACAACATGAAGATTACCGGCCAGGGGAAAGTGGCCCTGGAGGAGCAGGAACTGGATCTTACGGTGATTGTCGCCCCCCTGAAAACCGTGGACCGGGCCGTGGGGATGCTTCCCGTCTTCGGAAAAATTCTCGATGGGCACCTGCTGACCATACCTCTCAAAGTGACCGGACCGCTATCCGATCCCGTCGTGAAAACCACGGCACCCGGGAGTGCTGGTCGCGGACTGATCGGCATCACCGAGCGGACCTTGAAGTTGCCCTTCGAGATGTTTCAGCCCTAAGCGGCGGCCGGTTTCTCTGAGCGATAGGCTTCCAGATCCACGATGGCTTTCCGGGATTCCTCTGCCCAATCCAGGATCCGTTTGATCAGCTTTGCGGTGGTTGCGGAATTGCCAAGGGACGAAAGGCGATCCTCATTTCGAAGCAGCGCATCCAGATAATGCAGGTCCTCCACCCCGCCCAGCCGGCCGAGTCCCCGGACGGCAATCCTTAAATTCTGAAGCAGCACATTGATAAACACGAGACTGTGTGCCCCGTTATAGAGGGGGGATTCCGGATCGCCATAGTCTTTCAGGGCGCTGATGACGACCGATCGGGCCGTCACTCCGCCCACCAGGGACAGAAAAATGTAGACTTCCCGCTCCAGCTTCAGCAGATAATCCGGAGGTAGCGGGAATTTCTCATTTTTTTCGGTACTTATCGCTTCAATCAATGTTTGATGGATGGTTTTAATTTTATCAAAAAATTTGTTTTGGTCCTTTCCGATCCGCCACGCCGTATAATCCACGACGGCATTGTCCAGCCTCTCCTTGACCTTCAGGATATCCTCCGGTGTAAATTCCAGATCCACCAGTTCCTGACTGTACTTACGGATCAAAAGACTGCAGAGCATGAGCGCCTTGGTGTCCGAATAGCTGATCTGCTCGGGTTCCTGGTAAAAATCCGCCAGCAACGTTTTTACCGCCATCTTCGGTTTCTGCATACGTGCGAGCAGGAGTTGCAAGGAGTATAAGAATGCCGTTCGATCGCTATGGTGGACATACTCTCTCAGATAGTGCCAGAGGAACTCGAATATTTTCCGTTCATACCGGGAAAACTCCGGCAGGATGGCCCGGAATGCACCCCGGATAAATTTTCCATCCTCATCGAAACAGGTTTCGAGCATCTCAATCAGAGCCTTTGCATCCTCAATGCTGATCTCAAAATCTTTAGCAAGGGTTTCAAAATCGCTGAGATCGAATTTTACGGCCGTGTTGACGATCTGCCGCATCTTCTTCTTGGTATCGATACGTTTCTTGTAAAATGTGACCACATTGGAAAGTTTACCATGGAGGGCGCCGAGGAACCCTGACCTTTGATCGGAGTCATAGGCATCGGCCTGGGCCTGACTGAACAAGTCGTCGATGACATGATCGCTCACCTGGTCCAGGCGCTGCTCAATATTGCCGAGAATCTCCTTCCGCATCTCTTTGGCCTTGGGCGTGCTCTCCACCGAGGTCAAAAAGTTGGACGATACCTGGAGTCGCTCACCGAGATCGTTCGCATTGATTTTTTCGTAGTCTTTTCCGTAGACGCTTTTGAGGATTTTAGCCGCTTCCAGTGGCGATCCACCGGCCTGCTTGATGGCAAACTGAGCGACATCGCTTTTTTCCTGGGTCAAGACCTCCTTTTCCTGGTCGGCCATCAGCCATACCACGTTATTGATTTCAACGGGGGGACGGATGAGCCGGCCCTTTATCTTCTTTACGGAGAAGATGGCGTTGTAAACGCTCATGTACTGGCTGGTCAATTTGGTCGCCGAAATCTTTTTGACCATCAATACCAGCGAGTCGGGTTTGATATTATTGGTGATGCCAAGGAGGGTCAGATTTTCGTCCCAATTACCATCATGATTGCGAATCAGGGGATAGGACACATGCTTTCCGGCATCATTCAAAAACCGGATGGTTTGATCGGACCCGGTAGCGGTTTTGAAAAGGCTTAGCGTTCGGATGGAATCATGGAGCCGGACGGCTTCGTTTGGATGCTTTCCCTGGTAGCGCAAATACAATGAATACACCTTATGCTGGAAAAGGACCTGGAAGCTTTGCTGCACCTGGTCTTTCAGGGGCGTCTTGGAACCAACCAGACGTTTTGCCAAATCCACCGACGTGTGTCCGTAAATGATTTCATAATCATGGGTGACTTCAATATTCGGATCGTTGGGGAAACCGCGATATCGAATCAGAATGGCATTCTTTCTGCGGGAGGTTTTATGCAGTTTGGCAAAGGTGTTGACGATACGGGTGAAGGACGCCATTTCTCTTTTCTTGTCTGTGCGGACACGGGTGTCGATCAGGTAGGCAGAAAGGTAATAGACCAATTCTATCAGGATGCCCGCGACGCTGTCGTCCCGTTTTTTTCTTCTTCGATGCTCTCTGACAGAATATTTTTATGATAATCGGTATCGATGCCGTGGAGCATTTTATAGAGTTCCGATGCATCCCCGTCTAACACTTTTTCCATATCGTCCATCGATCACTCTCCAAATTGCATCACCAGAACCATCCAATACCGCCGGGGCCATACATTTATGTATGATTCAACGGTCTTCCGCGCTATCATGGTGTTCAATTCAGAAGCCCCGGGAAGCCTTCTCAGCAGTCCGATTGAGCCTAGAATACCATAAAACCGCCCGATTTTGCCACAATCCCCATGAAATCAAGGGCTTTTTGCTGGATAAATCATGCAAAGGTCGGGCCAACTATTGACTTCGTCATCGAACATTCCCCACGCCCCCTAAAGAGCGGTTCCTGAGATAGATCGAAGGTATGCAAAGGGTCGGGGATCGTCGCGATCAGAAAGGAAGGTCGTGTTTCGCGAAAAGATGGACAGGGTCGGAGGGGCGAGACGGGTGGCGATGGCCTATTGCGGGCCAGTGGCGTCAACGCATATTACGGATCAGTTCCCTGAGGCGGCTGGAAAGCGCCTCGGGTACTGGATCCGGCTTAACCTCCCGGCACAGCGCCACCGTTCGCTTCAACGTCTCGAGACAGACATGGCAACACTGGCAATCATCGAGATGCTGTTGAATCTCTGCACAGGCCATCGTATCCAGTTCCTGGTCGATGTATTCGGAAAGTTTTTCGAAGATGGCCAGGCAGTTTTCGTCGTTATGATGGGTTGTCATGGTTAAAATATTGTTTGAGTTTATCCCTGAGAAACATCCGGGCCCGGTGAAGCCTCACCTTGACATTGGATGTTGTCAGATCGAGTATCTGAGCCGTTTCCGCGGTGCTGAAACCTTCGATATCCCGAAGCAGCAAGACCATCCGGTATTTGTCCGGCAGGGAGAGAATCTCATCCTTGATTCGGCTCGCGAGTTCTTCGTTAAGCAGTTGATCCAGGGGAACAGAGGCCCAATCCGGAATTTCCCGGGGCATCCCGCCGTTCTTTCCCGGAACCAACTCGTCCAGGGAAAGCTCCTTGTCGGGAGCAAACTTGGATTTGCGGCGTTTTTTGATACACGCGCTGGATGCGATCCGGTATACCCAGTTCTTGAATTTGGTCTCATATCGAAAAGATTTTAAATACTTAAAGATATTTAAAAATGTATCCTGGACCATATCCTCGGCATCCTGAATATTCCCGCACATCCGCATGCCGAAGTTGAAAATACGCTTTTCATATCGATTTACCAGTTCCTCAAACAGGTCCTGTCGGCCCCCGTTGATGGCCTGGATCAGATCGTAATCCTCGTCCCGCTTGATCGGTTTCTTTGTTTTCCCCATCGTCCGCTTTTCTTGTCACCTGACAAGACTGTCGCATTCACGTGGAGACGCCCAGTTTTGGGAGAATATACCCCTGCAACAGGAACCAGATCCCCACGAAGGCTAAAAATACTAGGATTTCTTTCACCGTTTTCTCCTTTTTATAAAGATCTTTCCATGGCTTGTCCATGAATTTCAAATTCCGCCTGGGTTTGACACATAGTGACCCGCAACACCCTCCAAGGTTACAGAAACCGTTCTTGAGGCGGCTTTTTTCTGATACAATACGGGATAATGGCCTCTCGGTTGACGCTGGGGGATGGGATTGGGTATTACTTTGAGCTTGTATATTCCCGGGGTGGATGGGATCGGCCGTCAAGGTGGATCCCAGGGTCCTAAACGCCGGCGCCATGTATGATCAGGACATGTGCGTCATCGCTGGAGATTCCGATCCCGGAGTCTGGACTGGAGGCAAGTCCATGCCGATCGTTACCATCAGTCGTGAAGTCCTTGCCATTCTGATGGTCGCTCTGACCCTGTCGTTTTTCGGTAATGCGGTTTCTCCCAAGGGAATCGCCCTTGTGGGCGATTGGGATCCGCGCCGGGGAGTTGTGTCGGCCAAGGCCAAAGATGACGTCATCTATCACGATCTGGAAATCAGGGATCTCGAGACAGCTAAAGCCTTGTTCGACAAAGGGGGCCTGCTATTTGTGGATGCCCGCCCTGAGTCAGATTATCGGTCAGGCCATATCCAGGGGGCGATGTCCTTTCCCGTGCATCGATTTGATCAGATCATCGGGGATTTCTGGGCCTCCCATCCGTTGGATACGGAACTCGTGATCTACTGCTCGGGTCGCTTGTGCAATGACAGCCATCATCTGGCGCGGCTTCTCCGGGATGCGGGATATGAACGGATTCGGGTCTATATAGACGGCTTTGAGGCTTGGGAAAATGCCCAATTTCCAATCGAATAATGGAACATAGCGTCTCAGATCACCGGAAAAAGAGTATTGATTAATGCACGCTTCCTCAATACAATAGTTGATTAAATTTAATGACAGCGCTCATGGAACATCCGGCGACCGAGGTGGTGCTGCGATGGCTGCTGGGGCTGACGTTTGTTTACAGTAGTCTTCACAAGATCGCGGCACCGGCCGATTTTGCCAAAATTGTCTACGGGTATCTCCTTTTTCCGGATGCGGCGATCAACCTGATCGCCATCACCATACCCTATCTGGAGCTGGTTGCGGGCATCGCCCTTCTGATAGGCGTGTATCCCCGTTCAGCGGCTCTGATTGTCCTTGTCATGTTGGCCGGATTCATGATCGCCATTGCCATCAATCTCGTCCGGGGTATTGAGTTTGACTGCGGGTGCTTTTCCGTGGACGGGCAGAATCGCTCCGCTTCATTCTGGAAGACGCTCCTGCCGGATATCCTTCTGTTTATGATGGGTCTTCAGGTAGTGTTCTACAGCGGACGCCGGAGGTGGTGTGTACGCCAGACCGGGGGTCTTTTGAGCAACCGGTCCGATTGAACTCGACGCCTCACTCAAACGGCGACATTCGGCGACACCGGTTTTGCGCGACATCAGGATCAGGAACAGACATATGAACAACCGAACCGTTCGGCTCAGCATTGTGGTACTGTGTTTCAATGAAGATGCCTCTCTGGCCAGGTGTGTTGAAAGGGTCCTGGAAATTGAGGAGGAGCAACTGACGCTGGAGATTATCATCGTCGATGACGGGTCCACGGACAACAGCCTGTCTGTGGCGGAGGCGCTGTCCGACCGTTATCCGGGCGTTCAGGTGGTTTCCCACAAGAAGAATAAAGGCAAAGGCGCGGCACTTCGTACCGGTTTTGAGCTGGCCACCGGAGATTTTGTGGCGGTTCAGGACGCCGACCTGGAATATGATCCAGCCGACTTGAAGCGGCTTCTGGTGCCCTTGAAAAAGGGACAGGCCGATGTGGTCCTCGGTTCCCGATTTCTATCCCATGGTGCCCATCGCGTTCTGTATTTCTGGCACGCACTGGGCAACAAATTTCTGACCTTTATGTCAAATATCTTCACGGACCTGAATCTGACAGACATGGAATCCTGTTATAAAGTGTTCCGTCGGGATGTGATTCAGGGCATTCAAATCCAGGAGGACCGCTTCGGCTTTGAGCCGGAAATTATCGCGAAAATCGCCCATAAGCGCCTGCGGATATACGAGATGGGAATCTCATACTACGGGCGGACATATGCCGAGGGAAAGAAAATAGGCGTCCGGGACGGCTTCCGTGCGCTCTACTGCATATTTCGATACAACGCTCATAAAGCCCCCATTCCGGTTCAATTTCTGCTTTACATGGTTATCGGGGGGGTATCGGCGGTCTTCAATCTATTCCTGTTTCTTCTGCTGTACCACGGAGGGGCAGATCTCACCGTCGCCGCGCCGGTCGCATTTCTCTCCGCAGCCGGACTGAATTATGTACTATGCATTCTGCTTCTTTTCCGGCATACCGCCCAATGGAACTCACCAATGGAGTTCATCATCTATATTCTGTTGGTTGGCGCCCTGGCATGGCTGGACTTGTCTTTTACCCGATGGTTGCTTTCAGTGGGCACCAGTCCGCTTGTCGCCAAGGGATTCGCCTCCCTGTTGCTTTTGCTTCTGAATTTTTTAGGGCGGCGGTTTGTTGTGTTCTCAGAACCCACCAGCGGTACCTGGAGCGCTTAACTTCCGGGTCTCGCCTGACCCTCATCCGAACCCATGACACGCGTTCTGCCAGATTTAAAGAAACCATAGATGCCGAACATTCTCAGACACTGGGCGATACCGACACTTCTGATCCTGTGCCTGACGGTCCTGGCTTACGGACCGGCCTTCGATGCCGGTTTTATCTGGGATGACGATGATTACGTGATGGAAAATGAAACGCTTTCTTCGCCTACCGGCATCCTGAATATATGGCTGTCGCCCCGGAGCACTCCACAGTACTACCCTCTTGTCTTTACCAGCTTCTGGATAGAGTACCGTCTATGGGGGCTCCATGCCACCGGTTATCACATCACGAATATCCTCCTTCATGCGCTCTCTGCCCTTCTGCTATGGCGGATACTACTCCGATTGCAGGTGCCGGGAGCGTTTCTGGCCGCAGCGATTTTTGCCTTACACCCGGTCCATGTGGAGTCCGTCGCCTGGGTGACCGAGCGGAAGAATGTCCTTTCCCTGTTTTGGTATCTGGCCGCCGCCTACCATTTGATACGATTCTTTCATCTTGATGCCGATGGGGACGGCCAGAGGCCCTCTTTCGAAAACGCCCATTATTGGCTGGCCCTGTTTTTTTTCGTGTTCGCCCTGCTCAGTAAAACCGTGGCCAGTACGCTGCCTGCTGCGATTCTGCTGGCGATCTGGTGGAAACGGGGTCGCGTCGGTGTCGCCGATGTCCTGGCACTTTTGCCATTTTTTGTGGTCGGCATTGCCTCTGGATTGGGTACGGTATGGCTTGAAAAACATCACGTCGGGGCGGAAGGCGTGATCTGGGATTTGTCCTACATGGACAGGATCCTGATCGCAGGGCGGGCCATTTGGTTTTACGCTTGGAAGCTGTTATGGCCGGTCAACCTGATGTTTAATTATCCGAGATGGACTATCGATGCGTCCATGTGGTGGCAATACCTGTTCCCGGCCGGAGTGGCCCTGGTAATCGTTTTGCTGTGGTCACTACGGAAACGGATTGGCCGAGGACCTTTGACGGCGGTGTTGTTTTTCTGCGGAAGCTTGTTTCCGGCTCTCGGTTTTTTCGATGTCTATCCGTTTCGTTATTCATTTGTCGCGGATCATTTTCAGTACCATGCCAGTATCGGTATGATAGTTCTGCTTTCAGCAGGTTTCAGCGCCGTTGTTTCAACACGGAAACGCCTGATGCCAATGTTCATCGTCGGATGGATGGTTATTCTGGCGGCGCTCGGCATCCAGACATGGCGACAAACCAGAGTGTACCACGATCTGGAAACTCTCTGGCGCGATACACTCGAAAAGAATTCCCAATCATACCTGGCGAACAATAATCTCGGGACCCTGCTGCAGAAAAAAAATCGGCCCCTCGAGGCCATGGCCTATTTCCCCAGTTCAATAAGTAAGTGCAACACTTTTAGGTTTTAAGGCTTTCGCGATATGACGCGATATTATGCCAAAAACCTATCGACACCTAAGCGCA